>Ga0335083_10005488_pt1 | contig 15979 bp, 11 predicted proteins | sample Lox_Sample_42_FD_206716 | JGI IMG/M metagenome (GOLD analysis project Ga0335083, IMG submission 206716) | Soil microbial communities from Loxahatchee National Wildlife Refuge, Florida, United States - Lox_Sample_4.2 | ecosystem: Environmental > Terrestrial > Soil > Wetlands | place: USA... | reverse complement strand
TGGCTGGTTCACGCCGAACTCGGAAGCTCTCCGGGGCCGGACATCCGAGAAGCCATCCGCATTGGCGAAGGATGGAAGCAGTGGCATGGTCGCGGCATCGCTGCCGCTCCCATGATCGAGCCGGCTGATCATTCCATTCCCGATCCCTTTGCAAGCGATCCCAGCGGTTTCGATACGGAACATTCACCTCTCCTGTATCTCGCCTCAGCCGGGCCACTGCTTGCCTGGCCGCGCGATCTGTCGTCAGAGTCCGCGCCTTATTGGCGATGGCTTCCAAGGCTTCTGTTTCTGGCGTGCGGAATGTTCCTCGGGGCATCGTTGTGGTATGTTGCACGCCGCCTCTGCGGAAATACTGGCGGATTTATCGCGCTCACTTTGTACTGCTTCTCTCCGTCGCTCATCCAGGCCAGCGCCGTCTGGCATACCGAACCGGAGATCGTTGCAGCGTGGGGAGCATTCGGGACAATCTTCACCGCAATTGCTGTGGCCCACACGCTGTATGCGCCGCGGGAGGTTGTGCTGTGGAACTGGCGGAGAATCGTGCTTCTGGGGATTGCCCTAGCCATCGCGATCGGATCGCAATTCACCATGATCGTGCTGGTACCGATGGCGCTCGGTTTCTTGCTCTATGTGGCGCCGGTACGGCGGGGAGCAGGAACGCTGATCTGGGCCGCGGCCTGCGTTGTAGGATTCGTACTCCTCTTCGGCACGTACTTTTTCCATCTACACCCCTTCTCTGAAAGTATGCGGCACGCCATCTTCTGGGGAGCAACCTGGCGCGGATTCACCGTCCCTGGTGTTTACAAGCAGGTGGGTCTGCAAATCGCGCGAGCCTGTCCTGCGCTGGCTTTGGTGTTGCCGGTGACATTGGCCACGTACGCTGCGTGGCCCCGCACGCGTTATTTCGGAAACACAGCTCCGCTACTGGTAGGGGTGATCTTCATTTTGCTGGCGATGGCAAATCCCCACTTGGGCGGTGCAGGATTTCTGCTCGCCGCCGTTCCTTTTCTTTTTGTCTTTGTGTCCGGAGTTCTGGCCGACCTGGTGGAGACGAAGTATCGTCCGGTGATCATGGCCTGCATCGTAGCCATGTTGCTGACCTACGTGGCCCGCACCCTGCTTGCCTTGGCGCAGGTCCCGCGCGGCTAGGGCAACCTTGTCATTCCGAGCGCAGCGAGGAATCTACGTTTGTGCGACGGAGCGATTCTCAGCCAGTCGCTGGGCCAGGAATTCCAGATACCTGTCCATTCCTTCGCCGGTCTTGGCGGACAGCCGGAAGATCTGCATGCCCGGTCGAACCGACTCGATGCTCTTCCGTGCCGCATCCCAGTCAAACTCCACCGCAGTTGCGAGTTCGTTTTTGGTAATCACGGCTACGTCGGCACTGTTGAAAATAGTCGGATACTTGAGCGGCTTGTCTTCCCCCTCCGTAACGGACATCAGCACGAGTCGCAGATTCTCGCCCAGATCGTATGACGAGGGGCACACCAGGTTCCCCACATTCTCGATGAACAAAAAATCGAGGTCCTGGAGTTTCCACTCCTGCAGCGCATTTTGCACCATCGCTGCCTCCAGATGACAAAGCGTCCCGGTCGTAATCTGCTTCACCGGTGCCTTGCTGCGTGCCAGTCGCACGGCATCGTTCTCGGTGGCTAAGTCTCCAACCAAGGCTGCCACTCGATATTCCGGCTGCAGCAGCGTGAGCGTCTTTTCCAGAAAAGTCGTCTTCCCTGAACCGGGGCTGGAAACAAGGCTGACCACGAACACGCCCGCCGCACGGAACTGCTCCCGCAGAGCCCGTGCGATCACGTCATTCTGCTTCAATACATTGCGTCGCACTTCGACCAGGCGCGGCTCGCTCATTTCCGGACCTCCTCTTCCTCGTCCTCGACTTCCAGCGCAAACACTTCCAGTTCCTTGCCGTGCCGCACATCCATCGTCGGCACACCGCACTCCGGACAGGCAAACGATTGCACCGATGCCAACACCTGCTCCTTCTTGCATCGTGGGCAAAAGACGCTGACCGGAATATCTTCGACAATCAGTCGCGACCCCTCCAGCGGCGTATCCTGACAAGCGACCTCGTACGAGAACAGCAGTGCATCCTTCACCACGCCCGAAAGAGCTCCCAGCCTTAGGTGCACCGCGCTCACGTGAACACCGCGCCGCTGCGCTTCTTCTGTCGCAGCCTCCACAATTCCCATCGCGATGGACAATTCATGCATGTGGCAGCCTTATCTCACCAGTTGCCCAATAAAAACCCCATACGGATCGAGCGTCACAATGTCTCCGTTGGCGGACGATTTGCCGGTCGCAACCAGGCTCTTGGCCGAAGCAAAACCGTTCTTGCTGATCTGAAAATCAACTTTCTGTTCCGTTCCTGACATATTGAGAGCGATCAATACAGCCTGATCCTGATACACACGCAGATAGGAAAGCACATTCTTGTCGTTTTCGTTCAGCGGACGATAGCTTCCATCCAGCAAACACTTATTCGTGTGCCGCAGCTTGAGTATCTTCTTGTAAAACGACAGGATTGACTCCGGATCTTTCTCCTCATTCGCGACGTTGTGCGTCTTGGTGGTTGGCGGCACGGGCAGCCACGGAGTCGCCTTCGAAAACCCCGCATTATCGCTGCCATCCCACTGCATGGGAGTGCGCTCCCCGTCGCGGCCTTTCTCTTTCGGCCAGCCAGTGCGGCCAATCGGATCTTTGACGTCCTCCTTGCGCGTGGGACGAGTTGTCTTCATCCCAATTTCTTCGCCGTAGTACATAATCGGCGTCCCGCGCAGAGTGAGATACAGGCCGGCCATCAGTTTCGCAATCTGATCGTTGTGCTCTACGTCGCCGTAACGGTCGTACGAACGCGGAATGTCGTGATTGCTGATGACGAACGTCGGCCAGCCCGAGGCAGATTCAATTTCGGCGATCTGTTTGCGGAATTCGGCCGGCGAAAGCTTATTCACCGTCGTAAACAAAAAGTCCATCGGCAACTGCAGTTCGTCGTCATGGTCCCCGTAATAGCGGTTCAGCTCGGCAATATTGGCCGTCCAGGTCTCTCCGATGAGAACCGCATTATGCTCGTCGGCTACTTTACGCAGGTCGCGCAGCGCCTCATGGATCTCCGGAAGCTTGATGTTGTACTTCTTTTCCTGGAGCTGATCTCCGAACGCGTTCTTTCCCGGGACGACGGGATTGTCCGTCAAATTCGGGTCCTCAAACATCGTGTCCACCGCATCCAGGCGGAATCCTGAGACGCCCCGCTTGTACCACCAGCGCGTGACGTCAAACATCGCGTTCTTCACGGCCGGATTTCGCCAGTTCAGATCAGGCTGCTCGGCGTAAAAATAATGGTAGTAGTACTGGTTCGTAGTCGGATCGAACTTCCACGCCGAGCCCCCGAACGTTGAATTCCAGTTATTCGGCGGCTGCCCGGGCCCTTTGCCGTCGCGCCAGATGTACCAGTCCCGGTGCTCCGAGGTGCGGGACGACTTCGAATCGAGAAACCATTTGTGCTGGTCGGAGGTGTGATTCACTACAAAATCAAGAATGATGTGAATACCGCGCTTCCTGCCCTCGGCAACGAGCTTGTCGAAATCCGCCAGCGTGCCATACATCGGATCGATATTCTCGTAATCGGAAACGTCGTATCCGAAATCGACCTGCGGCGAGGGGAAGCACGGCGTGATCCAGATCGCGTCAACGCCCAGTTCTTTCAGGTAGTCCAGCTTGGAAGTGATGCCGTTGAGGTCGCCGATGCCATCATTGTTGCTGTCGGCAAAGCTGCGCGGATAGATCTCATAAAAAACTGCATGTTGCCACCACTGGCGGTTCTCTGCCGGCTTCTTGGCGTTCTGAGCTGCAGCCCACATCGACAAAGACAGCACCGCAAACAAAAGAATTCCCGCGGCCTTTCTTTCCATACGGATACCCCTCGCAGCGCGAATCGAGCGGGGTCGCGCCTGAACCTAGCATTTGCAGTGTAACGCTTAACGCATCTGACCTGCACACTCGAGTGAGAATCAGTGGCCGAAGTGGATGACGACCTTCTGCGGCACATAAGACTCCGCCGCGCCCTGCGGCATCTGGACTTCCAGGTTCCCAGGCTTGAGCGCCGCACCTTCCACGGACGAGATTTGCGACAAGTTCCACACTCCCAATTCGTAGGAACTGCCGGCTCTTCCCGATAGATTCAAAGTCAGCTCAGTTCTCGATGTGTTCCACGATTCGGACAGCACGCGCAGGCCGCGGCTGGCGCTGCCGAGGGGCGGCAGATCATTGTCCAGTTCCAATCCGAAATCATTTTTCACGCGAATCATCAGCGTATTGGACTCACTGTTCAGCGGAAAACGCACGTAAGCATGCTCGTCGTTCGCGTTGGGCTGCATCTTGAAGGTGATCGGCTTTCCATTCAAAGTCGCGCTGACCACCTGGGTTCGCAGGCTGAATGCGGGAGAAAACTCCATCCAGCATTCTCCGGTTCCGTTGCGCTTGATTTCGAGAGTGAGATTGTCGGCGGTCTTGCGATATCGAAAGTCCACACCCACGCCGCCAACCCTCACATTGCGAATCGCGAAATCGGTCCACTCTGCGGGAACATGGGGCGCGAGCGTGATCTGGTGCTTCTCCGCATCCGTTTGCAGCCCAAACATGCCGCGCAGAATCGGACTGATCACCATCGCTGCCGACCAAATTTGATGCGGTGAACTAGTCGAGAACGACTGGTAGTAATCTCCTGACAAAACTTCTGTGAAATGTCCCAACGCCCCATCCATCCCAAGCAGAGCGTTCGCACGCAGATTGGCATAAGCGGGAGACGCCCGGTGATATCGGTATTCGCCCACCGAGGCCCAGCCCGTAAACAGCGGCCAGACTGCCCCGTAGTGATAGCCCGATCCGTCATAGACCGCGGACTTCTGCGAGATGATCCGCATGCCCCAGTCCGTCTCGTGATCTTCGGCCGCGAGCTGCGTGATGGTCGAATCGGCATGACTCGCGTCCCGTAGGCCAAACCACATCGGGACTGTCGTCAGCACGCTGAGTTCATTCGCCTGCTGGTTGTCCTGTTTCAGGGCAAACGAGTACCCCTTCATCTCCGCTGACCAATAAGCCTGATCGAGTGCCCCCCGGCTGTGCTCAAATTCAGTCGCAAGCTGTTTGCTGACGTCGTCCTTTCCCAACAGTCCCGCAAGATTTGAAAGCGCGTGCAGCGCCTCCACGCCCAGACCCGCCTGGTAGTACTCGTTCTTGACCGGAAGCAGCGGACCGCCCTCGACCCAGCCATGCCCGACGCCCATATTCTGCGCGAAGCCCTGCGCATCGTAGGTCGAGCGCAGGAACTGGTACGCGCGCCACACGTTGTCCCACTTTTGGCGAGCGAAATCCAAGTCACCGCTCTCGACTGCATAATCATTCATCGCAATGATGAACAGCGGCGTCGCATCGGCGGAAACATACGGGTACGGATACTCCTTAAACCATGGCACCAGGCTGGCACTCTGCGAGATTTCATGCGGCACCTTGCCGTCTTCGCGCTGATACTTGCTGATGAAATCAAGCGCGGTACGCGTAGTCGCAAAATCTCCCTCTGCAGTGAGCGCGAATGACGTCCACAGCGAGTCTCGGCCAAAGTACCACGCAAATCCCGGGCGTTGGCTGACTCCCGAAGTCCGATATCCAGCCACAAGTCCGGTTCCGAGATATGGATTGTTCACCAGCCCCTGAATCGTGCTGATGCGCGCCCAATCGTAAGCCTGCTGGAGAGTTGCATCAGGGAGTTCGAGGCTGACTGTCTTGTCCAGATATGCGCGGTAGTAATCCCCCGCCTGCCGCAGCAAATCCGCAGACGATGTCAGCAGTCGGTGATAAGTCTTGGTTGCGTCGTCCGCTCCCGCAACAGACGCAGCGATCACGAGAAACTTCGTCTCTCTGCCTTTTTGCGTGACGCCCAGGCGGAAGGTATTCTCGTCGGACGACGAATAGTTCGTTTGGTACGCGAGATGCGCATCGTCCCCGCTTGGCGAGCCCACCAGCGCTGCAAACTTCCGCGCCTCTTCTCCGAAAACAAACGCTTGTTCCTTAGCGTTCCAATTAACGTATGTACCCCCCAATGCCGCCGGCCACTCCAGTTGGAAGTCCCCGGTAAATCCGGCCTCAACCTCCAGCGGCTGCTCAGTTTCAACATCCAACTGGATCACCGCCCCCGCTTCGTTCACGGGGACGCATAGCGTCTCGCGCACGCGAAAAGAGTCGCCCACATAAAGAATGGACGCCGACTCCGGCCGCACGGTCAGTGTACGGGCCAGACTCTCCGCAGGAAGCGCGCGGTCGCCGACGTGAAACGTTAGATGAAACCCACGAAAGAGTTTGAGCGGATACACCCACGCTTCCATTCGCCCGGTTTCGTCGCCGAACAATCCTGCCCGTTCTCCAACCACAGGCAAGAACTCCCAGCTACGAATCGTCCGCGTCAATTCCAACGCCGGAGCACTCTGTGCCGCCAAGGAAGCGTGGCAGAACAGCCCAAGCACCAGTGCAACCATGCAGCGAAGGCAGTGTAAGGCAGAATTGGAACTGCGCGCGGAATCGAGCGTCATTGATGCCTTCTCGCGGATCGGAGACGCGCCGCAGCTTGCAAAGTCGCGCCTCCCTGCATATAAGAAAGTAGGGGCGAATTCTAGCACGAGCCATGTGGGCCAGGTAGCGACCGATTGTTTCCTTCACGCCGCGTTTTTCTGAAATCACTGAGCCGGTCTGCTCTCGTTCTGTCGCTGGAAAGCGTCCTGGCTCTGGCGCGTCCGCGGTGGCTGCGCGCAGCTCGTCAGAAACCTGACTCGAAGCCGGACCAGCCCGCCAATACCGATCTCGGCATCAGCTTTCTAAACGTGGCGCGTGAGTCGGGCCTCAACGCGAAAACCATCTACGGCGGCGAGCACAAGAACAAATACTTGCTCGAAACCACCGGCTGCGGCGTCGCCTTCTACGATTACGACAACGACGGCTGGCTCGACATTTTTCTGGTCAACGGCACTCGGCTCGAAGGATTCCCCGCAGGCAGTGAACCGACTTCTCATCTCTTCAAGAACAATCGCGACGGAACGTTCACCGACGTAACTCTGAAAGCTGGAGTGGCCCATTCCGGCTGGGGCCAGGGATGCTGTGTCGGCGACTACGACAACGACGGCTGGGACGACCTCTTCGTCACCTACTTCGGCAAGAACGTTCTCTATCACAACAATGGCGATGGCACTTTCGCCGACGTCACCCAGAAAGCCGGGGTCACGGGCAACGGCAAGCGCTGGAACACGGGCTGCGCCTTCGTCGACTACGACCGCGACGGCCGCCTCGACCTGTTCGTCGCCAACTACATTGATATGAATCTGGCGACCGCGCCGGTGCCTGAATCCGGCCCGTGCCTTTACAAAAGCGTAATGGTCGCCTGCGGCCCTCCCGGGCTGCAGGGCGGGAAGAATATTCTGTATCACAATAACGGCGACGGAACTTTCACCGACGTCTCCGAAGCGGCAGGAATTTTGAGCGCGAATGGCACGTACGGCCTCGGCGTGCTCACCGCCGATTTCGATAACGACGGCTGGCCTGACATTTATGTCGCCGACGACTCCACAGCCAGCGCTCTCTACCAAAACAAGAAGAATGGGAAGTTTCAGGACATCGCCATCGAGGCCGGATGCGCGCTCAGTCCCGACGGCAAGCCGCAGGCCGGAATGGGCGTCTCCGCCGCCGACTACGACATGGACGGCAATCTCGACATCGTGAAAACGAATTTCGCAGGAGACACGCCGTCGCTCTATCACAACCAGGGCGGAGCGAATTTCGAAGATACGACCTTCGTTGCCGGTCTGGGCGCGCACACACAGTTTCTGGGCTGGGGCTGCGGCTTCTTCGATCTGGAAAACGATGGCTGGCCCGATATCTTGATCTGCAACGGCCACGTCTATCCCGAAGTCGAACAACTGAAAACCGAAGCCGGATATGCCCAGCGCAAGCTGCTCTACCAAAACCTGCGCAACGGCCATTTCGCCGACATTTCTTTCCAGGCCGGGCCGGGCATCTCAGAGCCGAGCGCCTCGCGCGGCGCAGCTTTCGGCGATTTCGATAACGACGGCGACATCGACATTGTCGTCAACTGCGTGAACGATTACCCGCAACTGCTGCGCTGCGACTCTAAGCTCGATAACAATTGGATCAAGATTCGCACCATCGGCACCAAATCCAACCGCAGCGGCATCGGGGCCCGGATCGCGTGTGTGACGCACCTTCCGGGCGAATCCAAGCCGCATCGCCAAATTGATGAAGTCCGCAGCGGCGGAGGCTATTTCTCGCAGAACGACCTGCGTGTGCACTTTGGGCTAGGCAAAGCCGACAAGGTCGACATGATCGAGATCCGCTGGCCCAGTGGCCAAGTAGACACACTGAAAGACGTGAAGGTGAACCAAGTAATTTACGTCAAAGAAGGCGAAGGCATCACTCGCACGATGCAGTTTCAAAATCCCAAGAAGAAATAAAAACGATTTCCTTAGTGATCCTTCGTGCCCTTAGTAGTTAATGCTTTTTGTCGTCGTCGGCCGGACTACCCGATCCTTCCTTGAGCGTGTGAATCTGATCGACCGCCAAGTTGGGAAATCGCTCGTTCAATCCACTCGGCCAGCGGATTTCCACCCACTCGATTTTGTCAGCCTTGCCTAGCCCGAAATGCACGCGCATATCGCTATTCGAGATGTAGCTCGACCCGCTGCGGACCTCGTCAACTAACATGCGAGCCGCCGCTTTCACTCGAATGCGTGCTCCAATCCCATCGCGATTCGACTTCGTCCCAACCGTATGAATCGCGATCCAATGGCTTGCGTTGTGAACCTGATTCGCCAGCAGGCTCGGCGCGGCATTCATGTTGTTGATCACGGCCGACATCCTACCGTCATTCCAAAGGTCTCCGACCGCGAGCCCGCGCGATGAAGCCAGCGTTGTGACCGCCGGCCCCGCCGATGCCGAGATGTCGGTAAACGTCCCGTCGCCATTGTTGTGAAACACGATCCGCGGTTCCTTGTAGCTGCTGCCCAGATGCTGGCTGTCCACTTCCGGATAGACGTGCCCGTTCACCAGAATCAAATCGGGCCAGCCGTCATTATCGATATCGAGGAACATCGTTCCCCAGCCCAGATACTGTGTGTACAGGCCCAGGCCCGCAGCTGACGTCGCTTCGTTGAACGTGCCGTCGGCGTTGTTTTTGTACAGCGTAGATGTGTCGTCGGAAAAATTGGTTTTGAAAATGTCGAGATGCCCGTCGCCGTTATAGTCCGCAATAGTCGATCCCATGCCGGCCTGCTCGCGTCCGTCTTCATTGAAAGCCGCGCCGGCCGTAACTGCTACATCGGTAAATGTCCCATCGTGATTATTGCGGTAGAGAATGCTTGGCGTACTATCGCAGGCGACGAAGATGTCGGGCCATCCGTCCTCATCGAAATCAAAGGTCGAAACGCTGAAGGCGTAGTGTCCGTCCGTTTTGTCGATGTGCGCCTTGGTCGTGACGTCCTCGAAAGTTCCGTTCCCGCGATTGTGGTAGAGAATATTTTTCGACCCCGCCAGCCCGCGCGGTCCGCACATTACCGGAACGCCCTTCCAGATGCAGGTCGGCCGATCCCCAGGCGCAGGTGCGCTGGCCAGGTCAAAATCCACGTAGTTCGCAACCATGAGGTCAAGTTGCCCGTCGCGGTCATAGTCGACGAACGCACAGCCAGTTCCCCACTCCTTGCCCGAGCCCGCTACGCCCGCCTTCTCTGCGACCTCTGTGAAGACTCCGTGATCGTTGTGGTAGAGCCGATTCTTGCCGTAGTACGTGATGTAGAGATCCTCCCAGCCGTCGTTATCGTAATCTCCCACGCACACGCCCTGGCCCCAGCCCGTCGCGGTGAGTCCGGCTTTCGCAGTCACGTCTGTGAACGTGCCGTCGTGGTTGTTGCGATACAGACGATTCGTCGGACCTTTTCCTGCAGGAAAGCCTTCGAGTTTCGTGCCATTGACCAGAAAAATGTCCGGCCACCCGTCGTTGTCGTAATCGAAGATGGCAACGCCATTGCCGGTGGTCTCGATGATGTACTTCTTCGTATCCACTCCGCCAAACACGTTCGGCGCGGTGAGGCCGGCTTTCTTGGCGATATCGACGAAGTTTACGATTTGCGGCGCAGGGGTGGGGGCCGTCTTGACCTGCTGCGCGGATAAACTGGCGCCAGCAAGCGTTACCGATCCGCAGACGAGGGTTCGCAAAGCAAGTTTGCGCACAATACTGCAGGAAATCGGAAATCGCATGAGCCCAGTTGATGGTAGGAGGAATTGTGGCGAAGGGTCAAGCCTTCAGCCGCTGGGTAGTGTCCTAAAATCATGAACCACGAAGGGCACGAAGTGTCACTAAGGACGAAGGATAAGCAGGTTCCCTTCGTGCGACTTCGTGTCCTTTGTGGTTCATTAGGACACTACTGCCGCTACTGGCTCACTTCGCATCGGCAACGCCTACATACTTGTCAGCTGCGCCGTAATAAAACAGGTAACGGTCACCACGTTTCACCATGCCTTCGACAAACACCACATTGGGCACCTGCCCAACTTGTTCCCACTTGAGTTCCGGGGACATAACTGGGGTCTCACTCCGCCAGATCAGTTTCCGCGGATCATTCCTGTCGAACACAGCCATGCCAGTCCGATAAACCAGTTTGTCATCGGCTCCGTTGTAGATCAGCACCAGCCCGTGATCCGTCACGATCGGCGACGGTCCTGGTTCTGCCACGCGCGAATCGAATTGCCCCGGTCGCACGGGCAGTACAGGCGTCTGCGTAGCTTCGGTCCAATGCAGCAGATCGGTAGACGACGCCAACCCAGCCTGATCTTTGCCATCAGCGCTGGTGCCCAGAAAATACATCCAGTATTTGCCGTCTATCTTCTGCGGAACGATCGCGCCCGATTTTGTCCACTTGACGTTCCAGTTGCCCTGATTCGCGGGAATGATTACGCCCTTGCGATCCCAGCGAATCAAGTCTTTCGAAGTCGCCAGGCACAGCTGCGCGTCTTCCTTGTTGTATCCCGTGTAGGTCAGATAGTACGTATCGCCGAATTGCACGAGGCGGGGATCTTCAACTCCACCGTCTTTCTCGTAATCCGCCGATGGGCTGAGCACCGGTTCAGCGCGACGCGTGAAGTGAATCCCGTCTGAACTCTCGGTGTAACCCAGGCGCGACGTGCCCTGCTTGTCCTGGGCGCGGTACAGCATCACAATCTTGCCGCCTCGCTCCACCACCGCGGGATTGAATGTCCCTGCGGATTCCCAACCGTCGCCGCTCGGGGCGATGATGGGTTTATTCGAAAGCCGCTTCCAGCCAGATGGCAGACGCAGATCTTGCTGCGCGGCCACAACCGCCAGCAGGAAAAACAGCGACGCAATACTCTTACGAAAAGCGCAGCGCATGGGATATAGGTCGCAATTCTACTCGCGCGGGGCAGCAAAAAACGGCAGGGCCGTCCCTGCCGTTTGGGCAATTCTAAGTTTTTGGCTACTTCTTGTTGACAGCCTTTTTCAGTTCGGCCCCAGGGGTGAACTTCGCGACTTTGCGGGCGGCGATCTTGATGGTCGCGCCGGTTTGTGGATTGCGGCCGTTCCGTGCTTTCCTTTGCGAAACGGAGAAGGTGCCAAAGCCTATCAACGCCACTCGATCTCCTTTGCGGAGGGCAGACGTAACACTATCCACAGCGGTATCAATGGCAGTTGTGGCCTGCGCTTTGCTGATTTCACATGCGCCTGCGATCCTGTCAACCAGATCGGCTTTGTTCATAGTTTCTCCTCGCAGGTCTCGTTCGTGCCCAGCCGAAACCGGGTGGAACAGCGGGCTAAAGCTGGGTTGGGAAACCTGATCACCCGTATTGTGCTCTCTCTTCGGCGATTGTCAACTGTGAAAATCCGCGCCGGAAGCCACTTTCGCACTTTCCTCGCCCCGATTGGGCCTCCCCGAGCGGCTTTTCACCACCGCAGGAGCGGTTTTCCTCGCCCCTCCACAGGACCCGCCCGTCCTTCACAGGATGTACACAGCCTGCCACGGTTTCCGCCTTGCGCGAAACTGACCTCAAGGTGCAAAGTCAAAGAGAGATCGTGGGACGCCTTTGTCCGTCCCGCGAGCGGAGCGAGCGCCGCAAGAGACTCTAATGCGTGAGGGATTGTGATTAAGGCTGCCGCAGAAGTTTGCCCTTTGTGTGAAGGTACCGGATGGAAGCCGGCGCCGGGCGGCGCCGGCATGAAAGACCGCCGCGTCACGCGCTGTGACTGCCAGTTGCGCGCCAGAGCCCAGTCCTTGATGGCCGGAGCCCGCATCCCGCGCCGCTACGAGCATTGCGAGCTCACAAATTACGATACCGACTTTCCCGGGGCCAATCCCTCGCTGGCCGAGGCTCATTTTGTCGCCTCCAACTTCGCGAAGAAATGCGACCCCCGCGGCGACAAGGGTCTGCTGATCATCGGCAAAATCGGCACGGGCAAGACTCACCTCGCGGTCGGGATCCTGAAGGAACTGATCCTGACCAGGGGCATCCCATCTCTCTTCTACGACTACCGCGAGTTGCTCAAAGAAATCCAGAATTCCTATAACTCGACCGTGCAAACCACGGAATTGGACGTACTCCGCCCAGTCTTCGAAACCGACGTTCTCGTTCTCGACGAACTAGGAGCCGTGAAGCCCACCGAATGGGTCTGGGATACGGTCAGCCTGATCCTGAACACGCGCTATAACGACAATCGCACGACTATTATCACGACCAATTTCGACGACCAGCCAGCGGGAGGCGTTTCCGGCTCAATCTCTCCCGCGCGAGCCGCGACGCGCGCCGAAACCCTCGGTGACCGCATTGGCGAGCGCATGCGCTCCCGCCTGCATGAAATGTGCCGCATCATCACCCTTGACGGCACCGACTTCCGCCAAAAATTCCGCAGCGCAAACTTCCGCTAATTTGTAGCGCCGGCCTCCCGGCCGGCTGTCGCGAGCGCATCTTGCGCTTGCTCCTGGAGGCGCAGCAGGATGCTGGTGTTTCTCTCGCCAAAATCCCGCTAGAATCGAACAAGTGCTGACCGACCGCCTCGAATTCCTGCCCGGACGAGACGCCGAGGTATTTGCGGCGGCTCCGGCCGGCACCGCCGTCTTCCTCTTGCGGGGCGAAGATTCGCGATCCGAGCCCTACGTCAGCAAGACCGCCAACCTGCGCCGCCGCCTGCAGCGCCTCCTCGGCCCCGTTGAAGAACGCACCAAGAAGCTCAATCTCCGCGATCGCGTCCGCCAAATCGAGTACACGCCCACGGGCTCCGACTTCGAATCCGGCTTCCTGCTCTATCTCGTTCTGCGGGAAGCGTTCCCGAAGACGTATCAGAAGCGTTTACGTTTTCGCTTCTCCCCCTTTGTGAAGCTTCATCTCGAAAACGAATATCCACGCGCCTCCATCACCACGCGATTAGGCAAGCTGGGCGGCCCCGCGCTCTATTACGGCCCTTTCCTCTCCCGGGTCGCTGCCGAGAAGTTCATGAACGATTCGCTCGATTTTTTCAAAATGCGCCGCTGCGTCGACGACCTGCATCCCGACCCCAAGTTTCCGGGCTGCATTTATTCCGAGATGAAGATGTGCCTCGCCCCCTGCTTCAAAGGCTGCACCGATGAGGAATACGCGACAGAAGTGAAGCGCGTGCAGACGTACTTCGATTCCCGGGGCGACTCTCTACTGCGCGAATTCTCCGAGCAGCGCGAAACCGCCTCCACGAATCTTGCATTCGAAGACGCCGCCGCGATCCACGCCAAGGTGGAAAAGTTGAAACCGCTTGTAAGTCAGCTTCCCGAAATTGTGCAGCGCCTCGATCTTTTCTCAGCGCTGATGATTCAGCCCAGCCACATCCCGGGCGCGGTCGCCTTCTTCCGCATTTACTCAGGACGCATTTCCGGGCCGATCTCATTTCCCATCCAGCCCGCCGAGCATACGAAATCGCAATCAATGGAGTCGCGAGTGCAGGAAGTTCTCGAAACATTCCCTCCCGCGAAACACAAATCGGCGCTCGAAACCATGGAGCATCTCGCCATTCTCAAGCGCTGGTACTACCGCGGAACCCGCATCGGAGAAATATTCTTCGCCGACCCCAAAGGAGTACTGCCCATGCGCCGTATCGTTCGCGGCATCTCCCGAGTCTTCAGGGGAGAGAAACCGGAAACCGAGATACAATCTCCCGCGCAATCCTGAATCTAAGGGCTGTCATGGTTGCGGCAGCGGCTCGGCCCGCCTCCATCCGAACCACCGCTGCGCGATCCAGCGCAAAATCTTCCATGCCACCCATCCAACCACGACGATGGTCGCAAACCATAGAACGACGGTGGGCAGGAAGAAGACAAGCGCGGTCATCGTGGACAGGTACGTTGCCACTCCATCGAGCCCGTCGCGCACCGCCAGCTTAATCTGATACAGCGGCCGCCAGTTGAGTCCCATGACCCGCTCCTCGGCCTCGGCGCGCAAGGATACGTTGATAGCTACCGTTTCGATCTGCTTGGAGAGCGCGTTGAACTCGGCCTGCTGCTGCTCGATTTGCCCGCGCACGTCGCTCAACTTTTCGCTGACGTCGAGCGTGTCTTTGACCGTCCTGGCCTGCTTGAGAATCAGCAGGTATTGCTGCTCTTCGGCCTTGAGGTTGCGCAGGTTCGCATCCTGGTCGGTGTATTGCCGCGTCACGTCTTGCGCCTCGACCCGCTCGCTTTCGACTCGCAGCCCGAGTTTGCGGATCTCCGCCCGCACTTCCTCATAACGCGCGACGGGAACGCGAATCGCCACATCCGCAGCGTTCGCTTCCGGGCCGCCGCGAACTTCGGAGCTGACCAGGAATCCGCCGGCCTGCTCCGCCAGAGCGCGAATCTTCTCCGCCGTTTCGGCCGGATGCTGCACCGTCAGCTCCAGGTTGCTGGTCTGAATCATTTTTCGATCGGCTTGCCCGGCCGGTTCGTTTTGCCCAAGGCTCCCTTCGGCTGCGGGACTTAGGCTCGCCGTCATGATGAGGTTCTGGTTTCTCCTAATGCCTCCTGGGACACCGCCTACAATTCCTTTCTGCAACATGGGACCCGAATGAAACGCGCGCGGCCCATGTTCGAAGAACGTAGCGGCAAGTCCGGTAGCTTTCGCCTGGTCGACAGACATGTTGTATTCGCGCGGGCGAACAACTCCGAGGTAGAACCCCGCCACCCCGGCCATAACTAGCCACGCGATTTTCAAATTCCTTCCGCTGATGAATGATCGACAGAACGCCGATCGACCAAGCATCGATCGACAACGCATCCCCAAAGTCTGTGACATGGGCGTTCCCCTCGCTCGACTCGACTGCCTTGCTACCGGGAATAGAGTCCTCAGTCCGGGATTTTGTTCCCAGGACGACGGCACCAGAGGAACGCCGCACACGCGGAATCTTGCGCCAGCAAAGGAAAAGGCGACCTGATCAGGTCGCCCCAAGGGTTACTGTAGTACCGAAGCTGTTCTAAATATCCAGGTTCTTCACATCCAGCGCATTCTCTTCGATGAACTTCCGCCGCGCTTCGACATCTTCGCCCATCAGCGTGGTGAAGATCGTCTCGCACTCGGCAATGTCTTCCAACTTCACCGAGAGTAGCGTGCGCCGCTCAGGATCCATGGTCGTCTCCCACAGCTGCGGAGCCGTCATCTCACCAAGCCCTTTATAGCGCTGGATCGTGAAATCCTTGCGCCCTTCGTTGATCACATAATCGCGCAGGTCGCGGACATTGGTCTTCTCGACAACTTCCGCGTCTACTTTTTTCTTCACAACCTTGGCGGCCTTCTTGTCGGCTTTTTCTTCCGCGGTCGTAGCCTCGCCATCAGCCCCGTCGCCGTTCGCCGGCGACGCCTTCACCAATGTCTCGACGACAAATGGCGGCTCCATGTAAGGCTCAAT
>Ga0335083_10005486_pt1 | contig 15982 bp, 12 predicted proteins | sample Lox_Sample_42_FD_206716 | JGI IMG/M metagenome (GOLD analysis project Ga0335083, IMG submission 206716) | Soil microbial communities from Loxahatchee National Wildlife Refuge, Florida, United States - Lox_Sample_4.2 | ecosystem: Environmental > Terrestrial > Soil > Wetlands | place: USA... | reverse complement strand
CTTCCGATCTCACCCCCTCACCCCGGCCCTCTCCCCCAAGGGGGGAGAGGGAGGAGTTTTGCAATGAGCAGAATTGCAAAGCGCTTCTCGGAATTGAAAGCCGCCAACCGCGCCGCGTTCGTTCCGTTCGTCACCGCGGGCGATCCCGATGGCGATACGACCGAAGCGCTGCTCGCGAGGCTCCCCGAAGCCGGCGCCGACCTGATCGAACTCGGGGTGCCGTTCTCCGATCCCATGGCCGACGGCCCGGCGATCCAGGCCTCGTCGCAGCGCGCGCTCAGGGCCGGCATGACCTTGCCCAAGGTGCTCGACTTCGTCCGCCGCTTTCGCACGAACGACATGGCGACACCCATCGTCCTGATGGGGTATTACAATCCCATCCACGCTTTCGGCACCGCGCGCTTTGCCGGGGAGGCCGCCGCGGCCGGCGTCGACGGCCTCATCACCGTCGATCTCCCGCCGGAGGAAGATGAAGTCCTGCGCACCCCCGCCGCCGCGCACGGCCTCGACATCGTCCGCCTCGCCACGCCCACCAGCGACGCCCACCGCCTTCAAACCATTCTCCATGGCGCCGCCGGCTTTCTCTATTATGTGTCGATCGCCGGGGTCACCGGCACCAAGGCCATCGCCGCTTCGGAGGTGGAATCCGCGCTTGCCCGCGTGCGCGCGCAAAGCGCCATTCCCCTGGCCGTCGGATTCGGCATCCGGACTCCGGAACAGGCGGCCCAGATCGCGCGTTTTGCCGATGCGGTGGTGGTCGGGTCGGCAATCGTGAGTTGCATGGCGGACGCCGAAAAATCGAAGCAGACTCAGGCGGTTGTCGTCGATTCGGCGCTGCGTCTTTGCCGTGATCTGGCCAAAGCCGTGCATGGCGCGCGCGCCGCTGTTAGAGTTGCCCCATGAACTGGATCGCCAATTTCGTCCGGCCCAGAATCAAGAGCCTGATCGCGGGCAAAGCCGAAACGCCGGAGAATCTTTGGAAGAAGTGCCCGTCCTGCGGCGACATGATCTTCCATCGCGATCTCGACGCGGCGCAGAACGTGTGCCCGCAATGCGGCTATCACATGCGCATCGGGCCGCAGGCGCGCTTCGGCGCCATCTTCGACGCCGGCATGTTCGAGGAATTGCCGCCGCCGGAAGTCCCCGCCGATCCGCTGAAGTTCCGCGACGAGCGCCGCTACACCGACCGCCTGAAAGACGCGCGCGCCAAGACCGGCCGGCAAGAGGCCGTCACCGTCGCGCGCGGCACCATCGACGGCACGCCCGCGATGCTCGCGGTGCAGCCCTTCGATTTTCTCGGCGGCTCGCTCGGCATGGGCGTCGGCGAGGCGCTGGTGACGGCGATGCAGGCGGCGGTCGAAGAAAAGCGGCCGTTCATCCTTTTCGTCTCTTCCGGCGGCGCGCGCATGCAGGAAGGCATCCTCTCGCTGATGCAGATGCCGCGCGTCACCGTCGGCGTCGACCTGCTGCACGAAGCGGGACTGCCTTACATCGTCGTGCTCACCGATCCCACCACCGGCGGCGTCAGCGCGTCTTATGCGATGCTCGGCGACGTGCACATCGCCGAACCCGGCGCGCTCATCGGCTTCACCGGCCAGCGTGTGATCGAGAACACCATCCGCGAGCGTCTGCCCGAAGGTTTTCAGCGCGCCGAATATCTGCTCGACCACGGCATGGTCGACATGGTCGTGCACCGCCATGAATTGCGCGCCACCATCTCGCGCCTGATCCATCTGATGCTGAACCGGCCGCGGCCGAAGACGCGCGCGGCCCCGGCCGTCATCAACGCCAATCCGACCAAGCCGTCGCCGCCCAAGACCAACGGCGGTGTTGCGCCGCAAGCCCCGCTCAAAGCCGCCGGTGCGGGAAGGTCATGAGCGTCGCCGCGCCCGCCAGCGATGCGATCCTCGAACGGCTTCTGTCCCTTCACCCCAAGCGGATCGATCTGGTTCTGGACCGCATCGTGCGTCTGCTCGATGCGCTGGGCAATCCCGAGCGCCATCTGCCGCCCATCGTCCACGTCGCCGGCACCAACGGCAAAGGCTCGGTCTGCGCCTTCTCGCGCGCGATGCTGGAGGCGCAAGGCCTGCGCGTTCACGTCTACATCTCGCCGCATCTGGTCAGGTTCCACGAGCGTATCCGCCTCGCCGGCCAGCTCATCGGCGAGGAGGAGCTCGCGAGCGTGCTCGACGAATGCGAACGCGCCAACGCGGGCCAGCCCATCACCTTCTTCGAGATCACCACCGCCGCCGCGTTGCTCGCCTTCTCCCGCCATCCCGCCGACGCTCTGGTGCTGGAAGTGGGCTTGGGCGGGCGTCTCGATGCGACCAACGTGGTGAAGCCCGCCGTCAGCGTCGTGACGCCGGTGGGCCTCGACCATCAGGAATTCCTCGGCGACGACATCGCCGGCATCGCGGCGGAGAAGGCCGGCATCATCAAGCCGCGCATTCCCGTGATCGTCGGCGCGCAGGAAGACCGCGCCCGCGACATCATCCTGCGCACCGCGGATTCGCTGTCGGCGCCGGTGCATCTATTCGGCCAGGATTTCTTCTCCCACGAAGAGCGCGGCCGCATGGTCTATCAGGATCACGACGTTCTGCTCGACCTGCCGATGCCGAAGCTTCTGGGCGCGCATCAGATCGAGAACGCGGCGCTGGCGATCGCGGCGTTGCGCAACGCCGGCCGCAATTGGGGCCGCGACCGCGCCGTCGAGGACGGACTGCGTTGTGTCGAATGGCCCGCGCGGTTGCAGCGGCTGACGCGCGGCACGCTCGTGGAGCTGGCGCCCAAGGGCGCGGAGATCTGGCTCGACGGCGGCCACAATCCGCACGCCGGCCACGCCATCGCGCACGCCATGGCCGATTTCGAAGAGCGCGCGCCGAAGCCGCTCTATCTCGCCTGCGGCATGTTGAAGACGAAGGACGCCGCCGGCTATCTGGCTCCGTTCCGCGGGCTGGTGCGCCACGTGATGACGGTGGCGATTCCCGGCGAGGAAGCGAGCCTCGGCGCCGGCTCGCTTTACGATGCCGCGCGGCAAGCCGGCCTCGATGCCAGCCCCGCCGAAGATCTCGAAGACGCGATGATGCAGATCACCGCCTGGTCGCACGCCGACAAAGCCGAACCGCCGCCCCGCATCCTCATCGGCGGATCGCTTTATCTGGCGGGACAGGTGCTGAGAGAGAACGGTTGAGCGTCACTTCCCCTTCTCGATCTTGCATTCGAAACTCGCCGCGTCGTCCGTGCTGCCATGGCCGGCGTACTTCGCGATCTGCGGATAAGGGCACAGCGGCCGCGTCCTCTCCGGCGCACCGGGTGGATTGCTGACCACGATGCGATCGGGCGCCGGCCCGCCGCTTGCCCATGCGTCTATCGTCCCCAGCGCATCGAACAGAAACGGCCCATCGCCGCCGCCGCAATGGCCCATGCCCGGCACCATGAACAGGCGCACATCGTCAGCGGCCTTCGTATCCGTGCCGCTCGTCATCGCCTTGTAGAACGAAACCGTATTCTCCGACGGAATGAGCCCATCTGCCCATCCGTGCGACAGAAGCAGCTTGCCGCCGGCCGCGAAGAAGCGCGAGAGCCCCAATGACGGCACATCCAAAATGCTGCTGCCGGCGTCTTCGGCCGCGGCCGTGTCCTTGCCGTAATCGAAGGTGCGGAAATCCCAATTCGGATCCTTGAACACGATGTCGCTCATATAGGTCGTGGCCACTGGAAACGGCGCCGGTCCCGACATCAGCAAGCCCACTTGCATCTCGCTGCCCGGCTCGAAGCCCGCGAACGCCTGCTTGTGCGTTTTCGGATCGGTCACGCCGCCATAGACCGCGCGCATCGTCTCGACTTGCGCCGCCGTCAGACAATCCGGTCCGTCTTTGCTTTTGCACTCGGCGACCTTGGGATCGAAATGGCAATGCTCGGGATCGCTGACCAATCCGTCCTTCACGCCGTCCTTGGCGTCGCACATCTTGATATACGCCTGATGCACCGCCGCGAGCTTGCTCATCGGCACCACGTTTTGGGGCGTCTTGAGCGCGGCGTAGCCGGTCCAGACCGACTGCACCATCAGGCCGGTCATCGGATTGGCCGGCGCCATCGCCGAGATGCCGTAGAAATCCTCCGGATAGCGGTACGCCTCCATCAATCCCTGCCGGCCGCCGGTCGAACACGAAGTCCACAGCGAGAGTTGCGGCCCCTTGCCGTAGAACACGGTCATCAACTGCTTCGCCGTCACCGTCATCTCGTGGACCGCGCGATAGCCGAAGTCGATCAGCTTGTCGGGATGGCCAACGGCGAAGCCGGCATCCAATCCGGTGCCGGTGTGCCCCGTGTCGGTTGCAACCACCGCATAGCCGCGGCTCAGCGGTGCGGCCATCTCGAAATAGGAGATCGATCCCGCCCACACGCCGTTGCCGATGCCGTCAAGCTTGCCGTTCCAATTCGCGGCCGGCATCCATAGCTCGATCTCGATGTCGGAGTCCGGTGTCGGCGTCAGCGTCGCCTGCACGCGGCAAAAGGCGGGCATCGCCTTGTATGTCGCCGCCACCACTTGCGGCGGCGGTCCGAAAGGCGGGGCAGGCCCGTCGAACGCGCCGGCCGCGACGACCTCGGCCTTGGCGATCGTCACGTTCGGCAGCGCCAATCTGGAAAGGTCGCCGCAAGTCGCGGCCAGCGCCGGCACGACGCCCGCGAACGTCACCGCAATGGACATCAATCCGACGCGCGCAAATTCCCGCATGGCCGTACCCCTCGATCTTTGCCGCCCAGAATGATCGAGAGAAAGGCGTGCGGCAACGCTGGCGCACGCACCCGCAAGCGCGCGAATCTCTCCGCGCACCGGATCGGTTCGTTCAAGGCAAAGTTCAGGCGGCCGAACTCGAGCTCGCGGGGATCGACGCTTCGATCCATTCCTTGATCTTGCTCTTGGGAAGCGCGCCGACCTTTGTGGCGGCGACCTGTCCGTTCTGGAAGATCATCATGGTGGGAATGCCCCGCACGCCGTATTTGGTCGGCACCCCCGGGTTCTCGTCGATATTGATCTTCACCACCGCAACCTTCTCGCCCATCTCGTCGGCGATCTGCTCGAGCGCCGGTGCGATCATCCGGCAGGGGCCGCACCATTCGGCCCAGAAATCCACGATCACGGGCTTCTTGGCGTCCAGGACGTCGTTCTGGAAGGAATCGTCGGTGACTTTTTGCGACGGCATGGCGGCGGCCTTTGGCTGGAAGTGACGGTTCGAAAGGCGAATCTAGGAACGCGCCGCCTGAGGGTCAAGGCACGGCCAGCCGCGCCCGGACGGCCGCGATTTCCGCGTCCAACAAGGCCTCCGGCAGCGTCATCAGGGCCGGCCCGTTGGTCCACACCAGCGCGCAGGCGATTCGCTTGCCCGGGAACACCTTGGCCAGCGCCGCGCGGTAGAGCGCCATTTGCGTCCTGTACAAGGCGGGCACGTCTTCCGCGCGTGCCGGCGGCGGCCGGTTGGTTTTGAAGTCCACGGCCAGAACCTGCGCCTCGTTCACCGCCAGCCGGTCTATACGGCCGCTCACCCGCGCGCCTTCGCCCAGTTCCGGCAGGTCGGCCACAATGGCGACTTCGGCGCGCGCATCCGCGGTGAACGCCGCGGCGAATTCGCCGCCTTCGATCACCGCCAGCGTTTCGCGAGCGAGCCTTTGCGCTTCGTCCTCGGCAATGCCGCGCGCGTTGAGGAACGCCAACGCGATCTCCATGCGCTTGTCCGGCGCAATCTCCGGCAATCGCGCCAGCATGGTGTGCACCAGAAGCCCGCGCGCGAAACGCTTGTCATCGCTGAGCGGCGGCAGGATCGCGGGCTCGGCCATGCCCGCGGCATCGAACGGCCGGATCGGTCGCGGCTGTTCGCGCTCCGGCGCTGGTTGCGACCCGGCCCAATCCGGCAGCGCAAGCCTCGCCGAAAGCGGCAACTCCGCATCCGCCGTCTCAAACGCGGCCTCGCAGATGACAATGCGGGTTTCATCGCCATGCTTGACCGGCGTGCCGATGGCCTTCGCCGCGCGCACGACATGCTCGTACCACGAGCCCGGCCGCGTGCCCTTCTTGCTCTCGAAGCCGCAGACATAAAGCCGGTCCTTCGCGCGCGTCAGCGCCACATAGAGCAACCGCCGGTGCTCGCGCAGCGCCGCCGCTTCCGCCGCCGCCTTCGCCGCGCGCACAGCTTGCGGCGCATCGGCGTCACGCACCGGGAACACCACGGCGTCCTCGGCGAACAACAGATCGCCGCGTTTGCCCGGACTGTCGGGCAGCGCGGTCGTATCCGGCAGGATCACGATGTCGGCTTCCAATCCCTTGGCTCCGTGTACGGTCATCACGCGCACCTCGTCGCGCCCGCGCTCCATGTCGCGCTTGATCTCGGTTTCGCCGCGCTCGATCCAATGCAGGAAACCCTCCAGCGACGGGCTGTTCAGCGCTTCGTAATCCAGAGCCAATTGCAGGAATTCGTCGATGGCGTCGTTTGCCTCCATGCCCAGCCGCGCCAGCAACCGCGCCCGCATCCCCTCCGCCGACAGCGCGCGGGCATAGAACTCGTAAGGCGGCATGTAATCTGCCCGCGCCCGCGCCTCGCGCAGAAGTGCGTGCGCGAACGCGAACGGCGCCAATTCATCTTTCCGCTTCGCCAATTCGGCCCAGAGTGTACCTTCGCGTCCGTGCGCCAGCGCAAACAGTTCCTCTTCGCCGGCCCCGATCAGCGGCGAGCGCAGCAGCGCCGCCAGATTGAGATCGTCCTCCGGCAGCAGCGCAAACCGTCCCAGCGCAATCAAATCCATCACCGCGATCTGCTGCGTCAGCTTCAGCCGGTCGGCGCCCGCCACCGGCACGCCGCGCTCCTTCAGCCGCCTTATGATCTCGCTGGCGAACGGCTCGCGCCGCGGCATCAGGATCATGATGTCGCCCGGCCGGATCGCTTCGCCGTGCCCCGGCAGCCGGGTGCGCCCGTCCGTCCAACCTTCGATGGCGCCGGCAATCCGGTCCGCGAGCTTCGCCACCGGGCTCTGCTCCGACGGTACGTCCACCGGCCGCCACACATCCGGTTCCGGCGCGTCGCCGACGGGAACGGCCGGCCATACCTCCACCAATCCCTTCGCCTCGGCGCGATGGGCTTCATGCGCCACCGCAGCACCGGCCGGCACCAATCCGTCGCGCGCCGCTTCGTCCGCGAACACCGCATCGACGAAGCGCAGAATCTCCGGCGCCGAACGCCGCGACGTGATCAGTTCGACGTCGGCGAATTCCTGCTCTTCGCCTTCGGCCTGCGCCGCGAAGAACGCGCGGTTGACCTCGAACTGCTCGGGATCGGCGCCTTGGAAGCTGAAGATGGATTGCTTCTCATCCCCCACCGCGAACACGGTGCGCCCGCGCGCGGGCCTGGCGCTTTCGCCGGCGAAGAACTCCTCCGTCAGCTTGCGCACGATGCGCCATTGTTCTTCGCTGGTGTCCTGCGCTTCGTCGATCAGGATGTGCTCGAGCCCGCCGTCGAGCTTGTAGAGTACCCATGCCGCCGCGGCCTTCTTCTCCAGCAGCTTCAGCGTTTCCGCGATCAGATCGTCATAGTCCAATACCCCGCGCGCCCGCTTTTCGCGCGCATATTCGGCGCGCACCGCATCGGCCAGCACAAGCGCGGCCTCCGCCAGCGACGCCGCCTTCGCGGCCCGCACGCGTTCGTCGGCGGCGAGCAGCCGCGCCACCGTCGCATTCAGGAAATCCGCCGCCGCGGGATCGGACGCCGCATATTTCCTGGTGACGAAATCCTTGTAGGCCTCGCGCTTGGAAGTGAGGAACGCGCCGCAGAACGCATCGAACGCCGCGACCGGGTCCGCCAGTTCCAGCGCGGAGAGGATGGCCGCGCCGCGCTTGGCATCGTTGCTGCTGCCCCCTGTCATCCACCGCGCGGCGCCCAGCAGCGCCTTGCGCTCGACACCGCCGCAGAACTCGGCCGCCACCCGTTCCGGCGTGTCGCGTTCGCCCGCGCCGTGGCTGCTGCGAACCGCCCGCGCCAGCGCATCGCCGTCGCCGGGGAGGTTGGCGAAAAACCGCTCCATTTTGCGCCGGTCGTTGCCCAGCGCCGCGTCCAGGATCTGCTGCAACCGGAATTCGCTCGTCTCGGTCACCAGATGCGCCGCGGCCAGAGACAAGGCGGCATCTCCCGATCCCGCCCGCTCCAGCACCCGCGCGCGTGCGCCCGCGATCAATTCGCGCGCGGTCGCGTCGTCCAGCACATCGAACGACGCCGGCACGTCGGCTTCGAGCGGAAAGCGCGACAGCAGATATTGGCAGAACGAATGGATGGTCTGGATCTTCAATCCGCCCGGCGTCTCCAGCGCCTGCGCGAACAGCCGCCGCGCCGCAGCCAAATCGTCGGCCACCGCGCCGATCTCCGCGATCTTTCCGCGCAACGCCGCGTCGTCCAGCATCGCCCATTCGCCCAGCCGCGCGAACAGGCGCCCCGCCATTTCCGCCGCCGCGGCCTTGGTGTAGGTCAGGCACAGAATGCGTTCGGGCTTGGCGCCGGCCAGCAACAACCGCGTCACCCGGTTGGCGAGCGTGTGCGTTTTGCCTGCGCCCGCATTTGCGGACACCCAGGCCGAGCGCTTGGGATCGGCGGCAGCGAGCGGATCACGCAGCGGGCTCACTGGTCGTCCTCCCAGCCCGACAGCGACCATTCGCGCACGCGAGCCAGATGGTCGTAATCGCCCGTCACGTCGGCACGGTACGGCATCACGCGCGGAAGATAGGCCGTCGCTTCGTCGTCGAAATCCGCAATGCGCTGAATGAGTTTCGCTTCCGCTTCCGCGGCCAGCGCCGCCGCATCGTCGCCGCTCACGTCGATCAGCGCGCCCGGCTCGCGCCCGCCGGAGAATTGGATGTAAAGCAACGCCGCCGCCGCCAGCTTGCCGGCGGCCTCGAATCCGCCTCCCGCCAAAATCGCGCCTTCCAGCGGCAATTGCGGCGCAAGCAATTCCTTCACCTGCTTCTTGGTGGGCGGCGCGCCGGTCTTGTAATCGACCACCGCCGCACCGCCCGCCGCCAGCACGTCGATGCGGTCGGCCTTGCAGCGCAGCGTGAATTCGCCGCCCGGACTTGCGAATTTCCGCTCGCCCTTGATCTCGATGAACGAACGCAAGATGCCCGCGCGCCGCTCGCGTTCCAGCCCCACGAACCATCGCGCCGCCTTCAGGAAGCGCGGTCCCCACAAGGCCTCGACCGCTTTCGGCACGCCGGCTTCGCGGAACACGTCTTGCGCAATCGCGATCAGCCGCGCGTCGGCATCCGGCGGCAACGCGTCGGGATGATCGCGCAGAAACCGCTCCAGCGCCGCATGCACTGCCGTGCCGCGCTCCAGCGGCCCGATCTCCGCCTCCAGCGGGTCGAGCGGCTTCAGCCGCAACACGTGCTTGGCATAGATCCAATAGGGATCGCGCAGCCATTTCTCGATCTCGGTCACCGAAAGGTTGCGCGGCCGCGCCGCAACCGGCGGCCTCGGCGCGGGCTTCGGTTCGCGCGACGGCTTGGCGGGCTCGTCGATCCGCGCGGCAAGAGCGGTGTAGTTCGTGGTCGTGAGCTTATGCGCCAGCCCCAAGCCCTTCGCCAATTGCGTCAGCCGCTGTACCCAGCGCGACGCCACCGTCGGCGAGCCTTGCTCCTTCAGCGACCGGGTCAGGACGACGCGGCCGCCCGCCGCCAGCGCCGCGAAATCATGCGCCGCCAAACCGATGGCGCGTTCCGGCGGTTCCAATCCCAATGTCTGCCGCATCGGCCGCGACAGCCACGGATCGGTCGCGGCGGCCTCGGGCCAACGGCCCTCGTTCAATCCGCCCAGCACCACCAGGTCGAAACTCTGCAGCCGCGCTTCCAGCGGGCCCAGGATCGACAATCGGGGATGCTGGCCGTAGCGCGCGCGCACCGGGATCTCCTCGGCAAAGCCCCGGAACAGGGAAGGGTAGGCGCGCGTCTCGATTTTCGGCAAACCGCCGGCGGCATCGAACAACGCTTCGACCAGATTGCTTGCCGCTTCGCCGGCATCGCCGCGCCACAATCGCGCCGCTCCGGATTCATCGTGGGAAGCCGCCAGCGCCTGCGCCACGCCCGCGTGAATCTTCACCAGCCCTGCCAGATCGTGTTCGCGCTTTGCGAAAGCCTTTTCCATCGGCCGCAGGATCTTGGACACGCGCGCGAACCACGCCTTCAGTTCCGCATCGCGGATCGCGATCCCGTTCAATCCCGGATTGGGCCGCGGTCCGCGCAATGCCCAACGGTCCAGCTCGCGCACTTTCGCGCGAAACGCCTCCACCGCTTCGCCGCCTGCCGCCAGCGGATGCTTCAACAACGCCAACAGCGCCACCGGCGCGAACTCGGCTTCCGCCGCTTCCGCCAGCAGACACAGGAATGTTCCCGGCGTTGTGTTCGCCAGCGGCCGGCCGGCGGAATCGTCGATGGCCACGCCCCAGCGCGCCATCTCCGCCGCCACCCGCCGCGCCAAATTGCGGTCGGGCGTCACCAGCGCCGCGGTCTTCCCCGGCGTCTCAAGCATTTCGCGCAAGACAAGCGCGATGGCGCCCGCTTCGGCTTGCGGCGTCGCCGCCTCGATCAGCGACAGGCCCTCCAATCCCGCCGCGATGTCCGGGCTTCCCGATTCCGCCAGCGCCCGCCAGGCATCGGTGGTCGGCGCCGGCCGCAACGTCTCGCGCAGCACGGTCTCCCGCGCGCGCGGCGGCGCGTCGCTCCAATCCTTCACGTCGGCGCGCGCGACGCCGATGCGCGCCAGCAATTGCTTCATCCCGAATTGCGGATGACCGGGATCGAGATTGGCCCAGCTTTCTTCATCCAATTCGTGATCCAGCCCGGGCAAGATCACCGCGCCCTTGGGCAGGCGCGCGATCGTGCCCAGCAATTCCGCGGTGGCGGGAATGCTGCCGGTCGATCCCGCCGCGATCACCGGCGCGTCCGGCGGATTCGCATCGAGCCGCCGCGCCAGCGCACGCAACGAACGGTTCCGATGATCCGCCGGATCGATCGCGCCTTCCGCCGCCAACAGCGCGGGCCATTGCTCGCGCAGCAACGACAGAAACGCCTTCACCTCCGCCCAATGTTCGGCCAGCGCTGCCGGCGCCAATGCATCGAGCTTCGAAAGATCGGCGCCTTGCGTCTGCACCTCGTCCAGGAACGCGGCCAACCCGCGCGCCAACGCGGCACTTTGCGCAAATCCCAAACCGGTTTTCCGCGCATGGCCCCAGCGCGCGATCATCGCCGCCAGCAGCAACCGCCGCCGCGTCCGCGAGATCGCCGGCGGCAGATCGATGTCGCCTTGCGCGTCGAACGGAAGCTCGTCTTCGTCCACCCCACCCAAAGGCTTCATCTCGGGCAACAAGGCCGCACCGCCCGCCACGCGCGCGAACACCTCGCCCATGGTGCGCACGGCGCGCCGCGTCGGCAGGAAAATCGCGATGCGCGAAAGCGCCAACGGATCGCCGCCGCCTTCGCGCGCCAATATCCCGCGCGCAAGCGTCTCGGCGAAGCCTTGCCCCGCCGCGATGGTGAAGACCTTCGCCGTCATGGTCTAAGCCGGCGCCAGGTCGGCCAGGAACTTCTCCGATTCCACGATCGCCGACGGGCGGTCGATATGCATCCACACGCCGTCGAGCCGCACGCCGTAAAGCCGCCCCTTGGCGATGGCCTTGTCCCACAGCGGATTGATGGAGAACTTGCCTTGTCCCGCCCCGTCGAACAGGCGCGGATGCACGATTTCGACGCTCATCCACACGAATGGCCCAAGCCGCATTTCCGGCACGCGGCTCAACCGCCCTTGGGAATCCATCATGAAATCGCCGCGCCCGTCGTAACAGATCGTGTTCACCGTCGGCGCCAGCAGCATCAGCGCGTCCATCCTCTCGGGATCCCACGCCGCCTTCAGCCGCTCCAATGCGCTGCTCGCGCCTTCCACCCACACCGTGTCGGAATTGGCATGGAAGAACGGCTCGTCCCCGAAATGATGGAGCGCATTGGCGATGCCGCCGCCGGAATCCAGCAGCTCCGCGGTTTCGTCCGAAATCCGAATCTCCACGTCCTTGCGCCTTGCCAGATGCGCTTTTAACTGGTCGGCCAGATAATGCACGTTGACCACGATCATGGTCACGCCGGCCGCCACCAGCCGGTCGATGACGTGATCGATCAACGCGCGCCCGCGCAGCTTCACCAGCGGCTTGGGCACGGTGTTGGTCAGGGGCCGCATCCGCGTGCCCAGACCCGCCGCCATGATCATCGCTTTCGTCGGGCCGCTCACGCATTCACCTCGACGCGCGGCCGCCCGCGCAATTCAACCGGAAACATCGCGTCATACCATGCTTTCAGGGCGCCGAGCGCGGGATGTTCGAGATCGCGGCTCAAATGCCCCCACACGCGCGGTAGATAATCCAGATAGCGCGGCTTGTTGTCGCGTTTGTACAGCCGCGCGAAGATGCCCACGATGCGCGCATTGCGCTGCGCCGCGATTGTAGCCATTTCCGCGCCGAAGCGTTCGGCGTCCAATCCGCGCGCGGCCAGATAGCGGCCCAGCGCCATTGCCCGCGTCTCCTCGGTCACGTCGCGCCGCGCGTCTTCCACGAGATGCATCAGATCCTGCGCCCGCGAACCCGCCACCGCGTCCTGGAAATCCAGCAGGCCGACGCGCGCCGCACCCTTGCGCGCCGGCAGCCACAAGAGGTTCTGCGCATGATAGTCGCGGTGCACGAACACGCTCGGCTGCGCCATCGGCACCGCCAGCGCCGCGCGCCACAGATCGCGATGCTCGGATATTTCATGCCCCGTCGCCGAGCGCCCGAACGCCAGCGGCACGAACCATTCGGTCATCAGATCGACTTCCGCCAGCTGCGCGGTGGCGTCATAAGGATAGAGCGGCTTGTCGGCGGAGAGCATCGCCGGCGCCCCATCGCCATGCAGCGCCGCCAGCACGTCGGTGGCCGCAGCATAGAGTTCGGCCTCGTCGCCGCCATCCGCGATTACCCGGTCGAACAGGTCGTCGCCCAGATCCTCGATCAGCGCGAATCCCGCCGCCGGATCGGCGAAATAGACTTCCGGCGCCGACAGCCCGCGGCTGCGCAAATACTGCGCCACCGCCACGAAGCGGCCGACATCGCCCGCCGCCAGCCGCGTCATGGCGTTGTAGCCCAGCGCGCGCCGTTCCTCCGGCGTTGCGCCCGGCGGGCATTGCGGCGTCTCGGCGTTCTGCGGCTGATCCATCAGCATGGCGCGGCCAGAGCCCCGCGACACGCGCACATAGCGCCGGGTCGAGGCATCGCCCGGCAATGGCGCCAGCGCGGCCCCGCGCCACCCCGCGGAGTCCAGGAACGCCCGCATCGCCTCCGCGCGCTCAGCCATGCTGTTCCTCGAGCCGCAACATTTCGCGCCACCGCGCCGGTCCCGACAGATGAATCCGCCGCTGCGCTTCGCCCGTCACCGCGATCCGCACATGCAGCGCGTCCTCCGGCACGAAGGCGGGCGCGCGCTCCGGCCATTCGATCAGCACCGCACCGTCCGCCAACGCTTCGTCCAATCCCAATTCGCGCATCTCGTCCGCGTGCGCGACGCGATAGAGATCGTAGTGCCACACCGGCAACCGCGCCGTCTCGTAATGCTGCACCAGGGTGAAACTCGGGCTCGGCACCGCTTCGTCCACGCCGAGCGCGCGCAGGATCGCGCGCGCCAATGTCGTTTTTCCGGCGCCCAGATCGCCCTCCAGCGCCACCGCGTCGCCCGGCCGCAACCCGCCCGCGATGGCCGCCCCCAGCGCCTCGGTCGCCGCCGGTCCGGCTGCCGGAAATTCGGCCGCGAATCGCGCTCCATCCCGTTCCATGGCCTGGTTTTTAGCCCCTGGCCGCGCCCGCGACAAAGCCCGGTTTGCGGTTGCGAAACGCGCCCTGCTCGGACATGGTAGCCCCGGTTTTCGGGGCTTTTTCACCAACCTATGACGGACCGCATCGTCATCATCGGCGCCGGCCAGGCCGCCGCCCAGGCCGTGGCGACGCTTCGGGCCGAGGGCTTTTCGGGCGCGCTCACGGTGGTGGGCGACGAACCCTATGCGCCCTATCAGCGGCCGCCGCTGTCCAAGACCTATCTCGCCGGCACCTTCGATCGCGAGCGTTTGTTCCTGAAGCCCGACGCGTTCTATGCCGAAGCCAAGTGCGAATTGATCCTGTGCTACGCCGCCACGGCGATCGACCGCGCCGCCAGGAGCGTGACGCTGTCCGACGGCCGCAAGCTCGCATTCGACAAGCTGCTGATCGCCACCGGTTCGCGCGTGCGCAAGATCAGGATCCCCGGCGCCGAACTTCCCGGCGTGCATTATCTGCGCAGCATCGCCGACGTGGACAAGCTTCGTCCGGCCTTCAAGACCGGAAAGAGCCTCGCCATCGTCGGCGGCGGCTATATCGGGCTCGAAGTCGCCGCGGTCGCGCGCAAATACGGCCTCGCCGTTACGGTGTTCGAAGCGCTCGACCGCGTCATGGCCCGCGCCGTGTCGAAGCCGGTTTCGGATTTCTACGAGCGCGTGCATCGCGACGCCGGTGTCGTGTTCCACCTCAACACCGGCGTCGAGGCCTTCGAGGGCAAGGCGCATCTTCAGGCCGTGCGCGCGGGCCGCCGATCGCATCCGTTCGATTCGGCGCTCGTCGGCATCGGCATCGTGCCCAATTCCGAGCTTGCCGAGCAGGCGGGTCTCGAATGCCGCGATGGCATCGTGGTCGATGAATTCTGCCGAACCGAAGACGCGTCCATCTTCGCCGCCGGCGATTGCACCCGCCATCACGGCCGCGACGGCGCCGAGATCCGGCTCGAATGCGTGCAGAACGCCATCGACCAGGCGAAACACGCCGCCCTCGCCATGACCGGCAAGCCGGCACCCTATCGCGAGGTGCCGTGGTTCTGGTCCGACCAGTACGACCTCAAGCTCCAGATCGCGGGTCTGGCCGCGGCGGGTGACGAGATCGTGGTGCGCGGCGATCCGGCGACGCGCAAATTCGCGGTCTTCCATCTGCGCAAGGGCAGGGTGGCTGCGGTCGAGGCGATCAACGCCGCGCCGGAATACATCGTCGGCCGCAAACTCATCGCCGACGGCGCCGCGGTCCCGCCCGCCCGGCTGGCGGACACCTCCATCCCCATGAAAGGCATTGCGTGACGCCAGCGTCACCTTTATAGCGTCACCTTTATACGGAGCGGCCATGGCCAAGATCAAATACATCGAATTCAACGGCAAGGAGCACGAAGTCGACGTGCCCGACGGCTGGTCCGTCATGGAAGGGGCGGTGAAGAACCTGATCCCCGGCATCGACGCCGATTGCGGCGGCGCCTGCGCCTGTGCCACCTGCCACGTCTATGTGCAGGAGCCGTGGCTCGAGAAGCTCGACGCCAAATCCGACATGGAAGAGACGATGCTCGACTTCGCGCAAGAGCTCCAACCCAACTCCCGCCTCTCCTGCCAGATCAAAGTCTCCCCCACCCTCGACGGCCTAACCGTCAAGATGCCCAAGAGCCAACACTAAAGGTTCACATCTTCCGCCGACATTCCTGCTAGAGTGGACTTCGCTTCCGTTGGAAGCGGAAGCGCACCCGCCACAAGCGAGGCTTGGAAGGCGGCAATGACACAGCGATTTGCATTCAGGTGACCACTTTCCTCCGCCCGCGGAAGCTCGCGCGCGGCAGAAAACCTATGGGGAGGCACGTTCCAAGCGCCGTTGAAGGGAACAGCGTGAGTATCGTTCTAGGATAAACCACGGAAAGGACACGGCAATGAGCAGCGACACGCATCACGAAAGCTACGTGACCACAAAGGACGGCGTGCAAATCTTCTACAAGGATTGGGGTTCGGGTCAGCCCATTGTGTTCAGCCATGGCTGGCCTCTGTCGGCGGACGACTGGGATCCGCAGATGATGTTCTTTCTCCAGCGCGGCTATCGCGTG
>Ga0335083_10005485_pt1 | contig 15984 bp, 11 predicted proteins | sample Lox_Sample_42_FD_206716 | JGI IMG/M metagenome (GOLD analysis project Ga0335083, IMG submission 206716) | Soil microbial communities from Loxahatchee National Wildlife Refuge, Florida, United States - Lox_Sample_4.2 | ecosystem: Environmental > Terrestrial > Soil > Wetlands | place: USA... | reverse complement strand
GACTGGGCCGTGCTGTTCGCCTGATCCGCCGAGGACTTGGCAGCCGCCACATCCGATTGCAGCTTCGCCACCTGTGACTTCAGATCTGCGACATCCGCCTGGAGGGGCTTCAGATCCTGACAGCCTGCAAGTCCCGCCACGACTGCCACCGCAGCCACCTTCAAAACGATCGCGCACTTCATAAACGTCCCCTTCTGGGTTGTTGATTCGGGAGGTCCCTGAAACAAATGCAAATGAGGCACGCAAGTTCCATGCCGCCACTCGCAAGCGCGCAACTGCATCAAATTTACCAAGGGATTGCAACTGCATCCTTGCACTGTCGGCCGACTGCGACAGTGATGTGCGCGCGCTGCCCGCATGTTAAGAGAACTGTAGGAAAACATCGATGCGCATGATTGCGGCAGAGCAACGCCAGCCGGCGACGCAGCTGCCGGATGTGCGGACCGTACGGCGGCCGGATGTGGAGGAGCGCTGCCCGTGAAGGCGGCGGGCGAATCTGGAAGTGCGCAAGGGTGCTGCGCCAGGTTGGTGCGAGACGCATGTGCTGTCTCCAGCGATGTGTAACGAGGCGCCAGCGAGTTTTCAACGGCGTGTCGTTTTGGGTGGGCCGGCTCACGGGATGCGATGGCCGGACGTGGGAGGAGTGGATGAATCGGGGAGTTCAGCGGGTCCGGTGGCCGCTTGCGAAGGCGGCATTCCGGCCTCGTCCAGGGCGAGCTTGCCGTCCGCCCCGATCTGGATATAATCACAGTGACTGTATAGATAGACAGGTGCCGACATGTCCGATCTGACACCGCGCCAGACCCAGATCCTGCGCCTCGTGCAGCGCTTCATCTCCGATACCGGCATGCCCCCGACCCGCGCGGAGATCGCCCGCGAGCTGGGTTTCCGCTCCGCCAACGCGGCCGAGGAGCACCTGCGGGCGCTGGCGCGCAAGGGCGTGATCGCCCTGGTCCCCGGTACCTCGCGCGGCATCCAGCTCAAGGACACCATCCGTGAGCAGATGGGTCTGCCCCTCATCGGCCGCGTGGCCGCCGGCAAGCCGATCTTCGCGGAGGAGAACTTCGAGGCGCGGCTGCAGATCGATCCGGGCCTGTTCCAGCCCCGGCCGCATTACCTGCTCAAGGTGATCGGCATGAGCATGAAGGACGCCGGCATCCTCGACGGCGACCTGGTCGCGGTGCACCGCACTGCCGAAGTGCGCAGCCGGCAGATCGTGGTCGCCCGGCTGGAAAACGAGGTGACCGTGAAGCGCTATCGCCAGGAAGGCTCCGTGGTCTGGCTGCTGCCCGAGAACGTCGATTTCGAGCCCATCCGCGTGGACCTGAAGGAGGAGCCGCTGCTCATCGAGGGCATCGTGGTGGGCGTGCTCCGCCGCGGGAAGACGGCAGGCCTGATGTGAGTCCGGCGGACTCGAGGGTCCAGGAGCGCCAACGGTAGGGCTGCGTGCGGCGCCTGTCATGCTCAATCCCGAACTGGCTCGGCTGCTCGAGCATCCGGCCATCTGGCGCGGCGTCAGCGCCGCGCACGCGGAAGTCCTTCCCACGGGCTTCGGCGAACTCGATGCGCATCTGCCCGGTGGAGGCTGGCCGCGTAGCGGGCTGATCGAGATCCTCGCGTCCCGGTTCGGGATCGGTGAGTTGTCGTTGCTGCTGCCGGCGCTCGCGTCGTTGACCCGGCGGGCGATGGCGCGCTGGTGTGCGTGGGTGGCTCCGCCACTGGAGCCCTTTGCACCGGCATTGGCTGCGCATGGAGTGCTGCTGGAGCGCGTACTCGTCGTCAGGGTTCCGGCATCCTCGCCACGCCGCGGCACCGAAGCAGTCCGTACCCTGTGGGCCTTCGAGCAGTCACTGGGTTCGGGTGCCTGCGATGTGGCGCTCGCCTGGGCCGAACAGCCACGTTTGCGCGAGATCCGCCGTCTGCAGCTCGCCGCCGAACGGGGTCGCGCGCTCGGCGTGTTGTTTCGGTCGCGACGCGCGGCTCAGGAATCCTCTCATGCGATCCTGCGTGTACAGCTCGAGGCAGTCAGCCGAGGCGTGCGCCTCACGCTGCTGAAGAGTCGCGGTGGCCTGCGCAGTCCGATCGAACTCGTCGTACAGACCAGCGGTAGTTAGATGCGGCCGCGCCTCATTCGCGGGCCGCGGCAGGACGGCTTCGACTCCGCATCGCCCGCGCAACCGGACGAAGCTGCTCGCTTGCATGCCGTTGCCGCTGAGCGGCGCTGCGTGGAATCCCTCGAGCTGTGGATCGGGGTACAGTTGACCGCCGCGACATCGGGCGCTCCAGCGGCATCAGCCGCACCGGGATCCACCGCTCAGCTGGAATCGACCAACACCCGGCTGGAAGCGCTGGCCATCCGCGCGCAGCGGTTCACGCCACGCGTCAGCCTCGTACCGCCGGATGGCGTGCTGCTGGAGGTGAAGGGCAGCCTGCATCTGTTCGGCGGCACCCAAGGATTGCTCGCGGCTCTGGGCGCCGAATGCGAATCCCTCGGAATACGCACCGCGGTGGCTCTCGCGCCTACACCGCTGGCTGCGCTCGTGGCCGCTCGCAGTGGTCTGGCTCTCGCACTGACCGACAGAGCGCAACTGACCGGACGACTCGCCTCACTACCACTCACGCCGCTGCGTTGGCCGATGGACACCCTGGAAAGGCTCGCGCGCATGGGTGTTCGCACCATCGGCCAGGTCCTGCGTCTGCCCCGCGCCGGCTTTGCACGGCGCTTCGGCACCGAACGGCTCGCCGATCTGGATCGGCTGACAGGCCGCAAGGCGGACCTGCACAGACGCTTCGAGCCGCGCGAGCGCTTCCGCCGGCGGCGCGAACTGACCTTCGAGTTGGAAAGCGCCCAGGGCATTCTCGCGACGCTGGCGCCGCTGCTGGCCGATCTGGGGCGTTTCCTGCAGGCGCGGCAGTGCGGTCTGCTGCAGCTCGACTGCCTGCTGCGCCACCGTCATGCCGAACCCACGCGCTGCCGGCTGCAGCTGGCAGAGCCCGTGGCCGATGCCCACCGCCTGAGCGAGTTGCTGGGCGAGCGCCTGAACGCGCTGGCACTGCCCGAGCCGGTGCGCTCCTGCGAGCTGCGCTCGGGCCCGCTGGTGCATCGGGCGCTGCTGTCCCGGACGCTCTGGCAGCCTGGCGAGCAGGGCGGTGGCGGGGGCACCGAAGCGGCTGAGCTCATCGAGCGGCTGCGCGCACGACTGGGCCCCGAGGCCGTGTACGGCTTGCAGGTCCTCCATGGCCATCGGCCGGAGAGGGCCTGGAGCGTCCGTGAGCCGGCCACGGGAGGTCTGGCACCGTTCGCGGCAGGGCTCCCCTGGGGCGCATTCAGCCGGCCTCTGTGGCTTCTGGCGGCCCCGGAGCCGTTGCAGGAGCAGGCCGGCCTGCCGCATCGGGGCGGGGCCCTGCGGCTGTGTGGTGAGGCCGAGCGCATCGAGACCGGCTGGTGGGATGGCGGGGACGTCGGCCGCGATTACTACACGGCCTGCGACATCCATGGTGTCCGACTGTGGGTGTTCCGCGAACGCGCGCGACCGCACAGATGGTTCCTGCATGGAGTGTTCGGGTGAGCGATGCCAGCGGCGTGCCTTACGCGGAGCTGCATTGCCTGAGCAACTTCACGTTCCTGCGCGGGGCATCGCATCCGCAGGAACTCGTGGAGCGCGCCAGCACATTGGGTTACACCGCGCTGGCCATCACGGACGAGTGCTCCGTTGCCGGAGCTGTCCGGGCGCATGTGGCCGCGAAACGCGCGCAGCTGAAACTGCTGGTCGGTGCGGAGTTCCGCCTCACCTGCGGCCTGAAGCTCGTCGCGCTGGCCATCGACCGGCTCGGCTATGGCCGGTTGTGCCGGCTGATCACCCGCGGGCGCCGCGCCGCGGCCAAGGGGAGCTATGCGCTGACCCGCGCTGAGCTGCGTGCCGCCGAACTGGAGCACTGCTTCATCCTGTGGACACCCGCGGCCGCAACGCCGGACGGCGAGCAGGCCCGCTGGCTGAGTCAGTGCTTCGGCGGCCGGCTGCGGATAGCGGCGGAGTTGTTCCACGCGGGAACCGATGCGCGGCATCTGCGTGAACTGCGGGCACTGAGTGGCGAGCTGGGCGTGCCGCTTCTGGCCAGCGGCGATGTCCATATGCACGTACGCGAGCGGCGCCGGCTGCAGGATGCGCTGACCGCGGTCCGGCTGAATGTGCCACTCGCCGAGGCGGGCTGGCATCTGTATCCCAACGGCGAGCGGCATCTGCGCGAACGGGAACGGCTGGCACGCCTGTACCCGGAAGAACTGCTGCGCGAAACCGTCGCGGTCGCTCAGGCCTGTACGTTCTCGCTGGATGAACTGCGCTATGAGTATCCGCACGAGCTGGTGCCACCCGGGGAAACGCCCACCGGCCATCTGCGCAACCTGGTGGAAGAGGGCGCGCGCCGGCGCTGGCCCGCAGGTGTCCCACCCAAGGCGCGTGCCAGCATCGAGAGCGAGCTCGCCCTGATCGCCGAGCTGCGCTACGAGCCTTATTTCCTGACAGTGCGCGACATCGTGGCCTATGCGCGCGAGCAGAACATCCTGTGTCAGGGCCGTGGTTCGGCTGCGAACTCCCTCGTCTGCTATTGCCTCGAAGTCTCCGCCGTCGGGCCTGAGCGCGGCGCGGCGCTGTTGTTCGAACGCTTCATCTCGCGCGAGCGCAACGAACCGCCCGACATCGACATCGATTTCGAACATGAACGCCGCGAGGAGGTCATTCAGTACATCTATCGAAAATACGGGCGCGCGCGTGCGGCGATCGCAGCGACCGTCATCATGTACCGGCCACGCAGCGCGCTGCGCGACATGGCCCGTGTATTCGGCCTCGATCCCGGGCGGAGCCTGAAACTCTCCCGCGTGATGCAGTGGTGGGACGGCAGCGAGACCCTGCCCGAGCGTGTGCGCGAAGCCGGCTTCGATACCGACGACCCCGTGCTCGAGCGCATCGTCGCGCTGGCGCGCGAGCTGGTGGAATTTCCGGGGTTCCCGCGCCATCTGTCGCAGCACGTGGGGGGATTCGTGATCTCCGAGGGGCTGCTCGAGGAACTCGTGCCCATCGAAAACGCGGCGATGCCCGATCGCACCGTGGTGCAGTGGGACAAGGACGATCTCAACGACCTGGGGCTGCTCAAGGTGGACGTGCTGGGACTGGGCATGTTGAGCGCGCTGCGACGTGCATTCGCACTGGTGAACGGCTTCCGCACCCGCCAGTACTCGCTCGGTCATCTGCCCGACAAGGACGAGGAGGTGTACGAGATGATGTCGCGCGCCGACACCGTGGGAGTGTTCCAGATCGAGTCGCGCGCGCAGATGTCCATGCTGCCGCGCCTGAAGCCGAAGAACTATTACGACCTGGTGATCGAGGTGGCCATCGTCCGTCCCGGTCCCATCCAGGGCGACATGGTCCATCCCTATCTGCAGCGTCGCGCGAGGCGCGAGCCGGTTGACTATCCCAGCCCCGAAGTGGCCGAGGTACTCCAGCGCACTCTGGGCGTCCCCATCTTCCAGGAGCAGGTGATGCAACTGGCGATCGTCGCCGCCGGCTTCACGCCTGGAGAAGCCGACCAGCTGCGCCGCGCGATGGGGGCCTGGAAGAGAAGCGGCGGCATCGAGCACTTCCGCGACCGGCTGCTGAATGGCATGCGTGCGCGCAACTACACGGATGAATTCGCGCAGCGCATCTACAGACAGATGCTCGGGTTTGGCGAATATGGCTTCCCGGAATGCGTCGCGGGCGATACCCGGGTGGTCGATGCGGATACCGGCCGCTGGGTGACCATCGAAGCAGTGGCCAACGGTCGTGCCCGGCTGGCGAGCACATTGGCCTGCGATGCGGATCTGCGCCTGCGCAAGCGCAAGGTACAGGCTGTCGTACGTAGCGGAATCAAGCCCGTTTTCCGCTTGCGAACCGCTCTTGGTCATACCCTTCTGGCCACCGCCGAGCATCCCTTGATGACGCTGGGAGGATGGCGGCAGCTGGGTCAGATCCGTACCGGAGATCACGTGGCCGTGGCGCGCAGCGTGCCTCTCAAGGTGAGGCGACGCTGGCCCAGCTATCGCATCGAGGTGCTGGCTGATCTGGTTGCCGAGGGGAATGTGTGTCATCCAGACACGCTTTACTTCCATACGACCGAGGACTGGCATCGTGACGCGTTCGTCAAGGCAGTGGAGCGCTTCCCCAACACACGTGCAATGGTGGAGCGGCACAAAAGCCGCCATTCAGTTCGCGTCCGCCGCATCGAGCGCAGCAAACCGCCAGGAGCGGTGACCTGGATACGTTCGCTGGGCATCCGGGGATGCAGTGCGCGGCAGAAATTCCTGCCTGCCGGGGTTTTCGAACTCTGTGACAGCAACATGGGTCGGCTGCTGGCGCGTCTGTGGGAAGGCGATGGAGGGTTTTCATTGGCTGGACACACTTCCTACGACACGGCATCGCCTCGTCTGGGACTGCAAGTGCAGCACCTGCTGCTGAGGTTGGGGATCGTTGCGCGCCTGTATCGCCGAGTGCGCAACTACCGGGGGCGAAGGCTTGAACATCATGTCGTCACGGTGACTGGTGACGAGGCGCTGCAGCGCTTCTGGCGCCATGTGGGGCGCCGTTTCCTGGATGTGAGGAAGCGCCAACTGGCAAGGATGCTGGCACGGCGATCTCACGGCCGTATGTCGCGCGAATCTGCGTTGCGCCGGCTGGCCGAATCCGACGTTTACTGGGACCGGGTCGTGGAAATCGAAGCGCAAGCAAGCCGCCCCACCTACGACCTGCAGATCGAGGGTGATCACAGCTTTCTGGCCGACCACTTCGTAGTCCACAATTCTCACGCCGCCAGCTTCGCCCTGCTGGTTTACGACTCGGCCTGGCTGAAGCATCACGAGCCGGCGGCCTTCACCTGCGCGCTGCTCAACAGCCAGCCGATGGGGTTCTATGGACCTGCGCAGCTGGTGCGCGATGCCCGCGCGCATGGGGTGGAAGTGCGACCGGTGGATGTGCAGAAGAGCGAGTACGACTGCACGCTCGAACGCCGGGAGGATGGCGAGCCCGCATTACGGCTGGGGATGCGGATGGTCAAATCGCTTTCCGAGGCAGGGGCGCGCCGTGTGGCGGATGCCGTGCGCACGGGGCCGTGCTTCGCCAGCGTGCAGGACCTGACCCGGCGCGCTGCGCTCGACCGTGGCGATCTGGAAGCGCTGGCCGCCGCCGGGGCGCTCGCCTCACTCAGCGGGAACCGCCATCTCGCCTACTGGGAGGTCGCGGGGAGCGAACGGCCCTTGCCCCTGGCACCGCAGGGCGAACGCGCCGGGAGTGTCGAGGAAGGGCGCCCCCTGCTCGAGGCACCCACCGAGGGGCAGCGCATCGTCGCTGACTATGCCTCGATTGGCCTGACCCTGGGACGACACCCGCTGGCTCTGCTGCGTGAACGGCTTGCGCGCAACCGGCTGCTCACGGCGGGAGAGCTTGGATGCGTGGCGCACGGGAGGTTCGTGCGGACCGCCGGAATCGTCCTCATGCGGCAGCGTCCGCAGAGCGCGCATGGTGTCACTTTCATGACAATCGAGGACGAGAGCGGGCAGGTGAACATCATCGTCTGGGAAAGCGTCGGCCGTGAGCAGCGTCGGGCGATGCTCGAATCCCGACTGCTGGAGGTCCATGGAGAACTGCAACGCCAGGAAGGCGTGATGCACGTCATAGCTCGCCGGCTCGTGGACCGGTCCGCTCTGCTGGGTGAGCTGCTGACGCGCTCACGCGATTTTCATTGACCCCGCGGCCGCGCGGACGGAAGGGCCTCTCAGGGAATTCGCGGGGCGGGGTGTGCCCGCCGACTACCCCGGCTTGCGCTTGCCCTTGTGGGCGGCGGGCTCGGCCGGCTCGTCCACACCGATATCGTAGTCTTCGAAATCGCTGGTGAGCTCGGCCGTGTGCTTGTCTTCCAGCAGCCGCTCGAGACGGCGCCACGCCGGATCGCCGGCCTTCTGCCCGCGCCGCTTGGCCATGTCCAGGTCCTTGATGACCTGATCGAGATCGACGTCGGTATCGCCGGCAACCGGCTCGTCGGCCTCTTCGTCTTCGAATTCCTCGGATTCGGGTTTCTCGCTCATGCGGGACACCATGGCCCGGCAGGCCATCGACGGCGCGAAATTAAATCAGTTCGAGGCTCGCTTGCAATGTCGGATTGCTCACTTGATGAGCTGGTTCATCTGGAAGATCGGCAGCAGCATCGCAAAGACGATGCCCATCACGAACAGACCCATCAGCACGATCAGCAGCGGTCCGAGCAGGCCCACCATGCCCGCCAGCAGGCTGTCCAGCTCGCGTTCCTGGCTGATGGCGGCCCGCTCGAGCATGCTCTCCAGCTCGCCGCTGGACTCGCCGCTGGAGATCAGATGGATGGTCATCGGCGGAAACAGTTTGCTGATGCTCAGTGAACGGCCGATCGGCGCACCCTCGCGCACGCGCGCAGCCGCTTCCCCCACGGCATCGCGCATCGGCAGGTTCATCACCACCTCGCCGGAGATGCGCAACGCCTCCAGCACCGGCACCGAGCTCGCCGACAGGATGCTGAACGTGCGCGTGAAGCGTGCCGTATTGAAGCCACGCGTGAGCTTGCCGACCAGCGGCAGTCGCAGCTGAAAGCGGTGATAGCGACGCCGGTTGGCCGGATTACGCAGCCAGCGCGTGAACAGGAATACGGCCAGGACCGCACCGATCAGCATCCAGATTCCCCAGTCGCGCACGAAGTCGCTGGTGGCGATCAGGATCTTGGTGATCAGGGGCAGCTTGCCCTTGGCCGATTCGAACACGCCCACGACCTTGGGGACCACGTACACCATCAGTCCCGCGACGATGGCGAAGCACAGCACCGACAGGACGATGGGATAGAGCAGGGCGGCCAGCACCTTCTGGCGGATCTGCTCACGCCCCTCGGTGTAGTCGGCCAGCCGTTCCAGGATGGTGTCGAGCTTGCCCGACTGCTCGCCCGCGGAAACGGTGGACCGGTAGATCTCGGGGAAGACCCGCGGAAAATCCGCCAGCCCGTCGGCGAGCGTGTGCCCTTCCATCACGCGGGACCGCACACCGAGCACGATGCTCTGCACGCGTGGCTTCTCGGTCTGCTGTGACACCGCGAGGAGGGATTCTTCGAGGGGCAGGCCTGCCCGCACGAGCGTCGCCAGCTGGCGCGTGAACAGCGACAGGTCGGCTGTCGAGACGCCGCGGGTAATCGAAAACGAGCGCTGGCGCTTCGCTTCCTTCTGCGCCACTTCGCTGACCGTGACAGGTAGAAGCTGCCGCTCGCGCAGCAGCTGGCGGATATGGCGCGGCGTATCGCCTTCGATAATGCCCTTGCGTTCCTTGCCGCCGGTATCTAGAGCTGTGTATTCGAAGGCACCCATGTGGAACCGGAAGCGAACCGCGCTGCAAGGGATCTTACCGTAGCGGATTCACGGCAGGTGACGCGGAGATTTCAGTCCTCGCGCGTGACGCGCAGGATTTCCTCGATCGTGGTCTCACCGCGCAGCACCTTGGCACGGCCATCGTCGCGAATCGAGGGCGTGGCCTGTCGCGCATGACGCTCCAGCTCCTGCTCGCTCGCGCCATCGTGAATCATTGTGCGCATCGCATCGTCCACGACGATCAGCTCGTAGATGCCTGAGCGGCCGCGGTAACCGCCACCGCCGTCGCGCCCGGGGCGGTACAGAGTAGGCGAGGGTTCGTCGGGATGCAGATTCAGCAGCCGGCGTTCGTAATCACCGGCCTGGAAAGGCTGCTTGGTGTCCGGGTTCAGCACGCGCACCAGGCGCTGCGCCAGTACGCCGACCAGGCTGGATGACAGCAGGAACGGTTCGATGCCCATGTCGCGCAAGCGTGTCAGCGCGCCCGCTGCCGTGTTGGTGTGAAGCGTGGACAACACGAGGTGACCGGTGAGACTTGCCTGCACGGCGATCTGGGCCGTCTCCAGGTCACGGATCTCACCCACCAGCACCACATCCGGGTCTTGACGCAGGATGGCACGCAGGCCGCGGGCGAAGGTCATCTCGACTTTGGTGTTGACCTGAGTCTGGCCGATACCGTCGATGTAGTACTCGATCGGATCCTCGACCGTCATGATGTTGCGTGTGTTGTCGTTCAGCCGCTCCAGGCCCGCGTACAGCGTGGTGGTCTTGCCGGAGCCGGTGGGTCCGGTCACCAGCAGGATGCCGTGCGGCTTGTGGATGAGTTCATCGATGAGCGACTCGATCTGTTGCCCCATGCCGAGCGCGCCCAGGTCCAGCCGTCCCGCCTGTTTGTCCAGGATACGCAGCACGACGCGCTCACCGTGACCCGAGGGGATGGTGGAGACGCGAACGTCCACGGATCGGCCCGCGATCCGCAAGCTGATGCGGCCGTCCTGCGGCAGACGCTTCTCGGCGATGTCGAGCTTCGACATGACCTTGAGTCGCGATACGACCAGGGGTGCCACCGCGCGCTTGGACTGCAATACCTCGCGCAGGATGCCATCGACACGGAAGCGGATGACGAGACGGTTTTCGAACGGCTCGACGTGGATGTCCGATGCGTTCTCGCGCACCGCCTGGGTCAGCACGGCATTGATCAGCCGGATGATGGGCGCGTCGTCGTCGCTATCGAGGAGGTCAGCTTGCTCCGGCAGATCCTGCGCCAGGTGAGCGAGGTCCGTCGTGTCGTCGAGGCCCTCGACGGCCTGCATGGTATCCGAGCCGGCTTCATACGCCTGCCGCAGCAACAGATCGAACTCGGCTTCCGGAACGCGATGCAGCTTCAGGGGCATCCGCATGTAGCGGCGCACCTCGGCGATGGCTATCGGTGAGGCGTTTTCACGGCAGACGCATTCCGCCTGAGCATCGACGATGCGCTTGACGAGTACGCCGTGTCGCTTCGCGAACGCGAAAGACAGCCGCCGCTCCTGGCGGGGCCGAGTAGCATCGGCGGCGGCAACGCTCACTGCCTTCCTCCCTGGGGCTGATCGGGCGTGGCAGGTGGCGGGGACGCCGCTGCCGGCGCGGCCGGAGCACCGTTTGACGGACTCGCATTCTGGGAGTCACCGTAGGGCTGAGCCGCCGCACCGTCATGCGGGGGTGGTGGCGTCGGTGCCTTGGTCCCCTGTTGCTTCTTGCGGGCTGCTTCTGCAGCGTCCGCGGCCTCGCGTGCTTCCCGGCTCTTGCGCGCCTGTTCCTCGGGCGTGCCAGTCGCGGGCGTGGAGCCCGGCGCCGGTGGCGGAGGAGGCGGCGCCAGTTTGGGCTTCGGGACGCCCGGCAGCAGCGGCAGGAATTCGCGCCGGTTGTAGCCCTTTTGCTGATCGAGCATGTAGTTGTACTTGTCGTCGGTGGCGAAGGCCGCCTGCGACTCGTCGCGCAGGATGCGCGGACGGATGAACATCATCAGGTTGTTCTTGGTAGCCCCCGCCTGGCGGGTCTTGAACAGCATGCCGATCACCGGAATGCTGCCGAGGAATGGCACCTTCTGCTGCGCCTTGCTGCTGCTGTCGGAGATCAGTCCGCCCAGCACGACGATGCCGCCATCCTCGATCAGCACGTTCGTGCTGATAGTGCGCTTGTTGGTCGTGATATCCACTGTGGACACCGAGGTTGGGGCCACACTCGAGCTCTCGATGGAGATCTTCAGGACGACCGAGTTGCCCTCCTGGGCGATGTAAGGGGTCACCTTGAGGATGGTGCCGACCTCCTCGCGCTGCACGGTCTGGAACGGATTCACGGAGCCGTTGCCGGCAGTTCCGGTGTTGGAGAATGAACCGGTGATGAACGGCACTTCCTGGGCGACCTTGATCTCCGCTTCCTGGTTGTCCAGTGTCACCGTCGAGGGTGTCGCAATGACGTTGGTGTCGGTGTCGCCGCGGATCGCGCGGATCATGGCCGCGAAGTTCAGGCCGCCAGCGGCAATGCGCCCCACCGCCAGGGTCGTTCCGGTCGGCAACGTGGGCGCCGAAGTGGTCGTCGTCGTGGTGATGGTGCCCGTCGAGCTGCTCGTGCCCGTGCTGTTGGCGATGTTCACGACATCGCCCGCCAGATCGACGAGTGAGGATCCACCCACCGGATTGATGAACGAGGCCGCCGGTACCGTGCCGTTGCCCTTGGAGAATTCGGCCCAGTTGACGCCCAGTTCGGCGGTCTTGTCCGAGTTGACCTCCACGATCACGGCCTCGACCAGCACCTGCGGACGGCGGATGTCGAGCTTGTCGATGATGCTCATGACCGTGCGCATGATCTTCGGGGGCGCGGTGATCACGAGTGCGTTGTTCTGGGCGTCGGCCCACACCATGGCGCTCTTCTCGGCCTGCGCGGCCGGCGAGGCACCGGCCCCGGCGGCACCACCCGTGCCAGAGGCGGCGGCCTGGGCGATCCCGGTGATCTGCTCCTTGAGCTTCGGAGCGATCTTCTCCGCATCGGCGTAGTGCAGGTAACGCACCTGCGTATCGCCACCCGACTCCAGAGGGGTATCCAGGTGCGCGACCAGCGCGCGGATGCGCAGCCGCGCGGACTGATCACCACCGATCAGCACGCTGTTGGAGCGCTCGTCGGCTACGACCTTGGCCGCCTGAGCGCCTTCGGCGGCCGCCTGGCCCTGGTACAGCGCGTTGATGACCCGGACGATCTCCGCGGCGGATGCATTCTGCAGCGGCACCACCTCCACATCCTGGTCGCCGACCTGATCGATGCGGCGGATGATGCGGATGATGCGGTTCACGTTGTTGGCGCGATCCGAGATGATCAGGATGTTCGAGGCCGGATAGGCGGCGAGCTGGCCGTATTGCGGAATCAGCGGCCGCAGGATCGGCACGAGCTGCGCGGCGCTGACGTTCTTCACGTCCACCACCTGCGTGACGATCTCATCCGAGGTGGCGCTCACATGGTCGGGCAGGTCGATCGAGGGAATCTGCCGCGCATTGGCGTCGGGCAGGATCTTGATGATGTCGCCGGCGGGCACGGCGATGAAGCCGTGAACCTGCAGGATCGCCAGGAAGGCCTCGTAGAAGGCCGCCGGGGTCATCGGAGTGGAGGACAGCATCGTCACCTGCGCGCGCACGCGCGGGTCGATGATGAACGTCTTGCCCGTCGCAGCACCGACCGCCTCGGTGATCTGCGTGATGTCCGCGTCCTTGAAGTTGGGAGTGATACGTCCGGCTTGCTGCGCGGACGCGATGGAGGCCAACGCGATCAGCAGCGGCGCGCAGCGTACGAACCAACGAAAACCATTCACTGGACTGTCCCCCGAGGCCGGCGCACCGGCGCTACTGCGAAGTATCAGGCGGTCCCGGCGGTTCCACCGGTTGTGGACCCTGCGCCTGATCGGCCGGGGTCGCGGTCTGGCCTGACGCGAGTCCCTCGGCTTCCTGCGCGACCTGGGCAATGTTCAATGTGAGATCCTGCTGCTGCCCGTTGCGCAGGACTGTGATGTGCGCCTCACTGGAGGAACCCAGTGTGCGGAAGATCTCCTGGCCCCGCGCCGGATCATCCAGCGGCGTGCCGTTGATCGCCATGACCAGATCTCCGGGACGCAGGCCGAGGCGCGCGAACGCCTGGTGGTTGCGGCTCGGATAGACGCGGTAACCCTTCTGCTTGCCCTGCGCGAACACGGGTTGGGGACGCATGATGTCGGCCATCAGGCCTGGATCGTCCGTGAGGATCTTGCGCATGCGGTCCATGACCGGGGCTTCGGTCTGCAGGGCCGCGGCCGAGGGAGGTGGCGCGGCGCCGGCCTGCGGTTGCCGTGGCAGCATGAGCGATTCCAGGTGGCCGCCGCGATCGATCACCACGCGGTCGGTGTACACCGAGTGCAACTTCGCGCCGCCCGGAACGTTGTCTCCGACAGCAAACACTTTGGCGCCGGCGACGTTAGGTCCGAGAATGGCCAGCCCATTCTGTGGATCATCCCCGGCAATGATTCCCGTGAGGACCAGCGGCATGCTCGTCTGCGGCGCATTGGCAGCATCTTCCCGGACGGCCTCCGCTGGAGGCGCGCCGAACAGGTGCGCATTGACGACCCCCGCCACGTCCACGCTCTGGTTGTGCAGGGCGGCAGTCACGGGAGCATTGACCTTCGGTGTCCGGCTGGACCCCGCCAGATTCGTAAGGATCACCGCAGCCTGCACGCCCAGCGCGAGCGCAAGCACCCAGGTGGCGATGCGCGGCCCGTGCGAGAGCACGAGCGAGCGCCACCTGTCTGGCGGCGGCAGTCCTTCGAGCCAGGAAGCGGCATTCATGGGCCGGACGAGTCCTCGCGAGCCCCCTCGGGCGACAGATTATTCAGCGCGCACCCACGGTGTGCACGATCGCATTCGGCGACGCCGCGGGACGGTATTGCGGGCGGCGCTGCGACAATCATACGGGGCCATCGTGTGTGCTCTCAAGCAGTTGTTTCTGCTACGTAAACTACGGCTCATCATCGCAGGCTTGTGTTGCCGTTTGGCGACCCATATAAAGACGCAATGCCCGATCCGCATCCTGCACGTCCCGACAGCGGCGTAGTCGTCGAGGAGTCGCGGCCGCAAGTCAAGCAGCCGCCGCTGTTCCAGGTGGTTCTGCTCAACGATGACTACACCCCCATGGAGTTTGTCGTGGATGTGCTGGAAAAGTTCTTCGGTCTGAACCGGCCTACTGCGACACGCATCATGCTTGAGGTACATACCAAGGGTAAGGGTGTATGCGGGGTCTTCACATACGAGATTGCAGAAACTAAGGTGGCACAGGTGACCACTTACGCGCGCGACCACCAGCATCCGCTGATGTGCACGCTCGAAGAGGCCTGAAACGAGTCGAGGTCCAAAGCAAAGTGCTGTCCAACGAGCTGGAATACTGTCTGAACGATGCCTTCCATCAGGCACGTGAGGCCCGTCACGAGTATCTGACCGTCGAGCATCTGCTGCTGGCGATCCTGGATACCCCTAAAGTGCGCGAGATCCTGCGCGCCTGCGGCGCCGACCTGAGCAAGCTCAAGCAGGAACTGAAGGAACACATCGACCAGTCCACCCCGCGGCTGGAGGACGGCGAGGAGCGGGAGGTGCAGCCCACCCTGGGTTTCCAGAGGGTGTTGCAGCGGGCCGTGTTCCACGTGCAGTCCAGCGGCAAGAAGGAAGTCGGCGTCGCCAACGTGCTGGTCGCCATCTTCAGCGAGAAGCAGAGCCATGCCGTGTTCCTGCTCAACCGCCAGCACGTCACGCGCCTCGACGTGGTGAATTACATCTCCCACGGCCTCTCGAAGATCGCCGAGGAGAAGACCAGCGACAAGGAAGACACCCAGCCCGACTCCGAGCGCGACCCGGAAGGCGGCAGCGCGCTGGAGAAGTACACCACCAACCTGAACCGCCTGGCCCAGGACGGGCGCATCGACCCGCTGATCGGCCGCAAGCTGGAGGTCGAACGCACCATCGAGATCCTGTGCCGCCGCCGCAAGAACAATCCCCTTTACGTGGGCGAGGCCGGCGTGGGCAAGACTGCCATCGCCGAAGGGCTGGCGCGGCTGATCGTCGAGGGCAAGGTGCCCGAGGTGCTCTCCGACTGCACCATTTTCGCGCTCGACATGGGCGCGCTCATCGCCGGTACCAAGTATCGCGGCGATTTCGAGAAGCGCCTGACGGGTGTGATCACCGAGCTGAAGAAGCAGCCCGGCGCCATCCTCTTCATCGACGAGATCCACACGGTGATCGGTGCTGGTGCCGCCTCGGGTGGTGTCATGGACGCCTCCAACCTCATCAAGCCCGTGCTCACCAACGGCGAGATCCGCTGCATCGGCTCCACCACCTACCAGGAATACCGCGGCATCTTCGAGAAGGATCACGCGCTCGCGCGTCGCTTCCAGAAGATCGACGTAGTCGAACCGACCGTGGCCGAGACGGTCGAGATCCTCCTGGGGCTGAAGCCGCGATTCGAGGAGCACCACGGCATCACCTATGCGACCGATGCGCTCAAGGCGGCCGCGGAGCTGGCGGCGCGCCACA
>Ga0335083_10005484_pt1 | contig 15984 bp, 10 predicted proteins | sample Lox_Sample_42_FD_206716 | JGI IMG/M metagenome (GOLD analysis project Ga0335083, IMG submission 206716) | Soil microbial communities from Loxahatchee National Wildlife Refuge, Florida, United States - Lox_Sample_4.2 | ecosystem: Environmental > Terrestrial > Soil > Wetlands | place: USA... | reverse complement strand
ATCCGGTTCGCCGATCACTCCGTATACGGGGACTCAGCCCGCTCCGCCTGCGTCTGGGATCCCGTCGAACTGAGGCGTCGGGTACCCGCGTCTGCGGCCCGGTGCGCCGTCCGCCCGGGTCGCAGGCGATAGGGGCTGGGCGCGAGGGCCGCAGACCCGGGCACCCGCGGTCGCTCGCTCAAAAGCCAGTCGCTCCCCCCGAGGGGGGCTCGATGGCTCGGACGCCCCTCGCGGAAGCGCGAAAGGACGGCAGTGATACCGCGGCACGAGCGACGACCCAGTGGAGGAGCGAACAAACTCGCACAGGGGCGTCCGAGTGGCGCGAGGTCCGCTAGCCGTACTCAATCGTTCGAACGACCCTCGCCGGCGCGCCGGCCGCGATAGAGAACGGTGGGATGTCAGCGGTCACGACGGAGTTGGCCCCGATCACGCAGCGCTCACCGATAGTCACGCCGGTCGTGACCACGACGCCGGCGCCACACCACACGTTGTCACCGATCCGGGTCGGGCCTTTGCTGGTGAAGCCCTGCCACGTAACGGGCATGACCGGATCGTCGAAGCGGTGGGACGAGTCCGTGATGAAGCAGCCGTTGGCGAACATGCAGTGATCGCCGATCTCGACCAGCTCGAGGGAGGCCACCATCACCCCGAGGTTCAGGAACGTCCCGGACCCGATCCGGACGCGGGCGGTCCCGGGGGCGGTGATCCACACGTCCGGCTCGAACAGCGTGTGCGCCCCGATCTCGAGACGGCCTTCGAGCAGCGCCTCGAGCACGTTGCCGTGCACCGGCCAGCGGACGAACGCCTCGCGCCGCATGAACTCCCAGTGGATCCGGGCGCGGTTCCACGGCAGCGAGTTGCGCTCGTACCAGCGCCACTTCTGGAGCCACAGTTTGAGGGCGGCCGCGTCGGCGCCCGGTGGCGGGGGGTCGCTCACGCCGGGGTGCCGATCAGCGTGCGGACGCCGCTGTCCGCCGGCGCGGGGTCGGCGTCTTCTTTGCCGCGCCGTTCGCCGCGGTCTTCTTGCCGGCGCCGTTGGTGGAAGGCGACGACTCCTTGCTCGCGGGGGCTTTCGCCCTGCCGACGCCGTTCGCCGACCGCGACGCCCGAACCGGCAGCACCTCGGCCAGAAATGCGCCGGTGTACGAGCCCGGGGTACCGGCGACCTTCTCGGGCGTCCCGGTGGCGATCACGCGTCCGCCCTCCTCTCCCCCTTCGGGTCCGAGGTCGATGATCTGGTCAGCGACCTTGATCACGTCGAGGTTGTGCTCGATCACGATGACCGTGTTGCCCGCGTTGACCAGGCGCGTGAGCACCTCGAGCAGCCGCTGGATGTCCGCGAAATGCAGGCCGGTCGTCGGCTCGTCGAGGATGTAGAGGGTCTGTCCGGTTGCCACCTTCGACAGCTCGGCGGCCAGCTTCACCCGCTGGGCCTCGCCTCCCGACAGCGTCGTCGCCGGCTGCCCGAGCCGCATGTATCCGAGCCCGACATCGTTGAGCGCCTCGACACGCCGACGGATCTTCGGAATATGGGCGAAGAACTGGAGTGCTTCCTCGATCGGCATCTCGAGCACGTCCGCGATCGTCTTGCCCTTGAAGCGCACGTCGAGCGTCTCGCGGTTGTAGCGCTTGCCGTGGCACTGCTCGCACGGGACGTACACGTCCGGCAGGAAGTGCATCTCGATCTTGATCTGACCGTCGCCGCGACACACCTCGCACCGGCCGCCCTTGACGTTGAACGAGAACCGGCCCGGCTTGTAGCCACGCGCTCTCGCCTCCTGCGTCTTCGAGAACAGCTCGCGGATCTGGTCGAACAGCCCGATGTAGGTCGCCGGGTTCGACCGCGGCGTCCGCCCGATCGGCGACTGGTCGACCGAGATGATCTTGTCGAGCTGCTCGAGCCCGATGATCCGCTTGTGGGCGCCTGCGCGCTGCCGGGTCCGGTGAAGCCGGTTCGCGACCGACTTGTAGAGCACGTCGTTGACGAGCGTCGACTTGCCCGAACCCGAGACGCCGGTCACGCAGCACAGCACCCCGAGCGGGATGCTCACATCGATGTTCTGGAGGTTGTGCTCGGAGGCGCCCTCGATCTCCACCCGCCCCGACGGCTTGCGACGGCGGCGCGGGGTCTCGATCGTGCGCGTTCCGGCCAGGAACTGGCCGGTTAGCGATTCCTTGACCTTGGCGACGTCGTCCGCGGTGCCCTGAGCGACGACGTGACCGCCATGCTCGCCGGCACCCGGCCCCATGTCGACGAGATGGTCCGCGGCCCGCATCGTGCCCTCATCGTGCTCGACCACGATCACCGTGTTCCCGACGTCCCGCAGGCGCTCGAGCGTCGCGATCAGCTTGTTGTTGTCGCGCTGGTGGAGTCCGATCGACGGCTCGTCGAGGATGTAGAGCACCCCGACCAGCGAGGAGCCGATCTGCGTCGCCAGCCGGATCCGCTGCGCCTCCCCGCCCGACAGCGTCGCGGCCGCGCGGTTCATCGACAGATAGCCGACGCCGACGTTGTCCAGGAACCGCAGGCGCTCTGAGATCTCGCGCAGCACCAACCGCGAGATCCGCTGGTCGTGCTCCGACAGCTCGAGCCCATCGACCCATTCCAGCGCCCGCCGCGCCGACAGCGCGGTGAACTCGTGAATCGCCGTTCCGTCGATCAGGACCGCTCGCGACTCGGGCCGCAGCCGTGCGCCCTTGCAGTCCGGGCACGGGCGCAGCGTCATGTACTCCTCGATCTTCTCGCGCGCGAGCTCGGAGTCCGTCTCCCGGTAGCGGCGCTCGAGGTTCGGCAGGATCCCGTCGAACGTTGCGCCGTACGAGCGCCGGCGGCCGAACCGGTTGCGGTACGTGACCTGCACTCGGTCGCCATTCGTCCCGTACAGGAAGAAATCCCGCGAGCGCTCGTCGAGATCCTCCCACGGCGTATCGAGGTCGACGTCGTAACGCTCGGCGATCGCCTGGATCAGCTGGTCGTAGTAGTCGGACGCGCTCGCCGCCCATGGCGCGATCGCCCCCTCCCCGATCGACAGCGTCGGATCGGGCACCACCAGCTCGGGGTCGATCTCCATCTGCGAGCCCAGCCCGGTGCAGCGCAGGCACGCCCCGTGGGGTGAGTTGAAGCTGAAGATCCGCGGTTCGAGCTCGACGAGGCTCGGCCCATGGACAGGGCATGCGAACTTCTCCGAATAGGTCTGGATGTCGCCCGCGTCGACGAGCTCGATCTCCACCAGCCCGTCGGCGAGCGACACGGCAGTCTCGATCGAGTCGGCCAGCCGCTTGCGGAGCTCGCCCTTCATCACCAGCCGGTCGACCACGATCGCGATGTCGTGCTTGTACTTCTTGTCGAGCGCGATCTCCTCGTCGAGCCGGCGGAGCTCGCCGTCGATCTTCGCCCGCGTGAAGCCCTCGCCCCGGAGCTCCTCGAGCTGCTTGCCGTATTCGCCCTTGCGGCCCCGGACGATCGGCGCCAGCACCATGAACCGCGTCCCTTCGGGCAGCTCCATCACCTGGTCGATGATCTGCTCGGCCGACTGTCCGCTGATCGGCCGGCCGCAGATGTGGCAGTGGGGATGGCCGATCCGCGCCCACAGCAGGCGCAGGTAATCGTAGATCTCGGTGACCGTGCCGACGGTCGACCGCGGATTGCGCGAGGTCGTCTTCTGATCGATCGAGATCGCCGGCGACAGCCCCTCGATCGAATCGACGTCAGGCTTGTCCATCTGCCCAAGGAACTGGCGCGCGTATGCCGACAGCGATTCGACGTACCGGCGCTGCCCCTCGGCGTAGATCGTGTCGAACGCGAGTGACGACTTTCCCGATCCCGATAGGCCGGTGATCACGGTCAGGGCGTCCCGCGGGATCTCGACCGTTACGTCTTTGAGGTTGTGCTCCCGGGCTCCCGAGACGACAAGCTTGTCCACATAACCGAGTCTAATCGACCGAACAGACGTTCCCCTCCTCGGAGGGTCGCTGTTTGCGAAGAACGCGGCCGGGCTGGGTCCGGAACCGTACGCCGAGCCGCCGGGGGGTCCGAGTCAGCCCGCAGAATCCGCCCCGGCGGATTCTGCAAGCTAATCGGCCCCCAGGCCGGTTAGCCCTCTACCGACGAGTACACGTCGTCGAGCAGCCCCCGCCGATCGGTGAGCTTGAAGTTCTCGGCGAGGTACTTGTCGGTCTCCTCGCGAGGGGTGCCGTTCAGCGCCATGTTGAGCGCGATCAGACGGGCGCCGTCGTCGTCGCCACCATTCGTTCTCCCCGCAACCGCGGGTGCCGGCTCGGAGGGCGCCTTGCCGATGACCTCGCCGGCGGCCGCGCCGCTGACCTCGGCCGCCTCCTCGAACGGCTCGGCCCCGGGCGCCGGGGCGGGCTCCGGACGCCGTGGCGCCGGCTGCTCGGGCTCGAACTGGGGCCGCGGCACGACTGCGTTCTTGACCGACGTCAGATTGCCCTCGAGCAATTGGAGATCGGCGTTGAGGCGGTTGGACCCTGTCCGGAGCGATTCGATAAGCGCGCTCAGCTCCGCCTCCATCGCGTCTATCCGCTCGAGCATCCCCGACGTCGACTCGGACACCCGGCCGACATAATCGCGCGCCTCGGAGGTCGCGTGTTCGCGGGTGGCATCGGCCTCGCTGCTGGCCTCGGCGCGAATCTCGCGCGCCTCGTCCTCGGCCTGGCGCTGGATGTCGGCGGCGCTCGTCTCGGCGGCCTCGACGATCGACCGTACCTGCTCGCTGGCCGCCGCGGCCAGCGACTCGCTTCGGCGGCGGGCGGAGCGCTTGAGCTCGTCGATCTCGTCGGCGAGCGTGTGCAGATGGGCGTCAACCGCCTCCGGGTCATAGCCCCGCCGCCCGATGGGGAAGTCCTTCTTCTCGATGCTCTGTCGGTCCAGCGCCACGGAACTACCTCCGTCTCGGGATAGGGGGAAGCGCCCGCAGCCTAGCGAACAGTTCGGCGGCGCCCGCCACCGCTTTCCCGCACCTACCTGATCGGAGCGTGACCTTCGGCGATGGCCTGGTCGAGCCGGCGCTTGAGGTCGCGGATCTCGTCCCGCAGCTTGGCCGCGTACTCGAATCGGAGCTCCTCGGCGGCGGCGAGCATCTCCTCCTCAAGCTCAACGATCGTCTTCTCGATCTCGGCCGGCGGCATCGCGTCAGCGGCCCGCTGGCGGCGCCGGCGCGAGCGCGGGACCTTCGATTCGGACATGAGGAACTCGGCGATGTCCGAGATCCCCTTGACGATCGTCTCCGGGGTGATCCCGTGCTCCTCGTTGTACGCCACCTGAATCGCGCGGCGGCGGTCGGTCTCGTCGATCGCCGCCCGCATCGCCGCGGTTTCCTTGTCCGCGTACATCAGCACCTTGCCCTCGATGTTCCGGGCGGCGCGGCCGATCGTCTGGATCAGCGAGGTCTCGCCGCGGAGGAAGCCCTCCTTGTCCGCGTCGAGGATCGCGACCAGCGAGACCTCGGGAAGATCGAGGCCCTCGCGCAGCAGGTTGACGCCGACGAGGATGTCGAACTCGCCCAGTCGGAGCTCGCGGATGATCTGGATCCGTTCCAGCGTGTCGATCTCCGAGTGCAGGTAACGGACCCGGAAGCCCATCTCCAGCAGGTAGTCGGTGAGGTCCTCGGCCATCTTCTTGGTCAGCGTGGTTACGAGCGTGCGCTCGTCGCGGTCGACCCGCTCGCGGATCTCGTTCATCAGGTCGTCGATCTGGTTGCGTGTCTCACGGACCTCGACGTCGGGGTCGACGATCCCGGTCGGCCGGACGATCTGCTCGACGATTCGCGCCGAGGTCTTGCGCTCGTACTCGCCCGGCGTGGCCGACACGAACACCATCTGGGGCGTGACCGACAGGAACTCCTGGAACGTCTGCGGCCGGTTGTCGATCGCGCTCGGCAGCCGGAAGCCGTAGTCGACCAGCGTCTGCTTACGCGAACGGTCGCCCTCGGACATGCCGCCGATCTGGGGCACGGTCTGGTGGGACTCGTCGATGAAGCACACGAAGTCGCCGGGGAAGTAGTCGAGCAGGCAGTACGGCCGCTCACCAGGCTTGCGGCCATCGAGGATCCGCGAGTAGTTCTCGATCCCCGAGCAGAACCCAAGCTCGCGGAGCATCTCCATGTCGTACTGGGTCCGCTGCCGCAGACGGTGTGACTCGAGCAGCTTGCCCTCAGCCTCGAGCTCGGCGCATCGCTCGTTCAGCTCGCGCCCGATCTCGGCTACCGCGTCCTCGATCATGCCTTCGCGGACGTTGTAGTGCGAGGCGGGCCAGATGCCGACGTGCTCTAGATCGTCTTCAAGCACCTCGCCGGTCAGCGGATCGAAGTGCTGCAGGTGCTCGACCTCGTCGCCGAACATCACGATCCGGAACGCGGTCTCGGCGTACGCCGGAAAGATCTCGAGCGTCTCGCCCCGGACGCGGAACGTGCCGCGCGACAACGCCGTGTCGTTGCGGGTGTACTGGATCGAGACGAGCTTTCGGAGCAGCCCGTCACGATCGATCATCTCGCCCTTGGCCAACGTCTGCAGGTTCTCGTCGTACACCTCGGGCGATCCCAGGCCGTAGATGCAGGACACGCTCGCGACGATCACGACGTCGCGGCGCGCGAACAGCGCGGCCGTGGCCGAATGCCGCAGCCGGTCGATCTCCTGGTTGATCGCCGAGTCCTTCTCGATGTAGAGGTCCTTGCTCGGGACGTACGCCTCGGGCTGGTAGTAGTCGTAGTAGGAGACGAAGTATTCGACCGCGTTACGCGGGAAGTACGTGCGGAACTCGTTGCAGAGCTGCGCCGCCAGCGTCTTGTTGTGGGCGATGATCAGCGCCGGCTTCTGCACCGCTTCGATCGTCGCCGCCATCGTCATCGTCTTGCCCGTGCCGGTGGCTCCGAGCAGCGTCAGCGAACGCTCGCCGCCGACGATCCCCTCGGCCAGCGACTCGATCGCCGCCGGCTGATCGGCGGTCGGGCTATAGGCGGCGTCTAGCTCGAACTTCGGCATCGCGGAGACTTCCTAGCGTAGCGGCGCCCCTGGTCAAGAACGGTCCGCATTGTCGGACGTGCTGAACCCGCCTCGAGAATCCGCTCGAGCTAATCGGCCGCCAGGCCGATTAGCCGTAAAGCTGCGCGGCGTACTTGCTCCGGTACCTGCGCTCTGCCGACAACACCCGCGTGACGTACGCGCGGGTCTCGGGGAACGGAATCTCATCGACGGTCAAATCGTGGCCCTGGGCGCGCGCCGCGGCGATCCAGCGGTCGACGTTCGACTCGCCGCCGTTGTACGCAGCGAGCGCGTCGGTGACGTTGCCCTGGTACTCGTTCAGCAGGTACCGCAGGTAGTAGCTGCCATACGCGATGTTGACCGCCGGCGTCGCGAGGTCCGCGACGGTGAACGAGGTGGCGCCCGACCGGCGGGCGAGGAACTCAGCGGTCTGTGGCATGACCTGCATCAGCCCGCGCGCGCCCGCGGCCGAGCTTCGCGGATCGAACTTCGTCTCGGCGTAGATCACGCCCGCGATCAATGCCGGGTCGAGGCTCTTCTCGGCGGCCTGCTGGCGGATGACGCCGGCGTTCGTGAGCGGCAGGCTGAACTCGTTGACGGTCTTCTGCACGAGCGGCTGCAACAGCACGACCCCGAGAACGACGGCCCCGAGGAGCACGCCGCCGATCAGGCGGTTACGACGCCGCACAGCGGCTCGGCGCCGGCGCGCGGCAGCGGTTCTCTGGGCGCGCTCGCGCCGGGCGGTGGTCACCGCGGACGGACTCACGCGTGCAGCATCTCAATCAGGGACGACAAGTTCGACTCCAAATCCTCCACCGTACCGTCGTTAACGACCACGTACGTCGCACGATGCGCTTTTTCCTTTTGCGACAGCTGGCGCGCGGACCGCTCGGCGAGCGCCTCGTGGCCCCGCCCTTCGGCCCGTGACGCACGCACATCCTCGCCGGCGATCACCGCGATCGTCGCGTCGAACGCCCCGTCCATCCCGGACTCGAACAGCAGCGGCACCTCGACCACGGCGGCACGCGGCGGCTCGGCCGCGGCATCAATCGCGGCGCGCCACGCGACCATCCGCTCGCCGACGAGCGGCCACAGCAGGCTCTCGAGCCAGGCGCGATCCTCGGGCGTGGCGAACGCGCGCTTGGCCAGTGCGCCCCGGTCGACCGTGCCGCCCGAGGCGACCTCGTCCCCGAACCGCTCACGGACGGCGTCGATGACCTCTTCAGTGCAATAAAGCTCGTGAACGACTCGATCGGTCGACAGCACCGCCGCACCCACTCGCTCCAGCGCTTCGAGCGCAGTCGATTTTCCGGCGCCGATCCCGCCGGTTAGCCCGATGAACGGGACCGGACGCTCAGGCGTCCGGTCCAGCTTCGAGCGGCTCGTCGGCGCTCCCTGCCTCTGATTCGGTCGCCGGCGCGTCGCCGTCCATGTCATCCGGCAGCGGCTGGTCCTCCCCCGCGAACACGTCCTCGGACAGGCCCAGCTCGGGCATGTCGTCGAGGTCGCCGGCGTCGCCGTCGGTCGGTGCTGTGATCGGCCTCACCGGCAGCACCTGGCCCTCGACGCGCTTGATCGACAGGGACAGACGACGGCGCTCGGAGTCGATCTCGAGGATCTTGACCCGCACCGGGTCGCCCGGCTGGATGATCTCCCGCGGGTTCTCGACGTGGTGCTGGGCGAGCTCGGAGATGTGCACGAGGCCCTCGACGCCGTCGAGGATCTCGACGAACGCTCCGAACGTCACGACCTTCGTGACCGTGCCCTCGAGCTCATCGCCGACGTTGTAGGTGTCGACGACCCGCTGCCACGGGTCCTCCTGGGTCTGCTTGAGGCCCAGCGAGATCCGCTGGCGCTGGCGGTCGATGTCGAGCACCTTGACCGTGACCTTGTCGCCGATCGACAGGATCTCGGAGGGATGGTTGACGTGCGACCACGAAAGCTCGGAGATGTGGATCAGGCCGTCGATCCCATCGAGGTCGACAAAGGCGCCGAAATCGACAATGTTCGAAATCGTGCCCTCCACGACCTGGCCCGGCTGCAGCCGGTCCAGAATCCGCTCGCGATCCTCCTTGCGCTGCTCCTCGAGCACGGCGCGACGGGACAGTACGACGTTGTTGCGCGAGCGGTTGAGCTCGATCACCTTGCATTCGATCGTCTCGCCCATGTACTCGTCGAGATTCGGGACGCGACGGATGTCGACGAGCGATGCGGGCAGGAAGCCGCGCACACCCAGGTCGATGATCAGGCCGCCCTTGACGACCTCGATGACGGCGCCCTCGACGGGATCGCCGGACTCAGCGGCGGCCTCGATCCGGCGCCAGGCCTTCTCGAAGCGGGCACGCTTCTTGGAAAGGATCAGCCGGCCGTCCTGGTCCTCCTTGGTCAGAACGAGGGCGTCGACCTCTTCGCCGAGGGACACCTCATCGCCCGGATCGACCGACTTGCGAATCGAGAGCTCGCTTGCGGGGATGACCCCCTCGGACTTGTAGCCGATGTCGACGAGCACCTCGTCGTTGTCGATGCGGACGACGTGGCCGGTGACGACATCGCCCTCCTGGAATGGGTGGACGGTGGCGTCGTAGTTGGGAACAATCCGGCCGTCGATCTCGAGCAGAAGACCGTTGGAGCCCTCAACGACCTTCGCGTTCGACTGATCAGCGGCGGGGTTCAGCGTGGTAATGGTAGACATGCGTGCCTCGGAGGATAGCCGCACATCGCTATCCGAGCGCAGTGAGGAGCGCCCCTATCATCCGCTCGCAGTGCCACGGAGAGCGACCAAGCGGGGCGTCGAGCGGACCCGCCTCGAGCGCGATTGCGACGTCCTGATCTGCGGCGGCAGCTTCGCCGGCCTCGCCGTGGCGCGCGAGCTCGCCGGCACTGGCGCCGACGTACTGCTGATCGACCGCTACGAAATCGGCGAGCGCCAGACCTCCGCGTGCGGGATCCCGACCGGGTGGCTCGAGGCGCTCGACCTGCACGGTTCGTTGCAGCAGACATTCGGCGAGCTCGTGATCCACACGCCGCACACGACCGTCCGCTACCGGCTTCCGTGGACGTTCTCGACGTTCGATTACCGGACGCTGTGCGAGCTGCTGGCCGACCAGGGGGAATTCGCGTTTGAGACCGCGACGGTCATCGGGAAAGCCGCTGCCGCGAATTCGCTTGCGAGTTCGGCTGGCGCCGAACTCGGGCGCCGGCGAGGCACCGTCGTCCACACCGACCGGGGGGACATCCGGGCGACCCACATCGTCGACGCGCTTGGGTGGCGGCGGGTGCTCGGGGCCGGCGAGAACGTCCAGCCGCCCGACGCGCTGCTGTCGCGCGGCCTCGAGGTTCATCCGCACGGCTCCGGCGACGAGATGGAGATCTGGATTGACCGGTCGTACGTGCCCGCCGGCTACGGCTGGAGCTTTCCGGCCGGGGGTGAGGTGCGTATCGGCGTCGGCTCGTTCGATCCGCGCTTCCACGTGCGCGAACCCACCGTGCGGCTCGCCACCGACCTGTCCGCGAAGTCGGTGCGCTATCAGGGCAACTGGATCCCGCACGCGCTCCGTAACGCCACCGAGGACGGTGTGTTCTTCGTGGGCGACTCGGCCGGCCACTGCCTGCCGCTCACCGCCGAGGGCATCCGGACCGCTCTTTATTTCGGGCTGGCAGTCGGTCGCGAGCTGTCGGACGTCGTGGGCGGGCGGCGGTCGGTCGCGGATGCGCTGTCGAGCTATTCGCGGTTCAGTGCGTCGCACGCGCGCCCGTTCGATTGGATGCTCCGCTGCCAGCGGCTCGTCCCGCGCGTCGCCCCGCGGCTGCTCGCGGGGGCGCTGCACGCGATGGAGGCCAAGCGGTTCCTCGACTGGGCGTTCGGCCATTACCTCGAGATCGCCCACCCCCGGTTCGTCGCGGCCGGCCCGCGGCGGACCCCGCTCCGGGTGAGCGTCCAGGCCTAGCCCGCCGTCGGCGACGGCGGCGCTTGCGCCGGCCCCGGCGGCGAGGCGCGATTGACGCTGATCGTTCGCCCGGCGTAGGCCCAGTTGCCCCAGTTGTCGGTGGCGCGCAGCATCACCCGGTAGCTGCCCGGCAGCTTGAACGCATGCGACACGCGGCGGCCGGCGCCCGCCCGGCCGTCCCCGAACGACCACGAGAACGACACGAATCGCCCTTCGGGATCGGACCCGCGCGCCGTGAACGCGACCATGCGCCTGCGCCCGGTCTGCCGGACCGTGCGGAACGACAGCGAATCCGGCTTGGCCCGCTGCTCGCAGCCCCCGCCGGCGTTGCTCCACAGTTCCTGGAGGAAGAAGTGACCGCCGTGGATCGACTGGTTCCAGGCGGTCCCGCCCACACCGCCAAGCGCCGGGCCGAACGCGGTCAGACACAGGTCAGCGGCCTCGTTGCCCTCGGCATCGATCCAGGCGTCGCCCTCGGGGTCGGTGACGGTCTCGTTCAGCTCGTGACTGATCGTCGAGATCGTCGGATCGGCGGTGCTCGAGTTCGGCCTCGGGTCGTTCGACTGACAGTGACCGGTGACCGCGTTGAACGGGATCACCGCGTACAGGATCCCGTTCGGGGTCCCGGAGTGGTAGCCGCAGTAGCCGCCCGCGCTGCCCCCGAGCGCGCAGCTCGACGATCCGGCGTCAGTACAGCTGCCAAAGCCGTTGGGCGTGACCATTAAGTACACGTCGTGGTTGGTCATCGGAAGGTTCTCGGCCGCGACCAGGTGCTCTATCTCTGCCTCGAGTTGGGCGTCGGTCAGGCATACCGCCCAACCCGGTCCGGTCGCCGGCGGCTCGGTGCAGCCGTTGGCCGGAAGCGGGTCGGTATCGAGGACGGCGCCGCCGTAGGTCGAGTCGTACGCCGCCGGCCCCTTGGAGTCGCGGTACTGCCCGGCCAGGCTGAACGTGTTCGTGGTCTTATGACTGTCGGCGGCGACGTCGATCAAGAACGTCTGGATCAGGGACTCGTAGCGGGGGTCGTAGGTCAGACCCGATCCCGCCGGCTCCCAGAAGATCGGGTGGGTCCGGTTGGAATGGAGCACCCGACCGCCGTTGTACGGAAGGCCAGGCGCCTTCGCGATCCCGCCGACGTGGGAGACAGGAGCGCGGGCCCCGGTCGGGATGTCCGGTGTGACGCTGATGGTCTTCGCCTGGGACGTGGCCGGCAGGACGGCGAGGAGAGCTAGGGCGGCGGCGACTAAGGCCGCCGCCGCGACCCGGCGGGTCCTCATTTCGCCGACAGCCAGTCCGGGCCGATGCCGGCATCGACCGCGAGCGGTGGATCCATCTCGAACGCGTTGCCCATCTGCTCGACCGCGATCCGTTCGACCTCCTCGGCCTCGTCGGCGGGGCCCTCGAACAGCAGCTCGTCATGGATCTGGAGGATCATCCGCGACCGCAGCCCGGCTTGCTTGATCGCATGGTCGCAGCGGACCATCGCGACCTTCATGATGTCGGCTGCGGTCCCCTGGATCACCATGTTCACCGCGAAGCGTTCGCCCTGCTTGCGCAGGTCCCAGCGCCGAGCTCGAAGCTCGGGTACCTGCCGGCGCCGGCCAAACAAAGTCGAGACGTAGCCGTGCTCGGTCCCCTGCGTGATCGTGTCCTCGATCCAGCGAGCGACGGCCGGGAACCCTGCCAGGTAGCGCTGGATGAACTCGTCCGCCTCCTCCTGCGGGATGTCGAGCCGGTCGGCCATCCCCCACGCCGACAGGCCGTACACGATGCCGTAGTTGATCATCTTGGCCTTGGACCTCATACCGGGATCGATCTGCTCCGGGGTCACCCCGAACACGCGGCAGGCCGTCGCGGTATGAACATCTTCGCCCTTCCGGAAGATCTCCTTTAGCGCGTCCTCGCCCGCGATATGCGCCAAAAGGCGTAGTTCCACCTGGGAATAGTCGGCGGAAACGAGCAGATCGCCCGGCTCGGCCACGAAGCACGCGCGGATCTCGCGCCCGAGCGCGGTGCGGATCGGAATGTTCTGGAGGTTCGGGTTGTTCGACGAAAGCCGGCCCGTGGTCGCGGCGGTCTGGTTGAACGTGGTGTGGATACGACCGTCGTCGGCGATCAGCAGCGGGAGCGCATCGAGATACGTCTGAGCGAGCTTGGTCAGTTCGCGCCAGCGCTCGATCTTCGGAATCACGTCGTGCTCGTGGCGGATCGCCTGGAGCACGCGCGCGTCGGTCGAGTAGCCGGTCTTGCCGCGGCGCTTACGGGACAGGCCGAGCTTGCCGAACAGGACCTCCTCGAGCTGCTTGGGCGAGCCCAGCGTGAACTCCTCCCCGCACATGTCGAAGATCTCGCGCTCGAGCCCGTCCGCCTCGGCCTTCACGCGGTCGGAGATCTCGTGGAGCCGCTCGGTGTCGATCTTCGACCCGATCAGCTCCATCTCGCGCAGGACGCGCACGAGCGGGAGCTCGACCTCCTGGAACAGATCGGTGAGCCCGCGCCCACGGATCTCCTCTCGCTGCCACGCGGCGAGCGCGTTCAGCAAGAGCGCGTCGGCGGCGGCCTCGTCCTCGATATCGGTGCCGAGGCCGCGTTCCTCGGTGAGCTCGCGGAATGGATAGGCGCGGCGAGCCGGCTCGAGCAGGTAGGCGGCGACCTCCGTGTCGTGCGCGAGCGTCGCGGGCACCCGGCCGAGCGACTTGGCGTCGTGCGCGGTGACGGGGCGGCGCTCGAGGGCGTCCACGACCGACTCGGGGCGATCGGCGTCGCCGGCGAGCACCTCGGGCGAGCCGTCGACCTGCACGCCGAAGCGCCACTCGGGGTCGGGAGCGAACAGAACCCCTTCGGGGGCCTGTGGAGCCCTGACCGCCAGCGCCACCGGCTTGTCTGGTAGACCCTTCAGCGCGTTCAGGTTGGCGGCGCGGACGCGAGCGGTGAGGGCCTCTTCGGCCTGGGGTGCGGGCGCAGCGGCGTCGGCGGAGCCGAGCGCCTCCTCCAACCGGCGCAGTGGTTCGCGGAGCTCGAACTTGCGGAAGGTGTCCCTGAGCTGCGACCGGTCGGGCGCGGCCGACGCGAACGCCCGGAGGTCGAGCGCGACGTCGATGTCGCGCTTGGCGGTGGCGAGCTGCTTGGAGATGCGCGCGTCCTCGGCGTGCTCGGTCAGGTTCTGCTTGCGCTTGGCGCCGCTGATGTCGTCGATGTGATTCAGGACCTCTTCAAGCGTTCCGAAGCGTTGCAGCAGCTCCGCCGCGGTCTTGTCGCCGATCCCGGGGACACCGGGAATGTTGTCGCTGGTGTCGCCCTTCAGACCGATGAAATCAGGGACCAGCTCGGGCGGGATGCCATAGCGGTCGATCACGCCCTGGCGGTCGTATACGCGTGTGTCGGTGATGCCGCGCGAGGTCGTCATGATCTTCACGACCCCGTCGTCGACCAACTGGTAGGCGTCGCGATCGCCGGTAACGACCATCACGGGGACCTTCGGGTCGGACGTCCGGGCCTTCTCGACGATCGACGCGATCACATCGTCGGCCTCGTAGCCATCGACCCTGAGATTCCGGTAGCCGAACGCGTCGACCAGCGGCTCGAGGTAGGGCCACTGTTCCTTCAGAAGGTCCGGGCGGGAGCGCCGCTGCGCCTTGTACTCGGAGTAGACCTCCCTGCGGCCGGTGTCGCCCGCGTCCCAGACCACCACGGTCGCCTTGGGACCGTAGTCGGTGAGGATCTTCACGAGCATCGATGCGAAGCCGAAGATCGCGTTCGTCGGCATCCCGGTCGAGGTCGCGATCGATTCCGGAAGCGCGAAGAAGGCCCGGTAGGCCAGGCTGTTGCCGTCGATCAGGAAGAGCTCATCTGGGCTGAGTGTCGATGCCACTTATGTCAGGCTATCTCGCGCCGTGGCCGCGACACCGAGCGCTCAATACAGCCTTACTCTACGAGTCGAGATCGAGCACCGCCCAGGCATGTTGGGGCGCGTGGCGAGCGCGATCGGCGAGGCCGGCGGGACGATCGGCGCCGTCGACCTGGTGCAGGTCGAGCGCGAGCACACGATCCGCGACATCACCGTCGAGACCGGCGACGCGTCCGACTGGCCGCGGCTGACGGCGGCCGTGGACGCCGTCTGCGGCGCCCGCGTGCTCGACACCACCGACCGGACGTTCCTGCTGCATGTCGGCGGCAAGATCGAGATCCGCAACAAGAGCCCGCTGAAGACTCGCGACGACCTGTCGATGGCGTACACGCCGGGAGTCGCGCGCGTGTGCCGGGCGATCTATGACGACCCCGACAAGGCGTTCCAGTACACGATCAAGCGGAACACCGTCGCGGTCGTCTCCGACGGCACCGCTGTTCTGGGGTTGGGCGACATCGGTCCACGGGCCGCGATGCCGGTGATGGAGGGCAAGGCGATGCTGTTCAAGGAGTTCGCCGGGGTAGATGCCTTCCCGATCTGTCTCGATACCCGGGACGTCGACGAGATCGTGTCGGTGGTGCGTTCTCTGGCACCCGGATTTGGTGGGGTGAACCTCGAGGACATCTCGGCGCCGCGGTGCTTCGAGATCGAGGAGCGGTTGATCGATGCCCTCGACATCCCGGTGTTCCACGACGACCAGCACGGGACGGCCGTCGTCGTGCTGGCGGCCCTGCTGAACGCATTGCGGCTGACCGGACGGGCGATTGGGGACTTGCGGATCGTCGTCGTCGGTCTCGGCGCTGCCGGCGTGGCCGTGACCAAGATCCTGTTGGAGGCGGGCGCGCGCCACATCATCGGGGTTGACTCCCGGGGGGCGCTCTCGCCGGACCGGCCCGATTACCTGGACGGGTCGATGCCTTCGGTCAAGCGGGCGCTCGCATCCGTCACCAATCTGGAGCGCCGGTCGGGCGGCGTGGTCGACGTTCTCGACGGAGCCGACCTGCTGATCGGGCTGTCGGGCGCGCGGGTGATCGAGGCCTCGGCGCTGGCGCGGATGAACCCGGACCCGATCGTGTTCGCGCTCGCAAACCCCGATCCCGAGGTGGCACCGGAGGAGGCGCTGCAGTACGT
>Ga0335083_10005483_pt1 | contig 15984 bp, 12 predicted proteins | sample Lox_Sample_42_FD_206716 | JGI IMG/M metagenome (GOLD analysis project Ga0335083, IMG submission 206716) | Soil microbial communities from Loxahatchee National Wildlife Refuge, Florida, United States - Lox_Sample_4.2 | ecosystem: Environmental > Terrestrial > Soil > Wetlands | place: USA... | reverse complement strand
TGGATCGGCTTCGTCTTCTGGTTCCACGACCTGCCGCGGGCCGGCAACCTGGCCGGTGGAATCGCGACCGGGGCCGTGTACGCGATCGCGATCGCCGGCATTGGCGTCTGCATCGGTTGCTGGATGGCGGATCGCGAGCGGGCATTTCAGGTCATTGGCGCACTGTCGGTGCCGCTGCTGTTCCTGACGGGTTTCGCCTTTCCCGCCGAGTCGATCGGACAGCCGTTGATCGGGCTATCGTTCCTCTTGCCGACCACCAGCGGCGTACAGGCGCTCCTCAAGTTCAACCAGATCGGCGCCAGCTTTCGCGAGGCGGAGCCGGAGATGGTGCGCCTTACGGTAGTCGCAGTCGTGTACGTCGGCGTCGCTTGGTGGGTCGCGAGGCGCAGGGCCGCCACCAGCGGCGCGCTCCCGGTCGCCGTCGCAGCGCCCTTGTGAGTTACAAGAGTGCTCGGGACTGGCACGGACGTGGGGGTGTTCACGGAGCACCCTGGATTCCTTTGCGCTTGGGAAGCGCCGGCGCGGTGTTTGACTAAGGAGCTACGTCAGTTCCGGGCGTCGAATCACTCCCCCTGTTCAACCTCCCGCGGCGTTAGTGTCTCAACTGGCCGATGCAGCCGGCTCGCAGCGTCGAGGATTGCACGTACTGCCGCGGGGTAGTGCTTGAGCTGCTCCCGTAGGGCGTAAATCTCGCGCTCTTCTACCACGCGGATTCCGCCGGGCCGGCGCATGGCGTCTTCGAGTTCGGACTGACGGCGCAGGAGTCTCAGAGCTTCGCTTAACGGTTCCATGGCCACTATCTCCTGTTGCGGGACCGGACTCTGCGCGGCGCACGCTTCACCGGCTTCCTGGATGATGATTCTTTCGCACGCTGGCGCTTCGCGCCAATCTTCCGCTTCGCTTTCGTAGTGCGAGCGGCAGACCGCTTCCGCGCCTTCGGCGTCTGACGGGTTGTCGGCGCCACACTGTGCAGCGGCGCGAGTCGCTGCCGTTCGAGCAGGACCTCTAACTCCATGCGCGCTTGCACCAGCGCCTGCTCGAGACTGGCGGAGCGGGAGCGCTCCTCCGCTAGGGCAGCTTCGCGACGGGAGAGGAGGGCGCGTGCCTCGGCCAGCGACCTCTCGGCGGTCGACCGATGGCGCTGGAACTCCTGGTTCAGGGTCTGTAACGCCTTGCCCTCGGCCTCGAGTGCATCGCGTTCCGCGATGAGCATCCTCGTCGCCGTGCCGTCCGCGGCGTCTTGGTCGCGAGCAGCGCTCTGATCCGCAGCGGCCAAGCGCCAGAGCTCGGTCATCAGGGAGACCGCCTCTGGTGGGAACCCAGCCAACGGCGTCTCGGCGGCGGCAAGCCGGCTCCCCAGTTCCCGGTACCACTCATTTATATAGGCGGTGACCGAGTTCGGGGATCCGCCGCCCAGAATCTCCCGGATCCCCTCGACCGTTGGGCGGCGCCCGGACCGGAGTACGCGATCGCACGCCTGCCAGACGCGGAGGCGGCTGGCTTTGGGTTCTGGGGCACTTTCTGCGGGGTTGGGCACGAGTTTCAGCGCCGATTTGTGGTGTCCGATTAAGCGTGTCCGACGAATGTGTATTCATGGCCGACGCGCTCTATCTGTTTGATTTGGCTGATGCTACATGAGCGACGGTGGTGGCGTGGCGCATATATAAGAGAGCGCTGTCTGGCGGGTTTTGGGGTGGCGGCTGCGGGGTTTGGACGAGATTAGTCGGACAACCGGGTTGCACGGGGCCTTCCGATTCAGCGGTACTTGAGTGCTGCGCAGCGTTGCGCGCAGAGTTTAGGCATGTCGCGCCGAGGCCCGAAACGAGGCGCAGCGAACGCGAGCGGCGCGCGGATCGTCGGGTTCGCGATTGGGTCGGAGTTTTGGTGCGGGACGACGCTCGTGCGGATCGAGCGGATTCTGGGTCCCGACCGACTGCTGGTGCGCGAACTGCCATCGCAGCGGCTGGCGCAGGTTCGCAACGGCGAGTTACGCGCGGTGACGCCGTCGACCACGACTGCGGCGCCGAGCAACGCATCACCACCCGAGTCCTACCGTCCCGAGATCTGGCAACGCGCGCAGGCGGCGCAGCGGGCGATCGAGGATCTGGAGTCGTTACCTCGCGTGACGCGGCGTGAGGAGATGCGCACGGCGCGGGTGCTGGGGATCAGCCCGCGGCATCTGCGCCGCTGGCGGGTTCGGTATCGGGCATTGGGGACGCTGGACGCGTTCTTGCCGCAGCGGCCGGGCCGCAGCCCCGGCACGCGTGTGCTCGGCAAGCAAATTGAGGCGCTGGTCGAGGACGAAGCGCGACGCGCGCTGAAGCGAAGTGCCGACACGACGGTCAACGATCTTTATCCGGTGATCATTGCCGGCGCGGCGGCGCTGCGCGTGCGGGCGCCGGCACGGTCGACGGTGGCGCGGCGGCTCGCGGACCTGAAGCGTGCGTCGACTAACTTCGACCCGGTCACGGCACGCGCACTTGAGATGCAGCGGGCACCGGTGCGCGGAAGGCTCGCGACCGAGACCGCGCTCTCGGTCGTACAGATCGACCACACGCTCGCGGACGTGATTGTCGTGGACCCGCTGCAACGCCGGGCCATTGGCCGGCCGTGGCTGACGCTGGCGCTCGATGTGCATACGCGGATGGTGGTCGGGATGCTGCTGAGCCTCGAGGCGCCTGGCGGTCTTTCGGTATCCCTGACCCTCGATCACGCGGTGTATCCGAAGGATCCCTGGGCCACAGAGATCGGGCTCGACCCCGAAGCGTTGCCGGGGTTCGGGCTCATGGGCACGCTGCATCTGGACAACGGTCCGGAGTTTCGGGCGCAGGGACTGGCGCGGGGTTGTCAGCTGTACGGCATCGAGCTCGTTCACCGGCCGGTCGGTAACCCGCGCTATGGCGGTGCGATCGAGCGGGTCATCGGGACGATGATGGGCAAGGTCCGATTGTTGCCTGGCGCGACGATGAGCCGGGTATTGCGCGGCCACCCGAAGCACCCGGAGCGACGCGCGTCATTCACGCTCGCGGACTTGACGCTGTACCTCGCACGCCAGATCGGGATCTACCACCACACGGTGCATAGCGGGCTTGGGCTGACGCCGCGAGCGGCCTGGGAGCGGGCGCTGACGCACGGTGAGGAGATGGTTCAGCCGCGGGTGCCGGCCGACCGGCGGGCTTTTGCGATCCACTTCCTGCCGAGTGCGCTGCGGCCCGTCACCCGCGAGGGCGTTCGGATTCATTGTCTGCGCTACCAATCGCAGGAACTCGAGCGCTGGATCGAGCCGGGGCGGCGACGGTGCATCCGCTACGACCCACGCAACCTGTCGCGCATCTTTGTGGAGACCGATGAGCGGGAGCTGCTCGAGGTGCCCCTGGCCGATGACCGTTGGCCGGCGGTCTCGCTGTGGGAATGGCGGGAGATCCGCCGACAGAACCGAGGAGACCATACGGCCGATGCGCTCTGGGCAGCGCGCGCGTTACGCGCGAACCAGGCGCTGATCGATGCCCGGGCGAAGGGTGGGAGCGCCCGCGATCGCCGCCGGCAGGCCCGTGGCGAATTATGGCGTGAGGTGCAACCGCCGAAGCTCCGGTCGGACCGGGAGCTGATCGTGACGGCGCGGCTGCATGGGACGCCGCTCTACTGCGAGGTGCTCGAATGACCGTCCGCTTCGCTCACCTGAGTCCGGAGACCCGGACGGTCGCGGTGGCCGACAACCGGACGCGGATCGGCTATATCCGGCGCGACCGGTTCATCGAGCATGCTGGGGTGCAGCCGGTCAAGGCGCGGGTGCTGTCGCTGCTCGACCGGCCGCGGACGGTCCGGCCGCAATGCGTCCTGCTGGCCTCGGAAGCCGGGAGTGGCAAGACGGCGCTGCTGCGGCATCTGCAGCGGCTCTACCCTGACGAGGCGGATCGCGAGAGTCAGCGGATTCGCCGGCGCGTGATCTATTGCGAAGTCGAGCCCGCGCCGACGCCGCTGAGTCTGCAGGTCGGCCTGTTGACCGAACTCGGTGCGCCGCCGCTGAACCTTCGTCGCCGGGACCTGCGCAACGACCTGATCAAGCGCTATCTGTCGGAGTTCGGGGTTGAGTTGGTGCTGTTTGATGAGGTGCAGCACGTGGTGGCGCTGCCGCTGCGCGAGCGAATGCTCGAGCTCGACTGGATGAAGTGGGTTTCGACGGCGGGAAAGGCGAGTGTGGTGTTGGCGGCGGCGCTCGCGAGCGGTCGACGGTTGATCGAGCATGATCCGCAGCTCCTGACCCGGTTCACGGAGATGGCGATCCCGCGGTTTGCGGCGGGGACGGCGCTGGCGCAGTTCCTACTGACGCTGGAGCGGTCATTGCCCCTGCGGCGCGCGAGCGGATTGTCGGAGCGATCGCTGCAGCAGGCGATACTGGACGAGACGACCGTCATGCAGGGACGCCCGGGGCTCACGGACGGGATCGTGAAGGTGGTCCAGGAAGCTGCAGTGGCGGCGGTCCTTGGCGGCGCCGAGCGCATCGACAGCGCGATGTTGTCGGCATGGCGATCCGGAACTTCGACACCGAGCCGAGGACGGCGGCAGCGGACGGTCGTACCACGACCTGAGATCGGGCGGCAGAGCGCGACCAGCTCCGTATGACTTTCGCGCGAGCTCCGCGAGTGGTGCGGCGCCTGACCCCGGTGCCATCCCCGTATCGTGACGAGACGCTGGGATCCTGGACCCTGCGGCTGGCGCGCGGCCAGCACGCGACGCGTGAGACGTTGATCCGGGCTCTGGCCGGTGATCAGGCGGAAATCCCGTACGACCTGGATGTCGCGCCGCCGGCAGCGCTGCTCGCGACACTGGCGCGCAGAACCGGCTTCAGAACGGCGGCCTTGCGGCGGCTCACGGTGCCGAGCGGTGCACGACTGGTGGCGGGCGAGGGCGAGCCGCACTGTCCGGTGTGCTGGGAGGATCCCCGCACTCGGTATGTGCATCGGGCGTGGCGGGAGCGGTGGAGCGTCGTGTGCCGACGACACGGGGTACTGCTGAAGGAGCTGCGACAGCACGGCGGTCTCAGCGTTGGTCAGGCGGTGGCCAGGGAGCGGCGCAGTTGGCGCAGCGATTTTCCCATCGAGTTGGGTTGGATGATTCAGGAGGCGGCGGAATTAATCACGGAGCTCGAGGCCGCCGAATTCGCTCCGCGGCTGCGACACCGGGCCGATCCGCGGCGGCTCGCGAGGGCGCGACAGCTGCGGGACCTCACACTGCTGGCCGGGACCCGCTTTGCCGGCGGATCGCTCGTCGAGTGGACGCTGCCGGCGCACCGGGGCCCTGGGAGTCCGCGTCCGTTCTACTGGTGTGATGCCGTCGGTCACGCCCTGCCGCTCGACCGCGTCGATCATCCGGCGGGTTCCTTGATCCTGCGACAGCACGCGTTGCGTGTTGCGACGCTGCTCTGGCTGCGCGCTTACGGCTGGCCGTATTTCGAGGAGTGGCTGGATGCGCCGGCACTGGCGGCCGTCGCGCTGGCCGACTCGGACACTGATCTTGCGATGGCGGTCGCCGAGCGGGTGCGGGAATGGCCACCGGAGTTCCAGGCCCGCTGGCGGGCCCGGTACGGCAATCGCCTGTTGGCTGCGTGATCGGTGCGCCGCCTGGTCACTCCTCGGTGTTGCGACGTCGGGCGTGCTCCAGCCAGCGGCGCATGGCGCCCTGCTTCGCGTCGAGCTTGCGGGCGTAGTGGCTCGGCATCTGTGGGCTCTTCCAGCCGCCGGCGAGCATGATTTCGGGCAGCGCTGCGCCCGAGGCGGTGAGGTCCTGCGCAGCGCCTATCCGTGTCGAGTGCGCACTGATCTTTGAGACAGATGTGGGGTCGAGACCGATCAGCGCGGCGATGCGCTTGAACGTTCGGGCGACCTCGGCCGTCGTGATGGTTCGATCGCCCGTTCCACCGTGCCGTTCGAGTCGCCGGAACACGGGGCCTGAGTCGATCCCCGCCTGGTCGAGCCATGTCTCGAGTGCGGCCCGCGCTTCGGGTGCGAGATACCGCTCGTGGACGTGGCCGCCCTTGGTTCGGAGCGTGACGGTCCCGTCGCCCTCGGCGCTGAACGTCAGGTCCTCGACCTGCAGAGCGATGAGTTCCGCACGCCTGGCGAGCGTGGAGTAGGCAATCGCGATCAGCGCCTTCGCGCGGAGATCGCGGGAACTCTCCCCGAGTGCCTCGAGCGCGCGCGACACCTCGGGCCAGCGTAGCGGGGCCTTCTGTTCCTGCTGCGCACGGCCGCGTGAAAGCAAGCGGCGTGCGGCTTTGACGTCCTCCGCCCGGGTGGGATCGTCGACATCAGCAATCCGGTGCAACGTCGAGAGCGACGCCAGCCAACGATGAACGGTGCTGGCGCGACGGATCGTCGGGCCCGTTGGATCGCGGGCCATGGCGACCGCCCCGGTGGTGTCGGGCACCAGCGCCGGGGAGTGTGCGAGCAGGTAATCGACGAGATCAGACGGCTGTGCAGGGAACGGTCGACGTGCAAATTCCGTACACCAGGTACGCCACCTGCGCCAGTCCGCGGCGAGCGCGCGTTGCGTGTTCGGCGCGTAGCTCGCGAGCCTATTGCACAGGCGCGCATAAAGAGGAGGCTCGTCCTGCCAGACCGTCGCGGCCGCCGGCGTCGGCGACGCACGCAGGGTGGGGAGTGTGGGCACTTCTGGCAGGGTCACGGACGGTCTCCGGAGCTCAGAAGAGCACATTAGATCTGATAAGTGTCCTTATCGTACATCGAAATTGGAGCATAATACTAATAAGACCGATATAATGTTACGCATGACGGAAAAGCCTTCCACCCTGCCCAACGGCTTCCAGTCACGCCTCGCGGCCGTGCAAGCACGGGTCAATGCCGCGGCGCTCGCGCTGCACGAACGGAATGTGCGCCCGACCGTCGCGAGGGTTCGCGCCGCGTTGGGGGGCGGCTCGCCCAACGAGCTCGCGCCGGCGCTGCGACACTGGAAAACCGAAGTCCTGCCGACGCTCGCGCCGCAGGCCGCCGAATCGGGAAGCCGCGTTCCGCCGCAGATCGCCGACATCGTCCAGGAGCTTTGGACGCGAGCGACCGCTGCGGCAATGGTCGAATTGAAGGGCGGAAGCGGCGCGCGCCAGGCGATCGCCCGATCCGAGGACATCCAGGCGCTGCGCGACCAGGTCGCGTCCTTGCGCGATCAGCTCCAGCGTGAGGCCATCGCCTACGGCGAACTGCGCGCACAAAGCGCCCGCCATGAAGCCATCGCGCGCGAAACGCTCGGACGCGTTCGCGACGCGGAAGATCGCGAGCGCAAGCTCCTGTATCAGCTCGGCGAGGCGAAACAGCACGCGGCCGAGCTCACAGCACTCATCGAGGCGCTTCGCGCTCGCGCCGCTGAGTCGCGGCGCCCGCCTGCACCGAAGCGACCGGCACCTACGCCCGCACGCAAGACCGCGTCTAGCGAGGATTCGAAGCGGAAAAGGAAGCCGAAGGCCAAGCGCATCGCCAGAACGCGGTCGAAAACCCGAAACCGGCGCTGACGCCCCTGAAGCGGCACTCTCTATATAGAGCTACCGAGGAGCACCCGATGGAACCGATCACGACCGCACTCGAGCTACTGAAACGCCAGACGGAAATCGAGGCCCGGATGCGGCAGCTCGGAGGGGCCCGGGTTGCAGAGGAACGGGACCTTTATGCGCTAAGGGAGGCGCTGAAGCGGTACCCGGAAGCCGTGAAGGCGATCCTCGAGACCGCGGCGACACTGCGCCGGCCGGTCGACTCGCTTAGCGCCGAAGATGTTCGTCGGACGTCGTAGACCGACGCCGCTATGCTGCTGAGGCCCGAGGGAATGGGCGTGATATGTCGGACAGGGACATCAATGATCGGACACGACACGGCTCGCGATCCGCGCGAACTACAAGGTGTGGAAGGCGTGGTGCGCGGCGCAGAACCCGGCGCGCAGGGCCTATCCGGCGGACCCCGCAGATGTGGCGGCGTTTCTGCAGGCGCAGGCGCCACCGATTCGGATTACCAGGGGAGGGGATTTTGAGGTCCTGAAGACCGGGGTGACACCCAATGGCGAACCAGCGAAGCGCTATGCCACCCTCGCCCGGTACTTAGGGACACTGTCGAAGCTCCACATTGATGGAGGCCACTCCGATCCGACGCGAGACCCCGAAGTGCTAGCCGTGTGGCGCGTTCTGCGGCGGGGCCTCGATCGCCCGGCCCAGAAGGCGGCTCTGAGTTTCGAGCATATCCGCCAGGCCCTCGTCTCCCTGCCGAACGACCTCCAGGGGAAGCGGGATAAGGCACTCCTTCTATTGGCATACACACTGATGGCCAGGCGGTCGGAGTTGGTGGCGCTGAATGTAGAGGATTTCGGTATCCACGCTGACGGGAGCGCCACGGCCACATTCGAACGCCTAAAGACCGGCGAGCGGGCGACAAACTACCTTTCGCCTGAGGTCATGGCGGTGGTGAGAGATTGGCTCGCGACGGCACAGATAGAGACAGGGGCGGTCTTCCTCAGGCTGGACTCTGCGCGAGGAGGCGGCCGTGCGAGGCTGACACCGCAGAGCGTGGGGCTGACATTCAAGCGGATTGCGCGAGATCTGAATTTGGCCGATCTTGAGCCTGCGCGAGTCAGCAGCCATTCGGCGCGAATCGGCGCGACGCACGACCTGGTTGAAGATGGCGCCTCTGATGCGGCAATCATGCGGGACGCCGGCTGGAAGACTTCCCGCATGGTTGGACTGTACTCGCGAGGAGCCAAGGCGAAGCAGGGTGCGATGGCGGCCCGGCTCAAGGAGCGTTCGAAGAGTCTCAGCGACTCCGCTGTGCGGGCGGCCACCGCTCGCTGATACGGATGGAGTGAGCATTTGAGGCTAGCCAACTCTTCCCCGGTACCTACGAGAACGCCGATGGCCGGTATCACCGACGACTTCGCCGTTGAAACTACTTGACGGTTAATGTCTTGGACGGACTTCTCACGGCTGATCGAGGACTGTTCTGGAAGGGGATGGATATTTCGAGGCACGAGTCATCGGCTAATTTCGAAAACCGGTCGGTTGGAGTCTCACAAGAGCCCCGAGAGCGAAGCCACGTCCATTCTCATTGCCGGAAGAGCAGCGGATGTTCGCCAACTTTCGTCGAATCGTGCGGCCCCATATTGCGCTTTCGCAGGCTAACGATCTCGAATCAATATCGTCTCCGAGGCTGCAGTCTATTCATCTTGAATCGGCTCAATTGCCGTCACGGATTTGATCCGAGGGCACGAAGCGCCGTGCATTTGCTCGAAATTCCCCCTGTTAGCACTGCGATGGCAGCTCGATGCCGCAGAGCGCGGTCGGCCTCAATCCCCGTCCAACGTGCCTTGGCGCGACGGCGATCGTCAGGAGGTCTAGCGCTGCATCCGATCTGTTCCGACATTCGGAAGTATCAAATTCCGAAGATTACGCTGCAGTGCAACACCCCAGCGATTCATCGCTCGCGCGCTCAATCCCGCAATCCGCGGCGCGCTCGTGAAGCGCAATTTCTGCGCTGGCCCCGCACAACGCTCTTGCGAACTGACTGTGCTGGATGAATTGACCGTCACTCGCTCATGACTGTTGCGCGCTTGGCTAGCTGAGCCAGTCGCGAATGCATCGCTGCCGAAGGATGGCCGGATCTCACTCTCCACTCATAATGCGGATTTCGGTGACATGCCAAATCTGCTCATGCTTAGCCCGCAACAGCGTTCTTGCGTCTCGGTCCGCGCTAAATTCAATGTACAAGTCGAGCCAGACCAATCGACGTTTCAACCGAAAAGGCCCTAAGGTACAGTAGTTCAATTGCGCAGGTCAGATTGAAGAAGCAACCTGCAGACGCTTTGGGGAGCGCGGAATAATGACAACTGTTTTCTTCTTGAGCTACGCCGGCCCCGACGAACACGACAAGCGACAGCGCAATGCGATAGAGCGATTCCACAAGGATCTCTCGGCCAATGTACGAGCGCTCATCGGATTGCGCGATGAACAGGTCGGGTACTGGGACAGGTCGGGCCTAGAGACCGGAACTCCGAATTGGGAAGAAGCGCTGGCCAAAAACCTCGCGAAATTCCCCGTCGGAGTCATACTTCTATCCCCACAATACCTCGCGGCCGATCGACCGTCGTGTAAGTGGGAATGTCTGTACCTCACTGCGCGTAACGATTGGGCAGATAAACAGTTGAGCAATAAGCCGCGCCTGTTAATGGTGCTCAACTGGCTCAAGCCTCGGCCCGAGGACATACCGGATGACTTTCCGAAGGCGACGCAGATTGTTAATGAGTCAATTGTTCGCGCCGCTCCAGAGGTCCAGCGCGCAGTACGCGCAGTCCTATCGCGAGGCGTACGCCGGACCACAGAGCTCTCGTCGGATGACGATGTGATTCGAACGGAGTACACGCAGTTCATTTGGGCGCTTGCGGATTACATCGTCGACCAGTGGCGCCGGTGGCAAGGGGACAAGCGCAAGCACAATGAAATGCCGCTGCCCCCACCGTTCTCAGAGAATAGTGTTTGGGATTCGCGACTGACGAATGCTCGATCAGCGCCGAACCCACGCCCCGATTCGCTGGCTCGGAAAAAGGTCGTAACCGTGTACATCGCTGCCCAACCAAGTCAGGTCGAAGATCCTCGGGCATGGCGGTACCGTGACGACGGCGAGAGCGATTGGCACGCGTTCTCCGGCTGGGCGTCGCCGAGCGCCGACGATGACCAGCGGATAGGGGAGATTGTGAATGCGGTTCCGGGCATTGAGGTTGAGCGACTACATTTCAACTACTTTGCCGATCAGAAGCACATGCCTGATCTGCTAAAGACGATCGGGCGCCGGTATCCAGTCGTCTTCATCATTGATCCCTGGACGGCGAGCCAGTTGCAAGTCTATCGCGATGCGCTAGAACTCTGTTCTAAGCTAGAAGCCGATCACGGGGCGTGTACGTGCCCAATCGTGATTTGGAACGATGACGATCCGGAAGCGGTGCAGATTCGTACGGAATTCGAACGAAATGTTCGGAGTCTCTTTCAGAAGTATCAATGGGAGGAGGTCAAGGAGCGCCATGAATTCGACGCATGCCTTCTCGGGGCGGTCGAACGCCTTCGGCGCAAGATACGCAATATGCGCGCGGACGAGTCGTCGCGCGGCGGATCCCCTCTTGTTCGTATCAGCGCCACAGGGCCGACATGATCGAGCGACATACGACCTCACTAGGGGAGGTCATCACTTTCTACTCGTACAAGGGCGGAACCGGCCGATCAATGCTGCTCGCCAACGTTGCGTGGCAGCTGGCTAGCGCAGGCCGCAAAGTCCTCGTTGTGGACTGGGATCTTGAGGCGCCGGGCCTGCATCGCTATTTCAAACCGTTCTTAGGTGACGATCCGGAGCTTAGAAGCCAAGACGGTGTAATTGAATGGGTCTTAGACTACTGGGACTCGATACTCGACCTGCCGGAGGATGCGAACATCGAGAATGTTGTACGTGACTACGCCGATCCACGGAGTTACGTACGGCGACTGGAGACTGATGACTTTGTTGTCGGGGGTGGCATCGATTTGCTTGGCCCGGGTCGTCAGGATGGCGGCTATGCCGCGGCAGTTGCGGACTTTAACTGGACACGACTCTTTGAAAAGCTTCATGGAGCCGCGTTTATTGAGGCTGCCAAGCGAATACTTGTCGGTGAAGGCGGTTACGATTACGTCCTTGTAGACGCTCGTACCGGCGTAAGTGATACTTCCGGCTTTTGTACGGTGGCTCTAGCGGACACGTTGGTTGTCTGCTTTACATACAACAATCAATCGGTGATTGGCGCAAGCAATATTGCGCGCGACATCAAACGCAAAGCCGAGGACGCGCGCGCAATCTCGCTTCAGACCGGAGGAACGCGGCGCTTTCGGTTGTTCGCTGTTCCAAGTCGAGTGGACGATCTCGATCCCGAGCGTCTCGAGCGTCGTCAGCGGCACGCTTGGGGGCTGTTTGCGGACCTACTGACGGACGTGCCCGCCGATCAACAGCAGCAATATTGGGGAAGCGTGCAAATACGCAACCAGGGCCTATTCTCCTACGAAGAGGTCTTGGCGGCGTGCATGAATCGAACTACCGACCCGCAGAGCTTACTGGGCTCAGTGACGCAGTTGACGCGATATCTTACGGACGATTCGTTCAGCGAAGCGCCCGCACTAAGCGATGATCAACGCGCATCCTTGCGGGAAAGGTTCGCGGTAGTCGGAGAACAGACCGATCGAGATTCGCGACCGACTACAGCATGGGTCAATCTCCTTCAACGAGTCTCCGACCCAACAACGCGCGAAGCCTTGCTTGAGGCGTGCTTCCCCATTCTTGTGCAGCTGTATACGACAGCAGCGCAACCAGTCGGCACTGGTCCAGACCCCATCATCGTACGCACATCGCTGTTAGAGAGTGAGCTGACAGCCGATGAACGGCGTATGGGTGACGCGCTTGTTGCAGCAGGCGTTGCACAACGTCGAATAACGGAAGACCGGCAGCGCGGGCTGGCAGTCTCGGATGAGTCGGTGTTCTCGAATTGGGCTGCGTTGCGGGAGCGGATATTAGCGCAATGCTCATTCATGACGGCGCGCGAACAGATTAGGCAGGCGCGTCGCACTTGGGAGGCGTCTGGGCGCTCAATTCAGCAGCTCCGATCGCTTCACGGAGATTTCTTACGGACGCAGTTTACGGATGAGCAAGGTGCATGGCTGGGCGGCCCGAACCTTCAGTTCCTTCAGGCATTGCGGGACGCGCATGCCACGGCAGCGGCGCAAAGCGAATTAGAGGCGAAGCTAGCGCAAAAGGATGAGGAAGCGCGCGCGCACACAATATCGCTGCTCGCGGAGAACGAAGCGCGAGAGCAACGGGTTGAGGTACGAATTCGCTCAGCAGTCATCGGAGCTACGGCCATCGTGGCGGGGCTGCTGCTGGTTTTGGCGGGCGGTTTGATAGTGTTCGTATTGCACCGGTCTTCAGACAGGATTGCCGCGTTAGACGAGCAACTTTCTACCGCAAAGGCAGACGCCGCTAGCAGCAAGCAGATGGTTGACCAACTGACAGCAACCATCGCGGCAGAGCGAGCGAAAGTCTACTTCGCCGAGGGAAGTAGACTCGCCTACGACGCGCGGCGAACACATGATTACAGCAAGGCTATTCAGATGTATGGCAAAGCAATCGAAGCAGATCCATTGTTTGCCGAAGCCTACCGAGGACGAGCACTCGTGCTTGCGAACGTTACGGGTGCCGCCAAGGACGTGAACGCAGAGCTGGCGGATTGGGCGCGCTTCTACGACCTTCGGCCGTCACTTGATAGGCGCAGTAAGTGGATTGTTCAGGCCATCAAGCGACCTGAGGTCGACACTCAACTTATCATGGGTCAGCTGGAGCAGCTGCTATCGGACGCAAGCAATGCGTCTTCCAGAGACGCGTCACCGAAGGCTGTAGCGGCCCGTCTCGAAGCCGCAATCGAGGATCTCCCTCCCGATGCGAAGGCGCATGCCCTTGAGATATTGGCGCGCCTGAGTTCTGTGCAGTGGACCGGTAGGGAAACGGTCGCAAAACGAACTGGGACTCCGCCCGCGCCTCCGAAACTCTAGCGGGGCGCGAGTGTCTCCAGTTGGTAGTGCGCTTGGCAGATGGGGCGTTTCTCTTAGTCGACGTCCACTGTAGAAAATCGGGTTCTCTGGTCAACAATTGTCGGCGGCCTGACGCCCACGTATTGGAGCTGGTCGAGGCCGACGCGGCGGGCGCGATCGGCGATCGCGGAGCTTGGCCGGCGGCGCGAAGCAAGTTGTCAGTGACGCGGCCGGCGACGCTATCCGTCAACGCGAGCTGGGCGTCGACGAAATGCTTAATGACGGCTGTCGAGGTCCGTCGGACAGGTTGCAGCGCCCATCGACTGGCGAAAATAGACCTGAGGACGTCGGAGTCGCTGCACACCGGCGGTTCGATTTGGTCGAATCGGCCCCGATGTGCGGGGCGTCGCGCATAGCGCGAATCGACTCGTGGGTACGTGTGGCGGCAATAGGGATTCGGAGCTGATTGGCAGGGGACTTGATGGCGTCTGGCCGCGAGCGCGGGTCGCGGATCGTACAGCAGAGCAGATGCCGAAGTTTGTCGATCACCGGCGTTCTTGGAGCAGCGTGGCGAATGAAAAGCTTCAAGGCAAGGCGCGACGAGCCGGCGGCGATGGTTCGGCGTGATACCTATTGAGAGCTCTATATGGCGAAACGGGTATTCTTCAGTTTTCACTACAAGGACGTCGCGGACTTCCGCGCAAACGTAGTTCGCAACCACTGGGTTGCTAAGTCCGACCGCGAGCAAGCCGGATACTTCGATGCCTCCGTTTGGGAGAGCGCACGGAGGCAGGGTGAGAGTGGCCTAAAGAGGCTAATCAATGGTGCTCTCGAGGGAACATCGAATACGTGCGTTCTCATTGGATCAGACACCGCCACCCGACCGTGGGTGCGCTACGAGCTTCTTAAGAGCTTTCGCCGAGGCAACCACATTTTCGCTGTTCACATAAACGGCATCCGAGGTCGAGACCAGTTGACCAAGCCTTTGGGCAGGAACCCCCTAGAGTGCGTGGGCGTCACTTTCTCAAGCGCCGGAAAGACTGCAACTTTGTGGGAGCAAGAGAGCAGCGGGTGGGTGGAGTACGACAAAATTGACGGCTCGGCTCAATACTCATTCGAGGTCGACGGAACGTACCGTGGGAAGGGGTTTAGTCTCGCGGCCTGGTATCCGGTCTACAACTGGATTGCCGATGACGGCTTTAACCAATTCGCAAATTGGGTGAAGTGACGGATTAGTCCGAGGATCCTTACCGCAGCCGACCGGCCTCAGACTGCCTCGGCTTCCGGGATGGTGAATGCGACGCCTAGCGGCGCACTTCGATGTGCCATGTGGCACGGTGACAATCGGGTAGGAGGCGCGTGCCTTTCGTGACGCAGTCGAGGCCTCGTATCGGCGAAGTCTCGGTCCTCTTCGACACGGTTCGACCTATTCATTAGGTCCCCGAAGCGAAGAGACCGGCGTCGCGCCCGCTAACTCCTTATGTATCTAGGATCTCTCGAGCTCAGGGTGCTATTTGACGAAGTGATGCTCCGGAGGTAGACGTCCTGCGTTCGTGTACCGAAGGATGAGATCACGTCGGCGCCGGCGCTGGCCATCCGATACTCTCAAAACCTTCTTCTCTTACAAATGGAACAAGTAGCAGATTATCCGATAGGGCAGATCGACGAGCACCCCCAACTTTTGCACCGCCGTGCCTTCCTGGAGCCCAACGGCGCGTTTCCGCCTTCTCAGTCGATACGATGTGCCGGCTCACGTCGGGCACGACACGCGGACGTCCGCACTGAGCTCCGCCGTACATTAGCAGCACTGAATGACCGCCAACCATTGATGTGTTCACAATGGAGAGTTCGCGATGGCAATCCAACCCGACGAACGAATCACGGGGTCCCTACGTGGGGCGCGTATCTGGCTATCCGCGTCGATTCCGACAGAACGGGAAGCGCCGGACGAGGTGCGCAACGGAATCGCGTCCTTTGTAGCAAAGTTTGCACGACTTGTGTTCGAGTACGGTGGACACATTGTGCATGGGAGTCATCCGACCATTGTCCCGATTCTCGCTGAGGTCGCAACGCGCTTCGTGAGCTCTGGGCGGCGCCGAGACATTCTCGTCCTCGCTACCTCGCGCTACTTCGACGAGCGTCAGAGATCGTTCCTTCGTCCGTATGCCAATTCGGCGCTCGTGCAGGAGACACCGGCTGCGATGGGAGATGATGGTCGTGACCGAAGCCTTCAGATCCTTCGCGAGTGGATGTCGTCGCGCGCCGATGCATTTGTCGCCGTCGGTGGGAAGACTTGGAATGAGGCAGGAACGCATCCAGGTGTGCCCGAGGAGCTGCGACTGGCGCTCGATAAGTACCTGCCGTGCTTTATCCTGGGGGGGCTCGGTGGGGCACTCCGGGAT
>Ga0335083_10005482_pt1 | contig 15985 bp, 12 predicted proteins | sample Lox_Sample_42_FD_206716 | JGI IMG/M metagenome (GOLD analysis project Ga0335083, IMG submission 206716) | Soil microbial communities from Loxahatchee National Wildlife Refuge, Florida, United States - Lox_Sample_4.2 | ecosystem: Environmental > Terrestrial > Soil > Wetlands | place: USA... | reverse complement strand
GCGTTTCAGCTTCAAACCGACCAAGAATGTCGAGTTTGGCTTTTCGCTCACCACATTGTTTGCTGGTCAAGGTGTGCCCTTTACTATGCACACCTATCTCAAAAGCATCGTTGCAACGGGCAACGCGAATCCGGGCACAGCTCAAGACCCGGGAGACCGCCGGTCGGGTTTTGATATCAGTTACCGGTTGCCCTGGGTCCGTGATTGGTTGACCTTCTACTGCGACGGATTCGCCGATGACCAGTTCACTCCTGTCGCTTACTGGGATCGTTCCGCTTGGACCGGTGGCCTTTATCTTTCGCATGTCCCTAAAGTTCCGAAGCTCGACTTTCGGGTCGAAGGCGTTTACACCGACGTGCCCGCGGGCGGCGCGATTGGCCATGGCTTCTTCTACTGGAACGACCGTTACGTCATGGGCTACACCAACAACGGCGATTTGATGGGCAGTTGGATTGGCCGTGATGGTCAGGGAGTTCAGGCGTGGTCGAATTATTGGTTCACTCCCAAAAATCGCTTGCAGCTCAATTTCCGCCACCAAAAAGTGAGCCAGCAATTTCTTCCTGGCGGCGGATCCCTTACGGATTTCGGGGTACGCGGCGACCTGTGGTTCCACAACGGGCTCGGTATCACCTCTTCGTTGCAGTATGAGCGTTGGCTGTTTCCCTCGATCCAACCAGGTCCGGTTCACAACGTAACCGCAGCCCTCGAGCTGCAGATTCAGCCTGGGAAAATGTACCGTCCAGGTTTCCAGTAGCAGAAGCATTTGGCCTAACGGAGCCCATGGCTAATCTCACGTTCATGCCACTAGCGAAGGAGCGATTCCCTCGGCAACCCGACTAGTTTGACGGGCAGCGTCATGAACTCGGCGAACAAAGGCGTTGTCAAGACAAAGGCAAGTACTTGACGTCTAGATAAACAATTTCGCTTCTGACGATGTGAATGCGGCCGGAGGAGATGAAAGTACTCTGCTCCTATTTTGGAGATTGGCCTGACCGGCGTGTAACCTCACTCGGACGCGCTCAGGGCATGCATGAACCTGACGATGGTCTCGACAACGGTCGCTTCGCCAATAGAGGTGTTTAGCATCACGTGGTAGAGCCAGCGGGTGGGCCACTCCACCTTAAAGTATTTTTCGATATATTCCACGCGGTCACGATCTACGGTCTCGACAAGTTCACGAGCTTCTGCTTCGGAATGGCCACGAGCCGCGACGCGTCGAACCTTTTCTTCCGTCGGAGCATACAGGAACACGCGGAGGGTATCCGACCTGTTCTCAAGGAAGTGCTGCGAACCGCGTCCAACGATGACACAATGGCCGGTCTCGGCGGCCTTGAGGACGACGTTTTTGGTGGCTCGAAGGATGCACTCGCTGTCCACGAGTTTCAGTTTCGGCGCGTTAATGCTTCCTTCGTAGCTGCCGCGCATAAACGATTTGAATAATCGGTAGTGAAGTGGGTCTTTGCGCTCTTCACGCGCCTTCACGATGGACTCGGGACAGTCTGCCAGCCGGGCGATTTCTTCGGTGAGGAGACGGTCCCACAACTTCCAGCCGAGGCGATCCGCCAAACGTTGAGCGATCTCGCCACCGCCGCAGCCATACTCTCGTTCGACTGTGATGATTCTGATCATTGCTACCTGCCGAGACCAGGATTATTCGACCGCCAAATCGCGTCCACCACCAGGATCGTTCCTCTTCAAGAGGAACGAGAGGAAGAACATGATACCCGCTGCGACGCAAAGAACCATAAAAGTGTCGACGTAGGCGAGCGTGGCAGACTGCGCTTGCACTTCCTGATAAATACGGGCGTAAGCGTGAATCTGGGCATCGTGAGGGCTGAGGCCGGATCCGGTGATTTGCTGCGTGAGCCCTCCCGCGGCGTTTTGCAGGTTGGCGCTGCCACTGCGTACGTAGTCGACGAGAATCTGTTGATGGTATTGAGATCGGCGGGCGATGAGCGTGGTGACCAGAGATGTGCCGACGCTACTGCCGATGTTGCGCATGAAATTCGCGATGCCGGCCACCGCGTTGTTCTTTTCCGTCGGGACTCCCACATAGGCGACAAGAGTGATCGGAACGAAGAGGAAGCCCAGGCCAATGACTTGCGTGATGCGGAGCCATGTGGCGGCGGAAAAACTGATCTGGAGATCGATTCGCTTGGTGGAATAGAACATGGCACAAGAGAGGAGGAACCAGCCACACGCGATAAGGTAACGAGCCTGAATCTTGGTGGTGAGTTGGCCCATGATGGGCATCTCGAAAAGCAGAACGAGACCGCCCGCTGAGAGGGCGAGGCCCGCGAGTTGGGAAGTGTAGCCGAGCAGGGTCTGCAAGAATTGCGGCATCAGCACTAAACTGCTGAACAGCAGGATGCCAAGCATGAACAGCATCAAGCTGGCGCTGGCAAAATTGAAGTTCTTGAACATTTTCACTTCAATAATCGGACTCTTGTGGAACCATTCCCAAACGACGAGCGCAACCAGGCAGACCGACGCGATTACCACCAGCGTCGTGATGAACTGAGATCCGAACCAATCATCTTCTTGCCCCTTATCCAGAAGGATCTGTAGCGCTCCAATACCAAACGTCAGGAGGGCGATGCCGATGTAGTCCAACTTCACGCCGGCCGCTCTGAGTTTGGCGAGGTAGGGGGGATCTTCGACGAATCGCCGGACGAGCAAAAGGGTGGCGATCCCAACAGGAATGTTGATGAGGAAAATCCAGCGCCAGGAGTAATTAAATGTGATCCAGCCGCCGAGCGTAGGTCCAATGGTGGGCGCCATGATGGCGGTGATTCCGTACAACGCGAAAGCCAGTCCACGCTGATGAGGAGGAAAAGTATCCGCCAGGATGGCCTGAGCCATAGGCTGAAGGCCTCCGCCACCCGCTCCCTGGAGCACACGGAAGAAGAGGAGCATTCCGAGACTTGGCGCGACGCCACAGAGTAGGGAACTCAAGGTGAACACCGCGAGACAGGACATAAAGAAGCGCTTCCGGCCGAGGGTTCCGGCGAGCCATCCGCTGATCGGAAGAATGATGGCGTTGGAGACCAGATAGGAGGTGAGGACCCAGGTGGACTGATCATTGCTTGCGCCGAGATTCCCGGCCATATACGGAAGAGCCACGTTCGCAATGCTCGTATCCAACACTTCCATGAAGGCCGCAAGAGCTACCACGACGGCGATCAGCCAGGGATTGTACTTAGGGTGCCATACATCGTGATCGAGAGTGATGGCAGCGGAACTCACCGGAGGTAGACCTTGGGTTCGACATTCATTCCGGGGCGGAGCTGGCGATCTTTGTTCTCCCCCGGCTCAAGAACAATCTTGACCGGGATGCGTTGAACGATTTTGACGTAGTTGCCGGTGGCGTTTTCGGGCGGGAGCAAACTGAAAAGTGGTCCGGTGGCGCCAGCGATACTGTCAACATGAGCTCGATACGAGCGCCCGTTGGAATCCACCTCCACATTGGCGGGCTGACCGACTTTCATATGACGCAACTGGGTTTCCTTGAAATTCGCCGTGATCCAAACTTCATCGAGAGGAACGACGGTGAGTAGTTGTTGGCCGGGCTGCACATTCAGACCGACCACAACCGTTTTGTTGACTTCACCAGTGACCGGCGCGACTACCTTGGTGTATTGGAGATTGAGTTTGGCTTGCTCGAGCGCGGCGCGTTTCTGTTCGACGTCCGCGATCGCGGCTTGCGCACGGGCCCGCGTCGAGGAAACCTGCTGCGGACCTGTTTGGGCAGACTGGAGATTTGCCACTGCGGCGGCGAGGCGGGCCTCGGCTTGTCTGATACTTTCCTGAGCAGCAGCTTCGGTCGCTTTTAGGGCCGCGATGGAGGCAGTGCTGGCTTTTGCCGCAGAGACTGCCTGGTCGTAGATCTGGTCGGCGATTTCCTTCTTATCGATGAGAAGTTTGTATCGTTGGACGTCGTCCTGAATCTTGACGTCGCTGGCCTCGGCTTGTTCGACCTGGGCGTGAGCCGCGATCAGCTGTTTCTGCGCAGCCAGGACGCCAGCTTTCGCATTTTCCACATCGGAAGCCGAGGCCGAGATCTGGCTGTTGGTGCTGACGGAAGTGATGGGGACAGTGATGTTGAGGGACTTGGCGGTCGCTTCGGAACTGGCCAGCGCGGCCTCGGCCTGAGCCACAGCAACTTCGTAGTCCTTGGGATCGATTTCAACAAGTACCGTGCCCTTCTCGACGTATTGGTTATCGCCGACATTCACCTTGATGACGTAGCCGGAGATGCGCGCGCTGACCGGGTAAAGGTGAACGTCAACTTGAGCGTCATCCGTCGACTCATAGGAACTGAGGTAGCGCCAAAGGAGGAGAGCGACGACCAGAAGAACCAGGCCACCGCCGATGAGATAGAGCCGAGTGCGCCTCTTGGCCGACGCCGGAGTGCCACGAGAGGGGAGGGAATCGGAGCGCGACGATGCGGAGGACGCGGCCGAAGTGGAGTCCCTTTCAGAAGTGACCGTGGGAGAAGTGGGCCCTCCAGTGCTCGGTTCAGGCATGTCAGTTTCCTTTGAAGTACAACTTCACAGCGTCTTCCGCGTTGCCGATAGCTCGGGCAAGCGAGATCTTGGCGAGGTTGTAGTTGTACAGACTGTTGATGTACTGTTCGTGTGCGGCGGCAACCAGTTCTTGAGACTGCACAACTTCCACCGTGTCCGTGACACCGGCAGTGAACCGGTCGCGTGACTGCGCCAGGGTTTGCTCGGCGAGGTCGATGTTGCTGCGAGCCACTTTGACCTGGTCGGCGGAGGATTGCAGGTTGAAAAACGCCGTTCGGACATCCGCGTCGATTTGCGCGCGAAGATTTTCCTGACGATCGCGGGCTTGCTGGAGGCGCGCCTCCGCTTGGAGCACATCCCCGTGAACGCTGCCGCCGAGAAAGATGGGGATGTGGAGCGTTCCTTTAATGTCGTAAACCGATGTAGCGGTCGAAGGATGCGAGCCGGCCGCGCCGTAGTCCGCGCCAAAAGACAGGGAAGGAAGGTAGCCGGCTGACGCGGCCTTACGGCTGTATTCTGCTGCGCGTGTGTCGGCCAGCGCGGCCTGGTAGTCCGAGCGCACGGAGTAAGCTTGGTGGAGAGCATCGTCAAGCAGCACGTTTTGGAATGGTTGATAGGGAGATTTGTCACTGAGGTCAAAGTCCTGGCCCGGAGCAAGACCGATCACCCGAGCGACGGTGAGTTTTTGGATGGATAGGTTATTTGTCGCCTGGATCAGTTGCTGTTCTCGGGTTTGCAACTCGACGCTCGCGCGCAGGGCGTCAATCTGCGGCGAGGTGCCCGCTTTGACGCGGTTGGCGGCCTGATCATAAAGAGCCTGCGCTGTGCTGACCTGGGCCTTGGCGGTTTCAATGCGCGCTTCGTCGGCGATGCCTTGCAGGTACGTATAACCAACGGCGAGCACCACAAGATCGCGAGCATCCTTGTAGGAAAATTCAGCGGCTTTCAGGTTGTGGCGAGAAGCGCGTTCGGCGTTGATCGATTTCCAGTCAAATACCGACTGGCTAACGGCAATGCGGCTGTCAAAATAGGAGAAGGGGCCGACGGCGGTGGGAAGGCCGAGCGCGGCGGTATTTGAGAAACCAAGTTCGGAGAGATTGATCCGTGAGACGTCGATAAAAGGATCGGCGGTGACGTGGGGAAGCAAAGCGCTGAGATATTCCCACCGCTGGCCGCGCGCGGACTGAATGTCGGAGGACGAGAGCAGCGCGCCGAGATTCTGGCGGAGCCCGCGAGTGATGGCGTCTTGAAGCGAGATCTGCAGGGTACCCGGCGTTAACTTATCGACAGGGACGCTGCCGGAGAAGGGAGCTACGCCCGACGTGCCAGGGATCGGCTGGCCGGGAATGGGAGGTGGAGCTTGAGTATCGTATTGCGCGCTTGCTGCGCCCGCGAACAACAATGCGGCTAAACAGAGCAAACCTGCGCGCAAGCTGGCGCGAACAGGGCCAACCATCGAGACGGACTCCCTCTCTGACCCGGACCTCCGTTATGCCGCCCACACGTGGCGACAAGGGTAAACCGAACCGTCAATTTGCGCAATTGGATGCTCCGGTCCAGAGTAGTGATACAAAAAGGAGCATCGCAGGCGGCGGCCCGCTCATGCCAGTTGGCGTCGGGACGAGCCAGGGATGATAGTTGCCGGTGGCGTTAGGTATTCAGGTCAATGCTGTTGCAGGGAGACTGGTTCACTCTGCCAGTTTGAGAAGGACCTCATTCGAACGAACAACATGGTTAGGTTGAGAGGGGAATTCCCTTGAAAGCTGTACGGTATAAGCACCCGGTCTGGTCAATCCATAATAAAGGTCGATCGGATATGTCTCGTCCGTCGATTCGCCCGGCTTTAACGTAACGCGGATCCATCGACCCGGCATGAGGCGGTTTCCACATCGAGACAGCTCCGCACCCGCGTTGGTTAGAGGGACGCTCTTGCCGTCTGCGTCGTGAACTTCGGCGGAGAAATCGCAGCCCGGGTTACTCTTGATCACAGTCATCGGCTGTGTCGTGCGGTTTGTCATTGTTACTAGCAGGACGAGATTCGATTCTCGAATCACTGTGTCCGGAGAGGCGATCGTTAAACTCAGTGTTTCGCCTGCGGAACGGGCCAAAGCCAGATGGGTGCCTACCATCAAGAGCAAGACACAGGTGCGAATCAGGCGGTGTGGATATCCGCCACACCTTGGCACAATCGGAGAGATATCTTGGCTAAGCTTCATTCACGCCAATATTAGGCTAGATAGAAGGTCACAAAATTTAATTGCAAGTTAAAACTTCGGTGTAGGGTACTAGACTAGTCCAAAACGGGTAGATTGGGGCGCGGGTAAAAGGCTCGATCGAATTATCGGGGCCTCCGCGACCCGACTTGAGCAACCACGAATTCGACTTCGCATCTTTGAGCACGACGTCTCCAGAAAAGCTCCAATCTACAAATCCTAGTGGCACGGGGATCGAGTTGGATAACCCGGAGCTCCAAAGAAGGAACATTCGCGCATGGAACCTGCGGGAATATTCCTGAATATCGGAAGCGAGCTGAATTCTTGGGTTGTCGAGAGTCGGATTGTGCGTGTCGTAGGGATAGGTCGTGTCGAGTCCAGCCCCGAAGCTCGCAATAGGCTGAGTTTTCGGAACGCAGTGAAGCCTGACACCACCACTATTGACAGTGATGGCGTCGGACTGGATCACCTGTACCCAAATGAAGTTTTTCGCTACCCCTTCGGGAAGGAAGTACCGGGCATTAAAAGAAATGCCCGCTCCTGTCAGGCCGAGCACCGACGAGTTGCCAGGAGCAGCGTCAATCGCGACTTTTTCCGCGTCCACATCCACCTGAGTGGATGATGGGCCATCAATATCGAAGGTAACGGAAGCCTTCGCCGAAACGCCGTTCGGGAGTCTCAGACGATAAGTAACGACGCGGTCGTCGCCTGGCGTCACCCAATAAAAAATGGTTGTTGATCCCTCACGGACGACAGGCTGAGGCCCCCCTTGAAACGGCGTGTGTAGAAATCCGCCCGTGTAGTCACCTTGTTTCCCGATGGACCACTCCTGTTTTTCAATCATCAGACTGGGATGAAGCACCACTGTCAATTGAATTTGCTGGCCGACGATGACGGATTGTCGAGACCCGGTTACATCGATACCCTCAAAATAGATGCGAGGCTCCGGCGCTGGCGCAATTACGTCAAAGAAGGCAGTCGCAGCCGGCTGTTGCGCCCCGTCCAGCCATGCGGTCAGCGTGAGTGCTCCGGGAAGGTCGCTGCTGGTGATTCCTCGGACCTGGACGTTGCCACTTTCCGTCATCAACTTTTCGGTTGAGCCGTCTTCAAAGGAAGCTCGTCCGGTTCCGACGTCATTCGCGATGCGCAATGTAATCGGGCTGAATCTGCCCTCGGCATCAATCTTGATTTCAAACTCACCGGCGGCTCCCTGGAAAACTTCGTGTATTTGGCGGATCGTGACTACGGGAACGATTGGTTTCGAGTCAATGTTCGGGACACGATTTGGCAGAAAACTTGGCAGAAGGAGGCCGGCTAGAGTGATCGTGAAGCAAAACGCATTTGGGAGAGGGCCCATTGTCTGGGTACCGGAGTTTCGATAAGCAATATCGTACGAGATATTCACACCGAGAGAGTGTGATTTGCAAATCCGATCACCTAAAGGTCGATTTTTAAACAACAGAACGCGCAAAATCGCCCGATTTCACCGGACACTCGGAATGGCCACTCCATTGTAGAGACTACGAATGCTTCTGGCCAAAAGACGAATCTCGAAGCATCCCTGAGTTATAGCCTACGGGATCACGTTTACGAGGAGTTCTGCTGTTGTTCATCGGGGCGTAATGATGCCCCTTAAAGGGCGCGAGTTATCATTGATTATCCGCAGTCATCATTCCAAGTACGGATGAGCAGCGAGGGGGCCTATGCGCCGTAAGAGTTTGTTCACGTTTGCGTTGAGTTGTCTTGCTTTGTTAACAGGTTGCGGAGGCAGTGGTCCTGCGCAAGTCCCCCTGGGTACATCCACGGTCAGTTTGACCATGCATGATACGCCACCAGCAGGCGTGACCGTACTCTCTTTCCAGATCTCCGTCACTGGAGCGACTTTAAATCCGCTCCAGGCCATCGGCTCAGTTCAGACCCCGGTTTCCATTCTTAAAATGCCTCTCGATGTGGAACTGACCCAACTTTTGACGGATAGTACATTTCTCAGCGCGACAAACGTTCCCGAAGGCACGTACCAGGACATAGTTCTGACCTTCGCTAATCCCAGGATGACCATTCAGAACACGTCTGGCGGAGCCATTGGGAGCTGTGCGAACGGCGCTACCTGTGAGTTGACACCCACTCTTAGCTCCGCGTCGGTGACCTATCCAATCGCCCTGGGGCTCTCCCCAAGCTCGCAGGTGGGTTTGCAGGTAGACTTCGACCTCAGCCAGTCCATTCAACCCGATTTCAGTATTAATCCCACCGTGCGTGTTTCTCAGCTTTCAACGTTGGTAGGGCCGCAGGGATCGGCAGGCATCGACCAGATTGATACTATCGAGGGCCTCGTTACCGCAGAACAGCCCATCAGTCAACGGTTCGGCCTTAATACCAGTAGCGGTCAAACACTCACCATTTATGATGGCAATACGCAGTATCACGACTTCACGCAATGGGGTTTTATTAATGGGCAGACAGTGCGAATGCAGGCGATGCTGCACGCGGATGGCACGCTGTGGGCCACGGATTCCTATCTTTTGCAGGACCCCACTGAAGCCAAAGCTCAAGGTCTGTTCGTTGGCGTCATCAGCAGCGTGGATAGCAGTACGCAGTTCCACATGGTCGTGCACAATCTGTTAGGCACAACGAGCGGTGTTCAGATCGGGAACGTCGTGACCGTAGGCATTCAGGGGGGCACCACCTTCGATGTCGCCACGCGTGGCTTGACCGTGCCCTCGGGCCTCAGTTTCGCGAGTCCCTCCGATTTGATAGCGGGCCAGGAGGTTCAGGTCTCCGTGGCCTCTGGCTCCTCAGGAGTCGACATCACGACGGACCAGATCACACTGCTCACGTCGCAACTCAACGGCACCATAAGCCAGACGGCGCCAACGGGATTTACGCTGACCAACCTGCCGAGTTTATTTACGAGCATGGGAAACACAACGATCTCCGTAGCCGTACAACCTGAGACTCAGATCGGGAATGTGCCCAGCCTCTCTGCGGACGAAAACGTCGCGGTGTGCGCGCTGTTGTTCAGCAACGCGGGCGCTCCGTCCATGGTTGCCTCGAAAGTCTCTGGGCAATTGCCCTAGTTTTGTCGTGGCGCAAGCGAATCCGGGATCAATACGACGAATTCATCGGAGATCATCATGCAAAAAGCCGGGCTGTCCATTCTTGCAGCATGTGCAATCTTATTTCTAGGTGACTTCTCCGCCGCTAAGCCGGAGCAGGCGTACCTTGCCCAACGGGTGCTTCCTGACACCTGGGTGTCGCCTTATGAACATTATTTTGCGGCGGCTGGTTGTTATCCACATTGCGCTAGTAACCAGGCCGATCCGATGTTCTTCCAGGAACCCTACCCGGATAATATCGATGTCACAAAGGTCGGCTTCATATGTCATGGCAATGGGCGTGCCGACGATCCCTGTGCTCTTGACGGCATGTCCTACTCGGTAGATACCGCCGACAAAGGTCGGCGGATCATCAACGCGACTTGGACCAATCGATCAGATGAAGTCTGGGTGCGACTAGCGGCCCCGGTGAAGAAGACCAAATAGCCAGGATTTGCGCCGCGAAGGAGCGAGGGGCGTTCTCGAAACCGCATCCACACGTCGCTCCGTTGCCTGCCCCATCCGGCCCAAGAGCCGTCCATGATTAGTTCGGCCGAGCAACGGGCCTGCTGCCGCGTCAGTGTCACGGCAGCGGCCCGCTCTCGGCTTACCTCGCGTTATTGGGTCAGGTTGAGCTTTCCAGTGGTAACACCGAAGTCGTGGCAGAAGTTGGCGTTGTTCGTGATCAGCAAGGTCGAACCACCGGCATCGCCTCCAGCTTCAGGAGCCCCACCAGCGCACAACGTGGTCGACCCGACACTGGAACCGTTGGCCGGTGTCGGAATGTTCTGGCCGTTGATATAGAAGTGGGAATGCCACACGTTCAGATTTGCGACCGGGATATAGTCATGCTGAGACAAGCTCGCCACCGCATTCAGCATGCTGCTTACGCCCGACGGGACGGGAGTCTGGCTGATAATCCGCAACGCGGACCAAATAGGATAATCGCCGCCGTTGACCATGGCGAAGTTCACCCCAGTTAGCCCAGGATCGCCGGTCGCGCCGCTATTGGGGAGAACGCCGGTGTACTGGTAAGCCGGCGCCGTCTGATCATACAAGGGGTCAATGCCATTGACCGTCAAGTACTTGACGTTGGTCAGACCTTTCGCATTGCTGGCGCTCCAGAAAAAATACCCAAGGCGCGCGAGCCCAGGGCAAGCCGCCTGCAGAGAGGCGGTCATGTTTTCCGTGCCGATTACGCGGACGCGTTGACTTGCGTCGCCGAACTGACCGGCTCCGTTCTGCAATGCCATCGGGTTGCTCAACGTAGTCCCGCCGGCGTTGCAGTTGGCGTAATCTTGACCGGCATGGAACTGAGTGCTCTGCGGCATGCTGTATTCAAAGGTGCTGTAGGTCCCACTGGCCGGTTCGGGAACCAGGACCGCCACGGCTTCCGCCCCAGAAGCGGACGGACCCAGCAAATCGGTGGTGCGGCCAAGGATGCCTTCATAGAACATACTCAAGGTAGAGGAGGGGATGTCGGTCATCGCGGCGACCTGAGAGTCGGTGGCGGGAGCGATGGCAACGACGATCGGTTGTGCGCCAACGGTGCTCACTTGGTATGTGGGAACGGCGAGATTAGTGATCGGGTCATTGCCAGTAATGTTGAAATTGACGACATTAAACGTACCGCCGCCGTAGCTCGCATTGCCCTGGATCGTCGTCCCGACGTTGCTGCCGGTCTGATAGCCCAGTCCGAACAGGTAGTAGGAGGCGTTGTTGAAGTACTGCCGGGGCAGATACTGGTTGCAAGGTGCCAAGGTGCGTTGCACCGCGAACTGGGCATCTTCCGGTCTAACATCGGTACCGGCTACAAAGAAACGCTGGCCGTTCAACGCGTTGATGACCAACGAGGGAATGCCTCCCGGCGTGTCACCAAGGGGCAACAGATTCGCGCCAGCGGCGTTTGGGGCCACGGTCATGACTTGGACGCAGCCAGGTGTTCCGCTCGAGTCCACCTCGAAAAAGCATCTGTCCGCCACCACCGAGTCCAGTGACATGTAAGAGTACACGTTGAAACTGCCTGTTGGGGCGGCACAAGTGCCGGCTCCGGGACTCCAGACCACCCAGATATTCCCCTGCTCATCCGTGGGTGGACTCGTGCGGTTGTCTCTGGCGAGTACGCTGGTACCCGCTGCTTGCGTCCAAATGCAGGCCGGGCCGGACCCAGCGTTCAAGTTCACAGCCGCCTGGGCCAGTTCCTGGAACAGAGACGAAGTGCCGCCTCCGAGGAACGTGATCGAAGGCGAAGGAGGCCCTGCCGGGGAGTAGCCAATAAACTCCTGAGGGCCATTCTGCGAGAGGTCCAAAGGCGTGTAGACGCTAAATTGAGCGTAGAAAGCGCTGCCGTACTGTCCGATCGAATTGAGCGCATTCGTCATGATCGGTACCTCAATCGCGGGATCGTATCCACTGTTTTGAGCCCCGCCGTCGAACAACGCCCAAATCGCGAGGTTGCCATATGCGGACGCCAGGGCAGGATTGCCATTCGCTCCTGGCACCGTGTTATTGAGAATCTCAGTGTAAATAATGGCCGCAGCTTCATAGACTTGGGCAGGAGTGTATCCAGGGATCTGAGACGACTGGCCAAACGCGGTTAATGGGCTCGTCAAGGGATAAACATTCGCCGCCCAACTCTCGCCGTTGGAAGTAGTCCTGTCGAAACTATCGCAAAGCAGCGGCGTGAAGGATGCACTGCTATTAATGGAAAAATTGTAAGGGTAGGTGTAATCGCCCCCAATCTGATTCCCTGGGCCCTCGTTCATTAACTGCAAGTTGACGGTCTGGGCGCAGGCCGGACCCGCCAACAAAAGGACCGCAAAGCTAAGTAATGCGAGATTTTTCAATTGGCCCACAATGACCTCCTTCGAGAATTTTTTGACCTGGCCGGTACTGTGAATCGTCAGCTCGCGGCTGCGAGTTCGGGATGCGGCTGAATGGCGACAACTGCGCGCAAGCAGATCACAGAACTAGGCCAAGCACCGTCACGGCAGATTGAAATTTCGATTACAAGTCAGGCCCTCGCCCACGCCGCAATCGATAATCTGCGCAGGCGACAGCCAACTGGATTGGCATTGGAAAATTACCCGTTTCGCGTGGGCCCACTTCGAAGGGTATGGCGCACACCCAGGTGACAAAGGACGGGGGCCTTCATCAAAGCACAGAAACTCTCCGTATATCCGTTGTAACGCTAGATCTCCTGCTTTGTCATTGTTCTCGTCTCGAGAATGCTCCCAATGTCTTGCCTTAGTATGTCAATGATCATTGCTCCGACTGCTGAGAACAGAATGCATTTCGCCAATACGCTCAACATAGGGCCGGCTACCCCCAATAATTGGTGAAGAAGCATCTGGTTAGCCGCTGCAAAAATGGAGACAAGGACTGCGACTCTGGCAAACTGATTTCTTACCGACAACACATAGGGAATGCACAAAAGGAGAAAGATCAGCCGATAGTCCCAATTGCTGTTGAGAAGAAAAGTTCCGAGGAAAATGTATGCTCCAAAGCAAAATAGTCGCTTAACGCGCTCGTTTGCGCGTTCCGCCTGCAAATCCAAAAATCGAAAGGGTTTCAGATAGACAGCAACGGCACTGGCGACGAGCAGCGCGGAAATAAGAATCGGCGACACCTTTACGTGAAGCATCTTTTCCGCCGCCGCGGCGATGCTGGCCGACCCATAACTCAACCCAAAATAAACAGGAGTTCCTGCCCGAATCGCCGCCAACTCGCCCCGCATGAGAAACAGCACAGCAGCACTGCAGATCCCAAGGGTAATTGCCCAAGCTTTTTCTTTTATCAGTGAGGGTAGGACGAGGACCGGGAACACCTTGAGCGCTGTTGCTGACAGCAGCAATAAGAGCATGAGCTGAAGTGGCGCGCAAGCCGCGCAATACATCAAAGAGAAAATGATGATGTCGTTGTTGCCCCTCTCAACCCCAAACAGCGAAGCTCCCGAAAATGCGAGAAGAAGCGCCCATATGGAATTCGTCTCCAGCAGGATCCTATAGCAGCAAAAAATGAAGCAGAGGACTGCCACAGATTCGAAAAGTAGGTAGTTCCTTTCATGATCGAAGTGGCAGAGTTTGGCGATCCATACCCATATCGCCGGATAATTCATCTGTCGATTCCAAGGATCCCCCGGGTTCTCGACTTGAGGATTCAAGCCAAGGGCGGTTGATTTCAGGGCGCCCTGAACCGTTCTCATATCGGCAAAAGCCGGGGACCAACTCGGAACTAACAAAGCCTTCCACGTTGGTGTCCAGCCGAAGATCGAAATCCCCAACAGGATGGCAATCCAGCTTAGCCAGAAGATAAATTTTAGAGACATCGGCTTTCGGATATTAATTTTCATGAGGGATTACTTCCTCGAAGTAGTGTGTCCTGGTACCAGAACAGACTTGGTCAGCAGGAGCGAACGAGTTAGCCGGCCGCCGACTGGATTTCTTTCCGGGCGTCGACATCGGCAGCGTTCGAAACAGCCGTTGCACCTCTAAGATCGAGAGCGACTTCATCAAAATGTCAATTTCTTTGCAATGCTCTCCGGAATCTCTCGGACGATGCGCATTATCAAGCGCCAGTGACCAGGAACATATAGGACCTCGGCGTGTCCGTTAGTCATGGCCCGATAGATATCCGCGGCCACTATTTGCGGTGACGCCATGCGGCTTGCACCAGGCATCGAGGCAGTCATAGGCGTTGCAACCGGGCCGGGCTTGATCGTGAGTACGCGGACGCCGGAGGAAAACAAGCGCGCCCTCGTTCCCTGCGCGAATAAGGCCAATGCGCCCTTTGCGGTGCCGTAAGTGAAGTTCGAGCGGCGCCCGCGATCGCCGGCCACCGAGCTGATGACCGCCAGCACGCCGTTTCGCCGAGAGTTGGCGGCTTTCTTCGCGGACGTCTCGAAGTACACGGCTGCCCGATTCATCAGGCTCGCGGGACTGTTGAAGTTGACCACGAACTCGTGCTCCATGTAAGCAGTATCGGTTTCCGATCGAGCCTGTTCGCTCAACGAACCATAGGCAATCAGAACTTCGGCGATTTGTCCGGCTGCTCGTTCAATCCTGCTCCACAAGTCTGCGTGGCGGTCCGTGTTTTCCAATTCCGCGACAATCACTTCGACGCCCGTTGCGCCGCGCGCAGCCAGATCACCCGCGACCGCATCGAGGCGATCCTTGTTGCGAGCTACCAACACCAGCTTGCGCCCCTTGCGTGCCGCAATGCGGCCCACTTCAAATGCAATCTTCGAAGTGGCGCCGATGATGACTAGTGCGCCTGTCATTTTGTTTCTTCCGATACACGCCGCCAGAAACTGGAACTCAAGGCCGGATCGACCCATCGTCTGAACTCATCCATGGACGGATATGAAGCGCGGAACATCGCCGGGCTCATGCGCGGGTCCTTGGCCGGATATAGAGCTCCTCGCGCTGCAAGCACCACATTGTCGAGGTCCTCAAAAAGCCTCAAGGTCAACTCATTGCGAAATGGAAAGTCCAGTGCCAGGGTGAGGCCCGGCCGAGGAAAGGACATCATGCCGGGCGACTTCGCGTGTCCGAACTTCTTGATGACGCCGAGAAACGAACCCTGTCTGGATTTCGCGATTCGCTTCAGAATCTCTTGGAATGCGCCGGCCTCACTTTCCGGCACGACGCATTGGTATTGAGTCAGACCGCGATGACCATAGATGCGATTCCAATTGTTCAATTTGTCCAATGGATAGAAGAACGGGTCATAGTGAGAAGTCTTCGCACGGGCTCCCCGACGTCCAGCTGCATAGTAAAGTGTGTTAAACAGCCAAATCGTCAGGCGATTCAGGGTGAAGTCCGGCAAGTTGAATGGCACGTTCAGCCTGGTCTTCTCCGGATGCGTATTGAGCGGACCTTCCTTGGCATGGTTGCCGCGCATGAACAGGCCGCGCGTCTTTTGTCCGCTGAGGCAATCGATCCAGCCAACCGTGTACTCCCAACGGCCGCCTTCGTCGTCGCTGCTGAGCCGCTCAAAATCGTGGAACGTGTCAAACGGCACAGTTTCAACCGCAACTTGCGCGCCAGAAATCTTTTTTAACTTCAGCGAGGCCCGGCGAATGATGCCGGTCAGGCCCATCCCGCCGATGGTGGCGGCAAACAGCCCCGGATTTTCCGTACGCGAACACAGCATG
>Ga0335083_10005481_pt1 | contig 15985 bp, 18 predicted proteins | sample Lox_Sample_42_FD_206716 | JGI IMG/M metagenome (GOLD analysis project Ga0335083, IMG submission 206716) | Soil microbial communities from Loxahatchee National Wildlife Refuge, Florida, United States - Lox_Sample_4.2 | ecosystem: Environmental > Terrestrial > Soil > Wetlands | place: USA... | reverse complement strand
CCGGATGTTCGTGCCGTTCCAGCGGCTCGGCGACACCGACAACACCACGGGGGTGGGACTCGGCCTGGCCCTGTCGCGCGGGCTGACCGAGGCCATGGGCGGCGCGCTGACCGCGGACGACACGCCAGGGGGCGGGCTCACCATGACGGTGTCCCTCCCGGCCGCGTCCGAGCCAGGCTACGAGCCCGAGCCGGGGCAGCGGGAAAGAGAATCGACGGGGGGTGGCCAGTGACGCGGGTGCTTGTCGTCGACGACGAGCCGCAGATCTTGCGGGCGCTGCGGATCAACCTGCGGGTGCGGGACTACGAGGTGCACGTCGCGTCGACCGGAGCCGAGGCGCTCGCGGTGGCCGGCCGGTATCCGCCCGACCTGGTGATCCTGGATCTCGGCCTGCCCGACCTGGACGGGGTGGAAGTGATCCAGGGCCTGCGCGGCTGGACCAAGGCGCCGATCATCGTGCTGTCCGGACGCGCCGACAGCGTCGACAAGGTCGAGGCACTCGACGCCGGGGCCGATGACTATGTGACGAAGCCGTTCGGCGTCGAGGAGTTGCTGGCCCGGATGCGCGCCGCGGTCCGGCGCACGGGCACCCCCGAAGACCTGCCCCGGATCAGGTTCGGGGACCTCGTCATCGACCTGGCCGCCAAGCGCGTCATCCGGCAGGGAGAGGACGTCAGGCTCACGCCGACCGAGTGGCACCTGCTCGAGGTGCTGCTGCGGAACCCGGGCAAGCTGCTCAGCCGCAACCAGCTGCTGACCGAGGTGTGGGGACCCGGCTACGCCGAGGCCACCGGCAACCTCCGGTTGTACATGGCCCAGCTGCGGCGCAAGCTCGAACCGGATCCGGCCCGCCCGCGCTGGCTGATCACCGAGCCGGGCATGGGCTACCGCTACCAGCCCAGCCCCGAGGACAGCGGCTCACCGGCGCCTGCTCCGGCTCCTCAGGCGGAGGCTCACCAGGGGTAAGGCTGGCCGTCCCGGGTGAGGGTGCCGGTGGGACCCCCGTTGGGGATGGTGACCGCCCAGATGACGCTGGCCGCGGCCTGGCCGAGCGAGCGGCCGTCGGGGTGGTTCTCGCTGGCGGGCCAGCCGGGGCACACCGCGTTGACGAGGATGCCGTCCCGGGCCAGTTCGGCGGCCAGGATCCGGGTCAGTGCGTTGAGCCCGGCCTTGGACACGCCGTAGGCGGGCGACCCGCCGGTCATCACGGCGATCGAGCCGCCCTCGCTGCTCACGTTCACGATCCGCGGCCGGGTGCTCGAGCGCAGCATCGGCAGCAGTGCGTGGATCACCCGCCACGGGCCGAACATGTTGACGTCGATCGCCTCGGCGACCGCGCCGAGGTCGGCGTTGCTGGCCGTCGCCCAGCGGTCGTACATGGTCGACGCATTGTTCACGAGCACGTCCGCGCGGCCGAACCGCTCCTTCACCCATTCGGCCATCGCGGCGACGCTGACCGAGTTGTCCACCTCGAGCTGGCAGGGGAAGATCCGGTTGCCCTCGGGGTCCATTTCCTTGGCGGCCAGCTCTCCCCGTCGCAGGTCGCGCGAGCCCAGGACCACCGTGAAGCCGAGCAGGGCCAGCTGCCTGCACACCTCACGGCCCACGCCGCGGTTGCCGCCGGTCACCACGGCGACCGGCTGGTCAGCGTACACGCGCATCACCAGCGCCAGGCACGACCGCGACAATTCCCATGGCTGTCATCTTGCCACCCCCCGCTCACCGCCCTGACCCCCAATAAGCCAAATCGTCATCTAACGACGATGTCGATGCGGTATAGCCGGGCTGGCCTGCGGCCCGGCGGGGAGCCGAGGATATAGCTCACTGCCAGGTGACGACCAGGCCGTCCTTCTCGCCGAACCGCTCCAGGTGGCGGCCGGTCACGTCCTTGACCCGGTCCAGCGTCTCGGCGTCCCCGGCGTCGGCCCGCATGACCAGGGCACCGGCCTCCACGGTCAGCGTCGTGCTCCCGCCGAACCCCCACCGCAGCACCGTGCCCGACGGGTCCTCGGCGACCTCGATCTTGTTGCCGAAATGGCTGGCGAGCTGCTTGCGGTAGCGCTCGCCGCGTTCGGTCGCGACCCGCGCCGTGGCGGTAACACTCATCTGTACAGGCTAAGCCACGGGTACGGGCTAGAGCACGGCCACGATGATGACGATGACGGCGATCACGATCACGACGCCGGCGATCAGCACGCCAGGCGACACCGACGAGCGTTGGGCTCGCGAGGTGTCGTCGCCGCTCTCGACGAAGGCACGGAATCGTCCGGTGTTCGCGCTCGGATCTTGCTCAAACTCCGACATGTGCACGACCTTAGCTGGTCAGGACCCGCCTGAAGGTCCGATTCGGTGCAACTCCAGCCCAGCGCCCGGCGCGAGGGCTCATCGTGGGGGCGCCAGCGCGCCCGGCCGGTCGACCAGTCGGGACAGCACGATCACGCTCTTGGTCCTGACCACGAACGGCTCGGCGCGGATGCGCTCCATCACGTCCTCGAAGTGCCTGACGTCCGCGGCCCTGATATGCACCAGGGCGTCGGCTTCCCCGGTGACCGTGCACGCGTCCACCACCTCGGGGTACCGGCGGACCGCCGCGCCGATCTCCTCGGGCGAGGTGCGCCCGCCACAGAACAGCTCGACGTATCCCTCGGTCGTCCAGCCCATGGCGGCCGGGTCCACCCGGGCGGAGAAGCCGGTGATCGCGCCCGCGGCCAGGAGCCGGTCCACCCGCCGCTTGACGGCGGGCGCGGACAGGCCCACCTTGCCGCCGATCAGGGCGTAGCTGGCCCGGGCGTCCCTGATCAGGAAGGCCACGATGCGGGCGTCGATATCATCCACGGGCGCACGGTACCCGGTTCTTCTGGTTCCGGGCAGCAAAGGAGGCTCGGCGTCCCGCTTTCGCCGAGCCTCACTAAGTGAGACGCGAAGCCTGCCCTCCCGGTTGACGCGATCGGGCGAAAACTCGCAATCCGGGGGAAATCCGTGAGCGGGCAGCCTGGCGAGCACGGGCGGGGCGTGCCCGGCCAGCCGCGGCGGCGCAGGATCCGGGCCTGCAGCAGCGCGGTCTCGCACGGGCGGGAGGAGACATCCTGCCAGTCATAGCGCGTGGTCAGGATGTCGTCTATGCCCGCCTGGATGTCCCGGTGCCGGTCGCGCCGACTCTCATCCTCTGGATGCGCCAGCCGTCCGTCGAGTTCGACGGCGAGCCGGTACTCCTGGTAGTACGCGTCCCGGTAGACGGCCCGCCCGTCGATCACCATGCGGACCTGGTGCCGGGAGCGCGGCAGTCCGTGGGCCCGCTCGACGTCCCGCAAGTAACGGTATTCGAGCACCGAGTGGATGCCGTCGCCGGCGGCGGCGAGGATGTCCCCGAGCGTGGTACGCCAGCGCAGTTTCTTGCGCAGCTTCAGCGCTTCTGTGAGCCTTTCCGCGGTAGTGAGCCGCCGGCCGACCGCCTTCGTTATCCAGCCGCAGGCGTCGTCGACGGTATGGGCTAGTTCGATCAGGTCGAAGACGGTCTCCTCGATAGTTGTCCGGAGCGGTTCGCGACCGGGGTGGGTAGCCTCGGCGATGCGCGCGGAGGTACGGACCACGACCCCGTGCATCGAGATCCGCCGCGTCGAGGGAACCGTGACGTGGATCGACTCACCTGGGTAATCGATAAGTCCGTGCAGCTCAGCGGCAGTAAGGTGGCTCAGTGCGGCACCCGGGCCGGCGCGGAGGAGCACCGCCCACAGTTCTGTCTCACGCGGAACCGGCCCGGTGAAGACCGCATAGACGCCCCAGTGCAGCTGTTGCCAGCGCCCGCGTTTGAGGCGCGCGTTAATGAGCTTGCTGGCTATACCAGCTCGAAGCAGCTGCTGTCGGGAAACAGCGCCTGATTGTGATTGCGCTATCGGAGCTGCCACGCCTGGAATGTCATAACTCATTGCGCCACTGTGGCCCACGACACTGTCATTCCCATGATCGCGAAGGATCTTATCCCCGAAGTGGGGACAAATTCCTTCGCGATCATGAAAGAACCTCGCACACTAGTAAGGCGTGAGGCCAGGATTGGCATTTGGGCTGGGTGAGCTTGATGGGAATTGGTGGGTGTGATGCCTGGGTGAGTTTTGTGGTTGTCGTGCGTGTAGTGATTAACGAGGCGCGGTGCTGAGAGGAGCTTGGGCTGGGTTCGTGCTGATGGGCCCGGGGCGTGATGCCTGGGATGACGCTGGCGGTGGCTGGGCGTGGAGGGTTAGTTAGGTGTGATGCCTGAGGTGACTCTGGGGTGGATAAGCGTGTAGTGGTTAGTGGGGCGCGCAGCTGGGTGGGCCTCGGCGGCTAGAGGGTAGAGCCTGGTGGGCTTGGGCGGGGCGGGTGGCGGGAGGACGCCTCGGTGAGGGTTTGCGGTGCTGGGGCTGGAGTGGCGCGTTGGGTGCCTCGGGCGGGGCTGGGGGCGGCGTCAGGGCTGGGGCGGCATCGGGGCTGGGGCGGCGTCGGGGCTGGGGCGGCGTCGGGGCTGGCGGATGGAAGCGGGGCTGGGGGCGGGGTCGGGGCTGGTGGGTGGGGGTGGGTACTGCGGGGGGAGTACGGGCGGGGAGTAGGCGGGGCGGGGAAGTGTCTTCGGCGGGGGGACGCGGGTGCAGGGGGGCGGGCGGGAGCCTGAGGGGGCTGATCCGGAAACCCACAGGGGATTCGGGAAACCCATAGGGCTCGCGGGAGATGGCTATGGCAACAAGGGACGGGGCAGCCAACGGCGGACTGCTCGGGCGGATAGGCAGCGGGTGCTACCGGCACCGCTGGATTACCGTGCTGGTCTGGGTCGCCGGGGTGGCGGCGCTGACCACGCTGTGGACGCGGTTCGGGGCCGCGGCGCAGGACGACTTCACCGGGAGCGACCCAGGGCAGGCGGTGCTGAACCAGCACTTCGCCCGGCAGTCGGGTGACACGCTGACGCTGGCCATCAGGTCGCGGCAGAAGGTCACCGACCCGGCGGTGCGAGCCCAGGTGACCGCGGCGCTGCCGCCGTTCAAGAACGCGCCGCACGTCACCGGGGTGGCCGATCCCTACACCACGCCGGGACACCTGGCCCGCGACGGGCACATCGCGTACGCCACCATCCAGTTCGACGTCACCGGGCCGCATATCCCGAGCGCCGAAGCCACCCAGCTGATGCACGACGCGACCGCCGCCAGCAAGGACGGCGTGACGTTCGCCCTGGGCGGCGACGTGGTGGACCTGGCCGAGACGCCGTACGGGGGCGCCTCCAACGGGATCGGCGTGGGGGCGGCCGCGATCGTGCTGCTGATCGCGTTCGGCTCGCTGCTGGCGATGGGCCTGCCGATCGCGACCGCGCTGATGGGCATCGGCTCCGGGCTGGCGCTGACCGCGCTGCTCGGGCACCTGTTCCCCGCGCCCAGTTTCTCCGCCATCGTGGCGGCGATGATCGGGCTCGGGGTCGGGGTGGACTACGCGCTGTTCATCGTGACCAGGTTCCGGACCGAGCTGCACCAGGGCGAAGAGCCCGCCGTAGCGGTGGTCACCGCGATGCGGACCGCGGGACGGGCGGTGCTGACCGCGGGGACCACGGTGGTCATCGGGATGCTGGGGCTGCTGGTGCTGCGGCAGTCGCTGCTGAACGGGGTCGCGCTCGCGGCCGCGACCACGGTGGCGATGACCGTGCTGGGCTCGCTCACGCTGCTGCCGGCCCTGCTCGGCTTTACCGGCAACCGGCTGGCCCGCCAGTCGCGGCTGAACAGCTTCCTCGGGGGCAAGCTGTTCGGGCGGCGCGAGGTGGGGAGTGAAGGGGGCACGCTGTCCGGGCGGCGCCTCGGGACGGCCGGCACGGGCGGGAGCGGGGCAGGAACCCAGACCCGTTCGGTCAAAATTCATGGGGCGGAACGGTGGGCCAGCCTCGTCCAGCGACGCCCGCTGGTCGCGGCCCTGGGCTCGGCCGTGTTCATCCTCATCCTGGCGGCGCCCGCGCTGGCCATGAAGCTGTCCATGCCGGACGAGTCGGCGCAGGCCCGGGGCACGATGGGGTACGCCAGCTACGCCACCATGGCGCAGGGGTTCGGGCCTGGGTTCGACGCGCCGCTGATCGTGACGGCCAAGGCCACCCCGGCCGACCAGGCGAAGCTCTACAAGCTGCAAACAGCGATCGAGGGCACCAAGGGCATCGCGGCGGTGACCCCGCCGGTGTTCAGCCAGGACGGGCAGGCGGCCATGCTGATCGCCTACCCGACCACCGGCCAGCAGGACCCGGCCACCAACGCCCTGGTGAACAAGCTGGACGCTACGGTCCTGCCCAAAGCAGGCCTGACCGCGTACCTGACCGGGCCCAACGCCGGGAACGTGGCCTTCGCCAACCTGATGAGCAGCCGGCTGCCGTGGCTGATCGGCGTGGTGGTGGCGCTGTCGATGGGGCTGCTGCTGGTGGTGTTCCGCTCGGTGACCATCGCGGTCAAGGCCGCCCTGATGAACCTGCTGTCGGTCTGCGCCGCCTACGGGGTGCTGGTCGCGGTGACGCAGTGGGGCTGGCTCGGCCACCTGTTCGGGTTCGGTGAGAAGATGCCGGTCACGACCTGGGTGCCGGTGTTCCTGTTCGTGATCCTGTTCGGGCTGTCGATGGACTACGAGGTGTTCCTGCTCTCGCGGATCCGCGAGGAGTACGACCGGACCGGCGACAACGCGCTGGCCGTGGCGCGCGGGCTGGCCGCCACCGCCCGGGTCATCACGGCCGCCGCGGCGATCATGGTGGTGGTGTTCCTGTCCTTCGTGCTCACCCCGGACGTCTCGGTCAAGCAGATCGGCCTCGGGCTGGCCGCCGCCGTCCTGGTCGACGCCACCGTGGTCCGGCTGGTGCTGGTCCCGGCGATGATGGAGCTGCTGGGCAAGGCCAACTGGTGGCTGCCGGGCTGGCTGGACCGGCGGCTCCCGGCCGGATCCGGCTCGGGTCCGGCGCCCGCGGCCAGGCCCGAACCGGTCAAGGTCAACTAGGCAACGAACGAGGCCGGCTCTCGCCCCTGTATGGTGCGAGAGCCGGTTCGTTTTTATCCGAGGGGAGTGCGCCATGGCGGGTGACGACGATCCCATCCTGCGCGGGATGTACGGGCCCGACGTCACGTTCCTCGGAGTGCCCCGGGTCGAACTCGACGCGCTCGACGGGTACGACGTGGTGCTGCTGGGGGCGCCGTTCGACGGCGGGACCTCGCACCGGCCGGGTACCAGGTTCGGCCCGCAGGCGATCAGGAGCACCGACTACCTGCCCCACGACGGATCCCGGCCGCACCTGGCGCTGGGGGTGGACCCGCTGGCCGAGTTCCGCATCGGCGACGCCGGTGACGTGAACATGCCGTCGGGCGAGACCGAGAAGTCGCTCAAGCGCCTGGAGGACGCGGTCTTGAAGGTGGCGGCGGCGGGTGCGGTCCCGGTCATCCTGGGCGGCGACCACACCGTCACCTTCCCCGACGCCACCGGGGTAGCCAGGCACGTGGGCTGGGGCCGGGTGTCGCTGATTCACTTCGACGCGCACGCGGACACCGGCGACACCCAGTTCGGGTCGCTGTACGGGCACGGCACGCCGATGCGGCGGCTGATCGACTCCGGTGCGGTCCGCGGCGACCGGTTCCTGCAGATCGGGCTGCGCGGGTACTGGCCCGAGCCGGAGACGCTGGCCTGGATGGCGGAGCAGCGGATGCGCTCGTTCGAGATGACGGAGATCGTCGCGCGCGGGCTCGACGAGTGCCTGACCGAGGCGTTCGAGATCGCGACCGACGACTGCGACGGGGTCTTCCTGTCGGTGGACGTGGACGTGGTCGACCCGGGGATGGCCCCGGGCACGGGCACGCCGGAGCCCGGCGGGCTCACCGGGCGGCAGCTACTCGACGCGGTGCGGCGGATCGCGATGTCGCTGCCGCTGGCCGGGATCGACGTGGTGGAGGTGTCGCCGCCGTACGACCACGCCGAGGTGACCGCGTTCCTTGGCAACCGGGTGGTGCTCGAGGCGCTGTCCGGGATGGCCTGGCGGCGGCGGCGGCTGGCGGGCGAGCAGGTCCGTGAGCCCGACTCGCCGCTGCTGGAGGGGCGCTAGCAGCAGGTGGCCCGGTTCTTCATCGACGCCCAGGGGAATCGGCACTGGGGTGAGTACGGAGCGGCCGGGCTGCTGGCGTACCACGTCACCGGCGGCGAGGTCTGGTACCTGCTGCAGAAGCGGTCGCAGTTCACCCACGGCGGCGGGACGTGGAGCATTCCCGGTGGCGCGCTGCGGCGCGGTGAGAGCCCGGTCGACGGCGCGTTCCGCGAGACGGCCGAGGAACTCGGCTCGCTGCCCGACGGCCTGGTGTACACCGGCATCGTGACCACCGACTTCGGCGGCTGGCAGTACCACACCGTCCTGTTCCGGTCGCTGGAGCGGTTCGTCGCGGCCGGCAACTGGGAAGTGGCCGAGCACCGCTGGGTCACCGCGGCCGGCCTGGGCAGGCTGCTGCTCCACCCCGGTTTCGCGGCCGCGTTCCCGCAGGCCAGGCAGATCGCCGAAGCGCCACCCGGATAAGTCCGACCTGGGCGGATTAGTCCTGTCTCTGCACTCTGGGCGGATCGATCGGCACGATCTATAGTCGGTGCATGCTCGACGTGACCAGGCTGCGCGTGCTGGTCGCCGTGGCCCGGTGCGGTTCGGTCACCGCCGCGGCGCGGACGCTCAACTATGCGCAGCCGTCCGTGAGCCACCACCTGGCCCGGCTGGAGGCCGAGACCGGGACCAAGCTGATCCAGCGGGCGGGCCGCGGCATCAGGCTCACCGACGCCGGCCGGCTGCTGGCCGAGCGGGCGGCCGAGGTGATCGGCCGCCTGGACGCCGCCGAGAACGAACTGGCCGCCTACACCGGCCTGCGCGCCGGCCGGCTGCGGCTGGCGGCGTTCCCGTCCGCGCTCGGCACCATCGTCCCGGCCGCCGCGGCGCTGCTGCGCGAGCAGCAGCCCGGCGTCGACCTGCGGCTGACCGAGGCCGAACCGCCCGAGGCGCTGCGCATGCTGCGGGCCGGCTACGTGGACGTGGCCATGGTGTTCCGGTACGCGGAAGACAAGCCCGAGCCGGCCGACCCCGGTCCTGGTGAGGACGAGGACACCGGCATCGACCTGACCGAAGGGCTGCGCGAGCGGCTGCTGCTCACCGAGCCGGTGCTCCTGGTGACCTCGGCCCACGGCGCGGCCCCGGGCTCGGCACCGGGCTCGGCACCGGGCACGGCCGAGCCGTCGGCGGAGCTGGCGGGCTACGCCCGGCAGCGGTGGATCGCCGGCTGCGACCGCTGCCGGGCCAACCTGCTCCGGCAGTGCGCGCTGGCCGGGTTCACCCCGAAGATCGCCTTCACCACCGACGACTACATCGCGGTCCAGGCACTGGTGGCGGCCGGCCTGGGAGTCTCGACCCTGCCCGCGCTGTGCCTGCGCGCCGCGCGGCATCCGGGGATCAGGACCGTGCCGCTGCCGGGCGCGCACCGGTACATCCTCGCCGTGCGGTACGGCGACCCGCCCGACCCGCCGGCGGTCACCGTGCTCATGGAGGCGCTTCGCACGGTCGCGGTCCCGTCACCACGCGGAACCGACGACCGGGCAGGTGAGACCGCCAAGGCCAGACCCTCAGCGTGACCGTTCTACCAGGCTGAACCGCAGGTCAGCCCGTATTACGACACGGCCGAAACGGTTGCGCCCGCCGACCGGAAACGGAATCGTATGGCGTGTCCTGTTAGTGATCGGAGAGGGATTATGAGGGGCTTCAAGAACTTCCTTATGCGCGGCGACGTCATCGTCGTCGCGGTCGGGCTCGTCGTAGCCCTCGCGTTCAGCGCGCTCATCGCCGCGTTCACCGCCACCATCATCAACCCGCTCATACAGAGCATTTCCGGCGGCAAGCTCGGCCTGGGCGTGCTGATCCGATCCGGTAACCCCAAGACCTACTTGGACTTCGGCGGGCTCATTACCGCGATCCTCAACTTCGTGATCTTCATGGCCGTGGTCTATTTCCTCATTGTCGTGCCCTACAAGCACATCCAGGCCCGGCGCGGTCAGGTGGTATTCGGCGACCCGACCCCGGTCAAGACCTGTCCGGCCTGCCTGTCCAGCGACCTGCCGGCGGCCGCGTCGAAGTGCAAGTACTGCGGGACCGACCAGCCCGTCACCGCGTAACCCCGGACGAGCCAGGCGACGGTGTCATCCCTCCCGGCACCGTCGCTTTTCGCTGATCGTCTAGGCTGCCGTGCATGGCACAGGACAGGCCGGCCGCACTGGTCACCGGGTCGGCCAGCGGGATCGGGCGGGCCGCGGCGCTGCGGCTGGCCCGGGCCGGGTACGACGTCGCGATCAACTACAGCCGGTCGCCGGACGCCGCCGGGCAGACTCTGGCCGAACTGGAGAAGCTGGGCGGCCAGCACCTCGCGGTGCGCGCCGATGTCAGCGACGACGCGGCCGTGGCCGCGCTGGCGCGGCAGGTCGGCGAGACCTACGGGCGGCTCGACGCGCTGGTGAACAACGCGGGCACGACCAGTGTGACCCCGCCGGACGACCTCGACGGCGTCGACCTGGCCGAATGGGACCGGGTATTCGCGGTCAACGTCCGCGGGCTGTTCCAGGTGACGCGGGCCTGCGCGGCCCTTTTGCGGACCGCGGGCGGCAGCGTGGTGAACGTGGCCTCGATCGTGGGGCTGCGCCCGGGCCCGCAGCCGCTCGCCTACGCCGCCAGCAAGGCGGCCGTGGTCAGCCTGACCCGGACGCTGTCCCGGGTGCTGGCCCCCGAGGTCCGGGTCAACGCGGTGGCGCCGGGCTGGATCGCCGGCGAGTGGATGCAGCGGACCCTGGGCGAGAACTACGGCCGGCTGATGGAGCGCCGCGCCACCTGGACGCCGATGCAGCGGAACGTCACCGAGGACGACGTGGCCGAGACCATCTTCTCGCTGATCACCTCCAACCCGTTCGTCACGGGCGAGACGATCGTGATCGACGGCGGCTACACGGCCACCACATGACCGAACACGCGGGGCGGTGGACGCTGGAGGACCGGTTCGCGTCGCCGTGGCACTACCTGCCGGTCGAGGTGCCGCCGGGGACGGCCGGGCTCCGAGTGGAGCTGGAGTACGACCGGGCCGACGGGGCCGTGCTCGACCTGGGCTGCCTCGGTCCCGGTGGCTTCCGCGGCTGGTCGGGCGGGGCGCGGAAGTCGTTCGTCATCACGCCGGGCGCGGCCACGCCCGGGTACCTGCCCGGCGAGCTCGAGGCCGGGACGTGGCAGGTGATCATCGGGGTGCACCGGGTCCCACCGGAAGGGGTGCCGTTCCGCATGAGCGCGGAGACCTCGGCGCGGGCCGGGATCCTGGCCCCGCCGCCGCCTCCGGCCGCTCCCCCGGTGCCGGCTGAGCGGCCGCCGGGCCGGGACCTGCCGGCCCGGCCCGGGCATCGCTGGCTGGCCGGCGACCTGCACTCGCACACCGTGCACTCGGACGGCAAGCTGACCGTGCCCGAGCTGGCCGTGCTGGCCGTCGAGCGCGGGCTCGACTTCCTCGCGGTCACCGACCACAACACGGTCAGCCACCACGCCGAGCTGGCCGCGGCGTCCCGTCGGTACGGGATCACTCTGCTACCCGGGCAGGAGGTGACGACCGACGGCGGGCACGCCAACGCGCTCGGCGACCTGGGCTGGATCGACTTCCGGCGCGAGCCCGACGACTGGCTGGACGCCACCGAGGCGGCCGGGGGCCTGCTCTCGGTCAACCACCCGTACGCCGGGCCGGTCAGCTGGACCCGCCCGATGCGACGGCGCCCGCCGCTGCTCGAGGTGTGGCACTGGAGCTGGCTCGACCCGCGCTGGAACCTGCCGATGTCGTGGTGGCTGGCCTGGGACCAGGACGCCATCCCGGTGGGCGGCAGCGACTGGCACCGGCCGGGCGCCGACGCGCCGCCCGGCCGCCCCACCACCTGGGCCGAATGCGCCGGCGACGGGCCGGGCGCCGTACTCGGGGCCCTGCGCCGTGGCCACGTCGCCATTTCCGCCGAACGAGATGGCCCCCTGCTCTACCGCCGCGACCACGAATTCCTGGCCATCGACGCGGACGGCCTCACGCTGGCCGGCCCGCAGGGGCCGTGCGCGCGGATCCGCGGCGACCGGGCCGGCCTGGCCGCCCACCCGGGCCCGCACCGCCTGCTCGACCCCACCGGGGCGACGCTCGCCCTGTGTCCATAGGCGCTGTGTCCATAGGCGCTGTGTCCTTAGCCTTTGTAGCGCTGGCGGGCGGCCTCATACAGGATCGCGGTGGCGGCGTTGGCCGCGTTCAGGGAGCTGGCGGCGCCGGTGATCGGGATGCGGACGGTGACGTCGCACAGCTCGCGCCAGGCGGCGGTCAGGCCGGTGGTCTCGTTGCCGACCAGGAGCAGGGTGGGCTTGGTGAAGTCGTGGTCGAAGACGTTGACCTCGCCGTGCTCGTCAGCGGCGGCCACGGTAATGGGAGTTGGCTGAGCGCGGACCCAGGCCATGACCTCGCGGTGCGAGGGGCAGCGGACGACCGGGCGGGCGAACAGCGAGCCGGTGCTGGCCCGGACGGCGCGGGGGTCGTAGACGTCGGCGGCGTGCCCGGTGACGACGACGCCGTCCGCGCCGAACGCGTCGGCCGAGCGGATGATGCTGCCGACGTTGCCGGGGCTGGCCGGGCGGTCGAGCAGCACCCCGAGAAAGCTGGGGCCGGTGGCGATGTGGTGCAGGTCGTCGTTCGGTAGCTCGACTACGGCGATCAGCTCGGGCGGACCTGCCTCCTTTTCGCCCAGCTCAGCCAGCAGTTCGGGTGCCATCGCCACCTGGAGGGCGGGCACGTCGCGGAGCAGGCCGGCCGCCCAGGCGGACAGCGGGCGGTCGGCGTCGTACAGGAGCGCGCGGAACCGCCAGCCGTACTCGGCGGCCAGCGTGATCGGGCGCACGCCGTGGACCAGGAACTCCCCCGCCCGCTGCCGTTTGGCCCGGTTGCCGAGCAGCGCCTGCCACTGCTGGAAGCGGGCGTTACGCGAGGAGATCCGCAGCATGACGATGAGTCTTCCAGCTGCCCGTCGTCTGTGCTGCGAGGAGGATGTCACTCATGAACACGGGATACGCCGCGGTCATCGGCGTAGCGCACGCCGATGTGTTCGGATTCAGCCTCGGCGGCGGGGTGGCGCTGCAACTGGCGCTGGACTACCCGGAGCTTGTCGGCCGGCTCATCGCGGCCTCGGTCGGCTACAGCGCCGACGGGACCCACGCCGAGATCTCGGACCCGGCCCGGTGGGCCACTTCGACCCGGATGCCCACCGCCGAGGACTTCGAGCAGATGCGCGCGGCCTACCAGCGGGTGGCGCCGGACCCCGGTCACTTCGACGAGTTCCGGGCTCACACCGGGCAGGCGGCGGGGAGCATGAGCTGGACCCAGGCGGAGCTCGGCCGGATCGGCGCGCCGACGCTGCTGATCTTCGGCGACCACGACTTCATCAAGTGCGAGCACGCGGTCGAGATGAGCGAACTGATCTCCGGCGCGCAGCTCGCGGTGCTGCCCGGCGCCACCCACATGGACGTGCTGCGCCGGGCCGACCTCATGATCCCGCTGATCCAGGGCTTTCTCGGGTAGAGAGCAGATCGAGGCGGGCGCGCAGCAGGGCGCGGTGCGCCACCACGTCGTCGACCTGGTCGGGCTGCTCGGGAGATTCGCCGGCGGCGATCGCCTGGGCCAGCCTGAACCGGGCGTCGGTGGCGCTGATCACCTCGAACACCACCAGCGGGTTGCCCCGGGCCGCATGCTCGGTGTCGGCCCGCAGGCCGGGTCCCTTGGTGACCCAGGTGTCCCTGATCTTGCCGCCGCGGCCGTGGTCGATCAGCACGCTGACCGCGTGCTCGGCCTCGCCGTAGGCGAACGTCATGGTCAGCGACTCCTGGCGGCCGCCGACGTCGGCGTAGTGCCAGCAGTCGCGGACCTGCGGGGCGCCGATCTCGGCGGCCCACGGCGGGTCGGCCACGGCCTGGGCGCTGAGCCGGACGGCCGCCTGGCCGGCCGCGGTGCGCAGGGCGGGCGAGCCGACCGCGGCCAGCACCCGCAGCAGGGCGAGGGCCTCGGGGGTGGCCGCCCCCTCGGCCGCGGGCACCAGGGACTTGGTGAGCGTGTCCATCAGCGAGGACAGGCCCGCGGCCGACGAGGCCAGGGCGCCGATCAGGTCAGAGCCCCAGAGCTCGGCGTCGACCGGGTCGGCGAGCGTGCCCAGGACCTGGCGAGCCTCGGTGAGCACCCCGCCGAAGGTCTCCTCCACCGCCACCGGCGCGAACAGGCTGGCGACGTCGGGTTCCGCGGGACCGCGGGGATGGTCGGCATCCATGCCGAGCAATATAAGCCACAAGTGACCTGGGTCGAGCCGAGTTACTCTTCGAAGTATCGGCTGGCGGACGGCTCGACGCGGACCGCGTCGAGCAGGCGCTCGTAGGCGGCCAGGTCGACGCGATCCCGCTCGACCGCGTCGCCGGGTTCCCTGGTCCAGGTGCCGGCCCCGCCGGCCGCCAGGGCCAGCGCGTGCCTGAGCCGGTCCGGCCAGGACCAGCCGAGCAACTGGCCGGGCACCAGGCCCGCCACCAGCGCGCCCCGGGCGGCCGCGGTGCCGTGCGCAGGCGGGGTCTCGACGCGGGCGGTCCACCCGCCGTCGGCGGCCACCGCGCTGACCACGTCCCCGGCCGCGACGGCGGCGGCGCCCGCGCCCAGCCGGACCAGGGTGGCGCCCAGCTCGGCCGGGTCGCCGGGACCGGCGCCGGACTCGGCCACCACCAGGTCGGGACCGTGGCCGACGGCGTACTTGAGCTCGTCGCCGCCCGCGTCGAGGATCACCGGGACGCCCGCCTCGGAGGCGTAGGTCACCAGCGAGCCGTAGGTGTCGGCATCCAGGCCGTCGGGCAGGCTGCCGCAGAGCACCACGGCCGCGGCGCCCGCCATCAGCCGCCGGTAGTCCGCGGCGAACCGGCCGAGTTCCTCGGTGGTGATGTACGGGCCTGGTTCGGAGAACCGCTGGGTCGGGCCTTCCGGCCCCGCGAAGCGGAAGAAGCGGCGGGACTCGCCCCGGATCAGGGTGAACGCCGTCGGCACCCCGGACCTGGCCAGGTCCTGCACGATGAGCTCGCCGGAGGCGCCACCGGCCAGGCCGGCCGCGAGCACGTCGTGCCCGAAGGCCCGCAGTACCCGGGCCACCGTCACGCCCCGCCCGCCGGCCCGGTAGACGGGCCGGGAGACCTGAGTGATGCCCTCGGCGGCCTGGTCGCCGCTTGGATAGGCGTCGCCGGTCGTGTAGGCCACGTGCAGGGCGGCGTTGAGCGTGATCGTCACGATCACGTCGCCGCTCATCACTGCTCCCGCCTTGCCGGCCGCTGGTACCCGACCCCGTTCGGCCTATTATGCGTGCTCATGGGGAACGGATTCGAGGACCTCGGGCTGGAGCGGCTCCGGCGGCGGCGCAGCGAGAAGTGGCGGCGGTACCCGGCCGACGTGCTCCCGGCGTTCGTCGCGGAGATGGACTACGACCTGGCCGAGCCGGTGGTCGCGGCGCTGCGGGCGGCCGTCGACCTCGACGACTGCGGGTACGCCAGGCCGGACGGCCTCGGCGAGACGTTCGCCGCGTTCGCCGCGTCCAGGCACGGCTGGACCGTGGATCCTGGCCGGGTGCACCTGATACCGGATGTGATGGCAGGCGTGGACGCGCTGCTGGCGCTCGCGACCGAGCCGGGCGACGGCGTGGTCATCAACACGCCGGTGTACCCGCCGTTCTTCCAGCACATCGGCTTCGCCCGGCGGCAGGTGGTGGAGGTGCCGCTGGCCCGGACGGACGGCGGCTGGGAACTCGACTTCGCCGGGCTCGAGGCGGCGTTCGCCGCGGGCGCGCGCGGCTACCTGCTCTGCAACCCGCACAACCCGACCGGGCGGGTGTTCAGCGCGGCCGACCTCGGCCGGATCGCGTCGCTGGCCGA
>Ga0335083_10005480_pt1 | contig 15987 bp, 14 predicted proteins | sample Lox_Sample_42_FD_206716 | JGI IMG/M metagenome (GOLD analysis project Ga0335083, IMG submission 206716) | Soil microbial communities from Loxahatchee National Wildlife Refuge, Florida, United States - Lox_Sample_4.2 | ecosystem: Environmental > Terrestrial > Soil > Wetlands | place: USA... | reverse complement strand
ATGCCGACTCGCGCTGGATGAAGCACATCCACACTTACGTCACTCGCACCGATTCGGTCGAGTCGCCCGAGACCGGCTACTTCAATGGCGGACAGAAGCTGATGTTCTGGGAGATTGTGTGCGGCTCTATCGCTTACGTGATCACCGGCTTCATCATGTGGTACCCAACGGTGTTCGGTCGCGTGCTGGTTTCCATCTCGTACGTGATACACGATCTCTCCGCACTGATCATGCTCTTTGGGATTTTCTTCCACATTTACCTCAGCACCTTCGGCGAGCCGGGCACGATTCAGGCGATGACGCGTGGCACGGTGAGCGAAGCCTGGGCATGGACGAACCATCCGGCGTGGTACAAGGCAATGACTGGCCGGGATCCGCAGGCGGCGATGGAGCAGGCGCGGCGAACGCCACCCGCGGGAGAACCTCCCACGTTGTAGGATTTCGCGATTGCCGAATTTGTAGGATTTGCGACAGCGATGAGCCGCGTCAGGGCACGACCTTGGTGGTGCCGACACGTGCTTCGCTCTGCCATCCACGGCCGACCTCAGTCGGCAACATAGGCGAGTTGCATTTCAGTTTCAGTCAGTAGCCGTTCGCGCCCCGCAGAACGCGATGCTGCGAATGCGCTTTTCCAGAACCCAACGCTATGGGGCAACGGCCGCGTCCTCCACGCCCTGTGCAAGCGAGATCGCAAGCTGCCCCGCCGTTCTCGACAGCGCCATGAAGTCTTTCAAGTGCGCTGAAGAGGCTTCTCCGGATGCGCCGGCCTCTTCCTCGAGATGATTGAGTGCGGCAGGTAGCTGATCTTCCGTGGTGACCGCCTTACCCTCCAGGCGGTTCGCCATGTCATCGAGCGTGGCCGACAGCGCGTTGTCGAATTCTGCTTGTGCGGCTTGCATGCGCTGTGGCAGCTCAAAGCCCGGAAGCTCAAGGCGGTAACGAATGGCCGCGCCACGCAACAGAAATAGCGCTCGCAGCTTTGGCTGCCAGTCCTTGATTCGCTCACGAAATGCCATGTCAGCAGCGCGCGATGGGCCAAATTCGAAGAGGACTCCGTCGGCGAGCGCCCTGGTCTGGTCGAAGTTGCTGTTGATCGTTTGCCCGAGAGCGTAAGCGCGTCGTATGGACTGCGTGCGATCGGCAACATCAGGCCCGCGGGCAAGCTGCGCCAGCTGGCGGATGGTCGCGACGAAGGTGCGGCGCATGTCCATGCCTGCCGGACTTCCCCACAACTGGTCGAAGATGAGCCACATCGCAAACAGGCCCAGCAATATGCCGACTACACGGTCGCGTCCGATGCCCAGCGATGTCTCAAAGCTAAAACTCTGGAGATGGATGAGGTAGTAGGCCAGTGCGAGTTGAACACCAAGGTACGAAATGCGCGGGCTTGCGGTCATAATCCATGCCGAAATGGCAGTGACCGCAGCAAACAGGATGGTGAACCCGACGATGGAGTCGACATAAGGCAGGATGAAAATCTGTGCGCCAAGTCCGAAAACAAACCCTCCGATGATTGCGCCTCCGATGCGCAGAACCTGCTTCTGCCGCGATGCCCCAATGGTTGTAAGGGCTGTGAAGACGCAGGTTACGGCGGAGGTACTGATCCCTGGCCAATCAACTGCGGTGTAGAACACATAGCACACCATAGTTGCCAAGGCACCTTTGATCCCGAATTGCAGGTGCGCGGGATTGGTAAAGGCATCGCGCGCGAGAAACGAGCCGGCGGTCGGAGTGTTGCCTTCGTCAGACTCCGAAACTGGAGCTGCGAATACCCGCGGAATCAATGCAACCGTCTGCTCCAGTTCTCCCAACAAGGGCAAACCGTCAGCCTCCGAATCCGCGTCCCTGAAGCTGATTTGTGCAGGGGTCTGCCGCGCCAGAAACTCGTTGCGCAGCTGCGCGACTTTGTCAGCCAGTGTACCCGCCCTCTGCCGATCGCGCTCATCAGGCCTGGCGGCAAGCTGCGTCAGGCTCGACGTGGTATCGACCAAGGTCCCCACCAGCGAAATGACTCCGCCAGTCTGCGCAACGTAAGGCAGATTGAACCCGGAGCGCGCCGAGTAACGCCGCGCCAGCGAGGTGCCCAGCATTGCAAAGCGGTTGATTTGCCGCTGCGCAATTGCGCTGACCGGCTCTCCGGCAGCATAGCAGCGAAGGACCCCTTCCACAGCTGTGAGGCGGTCGGTCACAGTAAAGATGACATTGTCGCCGGGGCGAAGATGGGCGAAGGTAAGCTCCACCACTGTGGTGACCATGATGCCCACCAGCGTTGCCCAAACCAGCCACAATGTGTCGATCACATTGGCTTCCGCCGTCACCGTCCGATCCCACAGTGGAAATGCCACCACCACGACGACAGAAAACAGGAGCACGCCGATGTAGCTATTTACCGTGCTCAGCGCGAAAAACACGATAAACAACGCGACACCAATCCAGATGAAATGCGGGATCGGGCCGATGGTAAAAAATGGCGCTGTAGCGAGAACGAAAATCGCGCCTAGCAACGTCGCGAGCACCATCGTTAGAGCAGATTTCAAGGTTGCCTGAGTACTCTCGCGCGAAACAAATAGCGCCATGATTGCGCCTTCGAAAGCGAAAGGGATTCGGAAGGCCATGGCAATAATCATGGTCAGGGTTGCAGCCAGCACCATGCGCCCAACCAGTTCCGTTCGCTGCGGGTAGGGTGCGAGTTCCTGGCGCAGGAACTCCCACATCCAATTCGAGGGGTTCGAAGCGACAGCGGGAGTTGTAGCGCTGGTAGCCACGTCAGTATCCGCGGATGATCACTACAGCCGTCTCGCCCAGCCGGAGCGAATCGGAGGCGGGCTCGGTAATGCGCACGCGCACTGGATAACGCGATGCCAGGTGCACCCAGTTCAAGGTGCGCTCCACGTCAGGCAGGCCGTTTCCGAGATTGCTAATGACCTGGGTTGAGGGCGTCACTCCATAGCCGACGCTGTCGACAATTCCATGAAAGCGCACCGTCGGACGCGACAGCACATAGACGTCCGCCTTCATCCCGGGAGCAATGTGTCGAAGTTGCGTCTCGCGGAAATTGCCAATCGCCCACCAGTTGCGCGCGTCGATGAGGGTGAAAATCTGCTGGCCCGTATGTGCGTAAGCTCCCTCGGAGAGAATGAGATTGGTCACGCGCGCATCGAACGGGGCGTACACCTTGCAGTTATTCAGATTGTATTCGGCGGTCTGCACGGCCGAGACGCGCGCGCCGCGTTGCGCAGTCAGCGGTTCCAGCGTGGTTACAGCGTGCTGCGATTGTTCTAGCTGTGCCTGGCTCTGCGCGACCATGGCTTTTGCGCGCTCGCACTGCGCCTCGGCCGACTGCAATTGCGCCTTCGCGAGCTTCAACTGTGACTGCGCCTGCTTCAGCGCCTCCGATCTGGCAACTTCCAGCGTGCGCGCCTGGTCCACCGCGTCAACCGTGACATATTGCTTCGTCAGAAGCGGCTCCACGCGGTGTAGGTTGTTGCTGGCATACAGCCATTCGGCATTCGCACGATTCACTCCCTGCTCGGCATTGGTTACGGCAGCCTGCGCCTCATCGACCGCCGCCGCATAACGATTCAAATCAGCCTGCGCACTGTGGGTGTTCGCCTGCGACACCGATACACCGCTTTGCTGCGAAGCGATGGTACGGCTCTCGTCAACAATCTGACCCTCCAGGGTTTGCTGTTCTGACTTGGCGCGCTCCAGCGCGTACTGATAGGGACGCGGATCGATTTCAAACAGCAGATCGCCCGCCTTCACGAGCTGATTTTCGCGAACGTAGAAGTGGGTAATGGGACCATCGACCTGGGGCGCGATGCCGATGTAATTCGCGAACACCACCGCCGTATCGGTCCGGGGATAGTAGTTGAGGATGTACAGCACCAGCATCCCGGTCAGCGCAGTAGCGACGATGATCGCGATCTTGAGTTTGCGAGCTAAAGACTCGGACACGGTGGGGTTCTCGTTCATCTCAAGCTCTCCTCAATCGCGGAAGAAAATCAGCCAAAGCGTGAAGGTAAAGAACGCCGTGAGACAGGAATACATCAGCAACGGCGGATCGAGCGCCGCGGCAAGGTTGCGCCGGCGGAGAAACACGCGCGCCACCACCGTCAGGATCATCCCCATCACCAGACAAAACAGCCAGGCAGGGAAGTACGACCCAAGTACATTGAACGAGGGCGCCTGCTGGCATCCGAACAGCAACAACAGCGGAGTACAGAGCAGCGCCGCACGCACGATCGTTCTTCGGTTGAGGTTAATCATGGCTTGACCTGTTTCATAGGCGTGTTCAGCAAATCTCCCGTGCGGAACGCCAGCTCCGCGAGACTCGTCAGCACCTGCGTTTGCGCGGAAATGTCGGAGCTTCTCGCCTGCGCCAGCGCCCGCTGCGCCGCAGTCACGTCGAGCAAGTTGCGAACGCCGTATTTGTAAGCTTCGAGCGCAGCGTCGTAAGACTGTTCAGCAGCTTTCAGCAATGCGGTCGCCGCTTCGCGTTGCCGGAAGGCGGTCTTCACGTTGGAATACGCTCGCCACACTTCGTCGGCAATCTGGTTTCGCGTGACGTTGATCTGCGATGTGGCGGCCCGGCTATCCGCCTGGGCGCGAGCCAGAGCGCTGCGACGGGCACCGCCATCAAATATCGTCCAGTTGAGAGTGGCCGCGGCGGAACCTGTGAGAAGGCTGGTCAACGTCGCCGGAAACTGCTCCTGGAACCCATACAGAGCCTGCGGGCCCGTCAGAGCATTCACACTCAGCGTCGGGTAATAGGCCGATTTCGCCTCTCTCTCTGCCGCTTGCCGGGCGCGAAGATCGGCAACCTGTTGCATCAGGTCCGGACGCTGCTGTAATGCCCGGTCAATCAGTTGCTCAACTGTCTCCTCAACGCTGCTCGGCGTTGCCAGTGAGGTAATCGGCTCGATTTTGACGGGGATGGTCGCCGAAGTTCCCAGCGCGGTTGCCAGATCACCGCGCGCGATCTCGGCCGCACCGATCGCCGATTGCAAGTCGAACTGTGCTTGCGCGGTCGCGCTACGTGCCTCCAGAACATCGGGCAACGTCGCCAGCCCGTTGTTCAGGCGGTCCTCCGCCGATTGCTGTACCGTCTGCGCGTTGAGCAGGCTTGCCTCCGCCGCCTGCTGCTGCGCCGCAGTGCTGAGCACGCGGTAGTAGGCCTCTTCGACCTGGAAGATGACGCGACGATGCGTGTCATTAAAGCCGAAGTCAGTTGCGAGAAGTGCCGCGCTCGCCTCGTCGACCCGAGCGGAACGCCGCCCGAAATCGAGGATCGTGTAATTGAGCATCAGGGCAGGCTGCACGTTCGACACCGTCTGCCGGATAAAGTTGGTGTTGAACAACAGCGCAAAGCGCTGCACCTGTGCCGCTGCTACTGCACTCAACACGGGATACCATTCACTGCGCGCAATCCCCAGCGCCGCCGCCTGAGACTTGGCGCGCTCCCACGCCAGGCTGGTCGCGGGATTGTGTTGTTCCGCCAGATCGACCAGTTCCGGCAAGGAATATGCTTTGTTCGGATCAAGCGTGAAGGGTGGCTGGGGAACGCTGCTGGAAAACGTGCGAAGCTGCTGCGCCTCGGACGAGGTCCAGGGTCTATCAGGAGTCGCGGGCGCAGTCTGACCCATAGCGCAGCCGCAGACTGCGACCGTGACCAGACAACTGCCAAGCCATTTGTAGACAGCCTTTCCGTGCATGAGCGACCCGCGACAGCGTTCTTGCATTAGTAGACACACCACCGGACAGTGGGCATGGTTCTACACTTCTGACCACAATTTCAATTGCTACTGCGCGATGGAAATTAAGCTGTGTGGGATTTTAGAACGTTCTGCTCAGGAATGCAGCGTGAATGCGAGGGCTTCTTCGAGCAGTCGAGACACATGAGGGTGCCCCGTCCAACCATCGGTTGGTTGGGCGGGCGGTGACTTCGCCGCTAGCGATCGAGAAGCGTCCTAAACTTAAATCGAGTCGCACTCCACAAACAAAATCCCATGCAAGCAAAAGGCGCTTGCATGGGGCACCCTCGTGAGCGTTGCCCGGCCACTCATCACGCCAGCTTCTTTTTGCGAAAAACCATCACTAACGCAATGATGGCGAACATTACGCCCGCTACAACTCGAATCAAGGTCACTGTATCCATCTACATCTCCTTGCAGATTGTTTCCGGTCTGCGATTCGTGCTAGTCGAACAGCCCTCCCAGGTTGTGCATGATGTTCAGCGCCGCCGGCCCGATCAACACGATGAACATGCTGGGGAAGATGAAAATCACCAGCGGGAACAGCAGCTTCACAGTCGTCTTCGCGGCCTGCTCCTCCGCCTGCTGCCGCCGCGCCGTACGCAGGGACTCGGCAAACGTAGCCAGCGCACGCACGATCGGCGTGCCAAAACGCTCGCTCTGCCACAGCATGGCGACGAAGGCTTCGGTCTCCTCCAGTTTGGTCCGCTGCGCCATACTCCGCCATGCTTCTATGCGCGGCTTGCCGGCGCGCTGCTCTATGTTGATCTGCGTAATCTCCTCGCTCATCGCTTTGTGACGGATCGCCAGCTCCGATCCCACGCGGTTCAGGGCCTGATCGAGCCCGAGCCCGGCTTCAACGCAAATCACCAGCAGGTCCAGCGTGTCGGGCAAGGCAAGACGAATCTGCTCGCGACGGCGGTGAATCATGCTGTTCAACCACAGGTCGGGCAGCAAATAGGCCACAAAGACAAGAATCATCGCCCCAAACCAGCCGAATTGCGGCAGGAAGGTGCTGCCCGCCAGGGCCAGCAAGGGAAGCAGCAGACGGCTGGCCTGATACGCTCCTGCGTTCCACTCTGTGCGGAAGCCCGCGAGGCGCAGGTTCTCGCGGGCCTGCGCCTGATTCATGAAACTGAGGTTCACCCGCATCCAATTGAGGATTTGCATCGGCAGCGGGCCTGTGGACGCGCCGTTTGCTTCGCTTTCGCGTGCCGCGCTCTCCAGCCCGCGGCGGATGCGCTGCTGCGAGGAGCGGCCACGCATCAGCACGTAAGCCATACTCAGCGCACAAAGCAGCGATATGGTGAACGCGATGGCCAGCAGTGCCGGGGAACTGATCACAGCTTCACCTTCACGATTCTGCGAATCACCAGAAACCCGAACAGTATTTGAAAGGCGCAGGCCATCAGCAGCTTCTGGCCGATCGGATCTGTCGCCATCACCCGCATGTAGGCGGGATTGGCGAGTCGTAACATGATGTAGAGGAAAGCCGGCAGGAGCCCGAGGATCCAGGCCGTCAGCCGCCCTTGCGCGGTGTAGACGCGCACCTCGCCTTCCAGGCGGATGCGGTCGCGCATGACTGCATTGGTACGGTCGAGAATCTCCACCAGATTGCCGCCGGTTTCCCGCTGCACGATCATGCTGGTCACGGTCAGCTGCAAGTCGGTGGAGGGTACGCGTTCGAGCATGTTCAACACCGCTTCACGAAACGGCATGCCGAGGTTCTGCTGACGGCAGAGGGTACGAAATTCGGAGCGTACCGGCTCCGCCGCCTGCTCACCAACAATCTCCAGCGCAGCGCTCAGTGCATGTCCGGCACGCAGCGAACGGGCGATGATGTCGAGCGCGCCGGGAAGCGCGCGATTGAACTTCTTCATGCGCCGCTCTCGCTTATTACGTAGAAGCGCCAATGGCACCGCAGCGGCACCTAACGCCGCCGCGAGCGCCAGCAACCTGATTGGCAAGAACATCGAGCAAATCAGGTATCCGGCCAACCCGGACACCAGTGAGCCGAGAATCACCTGGCCGACGCTCCACGAACTGGCTGCCTGGGTAAGCAGTTTCTGCAACGCGTGTGCCGCCGAAACCCTCTGCAAACTTGCGTCGACCCAGCCGACCTCGCTGAGCCTGGTCTGCTTGAAAATCGCAGGAGCGCCCTCGCCCAGGTACACGTCGTCGGAGACATGTATCTGCGACAAGCCTGAGTCAATGACTTTCTCCGTCGGCGACTGCCGAGTCATCAGCAGCAGACAAACGAAGCTGATCACCAGAACCAACAGGAACGCTGTAACGATCAGGAACATGAGTTGCTAAATCTCCAGCGAGTGCTCCAGAAGCACTGGCGCGAACGGTATGCCGGCGGCTTTCAGCCTTTCAGCGAACTTGGGCACGATTCCGGTCGAGTAGAAACGCCCCAAGACTTTCCCATTCGGTCCTACACCGCGTTTTTGAAACAGGAAAATGTCCTGCAGGCTGATCACGTCGCCGCTGGTGCCCGTCACCTCGGTCACGTGGGTCACGCGGCGTGAGCCATCGCTCATGCGGGAGATCTGGATGATGATGTTCACCGCCGAAGCGATCTGCGCGCGGATTGCTTTATCCGGCAAATTGATATCGCCCATTAGCGACATGGTCTCAATCCGCGAGAGCGCATCGCGCGGGCTGTTGGCGTGAATGGTGGTGATGGAGCCATCGTGGCCGGTATTCATCGCCTGCAACATATCCAACGCCTCTTCCCCACGCACCTCGCCCAGCACGATACGATCGGGACGCATACGCAGGGCATTGATGACCAGCTCGCGCTGCCGGATCGCTCCCTTGCCTTCCACGTTGGGCGGCCGGCACTCCAGACGAGCCACATGGGCCTGCTTCAGCCGCAACTCGGCGGAATCCTCAATGGTCACGATGCGTTCGCGGTCGGAGATGAATCCCGAAAGCACGTTGAGGAATGTCGTCTTCCCCGCTCCCGTACCGCCTGAGACCACAATGTTCAGCCGCGCTCGCACCGCCGACTTCAACACCTCGAGCATTTGCGGCGTGAGAGCACGGTTGGCGATCAGGTCGTCTTCGGTGAGCGGCGTATTGCCGAAGCGCCGGATGGAGAGCAGCGGGCCGTCGACTGCCAGCGGAGGAATAATCACGTTCACGCGCGAGCCGTCAGCCAGGCGCGCATCGACCATGGGGGAGGACTCGTCGATTCGCCTGCCGACCGCGGACACGATCTTGTCGATAATGTGCATCAGGTGGGCATTATCTTTGAACGCGACCGTTGTGCGTTCCAGCACGCCCGCACGCTCCACATAAACAGTGTTATAGGTGTTCACCAGAATGTCGTTGACGGTTGGGTCCTGCAGCAGCGGCTCCAGCGGGCCCAGCCCGAACAACTCGTCGAGCACCTCACGCGCCAGCCGGTCACGCTCGACTACGCTCAGCGGCGTGTTCTGCTCGCCCAGCAGTTGATGAATCATCGCCAGCAGGCTTTGCCGGGCGCGCGGATCCTCGAGAAACTCGAGCTTCTCCAGATCAATGCGCGTCAGCAGCTCGCGGTGGACCGCCGATTTGACCTCCTGCTGCGCGCGGCCCAACAACAGCTTCTGCGGCCGGGCGTCCGGCGGAGCTGTGGGGTGACGGGGAACAACCGTTTGCGTTGCCATGTTCTACTCCTTAGCTCGCCGCCTTGAGCGAGCTTAAGAACGGAATTCGCCAGCCGCTCCGCGCCGATGCTTCCGGCTCGGGCACGGCCGCCCCCGGAACCAGCGATGCCGCCCACTTGCGTACCTGCGATACGAACTCTGATTTGTCCTGTGGGTCCAGTGGCGTGCCGGTGTTCATGGCGCGAATCAGTTCGGCTGAACAGTTGGGAACGGTGATGGAAATCGGCTGGCGTATGGCCTTCTCGATTTGCTGAAGGGTGACGGCACCGGCCGAAGAGTAGCGGTTCACCGCGACCTTCAACTTGCCGGGCGAGATGTTGCACTGGATGAGGCGATCGACACAGCGCGAAAGGTCGCGTACCGCGGGCACATCCGGAGTGGCGATCAGGTAGAGTTCGTCGGCATGATCGATGACCGCCAGGTTGGCGCCGCTGAAGCTGCGCTGGCAGTCGAAAATTACGTAGTCGTAGAGCCCGCGCAAAAACAGCAGCGCGCGCTCGGCATCGTCCACCGCAGCTTCGACGGTGGTGTCCAGCACGTCGGGCGATTGCAGCACATCCACTCCGCTGTCGTGGTGAGCCACAAAGCCGGAGAGCAGCGCGGAATCGAGCCGCCCAACGTTGCGTACCAGTTCCGGGAAGTCATAGCGGCTGCCGGGCAAACCGAGATACAGCCCTACGTGCCCCAGTTGCGCATGAAGGTCGACCAGCAGCACTCTGCGCTCATGAAGCCGCGCCAGGAAGGTGGCAATGTGGACCGCCAGGGTAGTCGCGCCGGCGCCCCCGCGCGTGCCCAGGAACGCCAGCACGCCGCCGCGCAAAGTCGACGCTTTCTCGCTGCTCGACCAGCGGCTTTGCAGCCGAACCAGTGAATCGGAAAGCTGTTCAATCCTTACCGGCTTTACCAGGTATTCATTGCAGCCCGATCGCATGGCATCGAGGATCAGTGCCGGATCAGCGCGCTCACTCAGAGCGATCATGGTGATGCTCGACCCGAACATCTGCTGTAGCGCCTTGGCGGTCTGCACCGCTTCCACCCGGTCGCGGTCAAAGTCGATCACGCAAAGACAAGCGTCGCTGTCCTGCGCGCGCTGCAGGATGTCGAGGTTCGCCGTGCGATTCAGGTAATCGCTAAGCCCGCCGACATACTGCGCCGCAAACACCTGCAAGGTTGCGCGCATGACATCGTCAATGGTTGCGGAATCGGCACAGACGGTTAGAACGCAAAGTCCATTGTGCGATGCATTGCAAGTTTTGCTGCTCACGCCATCTCCTGTTTAGTGTTCCGCAGCGGGCGGTGTCACTTGTTCCTTCGGCTGCTTGCTTTCAGACTTGAGCGATGAGTCAAATTGCTTCTCATCCAGATTGGACACTGCCGGCTTCGGCAGCGGCGGCACCACAGTTGGGTTGGTCAGCGGATCAACGATCACCGGCGTGATAATTACCATAAGCTCAGTGAACGACTTGTTGATGTCGCGCGATTTGAATAGCTCGCCCAGAATAGGGATATCGCCAATCCCCGGCATTTTGCTCAATCGTTCCGTGGTGCGCCGATCCAGCAAGCCCGACATGGCAAAGCTCTGCCCGTTTTGCAGCTCAATCTCCGTCTCCGCCCGCCGGGTCGAGATGGCAGGTATCAAGTAGCCGGAGATGGTGACCGCATTGGTGTAGTCGAGTGAACTCACCTCGGGCGCCACTTTCAGGCGAATGGTATTGTCCGGTAACACAACGGGCGTGAAATCCAGTTTTACGCCAAATGGGCGGAACTCGATGGTGACGCTGGTCAGGCCTCCGGAGGAGCCCTGGATAACGGGAAAAGGGAATTCTCCGCCGGAGAGAAAGTGGGCCGTCTGGCCGCTCAGGGCCGTCAGGTTCGGCTCCGCCAACATCTGCAGGACCTGGTTTTGCGCCAGGTCTCGGATGATCGCGCCCACATCCACACTGTGGTTGTAGATAAAGATATTGAGCAGGTCCGAGACTCCTAGAGCGCCATCGTCGCGCAGGCCGACCGGACTGAACTGCTGCGTCTGCGTAACCGCTTGAGTTGTGCCTCCGCTCAAAATGTTCACCCCAAATTGCGACAGCTTGGTGCGATCAACCTCGGCGATCCGCACCTTGAGTTGCACCTGCGGAGGATGCAATGACGCCACTCGGGCCGAGTTCACGACCTCCTTGGAATATGACCCCAGAAGCTTGAGTGCAGCGTCCACCACCGCCGGCGAACTGGCTGTCCCGGTCAGCAGCAGGCGCGCGCCTTGGCTATCGACGGAAAGATGTTCGTCCGGAAATGCCAGATGCAGGGCCTTGCCGGGCTCCGACAGATCGACATCAGCCACCACGTTGTACAGGCTGGCAAGGCCATCCTCGGTCCAAACCGCCACGCTGCTTGAGCCGCCGGACTTCGCCGTCAACACCAGCTCGTGAGGACTCGCGGTGAGCGAATCAACCACCTCGGGATTGCTCACATAGACCCGGCGCAGGCGCTGTGCGCTGCGAAGCACCGTCGCGCGTCCTACCAACAGAAGCAGTGGCTGGCGCTCGGGCTGCGCCAGTGGCTGAAGACTCGCGGCATTAGCGACTGGCGCGGAGAGCGGGGTAGCTTGCACCGGCGGTGAAATTTCCGAACCTGGCTGTGTTACTGGGGGCGCCTGGCCCAAGGCATCCAGCGAAGCCGTCAAGAAGATGGCTTGCATCAAGAGAAGCTGCACGAATTGGGTTTTTCGTTTCACGGGGTTACTCACGGCTGGTTATTGAAGCTCGCGACCTGCCGCTTGTCTCCGGCGATGGTCTCGACGTTGTAGGACCTCAAACGCGTCGCGGTTTCGGCGCTTCTTATCGGTGCGGGAGCTTGCCCCTTGCCTCCCGAGAGCTCACGCAGGTCGAGGGGAGCATCGGCTACGGTGTCGTGATCGGCCGAGTTGCGAAGCACAAACTGCACGGTTCCTTGTGTGCTCGCCAGGACCACGCGTTGCGCATCTTGAGGGGTAAGCAGAAGCGTGACCACGTTGACGGTTTCCGGCTTACCTTGGGGATCAGGTTCGATCTTCTGGCCCGCCGTCAGCACCTCCGCGTCCTGCATGACGATCTGCGTCATCGGCACGGAGGAAATTTCGTTGCGATAGGTCACCAGTACGTCGACATGCGATCCGGGATACAGGAAGCCGGCGACGCCGATGACTTCGTTCGACTTCAACGCGGTGGCGCGCATGCCATCAGGGATCTTGGCGGTCAGGCCAATACCCGAGCCCGGGGCTGCGAGAAAGCCGGTCAACACTGGCTGGCCGGGGGCGATGGGATACAGCGCCGCCCGGCCTGCAACCTCATCAACTCGCGCAAACCCGCCCTGTAGCGACGAATTCACGGGCCAATCGATGAGCGCGAGATTGTCGGTCGTCAACATTTCTCCCGGCAACACCGGTTTCTTGACGCTGACATAAGGCTGCGTCTGAGGACGGCCCGCGGCATGACGCATCACGCGCCGCGCCAGAACGAAGGTACACAGACCGGAAATCAGCAGGGCCAGCAAAAGAGCTACGACGATGCGGCGAGTGTTCATGAGGCAAGCACCCCGCTATAAAAAGTGAGGAGTGCCCCGACAGCAATGGGCACTCCATAGGGCAGATACAAACGGGCACGGGCACGTGGGGGAGAATCGTTGTGTGACCCAGGTCGGAACCACCAGCCGCCAAAGAGGCCGCGCAAGGTGTCGCCTAATGCGCCATGCGCAATGGCGACAGCCAGCGCGAACACACCTCCGGCGAGCGCGGTCGCCAGCAGCAGTTCGGGCAAACGGGGCAATCCGGCGAATGCGGCAATGGCGGCCATGAGTTTCACATCGCCGCCGCCCATGCCGCCCATAGAGAACATGATTGCGAATACCGCGCCGGCCAACAGACAGGCTGCCAGCGAACTGGCGAGGCCTCGCATTCCGCCCATCGATGTGTTCCCGACCAACGCGATGATGAGGGCGGTGCCGGTCAGCCGGTTGGGGATGCGGCGGCAGCGCAGATCACACGCCGCACCGGCCAGGGCGAAGCAGACTGCGCCGGCAAGGGAGTACGAGTTGGAGGACGGGGGCATCATGGTTGACCTGCTTACCGCGCAATCTTCGACAATCTCCTTGCGTTAATAGGCGCCAGGTTTGCGGAGGGCCATCGCGAATGGCATGGCCCTCCCCGAAACCGCGGCCGAATACTAAGTGACGGACGCGTTTAGATGGCTCGACACCTTGCTGAACGCAGTACTCAGCGAGGTCGCCAGTCCTTGCATTGCAACGATCGCTCCCAGCGCGATAAGCGCCGCTACGAGCGCATACTCGATCATGTTTTGACCCGACTCATCCCGCAGCAGTCTGCGCCAGGCAATTGTGGCCTTGCTCAACATGCATGTTCTCCCTTCACTCCGGCGGCTGCCCCGCCGTGAGCTCTCGTGCCCCCGGTTTCCCGCATGGGCCTGCTGGCTCTATCGGCAGCGGAGACGCGAGCATGAGAGAAAGTTCGCTTTTACGCAGGGGCGAAGATCAAAAACACCACAGAGCACTGAGACACAGAGACAGCAGAAGGCATTCATGATTTCCAAGTCTCCGTGTCTCCGTGCCTCTGTGTCTCTGTGGTGATATTTCTTGCTGGGCGGCGAAAGAGATAATCGCCGACGCCATTCGCGCCGATGAGCGCAATGATGGCTGCTTCCAACGCGCTCGATCGTCTTGCACCCGTACACCCCGACGTCCCGTCGCAGCAATGGTGGTCTGCCCTGTTCGGCTTTCCTGCGGTGCTGGGAGCGGCGCTGGTCACCACGGTCGTCATCTTCGCCAATCGCAGCATTGCCGATCCCGACATCTGGTGGCATCTGCGTAACGCCGAGGAACTTGTAACAACCAACCACTTCGTTCGCACCGATGCCTATTCCTACACTGTCCGGGGTGCGTCATGGATCAACCATGAGTGGCTGGGAGAACTTCCCTACTATTTCGGCTGGCGTGCGTTCGGATTGCAGGGCCTGTATCTCGTAATGATCGTCGCGCTGACGACCATCTTCCTTTTGCTTTATCGACTCGCTTATCTGCGGGCGCACGATTACCGGGCCGCCGCTCTTGCTTGTGGAGTCGCCATCCCGCTCGCAACGGTGTCGTTCGGGCCGCGCACGCTACTGTTCGGCTGGATCTTTCTTCTTCTCGAACTGCTGGTGCTGGAAGGCTGCGATCGCCATCAGCGACGCCTGTGGCTGCTTCCGCCGCTCTTCGCGCTGTGGGTCAACACTCACGGCTCGTGGCTGATCGGTTTTGCGCTGCTGATCGCATTTGTCTTGGCCGGGTGCTGCAACCTTCACGCTGGCCGGATTGAGTCCACCCGCCGCAGCGCGGCCGAACTGAAGCGGTTCGCCGCAATCGTCATGTGCTCCGCCGCTGCCCTTTTCCTGAATCCCTATGGATGGCGCCTGGTGTTCTATCCGTTCAACCTGGCGTTTCGGCAGAAGCTGAACGTCAGCCACGTGGAAGAGTGGCAGAGCCCTGATTTCCATGCCATTCGCGGAAAGCTGCTACTAGTCCTGTTGCTGGGCTTCCTGGCCCTGGCCCTGATACGGCAGGGCCGCTTCCGGCTGCACGAGGTGCTGTTTGTATTGATCGCGTTCTATTCGGCGCTGACCTATACGCGATTTCTGTTTCTGGCGGCGATCATCATCACTCCCGTACTTGCCGCCGAACTGAGCCTGAGCGGACTTGGCGGCCCCGCAACCGGCGACAAACCCGGCTTGAACCTGCTGATGATCGGCGCCATGGTTGCGCTCATCTGTTGGCAAGTGCCATCCCGAACGCAGCTCAGCACAGGCATTATCGAAGAATACCCGGTAGCGGCACTGACCCATCTGAACTTGATTCCTTCCGGAGCCCGAGTACTCAACGACTACGACTGGGGCGGCTACCTCATCTGGAATGCACGGCGCCTCCCGGTCTTCGTCGACTCACGGGTCGACATCTTCGAGTACGGCGGCATATTCGCCGATTACCTCGACATCATGGGCCTGAAGAACTCGCTGGAGTTGCTGCGCAAACATGACATCCGCTACGTCCTTTTTGCGCGCGAGAAGCCCCTCACCTACCTGCTGCGCAATTCCGCCGGCTGGAAAGTTTTGTACGAGGACAACGTAGCCGTGCTGTTTGAACGCAACGATTAGCCGAACATTAAAGTTCCGCAGCCCTCTCACCGATGAAGCACATAGATGACCAGCTTCTACGGCAATCGCAAAAGAACCGACGCGACTGCGCTCTCAAACGCGGAGCGTCCGGCTGGCCTGTGCAAACGACTGCATTTGCACGACGGCGGCGGCGCCACCATGGAATTCGCGCTGGCCGCGACCATGTTGTTCACCGTGATGCTCGGATGCTTCGAGTTTGCTTGCCTCATGTACGGCCAGCTCACCTTGCAGAACGCTGTCCGAACTGCCGGGCGCTACGCCATGACGGGTAATCATCTGGCTGACCCCAACCATCCTGGTCATGTTCTCTCCCGCACTGCCTCCATCACCCAGGTTGCGCAGCAGGCTGCCATGGGTCTGGATGTCTCCAATATTCAAATCTCC
>Ga0335083_10005479_pt1 | contig 15992 bp, 18 predicted proteins | sample Lox_Sample_42_FD_206716 | JGI IMG/M metagenome (GOLD analysis project Ga0335083, IMG submission 206716) | Soil microbial communities from Loxahatchee National Wildlife Refuge, Florida, United States - Lox_Sample_4.2 | ecosystem: Environmental > Terrestrial > Soil > Wetlands | place: USA... | reverse complement strand
GCATGACCACCGGCTCAAGCAGCACCCCCGGTGGAAAGTCGAGCAACTCCCCGACGGGACGTTCCGCTGGACCACACCCTCCGGACGCGACTACATCACCGAACCCACCAGGTACCCGATCTAAATCTGGCCGGCCAGGATCTAAGCCTGTTTGGAAGCCAGAGGGTCCCTTGGTCGCTAGGCGTCTCGCTGGCGCCAGATCAACCGGGAGGGTTTTCTTCCGTCCCGGAAGCGCTGGAGCCTCCTGCGGTACATGCGCTCGGGGAGTGGTTCCGCGATCTTGGCCGTGATGACGAGTCCGGCGAGGAGAACCAGCATGCCGAGGTAAAACCACAGCGGCAGCAGCACTAGGCCGAGTCCCAGCCGAGAAAGTCCAGCACCTCCCGGGCCACCACCCCGACCGGACGGTCGTTCCCGATCAGCACGTCCTCGATGCCAGCCCCCTCGCCCGCCGCGAGCGAAGCGGCCGCCTCCCGCAGGTCGTCGCGGCGGCCGCTGGTGACGTCGCCCGCCAGCCGCCGCTCGATATCGGCCAGCGGCACGGCTAGGCGGACCACCCGTAGCCGCATCGCGAGCGCACCCCGCACCCGCCGCACCTCGGCCAGGTCACGGACGAAGTAGGCGAGCACGAACCGCCGGATCCCCGCCCTGCGGTAGTTCCCCGCGACCGCGGCCAGGTTCGCCAGCATCAGCCCGAACTCCACCGTACGATCCTCGCTGCCGGTACCCGCCCAGCTCAGGTAGTCCAGGTCCAGCAGGGCGTAGGGTTCACCCCGCTGCTCGAGCAGGTAGGCAATCTCCGCGGCCACCGAGCTCTTGCCCGATCCGTACACCCCGGTCAGCAGGACGCCGTCCGCATCGTGTCCGTTCACCAGGCCAGGTTAAGGTCAGACCATGGCCGACGTGACAGAGCTGCGCCTCGCGTTCACCGTGAAGGATTTCGACCAGGCCCTCGCGTTCTACCGCGACGCGCTGGGCATGGAACAGCTGGCCGACTGGAGCTCGGAGGCCGGCCGGGTGGTGGCCCTGGACGCGGGCCGGGCGGTGCTGGAACTGCTCGACGAGGCCCAGGCGGGCGTGGTGGACGAGATCGAGGCGGGGCGCAGGGTATCAGGCACCGTCCGGTTCGCCCTGCGGGTAGCGGACAGCGAGGCCATGGCCCGGCGGCTGGCCGAAGCCGGGGCCGCGCCGGTCGCGCCCCCGGTCATGACCCCGTGGGGTGACCGCAACGCCCGGGTCGAGGCGCCCGACGGGATGCAGCTGACGCTGTTCACGCCGGGGGAGCCCCTTCCCTAACGGAGCCCCATCCTTAACGGTCCTATCCCTAGACCGAGAAGCTGTTCACCCGCTCAGGTATCACCCGGACGATCACGCGGGGCACCTCGTCGGGCTCCGGCGGCGGATCTTCGCCGAGGTACTTCTGCGACAGCTCCCGGGGAAGCCGCTTGCCGGGATCCCCGGTCACCTCGGCGGTGCCGCGGATCTCCGCGGACTGGTAGGGGTTGGCGGTGTCGAACACGGTCAGGCTGACCCGCGGATCCCGGGTCAGGTTGAGCACCTTGCGCCTGGTCGCGATCGCCGAGAAGAGCACGGTGTCGCCGTCCCGCAGGACCCACACCACGGAGGCCTGGGGGCCGCCGTCGGGGTTCAGCGTGGCCACGGTCGCGAAGTTCCTGGCGTCGAGCAGCTTGCGGTCGCCTCGTCGAGGGCAACAGCCACCGGCTTTCCCTTCTCTCGCGTCGCTTCCCCCGCCGCTGAGAACAGGCCGGGGCGCCCGGATCTTCCCGCTCTGCGTAGGGCATCCTGAGGGGCGTGACGTTCCGGTGGCTGACCCTGTTCCTGGACTTCCCGGCCGGCTCGTTCGATACGGGCGTGGCGTTCTGGCGCGAGGTAACCGGCAGCGCGCTGTCGCCGTTCCGCGGCGCGGCCGGGGAGTTCGCGACGCTGCTGCCCCCGGACGGGGACGCGTACCTGCGGGTGCAGCGGATCGCCGACGGCAGCGGCGGCTGCCACCTGGACCTGCACCTCGATCCCGCGGCCGGGACCGTGGACCAGGCAGCGGACCGCGCCGTCGCGCTCGGCGCGGTCGTGCGGCACGCCAGCGAGGGCCTGGTCATCATGGGCAGCCCCGGCGGGTTCACGTTCTGCCTGGTCCGCTGGCACGGGGAGAGCACGGTGCCGCGGCCGGCCGTCCTGGACGCGGGGGGCGCCAGCCGCGTCGACCAGCTGTGCCTGGACACACCGCCGGAGGCCTTCGAGCGGGAGTGCGCGTTCTGGGCTGCACTGACCGGCTGGGGCCCGCTGCCTAAGAGCGGGGAATTCGCCCGTCTGGACCAGCCCGCGCAGATCCCGCTCCGGCTGCTGTTCCAGCGACGTGACCTCGCGGGCCCGCTCGACCCGGTCTCGGGTCACGTCGACGTCGCCTGCGCCAGCCGCGAGCGCCTGGCCCCGCGGCACGCCGCGTCCGGAGCGCGGATCGTGTCGGTGTTTCCCGACTGGACCACGATGGCCGACCCCACCGGGCGCCTGTACTGCCTGACCGTGCGAGAACCGGAGACCGGCAGGCCCCCGGAGCCGTGCTAACCGGACCCGGCCGCGGCGAGCACGGCCAGCAGGATCGTGATGGCGGCGGCGGCGATATGCGCGGCGATGACCAAGGCACCCGGGCGCGGGGCGGCCGGCCCGTCGATGGACAGTTCGGCGGCCGACAGCCCGGTGATGTCCGGGGCGGTGGCGGCATCGCGCGCCGGACCGAGGAACACCAGGGACATGCCCAGGCCCGTCGCCGGCAGCAGCAGCCCGCAGGCTGCCCAGGCCAGGGCGGTCACGCCGCTAGCCAGGTAGCTGGCCCACGTCAGCAGGCCGGCTATGGCCAGCCCGAAATGGGTGTAGTTCAGCACCGGCGCCCGGCCACCGTCGCGTGCCGAGGCCGGGCGGTGGAACCAGCGGGCCATTATCGACACGCCCAGCCCGGCCGTGACCAGCCAGGCGGCCAGGGTCGCCCAGCCGAACGCGACCCTGCCAGGAGGCACCGCCGTGACCGGCGCTGCCGTGACCGGCGCTGCCGTGACCGGCGCTGCCGTGACCGGCGCCGGAGGCTGGCTGGCTTCTGGCGCCGCCCGGACCAGTCCGGCCAGGTACCGGCTGTCGCGGGCGATGAGCCGGCGCTCCCCGGCCTTGCCGTGTACCCCGGCCGCGGCGGCATGCAGCGCCCGGGTGACCGCCACGTTCACGTCGACCTGGCTCAGCCCCCGGCAGGCGGCCGGGATCGTGGTCACCCTGACGTGGTGCCTGATGGCGTTCATCCCGTACCGCGCGCACGATGCCACCGAGCCCCGCGAGCCCGCGCCAGGGGCCGAACAGCCGGTCACGAGCACAGCTCCGGCCGCCGCTAGCGTCATCGCGGCCGCCGCCAGCACCAGACCGCCGCGCCATCCCGTACCGGTCCCCATCCTGGGGTGCCTGGTAAGGAAGAGGGGGAGGATGCTCATCACCGCGGCCCTCCGGTGCGTTCGCTCGCACCGGACGATACCGGACGTGGCGGCCCTCAGACCTGCCGCCGGGGGGACAACGCCGGGGGGAGACAATGGGCGGCATGGCATTCGAGCTCACCGAACGGACCGAGCGTCACCTGACCGGAGATCAGATCGCCTGGCTGACCACCGTCACCCCGTCCGGGCGCCCGGCGCCGCGGCCGGTCTGGTTCATCTGGGATGGCACGGCGATCATCGTCTACAGCCTGAACGACGGGGCCAAGCTACGGCACATCCAGGCCAACGACCAGGTCGCGGTGCACTTCAACTCGTCAGCCGAAGGCGGCGACGTGGTGGTCATCAACGGCCGGGCCGAACGGGTGGCCGATGCGCCCATCCCCTCCCAGTTCCCCGGCTTCCTGGACAAGTACGCCGCCCGCATCACCAAGATGGGCCACATCCCGCAGTGGTACGACGACGCCTACGGCGTGGCCCTCCGCATCACCCCGCACAGCGCCTGGACGATTCCCCGCTAGGCTGCCGGCATGGCCACTCACTACCGGGCGCCCGGCTGGTTCACGCGCAACGTCTTCAACCAGCTGGTGGCCTTCCTGACCAAACGGGGAATGAGCGTCCTCGGCTCGCGGGTCCTGGCGGTGAAAGGCCGGAGCAGCGGCGAGTGGCGCACCACGCCGGTGAACTTGCTCAGCTACGACGGCCGCCGGTACCTCGTCGCGCCCCGCGGCGAGACCCAGTGGGTGCGCAACCTGCGGGTGGCAGGCACCGGCGAGCTGCGGCTTGGCCGCCGCGCCGAGACCTTCCGCGGCCGCGAGCTCACCGACGAAGAGAAGGTGCCGGTCCTGCGCGAATACCTGCGTCGGTGGAAGGCAGAGGTCGGCATCTTCTTCGATGGCACCGGACCGGACTCCAGCGACGACCAGCTCCGTGCCATCGCGCCCAAGCACCCGGCGTTCGAGGTACTCCCCGCCGGACAGGCATAGGGGCAGCCACCCCTAGCCGCCGGGCTCATTCACGCCATCGCCCGGTTCCGGCGCGGGCAGAGCGGGGTACTCGGCCGGGTACAGTCCCGCGGCGAAGCCGTAGACCGTGTCGCCGGAGCGCGGCAGCTGCGCGAACTCGCTGGCCAGCCGCATGACGCGGTCCCAGAACTCCGCGGCGCGCTCAGCCGGGATGCGGGCGTGGCGGATGATGGCCCGCAGGTCGTCGGCCTCGTGCGCGGGAGCCGACTCGGCCGCGGCCGTCGCGAGGTTGTTGGCGAGCGTGCGGGCCTGGTCGGGGTGAATGGCGCCGACGTAGAAGATGCGTGCGGTCCGCCCGTAGACCCGCTCCTGGATGGCGCGGACCCGCCTCGTCCGCACGACCTTGAGCATCCCGGCGTCCGCCAGCAGACCCACGTGGTGGGCCACCGTGCTCCGCGGGCGGCCGACGGCGGTGGCCAGCTCGCTCACCGTCGCTGCCCGCTCAAGCAGCAGCTCGAGGATGGTGCTGCGCAGCGGATCGGCCATCGCGCGCAGCTCGCGGGGCGACGAGACGACCCGCAGGTCCTCCAGATCGTAGTCCGGAGTGCTCGCATCGTTCGACATTTTTGGATCGTTCCGTTAGGTTGGATTGATCGATAATGACGGATCATAGCAGGAGGGGACGAGATGGCCGAGGTAGTGCTCTTCCACCACGCGCTGGGACTTACCCCCGGCGTCGTCGCCTTCGCCGACGAACTGCGCCGCGGCGGGCACACCGTGCACACGCCCGACCTGTTCGAGGGCCGTACCTTCGGCAGCATCGAAGCGGGGATGGCGCACGCGGAGGAGATCGGCTTCCCCGGCGAGGTGATCGAGCGCGGCACCCGGGCGGTCGACGCGCTGGCCGGCGGCCTTGTGTACGCGGGCTTCTCGCTCGGCGTGCTCCCGGCCCAGAAGCTGGCGCAGACCCGGCCGGGAGCCAAGGGCGCGCTGCTGTTCTACTCGTGCGTGCCGCCCGAGGCGTTCGGCTCCTGGCCGGAGGGGCTGCCCGCGCAGGTGCACGGGATGGACGCCGACCCGTTCTTCACTGAGGAAGGCGACCTCGACGCCGCCCGCGAGCTGACCAGCCAGGCCAAGGACGCGGAACTGTTCCTCTATCCCGGCGACCAGCACTACTTCGCCGACAGCACGCTGCCCTCCTACGACCCGGACGCCACCGCCCTGCTGCTCCAGCGGGTGCTCGGCTTCCTCCGCGATCACTAGCGGGTCCGCTAGGTTACCGGGCATGGAACAGCGCATCAGCCTGATCACGCTCGGCGTCGCCGACGTACACCGGTCCCTGACCTTCTACGAACGGCTCGGCTGGCAGGCCCAGGAGATCGAAGAGACGGTGTTCTTCCAGGCCGGCGGCATGGCCCTGATCCTGTGGGGGCGAGCCAAGCTCGCCGCCGACTCCGGCGTCGAGGATCTCGACCCCGGCGCCGTCGCCCTGGCCCAGAACGTCAGGACCCGGGCCGAGGTGGACGCGACCCTGGCCGACGCGGCCGCGGCCGGCGCCGAGATCACCCAGCCGCCCAGGGAGACCTTCTACGGCGGCTACGCCGGCCACTTCCGCGACCCGGACGGCCACGTCTGGGAGATCGCCTGGAACCCCGGCTTCACCCTCAACCCGGACGGCTCCCTCACCCTCCCCGACTTCGGCGCCTCCTAGCAAACGTCCCGTCGCTGGCAGCCACTGCTCCGCGTCTCATTCCTGAGAAATTCAATGGTTGTGGCTCTATAACTTCCTCATTTAATAGAGTGCCACAACCACTGAACTAGAGTGTTCTTACTGGGACTAGTGGGACGCAAGGTCACAGGCCCTGACCGAAGAGACCCGGTAAGCCAGATTCATTCTCCCCAGCAGGGAGACCCGTCACTAGAACCCCGAGAGCTGGCCGACGTCGGTGATCTCCAGCACGGCCGTGCCGGCCTCGTCGGAGGCATCCAGGTCGACGACCGCGCTGATGCCCCAGTCGTGGTCGCCTTCCGGGTCCTGGAAGATCTGCCTGACCTTCCACTGGCCGGCGCCAGCGCCACCACTAGCACCAGTACCGGTGTCGATGATCAGCAGCGCGGGCCCCCGCGCGTCCGGCCCGGTGCCGATCTCCTCGTGCGTCTCGAAGTACGACTCCAGTACCTCTTCCCAGGCAGCGGCGTCCCAGCCAGAACTGCCATCCAGTGCGCCGAGCTCCTCGTACTGACCGAACGCCGCCAGCCGCACCCGCTGGAACAGCGCGTTGCGCACCAGCACCCGGAACGCCCGCACGTTCGACGTGACCGTGGCAGGCCGCACATCGACCGGGCCGGCATCGGAATCCAGCGGATTGCGCAGCCGCTCCCACTCGTCGAGCAGGCTGGAGTCGACCTGCCTGACGATCTCGCCCAGCCACTCGATCAGGTCTTCAAGTTCCTCGGTCTTGGCCTCGTCCGGCACCGTCTGCTTCAGCGCCTTGTAGGCGTCGGCCAGGTAGCGCAGCACCAGCCCCTCCGACCGGGACAGGCCGTAGTAGGCCACGTACTCGGTGAAGGTGAGCGCCCGCTCGTACATGTCCCTGACCACGGACTTCGGCGATAGCGAGTAGTCCAGCACCCAGGGATGCCCGCGCCGGTAGAGGTCGTAAGCCCCGTCCAGCATGTCGGCCAGCGGCTGAGGGTAGGTGACGGAATCCAGCAGCTCGAGCCGCTCCTCGTACTCGACGCCGTCCGCCTTCATCTGGGCCACCGCCTCGCCGCGGGCCCGGAACTGCTGGGCCGACAGCACCTGCCGCGGGTTGTCCAGCGTCGACTCGATCACCGAGAGGACATCGAGCGCGTACGACGGAGACGAAGGGTCGAGCAGCTCGATGGCGGCCAGCGCGAACGGCGACAGCGGCTGGTTCAGCGCGAAGTCCAGCTGCAGGTCCACCGTGAGCCGCACGTACCGGCCTTCCTCGTCCGGCGAGTCAAGCCGTTCCACCACCCCGCCCGCCAGCAGCGCCCGGTAGATCGCGATGGCCTGGTGGATGTGCTTGCGCTGGGCCGCCCGGTCCTCGTGGTTGTCGGTCAGCAGGTGCTTCATCGCGGCGTAGGCGTTGCCCGGCCGGTCGATGACGTTCAGCACCATCGCGTGGGTGACCTTGAAGCTCGAGGTCAGCGGCTCGGGTTCGGCCGCCACGAGCCGCTCGAAGGTCGGCTTGCCCCAGGAGACCATGCCCTCGGGCGGCTTCTTGCGCACCACCTTGCGCCGCGCCTTGGGGTCGTCGCCCGCCTTGGCCAGGGCCTTCTCGTTCTCCACCACGTGCTCGGGAGCCTGCACGACCACCCAGCCGGAGACGTCGAACCCCGCCCGGCCCGCCCGCCCGGCGATCTGGTGGAACTCGCGCGCCTGGAGCAGCCGGGTCTTGGTCCCGTCGTACTTGGACAGCGCGGTGAACAGGACGGTGCGGATCGGCACGTTGATGCCCACGCCGAGGGTGTCGGTGCCGCAGATGACCTTGAGCAGGCCCGCCTGGGCCAGCGTCTCCACCAGCCGCCGGTACCGGGGCAGCATGCCGGCGTGGTGCACGCCGATGCCGTGCCGCACCAGCCGGGACAGGGTCTTGCCGAACCCGGCCGTGAACCGGAAGTTGCCGATCAGGTCGGCGATGGCATCCTTCTCGGCCCGGGTGCAGACGTTCACGCTCATCAGCGCCTGCGCCTGCTCCAGCGCCGCCGCCTGGGTGAAGTGCACCACGTAGACCGGGGCCTGGTTGGTGCTGAGCAGTTCCTTCAGGGTCTCGTGCAGCGGCACCATGGCAAACGAGAAGACCAGCGGCACCGGCCGCTCGGCCGAGGCGACCACCGCGGTCGGCCGCCCGGTACGCCGGGTCAGGTCCTCCTCGAACCGCGAGACGTCGCCCAGGGTCGCCGACATCAGCAGGAACTGCGCCTTGGGCAGCTCGAGCAGCGGCACCTGCCAGGCCCAGCCGCGCTCGGGGTCGGCGTAGTAATGGAACTCGTCCATCACCACCTGGCCGACGTCGGCGTCGGCCCCGTCCCGCAGCGCGATGCTGGCCAGCACCTCGGCGGTGCAGCAGATGATCGGCGCCTGGGCGTTGACGCTGGCGTCCCCCGTCATCATGCCGACCTGGGCCGGCCCGAACGCGTTGCACAGGTCGAAGAACTTCTCCGACACCAGCGCCTTGATCGGCGCGGTGTAGAACGTCCGCCTGCCGTCCGCCAGCGCGGCGAAGTGCGCGCCCGCCGCCACCAGCGACTTTCCCGACCCGGTGGGGGTGGACAAGATGACGTTCGCCCCCGAGACCAGCTCGATGAGCGCGTCCTCCTGGTGGGGGTACAGCGCCAGCCCGCGCTCCTTGGCCCACCCGGCGAAAGCGTCGAAGACGGCGTCCGGGTCAGGCGCCGAGGGCAGCAGGTCAGTAAGCGTCATAGGTCAGGGCAAAACAAGAACATAGGGAACGAACGACGAGGGTGGCACGCAGATGCGGACAGCCGACAGTATCAGCAGCCGCCGGAGCCCGGCTATTCCGCCGCCCCGCCCGGCCTGATGCCGGGATCATCGGGTGCCACGCTCACCGCCCCGGGACGACGGCGGCGCGCTGCCGCCGGGCTCGGTGCCAGGCCCGCCGCAGCGCCTTCGGCGCGGCGGCGATGCTCGATGCCAGCAGCGGCAGCCCGAACGCCAGCCAGAACACCGAGGACCGGGTGATCCCGAACCAGACGATCTCGACCGGCACCATGGTCAGGACACCGGTCGAGATGACCGCGCCCAGCAGTGTCTCGGCCGCCTGGATCCGGGGTTCGAGATCCAGGTGCTCCGTCACGGCCCTGGCCGCCATAGCCCACAGCCCGATCGCGGCCACGCAGAGCACGGTCACCACGCTGAGGACATTGCCGTAAGCCCGCGACGTAGACAACTGGCCCGGCGCCATCGAGGTCCGCAGCACCGCGAGCCAGGTCAGCACGCAGGCCACGGTGGCGGTCGCGGCGACGGCCCAGATGATCCGGCGCCTGACCTTCGGCCAGCCGCCGGCCCGGAGAAACCTGACCAGGGACCGCCGGGCGATCGCGACTGCGGCCACGATAGCCGCGCCGGTGACCACGGCTAGGGCCGCCAGCGCCGTCATGGCCGCGACCGCCGGCCAGGTTCCGGTCGCGGACGGATGCCCGAACTCGTCGACGGACCCGACCAGGAGGCAGCCAGCCATGACGAACATGCCCCACCGGTTCATGAACCGTTGCCTGGCCGATCCGGACAGGACGTGATACTGCTCCCGCAGGCCGGCCCGGGCCGCGCCGAGGCGCAGCCGCCAGCCCGGCCTGCGGCCGTCGAGGGTGTCCTCGACCATGGCCAGGAACTCGTCTCCATACCGCTCCCGCCATGCCCGCGGGTACCAGCGCAGCAGCTTGGCTAGGTCCCGCTCGGCGGGCGTCATGCCGGCCCCAGCCCGAGCCGGCCGAGCCGGGCCGTCCCCGTATTCGCGATCCGCCGCAGGTCAGCCAGGGCGTCGGCCAGCTCAGCCGAGCCGGTCGCGGTGATCCGGTAGGGCCGCCGCCGGTCCTCGCTGGCCACCGGCTCGATCAGCTTGCGTTCCTCCAGCCGGGTGATCGCCCCGTACAGGGCGCCGGGGCCGAGCGTGACCCCGGCGAACCCCTCGATGTCCCGGGCCAGGGCGTGCCCGTGCTTAGGCCCGTCGGCCAGGCTGACCAGGATCAGCAGCGGCGGGTCGTTCTCCCGGCGGAGGCCGCCCGGGGGGCGTCGCGAGGCCATGACACCGTCTTACTACGTCCCACGTAGCTACGCAAGGCGTAGTAAGACCGGAGCCTAGGCGAACAGGGCGTCACCGTAGTGCTGACCAGGCCGCAGGCCAGGCTGCACGGCGAACACGGCGCTGCCGGTGTGGTGGATGTACTCGTTGAGCGCGTCGGTCGCCAGCGACGTCTGGAGCTTGATGAACTGGGAGGGACTCTTCATGAACCCGATGAAGAACAGCCCGCCGAGCAGCGTCCCGGCCTGCGGGTCGATGCCGTCGGTGAAGGAGTAGCCGCGGCGCAGGATGTGGATCCCGCCGTTGTGCTCCGGGCTGGCCAGCCGGACGTGCGAGTCGGCCGGGATGGCGGGCTGCCCGTCGGCGCCGGCCTTGGCGAAGTCGGGCGTGGTGAACTCGGACCCGCCGGACAGCGGCGCCCCGCTGACCTTGGCCCGGCCGATGACGTTCTCCTGGTCCTGCAGGTAGTCGCGGTCCCAGTTCTCGATGAACATCTTGATCTTGCGGGCCACCAGGTAGCTGCCGCCGCGCAGCCACGGCTGGTCCGTCTCCGTCCCGACCCACACGTGCTTGTCGAGCAGGTCGACCTGCTCGGCCTTGAGGTTGCGGGTGCCGTCCTTGAAACCGAGCAGGTTGCGCGGCGTGGCCTGCGCCGCGGAGGTGGTGGAGGTCCGGCCGAACCCCAGCTCCATCCAGTTGTGGGCGACGACGCCCATGCCGATCCTGGCCAGGTTACGCACCGCGTGGAACGCCACCAGCGGGTTGTCGGAGCAGGCCTGGACGCACAGGTCGCCCCCGGTGTAGTCGGGATCGAGGTTCTCGTTCGGCAGCGGCGGCAGGTCGGCCAGCGCGGACGGCTTGCGCCCGGCCAGGCCGAAGCGGCCGTCGAACAGCGCGGGACCGTAGCCGACCGTGATGGTCAGCCGGGAGACCGGGGAGCCGACCGCCTCGCCGGTGTCCACCGGCGGCGCGGCGGGGTCGCTCTCCTCGCCGACCAGGTGACCGGCCGTCATCCGGGCGGCCGCCGTCGTCCATTCCTGCAGCAGGTCGCGCAGGTCCGCGCGGGAGGTCCCGTCGACGACGTTCATGGTGCCGAACGCCAGCCGGTCCTGAGCGGGGGTGATGATGCCGGCCTGGTGGGCACCGTAGAACGGGACCGTCTGCTGGCCGAGTTCGGTATCCCCGCCGCCGGCCGCCGCCTGGCCGCCGGAATGGGTGAAGTACCCGGTCAGCCCGCCCGCCACCGCGCCCGCGCCGAACAGCCCGGCCCCGGCCAGCAGCCCGCGCCTCGACGGCCGGGCCGGTCCCCCAGGGCCGGCCTGATCGGCCGTCTCCCGTCCCCTATCGTCCGGCTTGGTCGTCACCATCAGGCACTCACCTCCGAGGACACCTTCGACATGGCCTCGGCCAGGGCGTTCACCGCGGCCGAGAGCTGCTTGCGATCGGTCTTGGTGACCGTGCTGTAGTCCACGTACCCGGTGTTCTCGTAGCCGGGCGTGGCCTTGTACTTCGTCAGCAGGCTCTCCACCGCGTCGTGCCGCTGCTTGATCAGCGCGACCGTGCTGGCCGCATTGGTCTGCAGGTAAGGCGACAGCAGGTCGATGACCTGCATGGACGCCTGGACGTTGGCCTCGAATACGGGCAGGTCGGTGTTGGAGTACCGCTCTTCCTCGCCGCTGATCTTGTTGGTGCCCGCCTCATTGATCAGGTCGGTGGCCCCGCTGGCCATCTCCAGCGGGTTGTACTGGGCGCTGCCCACCAGCGTGTTCAGCTGCTGCTCGTTCTTGACCAGCTGCGAGCACATCGCGGCCGCGCCGTTCAGGCTCTTGTCCTGCCAGAGCATCTGCTCGATCCGGTGGAAGCCGGTGAACTGGGACTTCACCGTGACCGGGTTCTCCCAGCGGCCGTCGATGCTGATATCCAGGCTGCCCCAGACCTCGGCCACCGGCTCGATCTTCTCGTAGTACATCCGGGCCGGCGTGTAGAGCTGCTTGGCCTGGTTCATGTTGCCCGAGCTGATCGCCTTGCAGAACGACTGGGTGTGGGTGACCAGGTCGGCGGTGTTCTGCTTGACGTAGGTCCCGTAGCCCTGCACGGCCGACGTGAGCTGCGCGTTGCTCTGCCAGGCGGGGCCCGTCGCCGTCCCGGTGACCTTGAACGTCCAGTCCGGCTGCGAGGCCCCCGGGCAGTTGACCTTGTAGGTGCCCGGCCGGACCGTCAGCGAGAAGCCGCCGGACAGGCCGGGCGTGAGGTTCTCCTGCTCGCCCAGGATGTGGGCCTTGTCGTTGGTGCGCAGCTCGGCCTCGGTCACCGCGGCCGCGCCCGAGTTGGTGATGTCGAACTCGACCGCCCCGGCGGGCACGCTGGCCGGCTTGGGCTCGCAGCCCTGCGACGTGATCTGGATCTTGACCGTGCTCGACTTGTCCCCGGCCGCGGCGGCGCCCCCGGTCGCCCCCGTGGCGCTCGAACCCGATCCGGAGCTCGAGCATCCCGACGCCACCAGGGCCAGGCTCGCGGCGAGTATCGCGGCCGCCGCGCCGCGGCGTCGCCATCGCATACCGTTACTGCGCACGTCAAGAACTCCTCACACTGGACAAGAGAAAACAGGGATGAACGAACGGGGTGGGGTACCCGCTGCTACTGCTGCGCAGGCTGCCCGATTGCCGTCGCTGGAGCCGGTGCGGCCGGCCGCGGCTTCTTCGCCTGACCGGACGGCCACGCCACCAGCGCCAGCATCGGCACCAGGTAGGCGAGCCACGCGATGACCTCGATCCACACCGGGAAGGGCTGGATGCCCAGCACCCCGGTCAGCAGCGAGGACAGCGGCGTGCCCGGCCGGACCAGCCAGGACAGGTCGAAGGCCTGCGTCTGGCCGGCGGTGAGCCAGCCCGCCTCGTAGGCGGTGTGGAAGGCCGTCATCACCAGGCCGGCGGCCACCACCACCAGGACGAGCCCGGTGACCCGGAAGAACCGGGCCATGTTGAGCTTCACGCCGCCCTTGTAGATGCCGTAACCGATCGCCGCGGCCAGCACGATCCCGAGCACCGCGCCCAGCCAGGACGTGCTGGCGTCGCCGGAGGCGTGGAACGTGGCCAGCAGGAAGACGGCCGTCTCGAAGCCCTCCCGCAGCACGGCCAGGAAGGCCATCATCACCAGGGCCCGGCTCGACCCCTGGGCCAGGGCCGAGGCGGCCGCGCCCTGGAGGTCCTTCTTCATGCTGCGGGCGTGCTTGCGCATGAACACCACCATGTAGGTGACCATGCAGATGGCGAGGGCGCCGACCACGGTCTCGAGCCCCTCCTGCTGCCGCTGGGGCAGGTCCGAGGAGATCACCTGGAGCGCGATGGCCACGCCGATGCAGATCGCGACCGCCGCGGCCGTGCCGATCCAGACCTGGCGGAGCGCGTCTTTCCGCCCCTGCTGGCCCAGGAAGGCGGCGATGATCCCGACGATCAGGGCCGCTTCGAGTCCTTCCCGCAGGCCAATGACGAACGTAGGCAGCACGAGCAGACCCTTCCTTCGCAGTGGTCGCCCAATAGGGTGCGCCGCGCAGGCCCTCACGTCGCTTAGGTAAGGCTTACCTAAGCGCAGCGACGATAGGTTGTCAAGACTTGAATGTGACACTTGCGTTATCTAGCGGCTCGTGACGACGCGCACAGGACCGCCCGCCGAGTCGACCTGGTCCAGCCAGCCGGCCCCGAGGTGGACCGGCCGCTCGGGGATCAGCCGGACCGGGCGCGACCTGGTCAGGAGCCGGCCGTCCTGCCGGGCCTCGAGCCGCGCCCCCCAGCGGAACTCCCCGCTGCGCAGCACGAAACGGCCCAGCGGGGGAGCGGCGGCCGCCCCGGCCACGTTCGGCGAGATCCACCGCAGCGGCGGCTCGACCACGACCGGAACGGCGAACCCGCCATCGAGTTCCCCCCGCGGGACTCCGCTTTTTAGAAACAGGGCGATCTGCCGGGCCGCGTGCCGCCCTGACAGCGCGGCGATGTCCGCGGTCTCGGCCGCGTGCACCAGGTTGCCGGCCGCGAACACACCCGGGACCGACGTGGCCAGCGCCGTGTCCACCGCCGGCCCGCGGGTGCCGGGATCGAGCCCGAGCCCGGCCCGCCTGGCCAGTTCGTGATCGGGGATCCAGTCTCCGGTGAACACCACCGTCTCGCACGGCACGAACCTGGCCGTCCCGTCCCGCGTCACCTCCACCCCGGCCAGCCGCCCGCGCTCAGCCTCGTGACCAGCCCCCTGGCCAGCCACGATCCGCGACCCGACGATTCTCGACAGCGTCGAGCGCGTCCACACCGGGATCCGCCAGCGGACCGCCGCCCCGAGCCGGAACGCGGCATAGCTCTGCTGCCGCTCGTGCTCGGTGACCAGCGCCACCACCTCCGCCCCGGCGTGTGCCAGCGTCACCGCGGCCGAGAACGAGACGTGCTCGGCCCCCACCACCAGGGCCCGCCCGGTCAGCCGCTCCCCGCTCAGGTAGACCCGCTGCTGGAGCTCGCCGGTGGTCATCACCCCGGCCGGGCGGTCACCGGGCACCAGCCGGGCCGCCCGCGGCCGCTCCCGGCACCCGGTGGCCAGCAGCACCGCCGCCGCGGGCACCGTCTCGATCCCGGCGGCGCTGGTCAGCGTGACCTGGTGCGGGCCACCGGGGCGCACGTCAAGACAGGTCACCGTGGTCCCCGCCCGCACCTGCGCCCCGGCCGCCACCGCCGCCCCGGCCAGCGCCTGCGCGTACGACGGCCCGGTCATGACCCGGTGCCGGTCACGCAGCCCGTACCCGGTGTGGAAGCTGTGCCGCGGCACCCCGCCGGCCGCCGCCTCCCGGTCGGCCACCAGCACCGAGCCGACCCCGAGGCGCCGTAGCTCGCGAGCCGCCGACAGCCCGGCCGGCCCGGCCCCCACCACCACGACCGTCATCGGCGACCGGCCATCAGGCGTGACACCGCCGCGCCGCAGTAGAACCCCTGGCAGCGCCCGTTGCCCGCGCGCGTCCGGCGGCGCAGCCCGCCCAGGTCCGCGGGCGGCACCGGGCTGGCCAGCGCGTCCCTGATCTCGCCGCGGCTGACCCGCTCGCAGTGGCAGACGATCTCCCCGTAGGCCGGGTCGGCCGCGATCCTGGCCGCGTCCTGGTACGGACGCGTGCCCGCCTCCCCGATGTACGGCATGGCGGGCGGCGCGGGCGCGGGTCCCGGCCGCGGTACCAGCGGCAGCCCCGCCTCGTCCAGCAGCCCCGCGACGTGCTCGGCGATGCCGAGCGAGGCGGAAAGCCCGGTGGAGCGGATGCCGCCCGCGCACGCGTAGCGCCGCCCGCCGTCCGCGTAGACCTGGTAGTCGGCGTGCTCGGTGGCGGCCCGCAGCCCGGCGTAGGTCGAGGTGACCTCCTCGCCGGCCAGCCCCGGCAGGATCCGCTGCCCGGCGGCGAGCAGCGACCGCAGCCCGTCCGCGGTGGTGGCCACCGCGGACCGGTCCGTGACGTCCTGCGCCGTGGGCCCGAGCAGCACATTCCCGTACACCGTGGGGGCCACGAGCACCCCCTTGGTCCGCGCGGTCGGCACCGGCAGCAGGATCGAGCGCAGCAGCGGCCTGGCCAGCTTGTCGAACACGATGAGCTCGCCGCGCCGCGGCGTGATCGTGAACCCGCCGCCGCCGAACATCGCGTCGATCACGTCGCTGCCCAGGCCGGCCGCGTTGACCACCCACCGGCAGCGCAGCGGCCCGCGCGTCGTCGCCAGCTCGTGCAGACCGCC
>Ga0335083_10005478_pt1 | contig 15992 bp, 10 predicted proteins | sample Lox_Sample_42_FD_206716 | JGI IMG/M metagenome (GOLD analysis project Ga0335083, IMG submission 206716) | Soil microbial communities from Loxahatchee National Wildlife Refuge, Florida, United States - Lox_Sample_4.2 | ecosystem: Environmental > Terrestrial > Soil > Wetlands | place: USA... | reverse complement strand
GACACCAAAGGCGATGCCCGCGGCCATCCAGATCGAGCCCACCAGGATCGCCGGGCGGCTGAGATTGAGCCACAATCCCAGGCAAATCACGAAACCCACCACCGGCGGAATCAGGAAGCCCAGCTTCCTCTCCTTGGCGCGGACGTAGTAGCGCAGAAAGGCGGCCACATTCACGCCCATGAACGCGATCAACGCGCCAAAATTCAACATCTCCGCGCCGAGGCCGTAGGCTTCGCCGCCATTCATGATTTTCTTGAAGGTTTCCCAGGTGAGCGGCGTAGTGCCCAGCGCATACGTTTTGAAGCCGGCAATGATTTCCAGCAGAAACGCTCCGATCAAGGCCACGGCGCCGACCAGAAACACGTTGTTTCGCGGGATGTGGTGCTTCTCGTCCACGGCGCCGAAAAATCTCCTCGGCAGCGCGTTGCTGCGTCCCATTCCGTAGAGGAGCCTCGCGGCGCCGATCTGCGCGCCCAGGCCGGAGCCAAAATTAGCCAGCAACAGGGTGAAGCCCACGATTGAAAACAGCGGCGCCCAGGAGCGTCCCGCGACGTACGAGTAGGCTGTATTGATGTCCGGGAACGGCTGCGAGGCCGGCCAGATCAACTGCGCGACATACACCTCAAACGCGGAGAGCACGCCGATTACCACGCAGGTGAGCACCGTCGCCAGCAGAATGTTGCGGCGCGGATTTTCCGCTTCTTCGGAGAGCGTGGAGATGCCGTCGAATCCGATATACGTAAGGACGGCGATCGAGGTGCACCCGAACAATCCGCCGAGCGTGAACGTTTTCGGATCGTAGAACGGGCGCGTGAAATAGGCCGCATCATGGGGCGCTCCAAAGATGTATCGCGCTCCGGCGATAAAAATCGCCACGACAACGATCCCCATGAAAAACGCCATGCCCGTATTGATCCGCGCGGAGGTCTTGATGCCGCGCACGTTGAGCAGCGTGAACACCGTCGCGAAGAACACTTTCCAGATCCAGGGCGGCACTCCAGGAGCAAACTGACTGGCCTGCCCCGCGCACCAGACCGTACAGATCAGCGGGTTCAGCATGTAGTCCATGACCATGCTCCAGCCCGTGATATAGCCCACCGCCGGATTTACTTCCTGCGCTACGTAGGTAAACGCCGAACCGGCGCTGGGGTAAGCCCGGGCCATGCGGCCATAGCTGATGCCGGTGAAGAGCATCGCGACCATCGCGATCAGTATGGCCGTTACCACGTGGCCTTTCCCACGATCGCTCAACACGCCAAAGACGGACATGGGCGCCACCGGCTGAATCACGATGATGCCGTAGAAAATCAGATCCGTAAGAGTCAGGGTTCGCCGGAGTCTCGGTCCGGATTCATTGACGCCCGTGGCTGTGCTCAAGCCCCTCTCCTTTTCGATGGGGAGCTTCGATTCGTTCCCAGCACCACCGCGCGCGTCAGGTTCCTGGGCGCATCGGGGTTCAAGCCCTTGCGCAGGCCAATCGCGGCCCCCAGCAGATGTGCGGGAATTGCGGTGACAGGGTATCGTGCAAACTCGGGTCCATCAAGCGCTAGTTCGACAAGAAGATCACTGTGTTTCTTGAGCGTTGGCGTGGCGCGGTTGACGATCACGCAGATGCCCGCGCCGAGTTCCTTCAACTCCTTGACGAGCAGTTCCTCCTCGGTGGCGGCCGCTTCCGAAATGAAAAACGTGATCAGGGTATCGGGCCCGGCAATCGAGCGCGGCCCGTGGCGGAACTCCATTGAGTGATAAACCTGCGCGTAGGACGAAGACATCTCGGTCACTTTCAAACCGGCTTCCTGGGCCAGCCAGTAATGGGCGCCCTGCCCGAGAAAAACATAGTCCTTGAACATTCTCCGCGCGGCGAACGCTCGAATCCTGCCCGTATGCGCATCGAGCCAGCTCTGGCCACACAGGGGCAATTGGTCAAGGGCGGAGGAAAACTGGGTGTCACCAATGAACTGGAGCGCCAGCCGCTGGAAGGCCAACAAGATTGCCGTGAACGAGCGTGTCATCACCGTGCTTTTTTCGTCGGCCCAGGTGAGCTTGAAGGCGTGAGTACACAAAGGCTCGAGGGGGCTGTTCGGATTACAAGTGACCCCGAGGGTCTGCACGGTCTTGTGCTTCTGCAGAAGTTCCGCGGCGCGAAGCACCTCAGTGGTTTCGCCGGAGCGGGACATCAGGACAATCTGTTCGGTGCCAAGGCGGCGCAGCGTTTCTTCGGGCGCAAAGAGAAGCTCCGAGGAGGGCACGCCGGTCGCCGGAATATAAAAATGCTTGGTCCAGAGGGCGGCGATCAATCGCGAAAGATAGTAGCTGGAGCCGGAGCCGACGAACAGCCACGGGCTGCGCGGCGAGAACAGAGTGGTGAATCGTTCCAGCTCTTCCGAGGCGCGAAGCTGGGCATCGGTCTCCGCCCAGATGCGGGGCTGCGAGAGAATTTCCTGGAGTGTGTGTTCGCCGTGCTTTGATTTGCGGGAAGCGGTGGCGAGCCTGGAGCGTGGGGCGGTTCTGGACAAGGGAGTCCTCATATTGAAACGATTCAATACGGCTATTTTGCGCAAGGGCCGAAGTCCTTGCAAGCCCTATTTTCAAGGGCGTTCTGCTTGCATCCCCGAGCCGTAGGATTTACCCTGTCCCCTCGTACAGGCCGCCCGACTTTCCACAACGGATATCTCTTCGTTCACACCGACGATTTCCCGCGCAACATGGGGTCCCGCTTTCGCGTCTAATGGAGGTAAGAGGAAAATAACCGGGTCAGCTAAGACCGGGCCGGTGTCATGGGCCAACTTCCATTTATCTTCGAACGACGCCAACTCCAGCGCGTGCTGCTGCACGCAGCGGGGTTCGCGCTCATCTTTGTGGCCGCCGACTGGCTGCGGGAAGTCAACGTGCGCCCGAATCCCGGGCTGCAGGGCTACCTGCAGATCACCACCGGAATATTTGCGTTTGTATTCGCCGCTGTCGCACTGGTGCGCTTTCAGGGGACGCAAGACCGCATTTCGCTGATCCTCGGTTCGGGATTCATGCTTTCGGGCGCGACGCTGGTCGCTTCCAGCGTCCTTTTCTTTCAGCTGAAGCACGACAACCAGATTTGGTTCCTGTGGGCACCGGTGGCCTGGTGGATCAGCCGGCTGTTGCTGGCACTGCTCTTCGCCGTGGCGCTGGTGGTGGAACATTTTCTTCCCAGGTCGCGCCATCCGAAGTTGGAAATCGCCGGCGGATTGTTCACGGTCATCGCGTCCACCTATCTAATCACGGCTTCGTTGCATAAGTTGCCACCGGAGACTTCGCACGATCCACAGGCGTTCATTCCCAGTCCGTTGCAACTCGTTCCCGCGGTCATTTTCCTGATTGCGCTGCTGGGCTACCGCCGCCGGAAATATCTACAGAATTCGGCATTCGACAAGTCCATCTACCTTGCGGTGTGGCTGAACCTGGCGGCGCAGCTGGCCGCGTGCCAGTCGATGAAGTTGCTGGACGGACCCTTCGTGTTTGCGCAAGGCATGAACGTGATGAGTTACGGAATCCTGCTGGGCGGCGCGCTCTTCGACAGCGCGAAGGTGTTCGAGCAGGTGCGGCACCTTGCGGCCAGCGATCCGCTGACGGGCCTGGCCAATTATCGAAAGCTACTGGACGTACTGGACACGGAGACCGAACGCACGCTGCGCACCGGGAGACCGTTCGCCGTGCTGCTGCTCGACCTCGACGGCCTGAAAAAAATCAACGATACCTACGGCCACCTTGTCGGGAGCCGCGCGCTCTGCCGCGTGGCCGATATACTCCGCTTCCATTGCCGCGCGATCGATACCGCCGCGCGATATGGCGGCGACGAATTCGCGCTGATTTTGCCGGAGGCCCGCGAAGAGGAAGCCGAACGCGTGGCAGCCCGCATCCGCGAAACGCTTGCCGCCGACCAGGAGCATCCGCCGCTTTCCGCCAGTATCGGCGCCTCGGTCTATCACGGTGAAGGCGAGCGCGTGGAAAAGCTATTGAAGGAAGCGGACCAGAATCTCTACGAAGAAAAAGAACGGCGGAAGCAGGCTCTGCGGTCTCCCGAGGCCTCCCGCCGCCGTTTGAAAAAGAGTTAGATTCCGGCCGCGCGCGCGTTACTTTGCGGGCACGAAGGCTGTCAGTTGTTCGCCGATTTTGGATTTGTCTCCCACCACGACGATCGTCATCTCTTCCGGCTTGATATAGTCCGCGGTCATCTTCTGCACGTCGGCGGTGGTGATTGCATTCACCTTCGCGACGTAGGTCTTCAGGTAGTTTTCCCCAAGGCCCTGGAAGTCCACGTATTGCAGCTGGCCGATCAAGGCGCCGCGATTGGAATTTTGAATTACGAAAATGCCGGAGAGGTAGTTTTGAATCCCCTTGAGTTCCGCGGGTGTTACCGGCTCTTTCTGCATGCGGGTGACTTCGCCGAAGATTTCCTTCAGCGAGGGGCCAGTGAACTGCGTGGTCACATCCGCTGTTTCCGCCCAGTAGCTGTCGTGATAACGCCGGGAAATTTCGCTGTGCGGAGAGTACGTGTAACCCTTTTGCTCACGAATGTTAGCCGTGATGCGCGAATTGAAGGAGCCTCCGAGCAGGGCATTGGTGACGATCAGCGGCACGGTGTCCGGGCTGGTCGCGGGCGGCACGGGCAACCCGACGATTAGGGTGGATTGCGGGGCGCCGGGGCGATCCGTCACGTCGAGCACGCGATGTGGCTTCATCACCGGGACGTTTTCGATGCGCGCGGGGCCCTTCTCCCAACCGCCAAAACTCTCGGCGATCGCTTTCTTGACCGCCGCCGTGTCGAATTTGCCCGCAACGTACAAATGCGCGCGTTGCGCTCCGAAATTGCCATTGTAGAAGCCCGTGACGTCCGCGATCGTAAGCTTTTTGATCTCATCCTCGGTGGGCAAGAGCGTTCCGTAGGGGTGGTCGCCGTACAGAATCTTCCGGAAGCGCTCCAGGGCCATGGTTTGCGGCTGCGAATTGGCGAGAGCGATTTGCCGCAGCGCATCGTTTTTCAGCCGGGCCAGTTCGGATTCCGGAAGTCGCGGATGCTCGGCGACATCGGCGAGCAATTTCACCGCGTCGGGAGTGAACTCCTCCAAAACATCGAGGCCGAGCTTCGTCTGGTCCGTCCCCGCGTTGATGTCCAGGGTGCTTCCCATGCGGGCGGCTTCTTCGGCCGCCTGCTGCGAAGAAAGTTTGTCCGTGCCCTCTTTCATCAGGTCGGCGGTTAATCCGGCAACACCGGCGCGGGCGCTGCCTTCATTGATTTGTCCCGCATCGACGGCCAAGCTTAATGACGCCTTCGGAATGATGCCGTAGGGAACGAGCGTGACTTTCAAACCGTTCGGCAGCGTATAGGTCTCATTCGCGGGGACGGTAAAGGCCTTCGCGGGGCCACCCTTGGGAGGCGTTTGTTTCTGCGCGCAGGCGGGCGTAATCGCAAGGAACGTTCCGGCAGCTACCAGCAGGCTCAGTTTCACGATTTTTATGCTCATCGGTGTTTTCCTTTCCTACTGGTTCTTGCCCGGCTCCGCAGCCTTCGTTTCCTTCGGAGCAGGCTCGATCTCGACAATGGTGCGATTGGCGGGGCGCAGATATTCCTGCGCGGTCTTCAGCACGAGTTCAGGAGTGACCTTGTCGAATTGCGTGACGAGGTCGTTGACCTTGGCCGGGTTGTCGTCGAACAAGGAGAAGCTGGCCAGCAAATCCATCAGGCCGAACCCGCCGAACTGGCCCATGGTGTCGTAGAGACTTGAGCGGAGCTTCACCCGCGCGCGGTCGAGCGTTTTCTCATCCACGGCCTTCGTGCGCAGGGGATCGACTACCGAATCAATGGCCTGAATCACGGCATCGGGTTTCGTCGTCGGGTCATAGATCAGGTACGCCGAAAACAGCATGGGCCCCTGATAGTTAAACATGTTGCCGAGCAGGTTGATTCCGCCGTCTACGCTGTCCGTAATGCCGCGCTTCTGGACGAGTTCCTGGCGCAGCAAGCTGTCGTCACCTTCGACGAGAAGCTGATCCAGCAGGCCCATGGCGTAATATTCCGGCGTGTTGCGATCCGGCATGTGATAACCAATGGCGAGCGCCGGCCGCGGGGCAAGAGGATCTTTCTTCACGACGATCTTTTCTTTTTCCTGCGTGGGTTCGGCCAAATCGGGAGACGGCGGAAGCTTCGACGCGGGGATTCCGGCGAAATACTTTTCCACCATCTTCTTGGCGTCCGCGCTTTCGAAATCGCCAACGATCACCAGCACAGCGTTGTTCGGCGCGTAGTACGTCTTGAAGAACTCTCTCACTTCGTCGAGCTTTGCGGCTTCGATATCGGTCAAGTCTCCGTAGAAGTTGTGCGCGTTATACCAGTTGGAGTTTGCCGCCATCGGCAGGTCGATCCACGGAAATCCGCCGAAAGGGCGGTTGAGAACGTTGACCTTCACTTCGTTGCCGACCACGCCCTGCTGGTTTTTCAGATTCGCCTCGGAGACGTCCAGGCCACTCATGCGGTCCGCTTCGGCCCATAGAATGGTTTCGAGCTTGTTGGAGGGCACCACTTCAAAGTAGTTGGTGAAATCGAAGCGCGTGGAGCCGTTGAGAATTCCGCCGTTGGACTGGATCAGCTTGATGAACTCCATCTTTCCGAGGTTCTTCGAGCCTTGAAACATCATGTGCTCGAACAGGTGCGCGAAGCCGGTACGGTCCTTCGGCTCGATGCGGAATCCAATCCGGTAGTAAACACCGACGCAGACGGTGGGCGCGGTGTGGTTCGGCGAGAGCACCACGCGCAGTCCGTTCGGGAGCTTGTAGTACTCCACTGGAACATGAAATTCATCCGCGGCAGCGGCGACGCCGGGCAAAGCCAGCGCGAGCAGCAGGCTGAGCGCCGCCAGCGCACTCCAAACCGCACCACGTCTCGGTACATGCATGCTTCCTCCTAATTTGGGAACGTCCAAGAGACCGCGGGGATGTCTTGAGGCAGACCCCTATGTGATTAAAGACGCAACGGCCTGAGGAAAGTTTCGTTGTTGCCCCTGCTTTCCTCAATATACTGCCCTTTTCTGCTCCGTGGCCTTGCTGGCAAGAGAAAAACGGGGCTCCGCTTTCTCTTCGCCGCAGACCAGGCCGGCAAGATATTCGCCGAAAGCCGGGCCGTGCTTGAAGCCGTGCCCGGAACCGCCACCGGCCAGCCACACATTGGGCATGTCCGGATGCCGGTCGATCAAGAAATCGCCGTTGGAGGTATTTTCATACTGGCATACGCGGGTTTCGGTGATTGGCGCGTTTTTCAGCGCGGGGAAACGCCGGGACACATAATTGCTCGCCCATTTTGCACCCTCGGCGCTGGCAGTGCGGGATTGCGTGTCGGGATCGACGCGGTCTCCGTGCGCGTCGCGCGCTACTTTCAATCCGCGCGACTCGATGTCTGGCATTCCGTAGACTTCGTCGTTGTTGAATAGCCAGGTGGGCAGCGAAGGCGCCGCAAAACGCGCATCGCCCGCGGGAGTTCCGAAAAAGAAAATTTCCTGCCGCGTGGGAAAGATGCGATTGCCCAGGAGTTCGGGAAACACTTTTCCAAGCCACGGTCCGCAGGCGAAGACGAACTGGCTGGCCGAAAACGTCTCACCGGCGGACGTCGCGATCTCCGCCAAAGGTCCGCTTCCGCCAGGAAAGGCCACCTGGGAGATCCGGAACTCCACGCCTTTTTCCTTCGCTTCCGCAAGTACCGTCTGCACGCCGCGGCGAGCCAGCAGGACGCCGCTGTCCGGTTCCAACAGCGCCCGATTCACGCCTTCAAAATTGACTTGCGGATAGCGCCGCGAAAGCGCTGCGTTATCCATCTCTTCATGGGCCACGCCGCAGCGCGCCAGGGTGACCAGCGAATCCTGCAAGCGGCCGATGTCCTGGCCTTCCATCCAGAGCACGCCGGTCTGCTGAAAAAGCTGTAGCCCGGAAGAGGCGGATAGCGCTTTCCACTGCGCCAGGGATCGCAGGGACCACCGCGTATAAATCTCGTCGGCGCCGTAACTCATGCGAATAATGCGCGTTTCTCCGCCCGAACTGGCGCGCATATGTGCCGGGCCGTAGGCCTCCAGAACCAGCGTCTTAAGGCCACGCTGCGCGAGATGCCAGGCCGTCCACGCGCCGAAAACGCCGGCGCCAATCACGGCCACGTCATAGCTGGAGGACTGCGCCATCGTGCCGTTATTCTAGCGCGGCCTCGGGGATTCGGGGTGTCCAAGTTGGCGAAACGGAAGCAACTGTGGGGCTTCGCGTAGAAAAACGCTCGGGGCGTTTACTTTCCGCCAAGCAGCGGCGCCCAGTGGCTGAGATGATTCAGGGATTCCGTGTGCGTGGGATCCAGGTGCAGCGGCGTCACGGAGGCTTCGCCCGCAAAAATCGCAGCGTAGTCGGATTCCGCATCGAGCTCCATGCCGACGTCCAGGCGCTGTTCGCTGAGCCAGAAGTAGAGCTGGCCTCGGGGATCTTCGCCTTCGCGCAAGACCGTGCGGGTGATCTTTTTCGATTGGCGCGTAAACCTCACCGTGCCACTCCAACTTTCGGGAACGTTTACGTTCAGCAGCACTTGCGACGGTAGGCCTTCCTTCAAAATCAATTCGACAGTTCTTCGCGCGATTTTCGCCGCCGCGGCGAAATCCGAATTCGCGCGCTTCGAACAAAGCGACATCGCGAGTCCCGGCACATGATGAATGACTGCTTCGCGCGCCGCGCCCACGGTTCCGCTGTAGTAGACATTTTCGCCGAGATTGGCGCCGTGATTGATCCCGGAAATCACCAGGTGCGGCGGTGCGGGCAGCAACTTGTGCAACGCCACGATGACGCAATCAGCCGGCGTCCCATCAATGGCCCACTCGTTTTCGCCCGTGGCGTGACAGACAATCGGTTGCCGCAACGTCAGGCTCTGCGCGGCTCCGCTTCGTTCCCAACTAGGTGCGACGATGCTCACCTCGGCAATCTCGCGCAGCTCCTGCGCCAGGGCTTTCAGCCCCGCCGCCTGATACCCGTCGTCGTTGGTCAACAATACCCGTGGTTTGCTCACTTCGTGGGAATCTCCATCCATCTATTGTAATGGCGACGAGGCCAATCTTTGGACCGGATGTTCGGCGATTGCAGTTTTGCAATTTTGAACAAGTCTGGAGCGCCCGGCGCGCAATCGCCAAATGTCGCAACCTGGGTTCCGGCAGAGAGAACCAATGCGCGCGTGCGCCTGGATTCCTTGCCCAAAACATGCGGAGTCACTAAACTAACGCCAATCCAGGAGGTCCGCCATAAAACTCTCGGTCTTTTGCGGGGTGAGCGTCGACGGCTATCTGGCCCGCCGGGACGACGGACTTGATTTCCTGGATACCGGCGGAGAAGAACCCCACGGGTTCGACGAGTTTCTGGCCAGCGTGGATGTGATCGTGATCGGCCGGCGGACCTTCGAAGTCGTGATGCGACTCGGGCACATCGGTCTTTACGGCAAAAAGCAGGTGGTTGTGCTGAGCAGCCTTCCGCTCGATTTGTCGGGGGTCAAAGGCGGCATGGTCGAGCAAATGTCGGGAGAACCCGCCGAAATCGTGAAGCAACTCGCATCCAGGGACTTCAAGCACGCATATATTGACGGCGGCATTACGATTCAGCGATTCCTGTCGGCCGGATGTATCGACCGGATGGTGATCACGCGTGTCCCAGTACTCATCGGGGCGGGGATCCCGCTGTTCGGTCCGCTGCCGCGCGACGTTGGACTTCGCCATGTCGCAACTCGTTCCTACAATGGCGGTCTGGTGCAGAGCGAATACGAGATTGCCGCGAAGGAATCGTCCCAATAGGGACTCGGAAGAATTCGCCGGCGTCTTAGTTTGTGTGGGCAAAGGTGGGGTCAGATGCCAAGGTGGCTTCCGAGTCCCGAACTTTAGATTAAGCCGCGTAGTTCCAGTCAATTACAGCAAAAATTCTCAAGTTAATGTTCTCAAAGTTCAAATGTGTGTAGACGGAATCGAACCCACGTCTGAAGCTTGGGAAGCTTAGCGGAACACCAAAAAACGTTCGAATTGGCGGCTTTTTGACGTTTTTCGGTTTTCTGAATTGGATTCCAATTGGAGCAGCGGTGGGGTTAGCCGCTTCTCGCAGGCTCACAAAACCCTCTAGCGTTCTCATAGGTTCTTTGAAATCAAGGAACAAGCTTAACGCTCGGTCCTTGTTCAGCATTCACCAGTTTGCTAAACGGCCGCCCAAAGGTAGCTCATAGGGTCGGTGGGGATCGAACACGACCCCCTGTTTTTAAGTCCCGCGATTTGATGGCGTTGCAGCCGCCTACCAATTTCAATTGCTGATTCTGCTGACTTGGAACTATGCGCGACGAGGTAAGTGAATTCGGCGATCGATGACGACTTTGGTTAGCTCGGCCTTCGTTGACTTGCCCTCCTGAGCGACCTAAGATTGCGCCAAATGGCGGACTCCTCATCGCTCATCGGCCAGTCCATCTCGCACTACCGCATCATCGAGAAGCTCGGTGGAGGCGGTATGGGTGTCATCTATCGAGCTGAGGACACTAAGCTACATCGCTTCGTTGCCTTGAAGTTCCTCCCCCACGGGTTTGCACAGGACTCACAAACTCTGAGCCGCTTCGAGCGCGAGGCCCAGGCGGCTTCTGCGCTGAACCATCCCAATATTTGCACCATTTATGAGATCGGCGAACACAACGACAAGCCTTTTATTGCCATGGAGTTTCTCGAGGGGCAGACGCTCGAGCAACTTCTCAATGGTCAGCCTTTACCGCTCGAACGGGCTTTGGAACTGGGAATTGAAATCGCGGGCGCACTGGAAGCCGCCCACGCCGAAGGCATTATCCATCGCGACATCAAACCCGCGAATATTTTTGTGACGAAGCGCGGCCATGCCAAGGTTCTCGATTTTGGCCTTGCCAAGATCAGGCCAGCGCTGAACACAACCAACAATGCGGAAACCGCGCTAACGAAAGACGTACAACCTCACAATCTGACAACTCCTGGCAGTATTTTAGGGACGGTTGCCTACATGTCGCCTGAACAGGCGCGCGCAAAAGAGCTGGATGCACGCAGCGATCTGTTCGCCTTCGGAGCGGTGCTCTATGAAAGCGCCACTGGACAATCGCCTTTCCGAGGAGACAGCACAGCGGAGATTTTTGACGCCATTCTGAATCGCACTCCCGTGGCTCCCGTGCGATTGAATCCCAATCTGCCTGCGGAACTGGAAAGGATCATCGACAAGGCGTTGGAAAAGGATCGCACGCTGCGTTATCAGCACGCGTCGGAGATAGGTGCGGACTTACGGCGGCTGAAGCGGGACACGGAAACCGCCCGCATGACCGTAGCCAGTTGGAACGCGACGGCCGGTGCGGAGCCAGAGCCGAGTTCTCGTTTGGGGGTAGGGTCACGCCCCATATCCGTCTGGGCCGCGGTGGCGGCGGTTCTAGCACTCCTTGCCGTGGTCGCCGGTGGATTCTATTTGCGATCGCGCCTGGCGCCTTCCGTAACAAAGGCTGCACCGCTCACCGAAAAAGACAGTGTGTTGTTGGCGGACTTCGTTAACAAGACCGACGATCCCGTTTTTGATGATGCCCTGAAGCAGGCTCTTACGATACAGCTGAGTCAATCACCCTTCCTGAATATTGTTTCTGATCGCAAGATCGAGGAAACGCTGCGGCTGATGGGCCAGCCAGCGCAACGCATCACGCCGGAACTAGCGCGAGAAATCTGTATTCGAACGGGCAGCAAGGCGACGGTGCTCGGTTCGATTTCTAGTCTCGGCAGCCAGTACGTGATAGGGCTGAGTGCCGTGGGCTGTGGTAATGGAGATACTCTGGCCACCGAACAAGGACAAGCAGCCGGCAAGCAAGACGTCCTTAAGACGCTGGGACGGGCGGCCAAAGTTCTGCGGAGGAAGCTGGGTGAATCGCTGGTCACTGTGGAGAAGTTCGATGTGCCCGTGGAAGCCACCACTCCTTCGCTCGAAGCCCTGCAAACCTACAGCATGGGGGGCAGAACCAGACGCAGGAAGGGCGATGCCGAAGCAATTCCTTTCTTTAAGCGTGCGATTGAACTCGATCCGAATTTTGCGCTGGCGTATGCAGGGCTGAGCCTCGCGTATTTCAATCTGAATCAGGCCGGTCTGGCCGCCGAGAATGCAACCAAAGCGTATGAGCTGCGGGATCGCGTGAGTGAGCGCGAGAGATATCGCATCTCAACTACTTACTACCATGCCGTCACGGGAGAGCTGGAAAAGGCGATTGAAATATACGAACTGTGGTCCAAGAGCTATCCCCGGGATGACACACCGCCCTTGAATCTCGGTGTCGTGTATCAACAGTTGGGGCAATACGACAAGGCCGTCGTCGAGACGGAAGAGGCGCAGCGCCTTGCGCCTACCGCGACGGGATACGGCAACCTTGCCTTCGAGTACATTGCGCTGAACCGCCTGGATGATGCGGACAAAGTGTTGCAACGGGCCCAATCGAACGACTTCGACGGGCTCGATATTCGGGCGAATCTGTATCTCTTGTCGTTCCTACGAGGCAACACCAACGGAATGGAGCAACAGCTCGCGTGGGCGGCCGGGCGGCTGGGAGACGAAGATGTGATGCTCTCTGGCCACGCGGATACCGAGGCATATTACGGGCGGCTTATGCGGGCGCAGGAATATTCGCGACGCGCGGCCGAAGCGGCAGTGCGCGCCGATTCGAAGGAGAGAGCGGCGCTCTGGCGGGCGGCTGCTGGGTTACGCGAGGCCGAGTTCGGGAATCCAGCCGCGGCCAGGCACAACGCGGATGCGGCACTATCACTGTCGTCGGGACGCGACGTCAAGTTGCTGGCAGCGTTAACGCTGGCGCGCACGGGAGACACGACCAACGCGAAGAAGCTCGTGGAACAAGTGAAACTCGAGAAAACCGCCTCCACAAATACAATGCTTAAGTTCTATTGCTTGCCAACGATTGATGCGGCGATCGAAATCAGCAATCGCAATCCCTCTCAAGCAATCCTCGATCTTGAAGCGACGACACCGTATGAACTGGGCGGTCCACTAATTTTCCCTTACCTCTACCCCTCGTGGATACGCGGGCAAGCCTATCTTGCGGCAAACAATGAGACAGCAGCTTCGTTGGAATTCAAAAAGCTGATCGATCATCCGGGCATTGCCCTGAATCAGCCAATAGCGTCGCTGGCGCATCTCCAAATCGCCCGAGCCTACGCCATGCAAGGCGACACCGCCAAAGCCAAGGCAGCGTATCACGATTTCCTCACGCTTTGGAAAGACGCCGACCCCGACATTCCCATCCTTATTGCAGCGAAGGCAGAGTACGCAAAGCTTCAATAGTTCCGAGGCGAGTTACGAGTTGTAGTGGACGATTGCTGGAGAAGTAAAGTGCTTGAAGGTAAGCGGCGGACCGCTGACCCGATCGCCTAGCAAATCGACGTTCACCTCAACACGCCGGGCGGCCATTGAACGATAACCATGATTAACTGCAAGGTCGGCTGGTCGCGGGCCTCAGCTCCATGATCTGCGAGCAGTCAAGACCAAGGCTATGCCAAAGGCAAGCAGCAAAAGGCTGGCTGGTTCCGGGGTGGCCGTCACAGTCCCAACGGTAACGGACGCATCCTTCATTAAGTAGTTTCCCACCGATTCCGTGTCTGCGATCGGGTCAAAATTTTCGGACAACGGATCTAGGCTAAAAAGATCGTAGGTCAGGACGATTTGGCCAAAGACCGTGCCGACCGAAGAAGGATTGATGAAAAAACTGCCGATTCCCTGCTGCGTGGCATTATCGAAGGCTTGCGTGAATGTACTATTCTCCGGCGACGGACTGACAAGAATGAATTGCGGCCCTGCGAAATCGGTGTACGTGCCGAAAGAGTTGGAACACGGGGATGTAATCACCCCCATACAGAAATCAGTGCTTGTGACCACGGCCCAGTTTGAGCCGAGATTCGTGATCATGAATCCCCAACCGACAGTCGAGTTTGCGGACCCGGCGATGGCACCATTGAGCGGATCGAGTGTCAGCGTCGGCAAAGTATCGGCACTAACCACGGTGCAGAGGGTCAAAATGCAAATTGCAACGATTCCGATGCTAATGCACATCCTCGTTTTCATGATCTGATCCTCATTTCTTCGACTACTGCGTCTGGTTGTAGCGAACCACGTAACCTGAGACGGCACCGTTGTTTGCGGAAAATAAAAATTTGGCCGTGAAGCGCGCAGATGCGGCGCAGCCTGTGAAGTCGATTGGTAGTGTAGTTGTTCCGGTCTGCAGCGGAGCAACGTTACCGACCGATAGAGGAAATGCCGCGCCGTCGAGCACCGGCGTGCACGCTGCGCCGAAAGTTTGCGTCAGCGTGAAACTATTGATGAGCACTGCATTTGCAGCACCAGGACCGTTGTCGAGCAAGGACAGAGTCCATACTCGAGCGTTGGGGGGGCCTGTCTTCGCGATGATGTTGCCAGCCATGGAGGTATTTAATTCGACGAAGTTTGCCGTCACGGTTTCGGAGTCTGTCATGACGACGGACGTAGATGAGCTGTTCGGGTTGACGACAAGTCCGGACCAATTCACGAAAGAATAGCCAGGCTTCGCTGTAGCGGTTAAGGGGACGACGGAGCCGGGAGTTTCGGAATATTGACCTTCTGTCGGATTGGTAGTTCCGGCGCCGAAAGGAGAAACGTGGACGGTCAGAGTTTTGGAAATGGCGACGAAATTGGCGGTGACAGTCTCATCGCTGGACATCAGTACGGAGGTGGAAGCGCTATTTGGATCGCCGACCGGTCCGGTCCAGCCAATGAAGGAAAAGCCCTGATTTGCAGTGACTGTAAGCGCGACTAGCGACCCGGGGAGTTCACCATGCATTCCCTCGGCGGGACTCGTCACGCCCGCACCTGAGGGCGAGACTTGAATGGTCAAATTGTTTGCTTCGGGCCGACCGGTGTTTTCACAGTGGCGGTCAAACGGGCCTTGGTCATCGAAACAAAGTTCATAAGCGCCGATATCGAAACCGCCGCCCTGTGGACGGGGGATGCCGCGCTCGTCGGTGGAGAGTCCGCCAGCGGCTGAGTTAAAGGCAGGATCGCTGACGCCATCGAGGATTGCCAGCGTCGGAACGATACCGGGCAGATTGATTTGAAGAGGGCCCAGAAAAGGAGGCTGGTTCGTAACGATGCCCGGGCATTCGAGGAAATTGCTGTGATTGTTGGTGTTGTCGCTCACAATGAGGTTCCCATCTCCCATTGAAGTGATATGTTCGTCGTAAAAGCACTCGCGAGCGCTAGGATTCGAAACGATGGTGTTGAAAAGATTGAAGGAAACAGGGGGAAAGAATGTGAAGGGTACGCCGTTTTGGATTGCAGTGATCGGATTGACGTCGACGACGATGCCCGCGCCTTCTCCGGTACTCGTGTTTCCGACGATAGTCGAATTCTCCACGGTCAAATTACTATCGACCGCAAAGATGGCGCCGCCTTCGTCTTGCCCATTGTCTGCAGCGATGCAGCTAGAATCGCACGCAGCTGGGAGCGTTGCTCCGTTTCCTCGAATGACAGAGTTTTTGAAAAAGGTTGAGTTCTGAATCGTGACAGCCCCGCTGTGGCTAAAAACTGCACCGCCTAAACCTGCGCCGCCACCGCCGACTTCGGGATTTCCGCCACGCCCAGCGAACCGTCCTGCTGCGCCCCCGGCAAACCTCGTCGAGGTAAATAACGAGACCCCGCTGCTGGCGCCACCGCCACCGCCATACCCGCCCGCGCCACCACGATTCGATACATCACCTCCGTCACTTCCGCCACCTCCGCCGAAACCACCTACTCCTCCATCGTGGTCGTCCCCACCACCGCCACCACCGCCGCCATACCCGCCATGACCTCCACCGCCTCCGCCTTGTCCAAGTAAACCGCTCCCACCGCCACCACCGCCGCCATCGCAACCCCCGTGACCATCATCTGGAAAATCTCCAAAATCTCCTCCA
>Ga0335083_10005476_pt1 | contig 15995 bp, 15 predicted proteins | sample Lox_Sample_42_FD_206716 | JGI IMG/M metagenome (GOLD analysis project Ga0335083, IMG submission 206716) | Soil microbial communities from Loxahatchee National Wildlife Refuge, Florida, United States - Lox_Sample_4.2 | ecosystem: Environmental > Terrestrial > Soil > Wetlands | place: USA... | reverse complement strand
GAATCCGCTTGCCATCATCCCGGTCGCAGTGCTGCTGGGCGGCATCTCGGCGAGTGGCGGCATGCTACAGCGCCGGCTCGACATGCCCGATGCGACCGTGCTGGTGCTCCAGGGCATGGTGTTCATGCTGATCCTGGCCAGCGAGACGCTGTACGGCCGTTTCCGGATCTTCCGTCCCCGCGAGGCCGAAGTGGCAACGCCGGCGGGAAAACCCGCATGACCGACCTCGGCTGGTGGGGCGTGCCGATCGCGGTGCTCGGCGGCGCGCTGCGCGTGAGCACGCCGTTCCTGTTCGTGAGCCTCGGCGAGTGCATCACCGAGAAGAGCGGGCGCATCAACCTGGGACTGGAGGGCATCCTCGTGATGGGCGCGATGACCGGCTACGCAGCGTCCTATACCACCGGCAGTCCCTGGACGGGCGTGATAGCGGCGGGCTTCGCCGGCCTGCTGCTCGGCACGCTGCACGGCCTGATCTGCAGCCTGCCGCGCGTCAACGACATTGCCGTCGGCATCGGGCTGATGCTCTTCGGCACCGGCTTCGCGTTCTTCCTCGGCAAGCCCTACGTGCAGCCCAAGGCGCCGACGCTGCCTGCGATCGCATTCGGCGACTGGAGTTCGGTGCCGCAGATCCAGGCGGCGCTCAAGGTGAATCCGCTTTTCCTGATCGGCATCGCGCTCGCGTTCCTGCTGGCGTGGGCGTTCCGCAATACGCGCTGGGGCCTGGTGGTGCGCATGGTCGGCGACAGTTCGGACGCGGCGCGCGCCATGGGCTACCGCGTGAACACGGTGCGAACCCTTTGCACCGCGGCCGGCGGCTTCCTCGCCGGCATCGGCGGCTCGTTCCTGTCGCTCTACTACCCGGGCAGCTGGAGTGAAGGCCTCTCGAGCGGCCAGGGCCTGATGGCGGTGGCGCTGGTGATCTTCGCGCGCTGGCAGCCGGTCAACTGTTTTTACGCCGCGCTGCTGTTCGGCGGCGCCGGCTCGCTCGGGCCGGCCCTGCAGTCGGTCGGCGTGACATCGGGCTACTACCTGTTCAACGCCGCGCCCTACGTGCTGACGCTGGGCATCATGATCGCAACCTGCTCGACACGGCGCAGCCTCGCCGGTGCACCGGGCGAACTGAGCATCGTCAAATGACCAAGCGCACCGCGCATCTAACCGCCCAGGCGGAACCCTATCCCTGGCCCTACGATGGCGACCTGCGCCCGGCGAACACGGCGCTGATCGTCATCGACATGCAGACCGACTTCTGCGGCAAGGGCGGCTACGTCGACAAGATGGGCTACGACCTGTCGCTCACGCGCGCGCCGATAAAGCCCATCAAGGCGCTGCTCGCGGCCATGCGGAAAAAAGGCTTCCATATCATCCATACCCGCGAAGGCCACCGCCCCGACCTCTCCGACCTGCCCGACAACAAGCGCTGGCGTTCGCGCCAGATCGGCGCCAACGGCGTCGGCATCGGCGACCCGGGGCCCTGCGGCAGGATCCTGGTGCGCGGCGAGCCCGGCTGGGAGATCATCCCCGAGCTCGCGCCGAAGCAGGGCGAGGTCGTGATCGACAAGCCCGGCAAGGGATCCTTCTGCGCGACCGATCTGGAGCTGATCCTGCGCACCAGCGGCATCCGCAACCTGGTGCTCACGGGCATCACCACCGACGTCTGCGTGCACACCACCATGCGCGAAGGCAACGATCGCGGCTTCGAATGCCTGCTGCTGTCTGATTGCACCGCGGCTACGGACAAGGGCAACCATCTCGCCGCGCTGCACATGGTCAAGATGCAGGGCGGCGTGTTCGGCGCGGTCACGGATTCGCGCAAGCTGATCAAGGCGATCGGAGCCGGCTGATGGAAGACGGCATGATGCGCCTCAAGCCGGAACACCCGGCGATTCCGGCGCGCGGGCTGGCCGTCGAAGTCAATGGCATGAGCAAGCGCTTCGGCGACTTTGCCGCGCTCGACGATGTGTCGATCAAGGTGCCGGCCGGTTCGTTCCACGCGCTATTGGGCGAGAACGGCGCCGGCAAGAGCACGCTGGTCAAATGCCTGGTCGGCTTCTACGAGCCGGACGGCGGGGAGATCCAGGTGGACGGGCGCGAAGTCGCAATCCACTCGCCGCAGGACTCGCATGCGCTCGGCATCGGCATGGTGTACCAGCACTTCACGCTCGTGCCCAGCATGACGGTGGCGGAAAACCTGGTGATGTCGCGCGCCGACGTGCCGGCGGTGGTGAACTGGAAAGCGGAGCGCGAGCGCCTGGCCGAATTCATGAAGACGGTGCCCTTCGAGCTGAAGCTCGATACGCCGGTATCGCGCCTCGCCGCGGGCGACAAGCAGAAGACCGAGATCCTCAAGCAGTTGTACCTCGAGCGGCGCTTCATGATCCTGGACGAGCCGACCTCGGTGCTCACGCCGAACGAAGCCGACGAGGTGCTCGGCATGCTGAAGGACATGACGCGCGCTAACAGGGTGACGGTGCTGATCATCACGCACAAGTTCCGCGAGGTGACCAACTTCGCCGACGCCGTCACGGTATTGCGGCGCGGCCGCTTTGCAGGCGCGGGTCCGGTGGCCGAACTCGACACCACGAAGATGGCCGAGATGATGGTCGGCGACCGGGAAATCCCGCAGGCCAAGGGCGAAAAAGCCGGCGGCGCCGGCGCCGACGGACGGCCGCGGCTCGGCATCAAGGGCCTGGTGGTGCACGATGACACCGGCCTGCCGGCGGTGCGGGATTTTTCGCTCGAGGTCCGGCCCGGGGAAATCGTCGGCATCGCGGGCGTCTCCGGCAACGGCCAGAAGGAACTGGTCGAGGCGCTGGTGGGCCAGCGCACGCTGGAGTCGGGCGAAATCAGCGTCGGCGGCAAGCCCTACGCTGCGTCGCGCGGCGAGATCCGCTACTGGAAAGCCTTCAGCTTGCCCGAGGAGCCGCTGCGCAACGCCTGCGTGCCCGGCATGAGCGTGGCCGAGAACATGGCGCTGCGCAATTTCGACCGCGCCCCGATCTCCGCCGGCTTCTGGCTGAAGAGCGGCGCGATGCGCGAGCAGGCGCTGCGCTGGATCGCGGACTTCGGCGTCAAGACGCGCGGCCCGGAAACGCCGATCGCCGCGCTCTCGGGCGGCAACGTGCAGCGCGCGGTGCTGGCGCGCGAGCTGTCGGGCGAGGCGGCGGTACTGATCGCGGCCAACCCGGTGTTCGGGCTGGATTTCGCCGCGGTGGCGGAGATCCACGACCGTATCCTCGCCGCGCGTAACCAGGGCGCGGCGGTACTGCTCGTCAGCGCGGACCTGGACGAGCTGCTGGAGCTCTCGGACCGCATCGTGGTGATGTTCGAGGGCGGCATCGTGCACGAGACGCCGATCGCCAGCGCCGACATCTCGGTGATCGGACCGGCGATGGCCGGGCATGGGCATCACTGACGTTGCCATGGCGAGCGTCGCAGCAATCCCCTTTCCCTACAAATTTGAGCCGTCGCACACCGCGCTGGTGGTGATCGACATGCAGCGCGATTTCGTCGAGGCCGGCGGTTTCGGAGAAACACTCGGCAACGACGTGCGCCGGTTGCAGGCAATCATTCCGACGACGCAGAAGCTGCTGGCAATCTGCCGCGGGGCGGGCATCGCGGTGGTGCACACGCGCGAGTCTCACCGCCCGGACCTGTCCGACTGCCCGCCCGCCAAGCGCCTGCGCGGCAGCCCGAAGCTGCGCATCGGCGATGCCGGCGCGATGGGGCGCATCCTGGTGCGCGGCGAGCCCGGCAACGACATCGTGCCGGCGCTCGCGCCGGCGCCGGGCGAAATCGTCATCGACAAGCCGGGCAAGGGCGCCTTCTACGCCACCGACCTGGGCGAGATCCTGCGGCTGAAGAACATCACGCACCTCCTGTTCGCCGGCGTCACGACCGAGGTCTGCGTGCAGACCACGATGCGCGAGGCGAACGACCGCGGCTACGACTGCCTGCTGATCGAGGACGCGACCGAAAGCTATTTCCCGCAGTTCAAGCAGGCAGCGCTCGACATGATCCGCGCGCAGGGCGCGATCGTCGGCTGGACCGCGACCTGCGCGCAACTGGCCGAGGCGCTCGCCTAGTCCGGCGGGCCGGGACGCGCGCCGGGCGCCGCCGCCAGCACCTGGGGTGCGGGCGCAGCGGCCTCCTTCTGCGTCAGCGTCATCAGGATGTCGGCATACCACGCGAAGTTCAGGTCCAGGCTCTCGTCGATGCTCGCGTCGCGGTTGGTGACATCCAGGCGCGTGGCGTGGACGCCGAGCAGCAGCCAGGACAGTTCCGCTCGTCCGGCGCGCGCTGCGGCTTCGCGCGCCACCACCGGCGCGCCGCTCATGCCGCGGTGCAGCCGCGCATCGGTGAGGAAGTAGCCCTTGCCCTGGAAGCGGATGCCGAAGGAGGACGCGATCACCGACTGGCGCGCCACCGGCAGGCGGTGCAGCGTATCGTGCACGCCGAGCGGAAAGCCGACCACCAGCACCGAGGTGCCGAGTTCCACGCGGTCCAGCCGTTCGACCAGGTGCGCGGGCGAGAAGGCGCGGAACAGCATCTTCCCCGGCAGCGCCTTGCGCTCGAGCTGGATCGCGACGACGTCGATCGCGCCTGCCGAGTCCAAGCCCTCGTGCCAGAGAGATTTGCCGTCGCGGTAGAGCGGAATCGAGAACTGCACCGTGTTTCCGATATTCGTCGCGTCGACGTGCAGCTCGATTTCGAGCCGGTCGGGGAAATGCTCGCCGGCCTCGTCGTGCACCACGTGGCGGTTGGTGATCAGGTAAAGGCGCTCTTCGCGCTCGAAGAAGAAGCCGGTCGCATTGGTGAGCTGCTTCTGCCCGAGCATCGTCGATACCCGGGTCACCGCCAGCAGCAGCGATTCGATCACTGATTGCTTTTGCCGGGGCGGCCGGGCAGCGCGACGTCGACCGCGGTCAGGACGAAGGCGCCGGTCCGGGAGCGTTGTCTCATGCCCCATTATTCCACTAACGCGCGGTTACCTTCGCAGGTCGAGCGTGAAGGGGAAATTCGGATTGCGTTCTTCGGCGCGCACCTCGATGTGGCCGGGCGTGTGGCCCATCTTGACGAAGCGCGCGAGCCGCCGCCCCTCGGCGGCGTAGGCGTTGACCGGGAAATCCTCGTGCGCACGGCCGCCGGGATGCGCGACGTGGTACTGGCAGCCGCCCATCGAGCGGTTCATCCAGGTATCGACCAGGTCGAATACCAGGGGCGCATGCGCGCCGATGGTCGGGTGCAGCGCCGAGGGCGGCGCCCAGGCCTTGTAGCGCACGCCGGCGACGAACTCGCCGACCTTGCCGGTGGGCACGAGAGGCACCGGGCGGCCGTTGCACGAGAGCACGTGGCGCTCGCCGACGAGGCCGGTCGCGCGCAATTGCAGCCGCTCGACCGAGGAGTCGACGTAGCGCACGCTGCCGCCGGCGGAGCCTTCCTCGCCCAGCACGTTCCAGGGCTCGAGCGCGCTGCGCAGCTCGATGTGCGCGCCGAGCGAGGCGAATTCGCCCACGCGCGGGAAGCGGAATTCGAAGTGCGGCGCGAACCAGGCGGCTTCGATCGCGTAGCCCGCCTCGCGCGTCTCCGCGATCACGTCCTCGAAATCCTGCCAGACGAAGTGCGGCAGCATGAACCGGTCGTGCAGCCCGGTGCCCCAGCGCGCGAGGCGCGCCGGCCGGTAGGGGCGCTGCCAGAAGCGCGCTATGAGGGAACGCAGCAGTAACTGCTGCGTTAAGGACATCCGGGCATGAGGAGGCATCTCGAAGGCGCGCAGCTCGAGCAGGCCGAGGCGCCCGGTCGGGCCGTCGGGCGAATAGAGCTTGTCGATGCAGAACTCGGCGCGGTGCGTGTTGCCGGTAGCGTCGATCAGCAGGTTGCGGAACAGGCGGTCGGCGATCCAGGGCGGGATGCGCGAAAGCTTCTCGGTTTCGCGCAAGGCGATTTCCATCTCGTAGACCGAGTCGTTCCGCGCCTCGTCGATGCGTGGATGCTGGCTGGTCGGACCGATGAACATTCCCGAGAACAAGTAGGACAGCGACGGATGGTTGTGCCAGTAGGCGACCAGGCTTGCGAGCAGGTCGGGCCGGCGCAGGAACGGCGAGTCGGCCGGCGTCGCGCCGCCCAGCACGAAGTGGTTGCCGCCGCCGGTGCCGGTGTGGCGGCCGTCGACCATGAACTTCTCCGTGGTGAGGCGCGTCAGGTGCGCCTGCTCATAGAGGAAACCGATGTTGTCGACCAGCTCGCGCCAGTTGTTCGCGGGTTGGATGTTCGCTTCCAGCACGCCCGGGTCGGGCGTGATGCGCATGACCTCGATGCGCGGGTCTCGCGGCGGCTCATAGCCTTCCAGCACCACGGGAATTCCGAGCTCGCCGGCGGTTGCCTCGATCGCCGCCGCCAGTTCCAGGTAGACCTCCAGCGACTCGGCCGGCGGCATGAAGAGGTAGAGCGTGCCCTTCCTCGGCTCGGCGCAGATCGCCGTGCGCGTGATCCAGCCGGCGGATTCGAACGGGCCGGGCGCCTTGCCCGAAGGAGCGGGCCCCTTGCTCGCTGGTTTGCCTTTGCCCGATTCGCCCTTTTCAATAATCTGGAACTTGAGAGCGATCTCTTTCCTCAGCTGCAACGGCTTGAACACCTGCGCCAGATCGGGCGCGTGCACCCAGGGGAAATCCGCCTTCGAGGCCCAGGGCAGGGAATCGAGCGGCAGCCGGAAGCCGAGCGGCGAGTCGCCCGGGATCAGGTAGCAGCGCTCGTCGCGAAGGAACCACTGGCCGGTGGCCCAGCGGCCGGTGCCCTTGGACACCGGGAGGACGTGGCCGGCGATCTTGTCCAAGCCCTGCTGGAACACGCGGCGCAGGCGTTCGCGTTCCAGCGGATCGTCCAGGCGCGAGTCGAACGGGTCGACGTTCCCCGGCAGCCGCCGTTCGCGCCACAGGTAGTACCAGGTGTCCTCGTAGGCCGGGAACACATATTGCGGATCGAGCGCGAGTTTCTGCGCGAGCGTGCGCAGGAACAACGCTGCCTGCGCCTCCGTCGCGCCGTTGTCGATGCTTTCGTCCGCGAACAGCGCGGCGGCTTCCCAGATCGGCTCGCCGTCCTTGCGCCAGTAGCAGGATAGCGACCAGCGCGGCAGCGGCTCGCCCGGATACCACTTGCCCTGGCCGTAATGCAGCAGGCCCTGGGGCGCGTATTTTTCCTTGAGTTTTTTCAGCAACTGCGCGCCCAGCCTGCGCTTGTCCGGCCGCGAAGGAGGGGAATCGGCTTCGGTGTTCCACTCCGCGCCCTGCCGGTTGTCGACCGATATGAAGGTCGGCTCGCCGCCCATGGTGAGGCGTACGTCGCGCGCCGCAAGATCGGCATCGACGCGGGCGCCGAGCGCGTCGATGGCCGCCCACTGCTCATCCGTGTAGGGCTTGGTGACGCGCGGCGCCTCCCAGATGCGGTCCACGCGCATGAGGTGCGTGAATTCCACTTCGGCTTTCTCGGTGGCGCCGCTGATCGGCGCCGCGCTGCCCGGCTCGGGCGAGCAGGCGAGCGGGATGTGGCCTTCGCCCGCGAAGAGGCCCGAGGTCGGGTCCAGGCCGACCCAGCCGGCGCCCGGCAGGTAGGCCTCGCACCAGGCGTGCAGGTCGGTGAAATCTACTTCGGTACCCGAAGGGCCGTCGAGCGACTTTACGTCGGGCTTGAGCTGGATCAGGTAGCCGGATACGAAGCGCGCGGCGATGCCGAGGTGGCGCAGCAGCTGCACCAGCAGCCAGCCTGAATCGCGGCAGGAGCCGCTCGCGAGCGACAGCGTTTCCTCCGGCGTCTGCACGCCGGGCTCCATGCGCACGATGTAGCGGATCGCCTTGGAGAGATTCATGTTCAGGTCGACGAGGAAATCGACCGTCGGCTTCTTGGAGCGCGGCACCGCGTCCAGGTAGCGTTTGAAGCGCGGCGACAGCGCGCCGCGCAGGAGGTAAGGCGCCAGTTCGTGCAGCTGCGACTCCTCGTAGCGGAACGGATAGTTGTCGGCGCGCGGTTCGAGGAAGAAATCGAAGGGATTGATGACCGACATCTCGGCCACCAGGTCCACCTCGATTTTCAGTTCCCGCACCGGCTCCGGGAACACCAGGCGCGCGAGCCAGTTCGACTGCGGGTCCTGCTGCCAGTTGATGAAATGCTTGGCCGGCGTGACGCGCTGCGAGTAAGCGAGCACGGGCGTGCGCGCGTGCGGCGCCGGCCTCAGGCGCACCAACTGCGGTCCGAGCATGATCGGCCGGTCGTAGCGGTAGTGCGTTACGTGGTTTAGGGCGACGTGTATGGACATGGCAGAGGAGGAGCCTGGCTCAGCTACCCAAGTAGGCGCGCTGGATGCGATTGCCCAGTTCGTGCATGTCGGCGATGCACTCGGTCAAGTATTCGTGCAGGCCGTCCTGGAAGATTTCCTCGATGTCCGCATTGGTGAGGCGCGCGTGCAGTTCGCTCGCGAGCCGCTTGGCGGCGCGATCCTGGCCCTCGATGCGGTCCATGGCCTGCGTGATCTGGTCGAAGCAACCGGCGAGGGACCTCGGCATGCGCCGTTCGAGGATCAACAGCTGCGCCACCTTGATCGGCAGGATCTGGTCGCGGTACAGGCTGCGATAGGTTTCGTAGGCCGACACCGAGCGCAGCAGCGCGGTCCATTGGTAGTAGTCGAGCGCCCCGCCGACGTCCTTCACCGAGGGCAGCAGCACGTGGTACTTCACGTCCAGGATGCGCGCGGTGTTGTCGGCGCGCTCGAGAAAAGTGCCCAGGCGCGAGAAGTTGAAGGCTTCGCCGCGCATGATGGTGCCGTAGGTGACGCCGCGGTAGAGATGGCTGCGGTCCTTTACCCAGTCGAAGAATTTGGCCGCGCCGGCGCCGGCGAGGTCGGCCTTGCGCACGCGCTTCATCTCGATCCAGGTGGTGTTCAGCGTCTCCCACATTTCCGAGGTGATCTGCCAGCGCACCGCGTGCGCATTCTCTCGCGCCCACTTCAGGCAACTGTAGATGGAGGAGGGATTCTGCGGGTCGAGCGCGAGGTAGTCCACCAGCGCCTCGAAAGTCACGATTTTGCGCGTCTTGAAGTAGTGCTCCGCGCTGTCGGTGATGGTCAGCGGCGCAAGCTGGTTCTGCTCGCGCGTTTCCTTTGCGCCGAACAGCACCATGTTCGAAGTCACCCCGAGGATGCGCGCCATGTTTTCGGCGCGCTCCATCTGGCGGCTCATCCAGTAAACGCGGTCGGCGACTCTCGAGAGCATTTACTCCACCACCCAGGTATCTTTTGTTCCCCCGCCCTGGGAAGAATTCACGACCAGCGAGCCTTCCTTCAGCGCGACGCGCGTGAGCCCGCCCGGCACTAGCTTCACTTCCCTGCCCGACAGGACGTAGGGACGCAGGTCGACGTGTCGCGGCGCGAAGCCGCGCTTGACGAAGGTGGGGCAGGTGGAGAGCGACAGCGTCGGCTGCGCGATGTAGTTCGACGGATTCGCCTTCAGGCGCTTGCGGAACGCCGCAATCTCCTTCGGGGAGGCGGAAGGCCCGACCAGCATGCCGTAGCCGCCCGAGCCCTGCACTTCCTTTACCACCAGGTCGGCCAGGTTCGCCAGCACGTGCGCAAGGTCCTTGGTGTTGCCGCACATCCAGGTCGGCACGTTGGCGAGGATCGGTTCTTCCTTGAGGTAGAACTTGATCATCTCCGGCACGTAGGGGTAGGTGGACTTGTCGTCGGCGACGCCTGTGCCGACAGCGTTGGCGAGCGCGACGTTGCCCGCTCGATACGCGGCGAACAGGCCCGGCACGCCGAGCATCGAATCCTTGCGGAACGCGAGCGGGTCCAGGAAGGCGTCGTCCAGGCGGCGGTAGATCACGTCCACGCGCTGGCGGCCGCTGGTGGTGCGCATGTAGACCGAGTTGTCCTTGACGAAGAGGTCGGGCCCTTCCACCAGCTCGACGCCCATCTGTTGCGCGAGGAAGGCGTGCTCGAAGTAGGCGCTGTTGTACTGCCCGGGCGTGAGCACGGCGACCACCGGGTCGCGCACGCGCGGCGGGGCGGAAGCGCGCAGCGTCTCCAGCAGCATCGACGGATAGTGCTCGACCGGCAGCACGGTCTGGCGCTCGAACAGCTCGGGAAAGAGCCGCATCATCATCTTGCGGTTTTCGATCATGTACGACACGCCGGAGGGTGTGCGCAGGTTGTCCTCGAGCACGTAGTACTTGCCGTCCGAGTGCCGCACCAGGTCGATGCCCGCGATGCTCGAGTAGACGCGGTTCGGCAGGTCGACGCCGCGCATTTCCTTCTGGAAACCGGGATTTTTCAGCACCTGCTCCGGCGGGATCACGCCGGCCTTGAGGATCTCCTGGCCATGGTAGACGTCGTGCAGGAAGCGGTTGAGCGCGTCCGCGCGCTGCTTCAGGCCCTTGGCAAGCTGGTCCCACTCCGACTTCGGCAGGATGCGCGGGATGGTGTCGAAGGGGATCAGCCGCTCGGCGCCATCCTCGGCGCCATGCGCATCGCCATAGACAGCGAAGGTGATGCCGACGCGGTGGAACAGCAGGTCCGCCTCGCGCCGCTTCTCGGCGATCCGCTTGGCGGGGGTTTTCGCGAGCCACTCGGCGATCGGGCCGAAATGCGGCCGCACCTTGCCGTCGGCAGAGCGCATTTCATCGTATTGTTGGCGACGTTCCATGCGGAGTTCCCCCTCAGGAACGAGCAAAACACATGCCAGGCAGGCCGCCGCCCGAGACGGGCGGGGGCCCGGTCAGCTTCAGCCTTCGGGCTCGCCCTGCGGTTCCGTGTTCGGCTTGACCGCCGCGCGCCGGTATTCGGAGGGCGGGATGCCGACCTGTTGCTGGAAAAAGCGGGTGAAGTTGGATTGCGCGGAGAAGCCGAGCTCGGCCGAGACCTCGGCGATCTTGGCGCTGCCGGTCGAGAGCTTGGAAATCGCCGACTCGACGCACAACATGTCGAGGTAGGCGCGCGGCGAGCGGCCGGTGGAGAGCTGGAACAGGTCGTAGAAACGCGAGCGCGACAGGCCGACCTGGCTGGCCAGGTCGTTCATGTTGACGTCCTTGTTCGGGTGCGCGCGCAGCAGCGCGAGCGCGCGCCGGATGCGCGTATCCGCGAAGGGCGAACCGCGCCACAGCCGCCCGCCCGCCTGGCGGCGCGCGAGATAGGTTTCCACGATCGAGAGCATCAGCTCCTGCAGCATGAACTCGAGCCGCTCGTGGGACAGGAACTGGTCGTTCAGCACTTCGATCGCCAGCGTATCGGCGAGCTGGCGGATGCGCACGGTAATGGGCTCGCCCGCGGCGCTGAATGGCCGGTTGCCCAGGTCGAACACCGCGGGGAAGCTGCCGCGCAGCCAGTCGCCGGAGGCCTGGAACCAGAGCAGCTGGGCCGAAGCCGCGCCCGACCCGGAGGGGTCCGGCGTCGCAAGGCAGGTGACGCCCGGATTGAGGAACAGCAGGTTGTCGCGCGTGAGGCGGTGGCTTTCGCTGTCCACCCGCACGTCCAGGTCTGCGCCGTCTTGCTTGATGATGATCTGCGGCACGGCGCCGGTCTGCGGCGTCTCTCCCGCGGCAGCCTCGAGCAGCTGGAGCCGGCCGAAACTGCCGTCGAATACGCGGATGGGGCGTGCCATGCCGCAAGCTTAATGTCAGCCTGCGAATATAGCTAGTAGGCCAGCCAGCGAGGCCTTTTCGCGGAAATCACCCGGGTATTCACCCCCACCCAGTTGAGCCCGCCGAACAGGCGCGCGTGCTCGATTTTCACGCAGCGGTCCATGACGGTTTCCAGGCCGGCGGCGCGCGCCCTGGCGTCGGCTGCCTCGTTGACCACCCCGAGCTGCTGCCAGAGCACCCGCGCGCCGATGGCGATGGCGTCCTCGGCGACCGGCATCACGTCGGCAGTCTTGCGGAACACGTCCACCATGCCGACCTTTTCCGGAATGTCGCGCAGCGACGCGTAGCACTTCCGCCCCAGCACTTCCTTGTACTGCGGGTTCACCGGGATCACCCGGTACCCATGCTCGATCATGTATTTCGCGGCGAAATAGCTCGGCCGGTGCCATTGCGCCGACAGGCCCACCACCGCGATGACGCGGGACTCTTTCAATATGCGGCGCAGCGTGTTGATATCGTCGTGCACCGGCCTACTATAATCGAACTGTCACCCCGGAGGAGAGAGCGATGTACGTCGAAGAACGCATGTACACCCTGCAGGTCGGCACGGCGGCGCAGTACTTCAAGAATTACGAGGAATTCGGCATGAAGGTGCAGTTGAAGCACCTGCCGCACATGGTCGGCTACTACGTCACTGAAACCGGCGACCTGAACATGGTGATTCACCTCTGGGCCTACGACGATCTGAACCAGCGCGACAAATGCCGCGCCGCGATGCAAGCGGATCCCGAGTGGCATGCCTATCTCGTCAAGAACCGGCCATTCATGGTTTCGCAGCAGACACGCGTCATGAAATGCGCGCCGTTCTTCGTCGAACGGCTGAAGAAGATGCTCGCGGCAACGAAATGACCGCGCCGCATCCGCAGGTCGCCGCGCTGCTCGAGCGCGCGGCGAAGTCGCCGCTGCCCGCGTACTACGACGTCCCGCCCGCGGTGGCGCGGCGCCTGTACCGCGACGTTCGCGGCGCGCTCACGCCTGATCCGCCGGCCGTGGAGTCGGTGCAGCTGCTGCTGGCGCCCGGCCCGGTCGGGCCGGTTCCGGTCCGCGCCTACCGCCCCAAGGGCGCTGGCAAGGATGAAGTCCTGCCGGCGCTCGTCTACATCCACGGCGGCGGTTGGGTAATCGGCGATCTCGACACGCACGATGTCGTCTGCCGCACACTCGCCAACGGTGCGCGCTGCGCGGTGTTCTCGGTCGAATACCGCAAGGCGCCGGAGAGCCCTTTTCCGGCGGCTGTAGAGGATTGTTTTGCGGCATTGCAGTTCGTCTCCCGGGAAGAAAAGCAACTTCGTATCAATGCAAAACAGCTGGCCGTCGGCGGCGATAGCGCGGGCGGCAATCTCGCGACCGTGATGGCGCTCATGGCGCGCGACGCGGGCGCACCGGCGATCTCGTTCCAGGTGCTGATCTATCCGGGCGTGGACCAGCGCATGGCGCATGCCTCGATCAAGCGCAACGGCGAGGGCTATCTGCTCACCGAGAAGAGCATGCTGTACTTCCGCGGCCATTACCTGCCGAACGAGAAGGACCGCCTCGACTGGCGCGCGTCGCCCCTGCTGGCGAAAAGCCTGCAGGGCCTGCCGCCGGCTATTCTGCTCACGGCGGGCTTCGACCCGCTGGTCGACGAGGGCAGGGAGTATGCGGAACGCATGCAGAAGGAGGGCGTGAAGGTGGAGTACAAGAACTACCCCGGCATGGTGCACGGCTTCATCACCATGGGACGCGCGCTCGACACCGCGAACGCGGCGCTCGCCGATTGCGCGCAGGCGCTGAAGAAAGCCTGGGGCAGTTGAAGGCAGACCTGAAAACCAGGCATGGCGGCCGCATCCTCGCCGACGCACTTGCCGGCCACGGCGCACGCCTCGCGTTTGGCGTGCCGGGCGAAAGCTTCCTGCCGGTGCTCGACGGCCTGCACGACCTGAAAGACAAACTGCGCTTCGTCATCTGCCGCCAGGAAGGCGGCGCGTCCTACATGGCCGAGGCCTCGGCCAAGCTCACCGGCGAACCGGGCGTGCTGTTCGTGACGCGCGGCCCCGGCGCGACCAACGGCTCGGTCGGCGTGCACACCGCGTTCCAGGATTCCACGCCGATGCTGGTGTTCGTCGGCCAGGTCGGCAACGATTTCGTCGAGCGCGAGGCTTTCCAGGAAGTGGATTACCGGCGCATGTACGGGCCGCTCACCAAGTGGGTGGCGCAGATCGACCGCGCCGAGCGCATTCCCGAGTACGTGAGCCACGCCTTTCACGTCGCCACTGCGGGGCGGCCGGGCCCGGTGCTGCTCGCGCTGCCGGAAGACATGCTTTTCTCGGAAGCGGCGGTCGCGGATGCGCCGCGCTATCGCGCTGCCCGTGCCGCGCCGTCGCCCGCGGACATGAAGGAACTGGAAAAGCTGCTCGCTGCCGCGCAGCGCCCGTTCGTGCTGGTGGGCGGCGGCGGCTGGACCAGGCCGGCGACCGACGCCCTGCGCGCCTGGGCCGAGAGCGCCGGCGTCCCAGTCGGCTGCGGCTTCCGCTGCCAGGATTACTTCGACAACCGGCATCCGAACTACGCGGGCGACATCGGCATCGGCGTCAACCCGAAGCTCGCGCAGCGCGTGAAGGACGCCGACCTGCTGCTGGTGATCGGCGAGCGACTGGGCGAGATGACCACCAGCGCCTACACGCTGCTTGACGTGCCAGTGCCTAAGCAGAGGCTGGTGCACGTGCAGTCGGGCGCGGAAGAACTGGGGCGCGTGTACCGGGCGACGCTGCCGATCAACTCGGACTATTTGGAATTTCTTTTGGCCCTTCAGAAGTTGCATATTGGGAAGATCTGGAACGAAATCGTAAAAGAGGCACATTCACAATATTTGGAATGGAACAGGACCATTCCCATGCCGGGCACGCTGCACTACGGCGAAGTGATTGCCTGGTTGTCGCAGCACCTGCCGGAGGACGCGATCCTCACGAACGGCGCTGGCAACTTCGCCAGCTGGCTGCACCGCCACTTCCGGTACAAGGCCTGGCGCACGCAGCTCGCGCCGACCAGCGGCTCGATGGGCTACAGCGTGCCGGCGGCGGTGGCAGCGAAGATCTCGGCGCCGCAGCGCACGGTGGTTGCGCTGGCCGGCGACGGCGAATTCCTCATGAACGGCCAGGAGTTCGCCACCGCGATGCAGTACGGCGCGGCGATCATCGTGCTGGTGGTGAACAATGGCATGTACGGCACCATCCGCATGCACCAGGAGCGCGAATATCCGGGCCGGGTATCGGGCACTGAGCTCGCGAACCCCGATTTCGCCGCCTATGCGCGCGCCTTCGGCGGTCACGGCGAAACCGTGGAGCGCACGGCCGATTTCGCGCCGGCGTTTCAGCGTGCCGTGGCATCCGGCAAGCCTGCGATTGTCGAGTTGAAGATCGACCCCGAGGCGATCACGCCGTCGGCGACGCTCGCCGGGCTGCGCGCCGCGGCGCTGGCGAGGAAATAACCCGGCCTTCGTCCTAGAGGAAGCGGACGATGGTGCCGTTGCAGGACAGGCGCGGACTGCCGCCGAGTACGCCCGCCATGCGGTAGCAGCCGAAATTGATCACGCCGTTGCCGCCGAGGCTTTCCGCGTGCTCGCGAAACGCCTGCTTCGCTTCGTCCAGGGAGTCGTACCAGGGGGATCCGACCACGCTGATCCAGGATTCGATCCAGAGTCGCTTGACGATCTGGAAGCGCGCCGGGGCGCCGGTCACCGATTCGTAGATCGTGATCTTCTGCGGGGCCGCAGCCGCGGGCTCCGTCGGGGCGGGGGCGGCGCAGCCGAACAGGCAGAGCAGGAAAGCGGGAGCAGCAAGGCGCAGCAGCATGGGGCGTCCCTTACCTCGTCATGGCGATGAACTTGTCGTCGTCCTGCAGCTTGCGTTCGAATTTCAGGAAACCATAGTACCCGCAAGTCTTGCCGTAGGGGTAGTCGCGGCAGGCTTCGGGACGCGCCTCGTAGACGGTGCAGCGGCGCGTCTTGGTATCGAAGAGGTGGCAGACCTGGCCGAAGAATTCGTCCTTCTGGTGGCGCAGGCCGCGCGCTTTTTCGCCCGCGTCGTACTTGGTATGGCGCGCCTCGGCGGTGGCGTGGTCAATGCCGAAGTGCTTGGCGAGGCGCGCCACGTCGGCGCGCGACACCTCGATCAGCGGGTAGCTGCAGCAGTAGCCGGGACATTTCTTGCAATCGTAGGAGGCGTCGTTTTTCACTGTTCTCGATGGCGGGGAAAAAGGCCGCGAATTCTACGCTAATCGCTTTAACCCTTTTGGGTGCCGGGCACGTTTCATCCAGGGTATGCCCAACCTGGAGA
>Ga0335083_10005475_pt1 | contig 15996 bp, 13 predicted proteins | sample Lox_Sample_42_FD_206716 | JGI IMG/M metagenome (GOLD analysis project Ga0335083, IMG submission 206716) | Soil microbial communities from Loxahatchee National Wildlife Refuge, Florida, United States - Lox_Sample_4.2 | ecosystem: Environmental > Terrestrial > Soil > Wetlands | place: USA... | reverse complement strand
CCCGCGGGCCGACGCACGGCGAGCCCTGCGCCTATCGCACGACGCTCGCCTCGGTGGCCGGCGGCGTGCTGCCGACTTTCGCGGGCATGCCCGTCGTCACCGAGCGGCTCGACACGCTCGATCCAGCCACGATCGACACGCTGATCGTGCCCGGCGTCCCCATCGACGACGCCACCATCCTGCAATCCGAGCTCGTCGCGTGGATCGCGGCGGCCGCGCCTCACGCGCGGCGTGTCGCGTCGGTCTGCACGGGCGCGTTCTATCTCGCCGCGGCGGGCCTGCTGGATGGCCGCCGCGCCGCCACGCACTGGCGCAATGCCGCGCAGCTCGCGCGGCGCTTCGCGCGTGTCGAGGTCGATCCTGAGCCGATCTTCATTCGCGACGAGCGCGACGGCCGCGTGGTGTGGACTTCGGCGGGCGTGTCCGCGGGCATCGATCTCGCGCTCGCGTTGATCGAAGAGGACTGCGGTCACGCGGTCGCCATGCAGGCGGCGCGGCGCCTCGTCGTGTTCATGAAGCGGCCGGGCGGCCAGTCGCAGTTCAGCGAGGCGCTCGCAGCGCAGGACTCGGCGGGCGGCGCTTTCGACGCGCTGCACGGCTGGATCGCCGCGAACCTGCACGTCGAACTGAGCGTCGAGCGGCTCGCCGAGGAGGCGCGCATGAGCCCGCGCACCTTCGCGCGCCGCTATGTCGAGGCGGTGGGCCGCACGCCGGCGCGCACGGTCTCGGCGATGCGCGTGGAGGCCGCCGCGCACGCGCTCGTGCAGTCTCGCCGTCCGCTCAAGCGCATTGCGGCCGACTGCGGCTTCGGCAACGAGCAAAACATGCGGCGCGCGTTCGAGCGTCGTTACGGCGTGCTGCCGCTCGATTACCGGGCGCGCTTCGCGGCGAGCTGAAGCGGCGGCGCGCGCGGGCCATGCTGCACGCCGCAGAACGCTCTGCGCCTGCCTTATTGCCCTCGTATAATCGACGCCTCCTTACCCCACAATTCGAGCCGCCCTCGCGGAATCGCCATGAGCAAAGCCGACATGAAGACGCCCACCCAGCCGCTGGACCGTTCGGAAACGACGTTCCGGTTCCTCGCCGAGCCGACGTCGGTGAATTTCGGCGGCAAAGTGCACGGCGGTGCGCTGATGAAGTGGATCGACGAAACCGCCTATGCGTGCGCGGCGGTCTGGTCGGGCCGCTACTGCGTGACCGTGAGCGTGGGCAACATCCGCTTCCGGCGGCCGATTCTGGTCGGCAACATGGTCGAGCTGCGCGCGCGCGTGGTGGCCACGGGCCGCACCTCGATGCACATCCACATCACCGTGCACGCGGGCGACCCGAAGAGCGGCCAACTGCGCCTCACCACCGACTGCCTGATCGTGTTCGTGGCCGTCGACGAGAACGGCAACCCGATCCCCGTGCCGGAGTTCGTGCCGGAAACGGAAGAGCAGAAGCGCCTCGCGAAATACGCGCTCGACGTGAAAGATGCGCTCGACGCGATCGTCGAACTCAAGCCGGAGGAAGTGGCCAAGGGCGAAATCTGAGCGGCGAGATAAAGACGGGCGGCGAGGGGGAAAGCCTCGCCGCCCGTTTTCGTTTGCGACGTCGGAGACGTCGCTCAGGCGTCTAGCGCTTCAGATTGCCCACCATCTCGCCGGGCTTCACCCACTCGTCGAACTGCTGCTCGGTCACGTGGCCGAGCGCGAGCGCCGCGGCCTTGAGCGTGGTGCCTTCCTTGTGCGCCTTCTTGGCGATCTGCGCGGCCTTGTCGTAGCCAATGTGCGGATTGAGCGCCGTGACGAGCATCAGCGATTCGTTGAGCAGCGTGTCGATGCGCGAGCGGTTCGGCTCGATGCCCACGGCGCAGTGATCGTTGAAGCTGAGTGCGCCGTCGGCGAGCAGGCGGATTGACTGCAGCACGTTGTGCGCGATCATCGGGCGGAACACGTTCAACTCGAAGTTGCCGCTCGCGCCGCCCATGTTCACGGCCACGTCGTTGCCGAACACCTGGCAGCAGAGCATCGTGACTGCTTCGGACTGCGTAGGATTGACTTTGCCCGGCATGATCGAGCTGCCCGGCTCGTTCTCGGGAATCGACAATTCGCCCAGGCCGCAGCGCGGGCCGCTCGCGAGCCAGCGGATGTCGTTGGCGATCTTCATGAGGCTCGCGGCCACGGTTTTTAGCGCACCGTGCGCGAACACGAGCGCGTCGGCGGCGGCCATCACTTCGAACTTGTTCGGCGCGGTGACGAAGGGCACGCCCGTGAGCTTCGCAATGCTGTCCGCCACTTTCTGCGCGAACTGCGGATGCGCGTTCAGGCCCGTGCCCACCGCCGTGCCGCCCTGCGCGAGTTCGTAGAGGTGCGGCAGCGTCGATTCCAGATGCCTGATGCCGTGATCGACCTGCGCGACGTAGCCCGAGAACTCCTGGCCGAGCGTGAGCGGCGTGGCGTCCTGCAGGTGCGTGCGGCCGATCTTGACGATGTCCGCGAAGGCTTTCGCCTTGCTGTCGAGCGTGTCGCGCAGCGTTTTCAGCGCGGGCAGCAGGTGCTTGACGATGCCGTACGCCGCGGCCACGTGCATGGCCGTGGGGAACACGTCGTTGGACGACTGGCCGCGGTTCACGTCGTCGTTCGGATGCACCTTGCGCGCCTCGCCGCGCTCGCCGCCCAGAATCTCGCTCGCCCGGTTCGCGATCACCTCGTTGAGGTTCATGTTGGTCTGCGTGCCCGAGCCCGTCTGCCAAACGGCGAGCGGGAACTCGCCGGCATGCTTGCCCGCGATGATCTCGTCGGCGGCCTGCATGATCGCGCGCGCCTTGGTTTCGTCGAGCACGCCAAGCGAGAGGTTCACCTCGGCCGCGGCGCGCTTGATCGTCGCGAGCGCGGTGATGAGCTCCGGCGACTGCTTCTCGGTCGAGATGCGGAAGTTCTGCAACGAGCGTTGCGTTTGCGCGCCCCAAAGCTGCTGGGCGGGCACGGCGATCTCGCCGAACGTGTCGCGCTCCATGCGGACGTTTTCATGGCTTGCGGTCATTTGATGCTCCGGTGATTGAGGCGGCGCCCGCTTCGTGCGTGGCGCCGCTTTCGTGACGGGTTCGGATCCGCGTGGTGGCTGGCCTGCGGCGGCGCGGCACGCCTCGCGACAACAACGACAAAGTCGACAAGGGCGACAAAACCGGCAGCGCGGCCGCTGCGAAGACGCGACGCGCGTGGCGAGGAAGCCTCGGCTTCGCGACTGGCTCGACGGCGCATGGCACGACGCTACGACGGCATGACGCATTGCGCGAGCGGCGGCTTCGTTGCGGCGTGCGGTGGCGGGGCGACGGATCGACCCGCCGGCGGGCTCACAACTGGCTGTCGACCGGCAACAGCAAGAATAGCCCGGTTAGCAGATTCCGGTAGAAACCCGCGCCGGGATCGAGGTTGTAGGTGCGGATCATGCCGTCCTCCTCGTCGGTCCAGACGAGCGGCGACGAGATCGGGCCGCCGCGCAGCGAGGCGAGCTGGGCCGGCGTTGCGAGCGTGACGTGGTAGCTCACCTTCGGCGAGGTCGCGAGCAGGAAATAGCCGGCCACATCGTGCGCGACGCGCGGGCTCTCGATCGCGAGCGCGAGCTCGGTGTTCAAGTGAGCCGAACGCGGGTCGAGATTGAGCGAGCCGATCACGAGCGTGCTTTCGTCGATCACATAGGCCTTCGCGTGCAGGCTCGCGCGCGAGCGCGAACCCACGATGCCGAAGCGCCGTTCGGCGGTGCGCTCGGGCTGGGTCGGCTTGAATTCGTAGAGCTCGGCGCCGGCCTCGAGCAGCGGCACGCGGTACGGGCTGTAGCCGGCCTGCACCGCGATGGCGTCGGTGGCGGCGAGCGAGTTGGTGAGGATCGCCACGCGCACGCCGTGCGAGGTGAGCGTGTGGATCGCCTGCACGCCCGCGTCGTGCGGTACGAAATACGGGGAAAAGACCAGCACGCTGTGCTTCGCCTGATGGATGCGATCGAGCAGCGAGCGCATCGCGTCGCCCATCTCGCCTTGCTTGGCATCCGCGATCTTGCCGGGCGAGTCGGCGACGAACTGCCATTTCGCCCAGACGAGCCCGAGCTCGCCGTGCGCGATCTGCTGCGCGAGCGGCGTGGCATTGAGCGGCTTGGCGTTGTAAGGGTCGGCGTTCTCGCGCCAGTGCTTGCGCAGCTCGTCACGCGCGGCGTCCAGATCGTGCGGATCGAACTTCTGATGATTGAGCACGTTCAACGGGTAGGAGATCGAGCTGTTCCAGTACTCGTCGAAGCTCGCCGAGACGCTTCGCGCCACTGGCCCGACGGCGAGCACGTCGAGGTCGGTGAACTGCAGCGTCTCGCTCGCACTGAAGTATTCGTCGCCGAGATTGCGGCCGCCGACGATCGCGAGCTCGTTGTCGACGATCGTCGCCTTGTTGTGCATGCGGCGCGTGAACTGGTCGACGTTCGTGAGGAAGTTGCGCGTGCGCAGGAGCATTGATTCGCTCGTGCTGCCGTACGGATTGAACACGCGGATCTGAATGTTCGGATGGCTGTTGAGCGCGGCCATCAGGCGGTCGATGTCGTGGAAGTTCAGGTCGTCGACGAGCATGCGCACGCGCACGCCGCGATCGGCCGCATAGAGCGCCGAGCCGAGCAGCAGCTTGCCGGTGGTGTCCTCGTTGGCGATGTAGTACTGCATGTCGAGCGTTTTCGTCGCCGCGCGCGCGAGCGCGATACGCATCTGCAGCGAGTCGGTGCCGGTGGCGAGCAGGCGAAAGCCCGATTCGTCCGGGTGCGCGGCAGCGAGGGCGGCGAGCGCGACGCCGAGCGGCGTGGCGTTGGCCTCGGCGGCGGGCATCGCCGCGCTCGTCTCGCGCGGGTAGTCGGTGGCCGGCGGGCGCGACGCGCAACCCGACACGGCGAGCGCGAGGCAAAGGAGCACGAGCAAGGCGCGCAGCGGGACGAGCAGGGGCGGCAGTAGTGGGGCGAGCAGTGGATGGCGTAGCCAGGCGCGCAGCGGGGCGAGCAGCGGGTGCAGTTGCGGGTGATGTAGCGAGGCGAGCACCGGGAAGAGCGGCGTGCGGAGCAGCGCGGCGCGCGGCGCGGTGCACGTCAGGCCCACGTGGCGCGGGGCCGAGGAGCGGCGCGCAGCGGCTTGCAGCAAGGCGGGATGCGCTGGCAAGCGGATTCTCCTTACTCTGGTCTCACGCACGATGGTTGGTGAGTGCACAGCCGGGCGCGTGATGATTCATTTTCGTTGTACGGCCTTCGCGACGATTCTACGGGAAACGCTCCGCCCGGCTTGCGACGGCGAGCAACGCGAGTGAGCAATTTTCGGGCCGCGTGGCACCGACGTTTCACTGCGGCCGGAAACGTCCGTAGCCGCTGCGGCGCGACACTGCGCGCATGTCGAACGACGGGAGACCGCAATGAGAGCAGGAACCAGAGGAGGAACCGCAGGGACGCTCGCGCTATGGGTGGCACGCGACGCCTGCCGCACGATCCGTCCGGCGCAGGGCTGCATCGTGATGGCGCTCGAGGGCCGCGTCTGGATGACGGTGGAGGGCGATGGCGAGGATTACTGGCTCGAGCCGGGCGAGGGGCTGCGTCTTGCGCCGGGAGAGCGGGCGCGCATCGGTGGATGGCGGGAAGCGGTGCGCTTCGAGGTGCAGCCGCTCGCGTCGCCGACCGATTGGCGTTTTGCACGGCTGTGCGTTTGGGTGCGCTCGCGCCTCGCGCGGCGTACGTCGCGCGGGCTGGCCGGCGCGCGGGCACGCGCGCCGCAGGAGCGCATGGCGTGAGCGTCGAGGCGGTTTTCGTGCCGCCTTTGCGCTTCACGGCAGCGCGATTCCCGCGCTTGCCGCGCGGGGCGCGCCAGCCCGCGCTCCACTGGGCTTAGCCGCGCTCGGGCGTCGCGCCAGCGGCGCGTTGTGCGTCGCGCGTGCTGCCGCGCGCCGGCTTGCCGGCCCAGTAGCCTGCGAGAACCGAGCCCGAGAGGTTGTGCCAGACCGAGAACAGCGCGCCCGGCAGGGCGGCGAGCGGCGAGAAGTAGAGCTTGCCGAGCGTCGCGGCGAGGCCCGAATTCTGCATGCCCACCTCGATCGCCAGGGTGCGGCACACGGACTCTTCGAAGCCGAGCAGGCGCCCGCCCCAGTAGCCGCCGAGCAGACCGATGCCGTTGTGCAGCACCACGCCGAGCGCGACGAGCGGGCCGACCGTGGCGATGCTGGCATGCGTGCCGCCCACCACGGCGGCGATGATCGCGAGGATCGACGCCATCGAGACGAGCGGGAGCACCGGCTCGACGCGGCGTACGAGGCCGCCCGCGAGGCGGTTCACGACGAGGCCGATCGCGATGGGCAGGCCGACGATCTGCAGGATGCTCATGAGCATGCCGCGCACGTCGACGACGATCGAGGCATCGACGTACAGGCGCGTGAGGAGCGGCGTCGCGAACACGCCGACGATGGTCGAAAGCGCGCTGATCGTGACCGAGAGCGCAACGTCGCCGCGCGCGAGATAGATCATCACGTTCGAGGCCGTGCCGCTGGCCACGCTGCCCACGAGCACCATGCCGGCCGTGAGGTCGGGCGGCATGTGCAGGACCTTGGCGATCCCCCAGGCCGCGAGCGGCATCACCAGGTAGTGCAGGAAGATGCCGGCCGCGACGGGGGCGGGGCGCGTGAAGACGCGCTGGAAGTCGGCGAACGATAGCGTGACGCCCATCGCCAGCATGATGATCATGAGGAGCGTGGTGACGTGCGGCGCGACCGGCGCGACGAGGCCCGGATCGAAGTAGGCGAGGAGCGAAACGAGGACGGCCCAGAGTGGGAACAGTCGGGTAATCGGGGCAAGCATGAAAGGGTGGTCCGTTCAGAGTGGTTCGTTATGTTTCGTGGCGCTGGCGGCACGCGCGCTGGGCGTGTGCGCCGGTGCTGCGGGTCGTGGCGTGGCGTCGATGCTTGCGAGCGCAAAACGCCGACCGGGGTGCGCGTGGCGGGCGGCGCCGGGGTGGCCGGCAGGGCACGCTGGGGGGCGGTCGACCGGAGTTCGCGCTTCAGCGCTTACACCGGTCCCGTGCAAAGCCGTCGACTGGAGTCACGGCTTCGACGCCGACCCGGCCCATATTCCTGCCCTTGTGGGACGGACGGCGCACGCGGCGCCAGCCGCGTATTCTAACCGGCCGCGCCGGGGCGGCCGGGAGGGGCCAAGCGGACGAAAGGACGAAAGGACAAAACGGATCAGGCGCGCGCTTCGGCGCGCCGGCTCATGCGATGAAAGCGCCAGGTCATCAGCACGGCGACGCTCGTGAGCCCTGCGGCGAGGCCCCACCAGAGCCCGAGCGCGCCGAGCCCGAAGTGGAACGCGAGCGCGTAGCCGGTGGGAAAGCCGATGCCCCAGTAGCCGATCGTGGCCGCGACCATCGGCACGCGCGTGTCCTTCAGGCCGCGCAGGCAGCCCGAGCCCACGGTCTGCACGCCGTCGACGATCTGGAAGATGGCGGCGACGCTGAGCAGCGTCGCTGCGAGCGCGACCGTGTGCGCGTTGGCCGGGTCGTCGAGATGCAGATAGAGCCCGACGATCCAGTGCGGCGCGAGCACCATCACGAGTGCGGAGACCGACATGAAGCCGACGCCCAGCGCGAGCGCGACGAACCCCGCATGGCGCGCCGCGCGCGGCATGCCCGCGCCGGACCAGAAACCCACGCGCACGTTGGCCGCCTGGCCGATCGCGAGCGGCACCATGAAGGTGACCGAAGCGACGTTCAGGGCGATCTGGTGTGCCGCCAGCGGCGTAGCGCCGAGCAGGCCCGCGAGCAGGCCGGTGGCCAGAAAGAGCGTCGCCTCGACGGCATAGGTGATCGCGACCGGCCAGCCGATCGTGAAGAGCTCACCCATCAGCGGCGCGGTGGGGCGGCGCGCGACGACGAAATGCTGGTGCGACGGCCGCAGGTGCAGGAGCGCCATCAGCACGAGCGCGGTGAGCCAGACCGTCGTGGCCGTGGCCGCCGCCGAGCCGAGAAAGCCGAGGCGCGGCAGGCCCCACGCGCCGTGGATCAGCCCGTAATTGAGAAAGCCGTTGAAGAACACGCCCGCGATCGACACCCACAGGAGCCGCCGCGCCGCGCCGATGGCGGGCAGGAACGAGCGCATGAGGCCCACGCCGATCAGGCTTGCGGGCGCGCCCCAGCGCAGCACGGCCGTGTATTCGCCGACGTGGTGTGCGAGCAGCGTCGGCTCCCCGAGCGCGCGCAGGATCGGTTCCGCAAACGAAAGCAGTGCGAAGGCCGGCAGTGAGAGCAGCAGCGAAAGCGCGAAGCCGGTCCAGTAGATGTGCGGCACGTGGCTTTCGTTGTCCGCGCCGCGCGCCTGCGCGACGCTCACGCTCACCGAGGTCAGCACGCCCTGCAGCACGGTCACCACCACGAAGAACAGGTTCGCGCCGAGGCCGCCCGCCGCGAGCGCATCGGCGCCGAGCGAGCCGAGCAGCACCGTGTCGGTGACGCTCATCGCCATCTGCGAGAGCTGGGCGATCGCGAGCGGCCCGGCGAGGCGGGCGGTGTCGGCGGCGTGGCGGCGCAGGGTGGGCGGCGCGGAAATGGCGCGTCTGGAGAGCAGGGTTCGGTTCATGAAAAACAAGCGGCGCGAGCGATCGCGCCGTACGGCTCTGCGGGTTTGTCTGTCGAATTTGAAAGCTTATTGCGCGATCGTCCGGTTGTCGATCGAAATGCTCATTTTTGGTGCATTTGCGTCGCTTTCGTGTGACGACGAGTGTCTTCCGGCTCGCGTTCGACCACCCCGAAGGGTGCTGAAGGGACTGAAGGGACGTTACCCGGCTTCCTTCACGGCAATGCGCGTGTCGCCCAACAGCACGACCTGGCCTGCGCGGATCTTGCAGGTCTTGCGCAGTTCGACTTCGCCGTCGACCTTTACCGCGCCCGAGGCGACGATCTGTTTGGCCGAGCCGCCGCTATCGGCGAGGCCGGTGATCTTGAGGAGGTTGTGCAGTTCGACGTAGTCGCCGGTCAGCGTGAAATCGAGATTGGGCATGGCGGATGGGAAATTCGCACGCGCGCGGGAGGCGCGCAAAGGGTGAGCATCATAAGCGATCGCAGGCTTGTCGCGGCCCTGGCAGCGCCCGTGCGGCTGTCACATCTCGGGGCCGGATGTTATGAATTCGTCAGCAAATGAAACGTTGAGTAACGTTGCGAGACCCCGCTGCGATCCTCAGACGAGAATGGTTTCACCCGTGATCGAGACGGCCGCGCAGGCGGCTCCATCGAGCGGGGGCGCGGCAGTGGCGGGCGTGCCCGCCGCAAAAGCGCCTTCGGAACCACTGCAAAGAGGATACGCCATGACCCAGATTCGCAAGCTGCTCACTGCTACTGCTCTCACGTCCGCCGCCATTTTCGGGCAGGGCGCCTTTGCCCAGAATGCGTCCCCGGACGCGGCACAGGCTGTCGGCGAAGCCCCCGCGATGGCGCCTTCGGCCGCCCCGGCCATGGCGCCGGGGGCGGCACCTGGCCAGGCGCCGGCGGCAGCAGGCATCGCGCAACCCGCGCCCGCGCCGCAGAGTTTGAGCGCGCCGCAGTCGCCGGATCCGCTGGTGCAAAAGCGCAATGCCAACGCGGCGGCGAACGCCGAATACCGCAGTGCCAAAAAGTCGGCGAACGCGGAGTACGGCGAAGCGAAGAAGCAGGCGAAGTCGCAGTACAAGGCCCAGGTGAAGGACGCGAAGATCAACCGCAAGGCCGACCGCCAGGCCAACGACTCGGAGATGAAGGACCAGATGAACGGCATGTCGGCCCAGCAGCAGGGCGACCACGCGCAGCCGTAGGCGGCTGAGGCCGGTCGTGCCCGCCTCTGCGCCGGCGTGGCAGGGGCTTGAAGCGGCGGCGTCTGGCAGCGGGCGCCGCCGCTTCGCTTTCTGACGTTCGGGCCATGCGGATGAAACCGGCATCGATATCGGGAACGGAGTTGGCGCTAAATATCGCCAGATCGCCGCAAAATCAGGCGCTTGCGGATGCGGGGTGTATGGATATACAGTGTGCGTCGCTCACCTGCGATTGCCCACGTTCATTCATCCTGCGCCCGCCGTGTCCACTGTTTCCGTCGCCGATTCCCCGTTCGCCCCCGCCGCCAGCGAGGCACGCGCCGATGTGGCCCAAGCCGTCTCGGCATGGCTCGCAAAGCTCAACGACGCGCAGCGCGAGGCCGTCCAGCATGGGGCCGAGGCGGGCTACGCGCCGGGCTCGGCGCTGCCGGCGCCGCTGCTCGTGATCGCGGGCGCCGGCTCGGGCAAGACCAACACGCTCGCGCACCGCGTCGCGCATCTGATCGCGAACGGCGCGGACCCGCATCGCATCCTGCTGCTCACGTTCTCGCGCCGCGCCGCGCAGGAAATGACGCGGCGCGTGGCCCGCATCGCCGCTGGCGCGCCGGGCGCGGCCGCGGCGCTCGCACAGGGACTCTCCTGGGCGGGCACCTTTCACGGGGTGGGCGCCCGGCTTTTGCGCGAATACGCGGAACGAATCGGCCTTTCGCCGGCGTTCACGATCAGCGACCGCGAGGATTCCGCGGACCTCATGAACCTCGTGCGCCACGAACTGGGTTTGTCGGCGAAGGAAAAGCGCTTTCCATCGAAATCGACGTGCCTCGCGATCTATTCGCGCGCGGTGAACACGGGCGACTCGCTCGCGAACGTGCTCAACCGCTCGTTCTCGTGGTGCCTCGAATGGGAGCCGCAACTGCGCGCGCTGTTTGCCGGCTACGTGGACGCCAAGCAGAAGCAGAACGTGCTCGACTACGACGATCTGCTTCTCTACTGGGCGCATATGGCCGCTGAGCCCGCCATCGCCGCCGATCTCGCGGGGCGCTTCGATCACATCCTCGTTGACGAATATCAGGACACCAACCGCCTGCAGGCCTCGATCCTGCTGGCGCTCAAGCCCGATGGCCGCGGCCTCACCGTGGTCGGCGACGACGCCCAGGCCATCTACTCGTTTCGCGGCGCGACCGTGCGCAACATTCTCGACTTCCCGGCGCAGTTCGATCCGCCCGCGCGCCAGGTCACGCTGGAACGCAACTACCGCTCGACCTCGCCGATACTCGCGGCCTCGAACGCGGTGATCGACGCGGCCGCCGAGCGCTTCACGAAGAATCTGTGGACCGATCGCGCTTCGCAGCAGCGCCCGCGCCTCGTCACGGTCGCCGACGAGGCCACCCAGGCACGCTACGTCGTCGAGCAGATTCTCGAGGCGCGCGAGGCCGGCATGAAGCTCAAGCAGCAGGCCGTGCTGTTTCGCGCCGCGCACCACAGCGCGACGCTCGAAATCGAACTCGCGCGGCGCAACATTCCATTCGTGAAGTTCGGCGGATTGCGCTTTCTCGACGCAGCGCACGTGAAAGACGTGCTGGCGGTGCTGCGCTGGGCCGAGAATCCGCTCGACCGCGTGGCAGGCTTTCGCGTGACGCAATTGCTGCCCGGCGTTGGGCCCGCCAACGCGGCGCGGCTGCTCGACCAGGTGGCGGCCTGTACGGGCGCGTATCGCGCAGCCGAAGCGCTCGCGGCCTTCGCGCCGCCGCCGCGCGCGGCCGAGGACTGGCCTGCGTTCGCCTCGCTCATCGACAGCCTCTCGATGCGCGCCACGCCCTGGCCCGCCGAGTTCGAGCGCGTGCGGCGCTGGTACGAGCCGCATCTGGAGCGCAATCACGAAGACGCCCAGGTGCGCCTCGCCGATCTGCTGCAGATGGAGAGCATCGCGAGCACCTACGCCTCTCGCGAGCGCTTTCTCACCGAGCTCACGCTCGACCCGCCCGATGCGACGAGCGCCGAATCGGCTGATCCGCTGCTCGACGAGGACTATCTGATCCTCTCGACGATCCATTCGGCCAAAGGGCAGGAGTGGCGCAACGTGTTCGTGCTCAACGGCGTGGACGGCTGCATCCCGTCCGATCTCGGCGCGGGCAGCGACGAGGAGCTGGAGGAGGAGCGGCGCCTGCTCTATGTGGCGATGACGCGCGCGAAGGAGGATCTGCACATCGTCGTGCCGCAGCGTTTTTACGTGCATAACCAGATGGCGTCGGGCGACCGTCACGTGTGGGCTTCGCGCACGCGTTTCATTGCCGCGACGATGCTGCCGCTGTTCGAATCGCGGGCATGGCCGCCCGCGCCCGTGGCGAGTGCGCCGAGTGCGACGGGACTCGCCGCCGCCGCGCAGGCGAAGGTCGAGATCGCCGCGAAGCTCAGGAGGATGTGGGATTAGTGGGCCCCGCCGAGTGAGTCACCATGCCGAGTTGGGGCACGCATGGTGAGGCACGTCGAGTAGAGCGCGCCCGGTGGGGCACGCATGGTGAGGCACGTCGAGTAGAGCACGCCTGGTGGGCTACGCGTGGTGGGTCACGCCGAGTAGGGCACGCCTGACGGGATGCGCCTCGCGCGTTGTGCACGACAAGCGCGGCGCTGCCGCCAGGAGGCGGCGTGTGGCGGCGCTCAGCGCGATTGCTCGCGCGTGGCGCCGCGCGCCGGCGGCATGAAGAAGTTGCGCAGCCACGCGGCAAGGCGCGTGAATATGTCGTCGGGCTCCTCGACGAAGATCTCCGGCTTGAGCAGCCGCAGGTATTCCATGATCTGCTGGGCCTCCTGCTTCTGGAACGCGCCATGCGTGATGCCGAGCCGCAGCAGCCCGCGCAGCTCGCCCAGACGCTCGCGCGCGAGGCTGCCGCTCGCCTGCTCGCAACCGATCTTCGCTTCGTACACACGCTGGCGCAGCGACTCCGAAAGCCGCCAGGCGGGCGTCTGCATCGATTCTTCGAGCGCCTGGATGTCCTGCACGCCGGATTTGATCTGCGCCGCGAGCGGGTCGACGAGCGAGGCGTCGCCCTGGGCTTCGCTGACGATGGCCGCGGCCCAGTCGCGGCATTGCTTCGAGAGTTCGTCGGGCGTCCACTCCGGGCGCGAGGCGAAGCCGAAGCCGAATTCGCCGGCCTGGCGCATCAGGATCGAGACGACCTCGGGAAATTCCTTGTCGAGCGTGCGCTTGGCCCAGGCGTACTGGCCGCCCTGCAGGAGCCGCTGCACGGCGTGCTCCGTGAGCGGCGTCATGTTGTCGAGCAGCTTCGCGCGCAGGTAATCCTCGAACGACGGCGTGGCGAATTGCGGGTCGAGCTTGAGCGAGACGCGCAGGAACGCGTCGAAGTCCTTGCGCAGCGACGCAAGTGTTTCTTCCTTCAGGTTTAGGGTGATTTGCCCCATTGTGGTTGCCCCGGTGTAATCCTTATCGCCCTTCTTCTGCGCTCTCGCCGTTCGAGCACTGGCCGGTGCCCGCGCGGGCCGCGCGTTTTGACGATGCGCGGCGCCGCCAGAGCAGGCCTTGACGGGTTTATCGGCGGGACGGGGTGAAACTTGAGCGCGCGTGGCGCCGGGCTGTGCTAACGCAGGACGACGCCTTGCCAGAGGAAGAACACGCCGAGCCCGACTGCGATGGTGAGGAGCGGGCGTTTCGTGAGCGCGCTGACGACGACCGCCGCCAGCGCGCCGACGAGCTGCGGGTTGCGCCAGCTCAGTTCGGCGCCTTGGCCGTGAGGCGAGACGGCCATCGGCACGATGATGGCGGTGAGCACGGTGACGGGTACGAAGCCGAGCGCGGTGCGCACGAGCGGCGGGAATACGAGGCGCTCGCCGAGCACGAACACGGCGGTGCGCACGAGCCAGGTAATGAGCGCCATGCCGAGGATCAGGACGACGTAGTTCATTGGCCGGCTCCTGCGGTGCGCTGGACGTTGGGGGGCTTGCAGGGGCTTTGGCCGGTGGCGCTGGCGCCGCGCGGCGAACCGGGACGAGACAGGACCACGCCCACGACGACGCCCGCGAGCACCGCGCCGAGCAGCCCGAGCTTGTATGGCCAGCCCTGCCAGAAAAACGCGAGTGCGCCCGCGGTCACGGCGGCGGCGAGATAGCGCAGCGCGACGAGCTGCGGCACGACGATGGCGATGAAGGTCGCGACCATCGCGAAGTCGAGGCCGAGCGACTGCAGGCCCGGGAACGCGGCGCCGAACAGCAGGCCGACCGCGGTCCAGAGTTGCCAGTTCAGGTACATCGCGAGCCCCGAGCCGAGGAAATGCCATGGCGAGACGTCATCGCCGGGGGGATGGCGGCGGAAATGCGCCCAGGCGACGGCAAATACCTCGTCGGTGAGCAACGCGCCGAGCACGAGGCGCCAGCGCAGCGGCAGGTGCGAGACATAGGGCGCTAGCGTCGCGCTGTAGAGCACGTGGCGCAGGTTCACGATGAGCGTGGTGGCCCAGATCACGGCGAAGCTCGCGTGCGAGGCGATCAGCCCGAGCGCGATGAACTGCGCGGAGCCGGCGAACACGGCAAGCGACATGAACTGGCCGTGCCAGAGCGAGAGCGGGCCCGAGGTGACGAGCGTGCCGAAGATCACGCCGAACGGCGCCGCGCCGACCATCATGGGAATCGTGTCGCGCGCGCCGGCGACGAACTCGGCGTATCGCCTGGGATTCGGCCTGGGATGCGGGTTGGGATGCGTGGTCAAACTGTCCTCCTGATACGGGAAGACAGCATAGCGGGCAGCCGCTCGCATGGCTTGTACATTCTTGCGGCGTTCTTGCGGCGTTCTTGCAGCGCCGACGGGCGCGCGAGGCCTGCGGTTGGGGCCGGGGGCCTAAGACGCCTGCCAGCGCCCCGGCGGCACGCCGAACATCCGGCGAAAATGCCGTGTGAAATGACTCTGATCAGTGAAACCGCTTGCCGCGGCGACATCGGCGACGGTGGCGCCCTCGCGCAGCGGACCCAGTGCGCGTTGAAGGCGCAGCTGTGTGCGCCAGGCGTGTGGCGGCAGTCCGGTCGCCTGCGTGAAGAGCCGGGTGGCGTGAAACGGCGAGAGGCCAACCGCTTGGGCGAGATCGGCCACGCGCAGCGGCGCGGCGAGATCGGCGGCGAGCAGCGCCTTCATCGTTTCCACGCGCGCGTCATTGGGGCCGTGCTTGAGCGCCGCCTCGTGCGTGCGCGCGTAGCGCGTGAGCAGCGCGGAGAGCGCGGAGAGCAGCGCGCCTTCCACGGCGAGCAAATCGCTTGCGGGCGCAGCGAGCTTCGCCACTGCGACCGAACCCGCGCCGGTGGTCGCTTCGAGCGCGGCTGCGCCGCGCCGCCGGTCGGCATCGGCTTCGAGCAGCCGGTGCGCGCGCGAGAGCCGGTGGGCCAGATCGAGATCGTGGATCACCTCGGCGCCAAACCACGGCAGCGGCTGCGCGCGCCCGGCGATGTCGCCCGCGAGCTCGTGCAGGAAGCCGATCGGCACGTACATCACGCGATAGCTCCAGCCCTCGTCGACGGCGCGCGAGCCCGTGTGCAGCTCGCCCGGATTGATGACCGGCACGCTGCCCGCAACGGCTACGTGCTCCGTGCCCCGATACCGATAGCACTCCGCCCCGCCTTCGATCACGGGGATCGTGTAGGCCTCGTGCCAGTGGGGCGCGAACGTGTGCTCGTGGTATTCGGCCGTGACGAGGTCCGCGCCGGGCAGAAGCGGCGTGCGCCAGTAGCGGGCGGAATCGCGGAAACGGGAATCGGTCATGATGGGGGGCCTGCGCTGACCCTCAGTTTAGCGCAGCGGAATCGTCGTGCCCGGCGGCACCGGCACGGCCGTGACACTGTTCTTCGCGCTGCCGCTCACGACGCGGTCGCTGTAGGTCAGGTACACGAGCGCGTTACGCTTCGCGTCGACCACGCGCACGACGTGCAGCGTCTTGAAGAGCAGCGACATGCGCTCGTTGAAGACGTCGGCCTGCTGCTTTAGCGGCCCGGTGAACGAGATCGGCCCGACCTGGCGGCACGCAATCGACGCCTCGGTCGGATCTTCGGCGATGCCGAGCGCGCCCTTCACGCCGCCCGTGCGCGCACGGGAGACGTAGCAGGTGACGCCTTGCACCTGCGGGTCGTCGTAGGCCTCGACCACGACCCTGTCCGAGCCGGTCAGGTGGAAGTTGGTGTTCA
>Ga0335083_10005473_pt1 | contig 16002 bp, 17 predicted proteins | sample Lox_Sample_42_FD_206716 | JGI IMG/M metagenome (GOLD analysis project Ga0335083, IMG submission 206716) | Soil microbial communities from Loxahatchee National Wildlife Refuge, Florida, United States - Lox_Sample_4.2 | ecosystem: Environmental > Terrestrial > Soil > Wetlands | place: USA... | reverse complement strand
GGGTGGCGGGGTTATGGCGTTAGGCGGTGCAGGTCTCTGGGGAACAGGGTGACCTCCCGCACGTTGTCCGCGCCGGCCAGGCGGCTGGCCCAGCGCTCGAGGCCGAGCGCGAACCCACCGTGCGGCGGCATGCCGTGTGCGAAACAGTCCAGGTAACCGGCGTACGTGGCGGGGTCCTCGCCGCGGGCCGCGATCGCGGCCAGGTAGTCCTGGTAGCGGTGCAGCCGCTGCCCGCCGGTGACCAGCTCGACGCCGCGGAACAGCAGGTCGAAGCTGTTCGACCAGCGCTCGTCGCCGGGCTGCGGGTGGGTGTAGAACGGGCGCTTGCGCATCGGGTAGCCCTCGACCGCGAGGAATTCGCTGCCATGTTCGCGGGCCGCCCACTGGCCGAGCGCCTGCTCGTGCGCGGGGGCCAGGTCCGGCTCGTCCGGCGGGGCGCCGGCCAGCTCCAGGGCGTCACGGAAGTGAATGACGGGGAACTCGGCGGGCACCCCGGGCACGGTGACGCCGAGCCGGTCCACGGCCGGGCCGGCCTGCTCGCGGATGGCCGCGGTCATCCCGGCCAGGGCGTGCCGCAGCACGGCCAGCACGTCGCGGTGGTCGCGGATGAAGCCGAGCTCGGCGTCCAGCGACACGTATTCGGCCAGGTGCCGGGCGGTGTCGTGGGGTTCGGCCCGGAACACCGGGCCGGTCTCGTAGACCCGCTCGAACACGCCGACCATGGTCTGCTTGTAGAACTGCGGCGACTGGGCCAGGTAGGCGCGGCCGCCGAAGTAGTCGACGCCGAACACGTTGGCGCCGGACTCGGTGGCCGAGGACACCAGCTTGGGCGTCTGGATCTCGGTGAAGCCCAGGCCGTCCAGGGCGGACCGGAAGCCGTGCAGCGAGGCCGCGGCGAGCTGCCAGGCCGCCCGGCGGGCCGGGTGCCGCCAGCTGACCGCGGCGTGGTCAAGCAGCGTGGGCAGCGCGGCGTCCAGCGTGGGCCGCCACAGCTCGACCGGCGGGGTCTGCGCCGGCTCGGTCAGCGGCACGATCCGCGGCTCGGTCAGTTCCATCCCACCCGGCGCGGCCGGGTTCTGGGTGGCCAGGCCGGTGACCGCGACCACGGTTTCCTCGCCGCAGTCCCGCGCGATCTCCAGGGCTTCGTGGTCGTCGGGGCGGATGACCACCTGGGCCAGGCCGGTCCGGTCCCGCACGATCAGGAACGTCACCGCGGCCAGGAACCTCCTGCGGTGGATCCAGCCTTCGATCCGCAGCTGGCGGCCCGGCGTGGCCCGGGGCAGGCCGGCCGCCAGGGTACGGGCGGGTGCGGTAGCTGCTTTCACCTGTGTCACCTCCAGTCCGTTGCGTGGCCCTGGAGGTGTGGGCGGGGGCTAGGTCGCGGTGCCACCACACCTTCGCCGGCGCTCGGCCGCGCCGGCCTCATCGGCCGTTACGCGGCCAGCGGCCCGGGCTAGGAAGGTGTCTTCACCGGGGTCGGGCTGTCCGCCTTCGCAGCTTCCGGCGGCTCTCTGAGCAGCTCCACTCCCCCGGCTACTTGGTCTCCCATCGCGGCCCGGACAGCATTCAGGATAGCGCCGCCCGTGATGCGGACCGCCCCTCGGCGAGCGTCTGCTGGATCAGGCTGAGCGCGTACTGGGGCCAGTAGTCGCCGGCCGGCGGGCCGCCGTTGCAGGTCCCGTCGCTCACCCCGGGGTCCTTGATCCACAGGTAGGCGGCGATGCCGGCCGGGCCCGGGTCGAGGGTCGGGTGGCGGCCCAGGGCCCGGCCCGGCGGGTTGCACCACTGCGGGGCGTCGGGCCCGGTGTACGGGCCACGGCCGTTGCGGCTGGTGTCGATGACCGCGGCGACCCGGCCGCCGAGCACCTGTTCCAGCCGCTGCGCCCAGGGCACCACGTCGGCCGTCCACTGGAAGTTGGACACGTTGGCGGAGAACCCGCTGCCGTCCCGGATGCCGGCCTGCTCCAGCGGGCGGGCCAGGGCGGTGGGGTCCGGCACCATGCCGGGGTTGCCCGCGTCCAGGTAGACCTGGGCCCGTGGCAGCGCGCCCAGGCGGTGCATCGCGTACCGGAGCAGCTGGTAGCGCTGGGCCTGCTGGGCCGGGTCCAGGCAGCCGGTCAGCAGGTCCGCCACCGCGTCCGGCTCGACCACCACGATGACGTCGCTGGCGCCGATGGCCGCGGCCAGCTGGTTGATCCAGGTCTGGTAGCCCGCGGCGGTCGGGCCGCTGGACGCGGAGAAGTGCCCGCAGGCGTCGCGGTTCGGCAGGTTGTAGGCCACGATGACCGGGATGGCCCTGGTCCGGACGGCGGCCCGGGCCACCCGCCGGACCGCCTGGATGTCGCCGGGCTGCCCAGCGGCCCAGATGCCGGCCGGCGTCCCGGCCACGGTGCGCAGCTCGGCGGCTTCGCCCGGGTGACCACTGGCGCGCAACTGAGCCGCGGCCGCGAACAGCGGATTGCCGGGGGCGGCGTACAGCCGCCCGGGCGGCCCGGTTCCGCAGCCCACGGCAGTCAGCGCCAGCAGCGTGACCAGCGCCAGGGCGGCGGCCGCGGCCAGCGGCCGGGCCGCCGCCAGCGGCCGGGTCATGGCACCCGGACCCAGCGGGCCACGGACGGGACCCCGCTGGCGCTGACCGCGAACAGCATGTAGTAGCTGGGCGGCAGCAGGTTCGGGCTGCCCGGCAGGGTGATCCGGAGCCGGCCCGGGCCGGCCGGCCGGAAGGCCACCGCGACCGACCGCTGATTGACGTCGGTCACGTGGGTGGGGTTGTCCGGCCGCATCAGCCGCAGGTACCGGATCCGCGACGACTGCGGCACCGTGATCACGTAACTGCGCCGCCGGCGCAGCACGCCGGGCGCGGCGGTGATGCGCGGCCGCGGGCCATGGAACATGTACGGCGGATAGTAGACGTCGATCTCACGGTTGAACGTCTGCGGCGCGGTGTCCTGCTTGTTGCCGAACAGCGGGTTGCCGCCCAGCGTGAGCACGCTGCCGTTGGGCAGCAGTATGCCACCGGCGTGGTAGTCCCGGCCGGTGATCGAGTTGGCCGCCCAGGAGAAGGAGTTGCTGGCCACGTCGTAGATCCGGGTGTCCCGGTTGTCGCTGCCGTGCATGCCGCGGTAGTACCGTGACCCGCCGGTGACCAGCACCTGGTCATTAGGCAGCAGCACGGTGGTGGGATAGCGGGTCGGCCGGGCCAGGTTCGGGCCGCGCACCCAGTGCGGGCTGGGCGCCGCGACGTCGATGAGCGCGGTCCGTGCGGTGGCCGAGGGCGACTGGCCGACACCGCCGCCACCCAGCACCATGAGGGTCTGCTTCTGCGCGGGTGGCAGCAGGACCGAGGCGCTGGTCTCCAGATCCTGGGGGTCAGGGATACCGGGCACCGGGCGGAACATCCCGGTCCGCGGATCGAGGAACCCGGGCGTGCGCCAGGCCGGGGTGGATGGCCCATAGCCGGCGTTGGAGCCGGTGAAGAACAGCTGCCCGCTCTCGGTCAGGAACGTGGCCGGGTAGGTGGGGAAGCCATGCGCCGGGCCCGGCGACCAGGTCTTGGTCCGGGGGTTGAACATCTCGCTGTTCATCGTGATCTGGCCCTGGCCGTTTAGCCCGGACATGGCCATGACCATGCCGTTGCCCAGTTCGGCCAGCGTGGGGTACCAGCGGGCGTAGTTCATCGAGTTGACCTTGACGAAGCGCGAGGTCCTGACATCGAAGATGTAGGCGTCCTTGGTGCCCTGGAAGTTCTGTTTCTGCAGCGTCATGGGGGTGCCGACGCCGTACAGCAGGTGGTTGGCCTGCGGGCCGAGCAGGCCCTTGACCCGGAACCGGTCCGCCTGCGTGGTCACCGCGCTGCGTCCTTTGCGCACCGCGTCGACCCAGACGTTCTGCTGGCTGGGCACGATCCGGGGATTGCCGCCGGGCGCGCCCGGGCGGGTGGCGGCGCGCGGGACGCGCACCGCGAACGCGGACGCGAACTGGACGCCACGCGGGCCGACGAAGATCGTTCCCTTGGGCAGGGTCCAGGCCTGGTCCGGGTCGCTGTTGATGACGGTCATGCTGCCGCCGGCGTGCGTCGGGTGCAGGTTCTCGTAGCGTGCGGTGCCCCCGGCGACCAGGATGTTCCCGTCCGGCAGCTCGATGTGCCCGGCGCAGAACAGGTCCCACGGCGTGTGGATCAGCCGCATCTGCATGGTCCGCGGGTTGAGCAGCAGGGTCTTGAACGTGCCCGCGTTGAAGAACGCCTGGTTGTTACCGGAGCCCGCCATGATCAGCACGTCCCCGTTGTAGAGCAGGGTCGAGTGGATGCCGTTGACCTGGAATCTGGCCGGGATGTCGAGCTTGGTCCACAGGCCGTACCTGGCCTCGTACGCGGGCCGGGTGATCTGGTAGTGGTGGTACCAGCTGGCCGCCTGGGCACCTAACGTGGGCGCGTTGGCGGCCGTGATGGCGCAGCAGGCCGCGGCCACGGCCAGGCTGCCCAGCACGCGGCGGCCCGGTCGCTTCGCGGATGCGGGGATGGCGCGGTTCATCGGGACGGGTTCTCCTTACTTTCGGTGTGCCGGTCGAGCAGCCAGATCGCGATCGGGGTCAGGCAGACCAGGAGGATGACGGCCGTCCAGCCGATCATCATCGGGTAGGGCCGGTGCCGGAGCAGCGCCACCGCCAGGATCGCGCTGGGCACCCCGGCCCAGAGCAGCGAGTAGCGGAACGTCCACAGGCCATCCAGGCTGCTGGCCGAGCCCTTGGCGGTGACGGTGAACGACAGCTTGCGGCGGAACGCCACTTTGATCAGGCTGCGCGCGTAGATCGGGGCGGTCAGCGCCGAGACGACCATGCCGGACAGGCCCGATGAGCCGGCGGGCTCGTGCGGGCTGACGTTGTGCCGCCGCATGAACCGGTAGAGCAGGAACTGGATGGCGGCCACGTCCACGTAGTAGGTCAGCCACCAGCCCGCGTTGGTGCGCAGCCCGCTGATGCCCAGCCCGAGGTAGCACGCGCTGATCGCGATGCCCACGATCCAGCCCACCGCCACCGACGGGTAATAGGTGAGCATCAGCAGGTAGTGCAGCATGGCCCCGGGCCGCAGGCGGAACACGAGCCGCCACACCTGCCGGGCCAGCGCGTCGAACGTGCCGGCCGACCACCGGGCCTGCTGGCTGAAGAACTCTCCCCAGGAACTGGGCCCCTCGCCCACCGCGACCAGGTCGGGGGTGTAGACCGAGCGCCACCGGCGGCCGGTCTGCGGGCTGCGGGTGGTGTGGATGGTCAGGCTGGTGGCCATGTCCTCGGTGATCGAGGCGACGTAACCGGCCCTGATGGCGCTGGTGCGGACGGCCGCGTTGGTGCCGACCAGCATGGCGCAGCGGCGCCGGTTGCCGGCCCGCTGGATCACGCTGTGAAACAGGTACTGCGCCGACTCCGCCCAGCGGGTGATCCGGTTGCCCTGGTTCCCGTAGAACTGCGGGGCCACGACGAAAGCCACATCCGGGTCGCGGAAGTAGCCGAGCAGCCGTTCGGCCATAATGGGCAGCGGCACGTGGTCCGTATCAACGAACATGACCACGTCGTAGTGGCCGGCGTATTCCCAGAGCCAGCGGTTATGATTGCCGTGCTTGGTCTTGTTGGCGAACGTGCCGGTGTTGAGGTCGAGATAGCCACGGCCTTTCCGGCTGAAATGCCGGACGCCCAGCCGCTGGCACATCTGCTTGACCACGTCCGAGTCGCCCTCGTCCAGCAGCCACACGTCGAAGTGGCCGTCGTAGACGATCGTCTTGGCCGCCCGCAGCGTCCGCTCGGCCAGTTCGACCGGTTCCTTTTCCGGCACGATCGTGGTGAGGAACGCGACCCGCAGCCCAGGGTCCGGTTCGACCGGCACGGGGTCCCTGGCCGCCAGGCAGGCCCGGGACACGGTGAGCACATTTGTCAGCAATAAAAGCTGCATGACGATAGAACCGAGCGCCATCGCGCCGCGCAGCAGGATGTATCCATCGCTGGCCGCCAGATGCACGTCCGATGGCCAGATCAGGCCACCCAGTGGCGGGTACTGGGACTGAAAGATCAGCCAGTAGATGAACCTGGCGTCCAGGGCCACCAGGGCCAGCGCGATGAACCGGGTGGCCAGCCACTCCCGGCGGGTGTGATGAATCCCCCGGTACCGCACCCGGTAGGGCCGGCCCGGATCCGGACGGGTCAGCGGCCCGGCCAGGCAGGTGTACTCGGCGTAGCCGAATTCAGCCTGGGCTAACCCGTCATCCACCGGCGCGAGCACGCCGCCCACGGCCATGTGCCGCGACCGCACCGGGGGCATGATTTCCGTGGCGCTGGCCAACGTCTCTCCCTTCCCGGAGTTTCGTTACAGAATTCGGCCAGAGAATGGCCATTGCGGCGCGTTCCGGGCGTGCCGCAGCCCGGATCAGAAATAGTTACCGATCAGATACAGGGGCCGTGTTTAGTGATGTTCCTCGGGAGGCTGCGCGGGATCGCCCGAGTGACGGGCATCACATTGCCAGGCCGCATGCCTTACCGAAACGATCATTAGTTGCTCTCCCAGCCAATGACCCGGCCACCTTATTTACCGCGGCGTTTTCCGCAGCACCTGTTATACGGTAAGCGGTACCCACGCCGGAAAGCAACTGAAAGTTTTTCCGGATGCCACTTATTAAGCCAATTCTGTAAAAAAGTGCCGATAACTGTGCCGATGGGGGCGCATCAGGACACGCCGGGACAGTCAGCGCCCCGGCGAGCTGGCACTGGGCGGCGGCGGGCCCAGGTAGACGTACTCGTCCAGCGAGCCGCCCCCGCGGAACCTGACCGTGACCGCGCCGGCCCGCACCCAGCCGCAGCTCTCATACAGCCGGATCGCCCCGGTCAGGTCCGCGGCCACGTCGAGGACCGGCCACAGCCCCCGGCCGACCGCCTGCTGCCAGCCGTGCTCCAGCAGCCGCCGGCCGGCCCCGGCCCGCCGGACGGCGGGCGCCACCAGCAGCCGGGAGATCACGCCGAGCTGGCTCACGGGCCACCCGGTCGCCGCACTGGCCAGTTCCATCGGCGCGGGTGCGGTGCGCCGGCGCAGCGCGACGTGCCCCACGATCCGCTCGTCCCGCTCGGCCACCCACGCCCCGTACGCATCCGGCATGACCAGGAAGTCCCGGAGGTCGCCCGGCAGGTAGTGCGGGTACCCATCCCGCTCGTGCACCGCCCGGGCCAGCTCCACGCACCCGGCCAGATCGCCGTCGGCGCGCTCACGTAAGAGCACGCCAACACTTTGCCAGACCGGGGACTGCGGCGTACCGGAACCTTCGGCGGGCTGGTACTCCCTGCTCTAATCTGACCACGCTCAGTAGTCACCATCAGTCGGGAACCCGTTAACGCGGAGGGCGCTCGTGACCAGCCAGACCAGCACACCCGCCAGGTATTCGCCACCAGCCCGTCCCGGCTGGTGGCGCCGCCGCGGGGCATATGCGGCGGCCCTGTCGCTGACCCTGACCCCAAATATCATGGATTGGATTGTTTATCTATCTCGCGGGGTGACGGCACAGGCTTCGCGGCGCTACGCGGCGGGGGCCAGGCGGTAGATGGCGCCGGTGGTGTCGTCGCTGATGTACAGCGCGCCGTCCGGGCCGGGCACCGCGTCCACGGGGCGTCCCCAGAAGCTGCCGTCGGCGTTCTCGAACCCGCCGACCAGGGTGACCGCGGGCGCCAGGGTGCGCTTCGCGGCGTTCCAGGCCAGCCAGAGCACGGCGGGCGCCTGGGGCGGCTGGCGGTTCCACGAGCCGTGCGCGGCGATCACGGCGCCAGCGGACCACCGCGCCGGGATCCTGCTGCCCTCCAGGAAGGTCAGGCCGAGTGGGGCGCTGTGCGCGGGCAGGCCGATCTCGACCGGCGCCAGCGCCGCGCAGTCCAGCTTGGTCCCGCCCGGGTTGGTGGCCGCGTTGGGGACCAGGGGGACGCTGGCCAGCGACCCCGCCGGGTGACTGTTGTCCTGATCCGGGTCGCAGTACGGCCAGCCCAGATCGCGGCCCGGGCTGACCGGAACCACCTCATCGGGCGGGTGGTTGTTCACGTAGCCCTGGATGACCTGGCCGAACGCGTCGCTGTCCGTCCCGTAGCGGCGGTGCGACGGGTACGGGATGTTGTCCCGCTCGTTCACCGCCGTCCACACCGTGCCGTCCGGGGCCACCGCCAGGCCTTCGCCGTTGCGCACCCCCCGCTCGACCACCCGCAGGTCCGTCCCGTCGGGCCGGACGGCCATGATCACCGCGCGCTGCGGCGACATGGTCCGGTCATCGGGGTTGGCGTTCGACGAACTGCCCACGTTGAAGTAGACCGTGCCGTCTGCGGTGACCGTCACGTCTTTGGCCCGGTGCACGTCGTCGCCGTGCGGGTCGAGATCGGGCAGTCGCGGGACGATCACCGTGCGGGCGCCGCTGATCCGGCCGGCCCGCCACGGGTAGCGGTCGATCTGGTCCGACTCCGCGACGTACAGCACCCACCCGCCGTTGAGCTTGGCGAACGCCATGCCCTGCGGGTAGGTCAGCCCGGCCAGCAGGGTCTGCGCAGTCGCGGTACCGGCCGCGTCCGGCCGTAGCCGCACGACCCTGCCGTTGTCCGGCTCGCTGACCAGGAGGTCCCCTTCGGGGGTCCACGCCTCCATCCGCGCGTCCGGCACCCGCGCCCACACCCGGGCCGTCCAGCCCGCCGGGACGGTCAGTTTGCGCGGCGTGGACAACGCCCCGCCACCCTCCCCGGCTGGAACGGTGAGCGCCACCCGGGCCGCCGATGCGACCGGCGGCGCGGGCGACGCGGCGCCTGGTCCAGCCGCCGTGCCCTGGCCCGCGCACCCGGCGCACGCCGCCGCCACGGCGGCCTGCGTCACGGCGGCCAGCGCCGCCGTGAGTCCGTGGCGGCGCACCGGCCTGGGCTCACCCACCCGGCCCATCGTATTGGCGTTCGGCCGGGCTAGCGGGTGGTGAGGCCGCTTCGTGGGCAAGCGCCCGGCTCGCGTGCGGGGCGACCAGGGGGCTATGAGCGTTGCCGCTGCGCGGGTGAAGGGTGTCCGCGGGTCACGCTGGTGTAGTGATGCGTGTCTGCCCAGAACGGCTGCGGCGGGGTGTTACCTTCAGTGGATGGCCTATCCACTGAAGGCGGCTCAGACGCGTCTGGGTGAGCTCGTGGCCGAGGCGCGGCAAAGCCACCTTCCGGTCACCATCAGCGAAGACGGCAAGCTGGTCGCCGCACTGATCAACATCGATGATCTCGCGGACCTTGAGGATCGCGCCGCGCTGGCGGCGCACCTGGCCGACAAGGCGGCCGGGCGAGGCGGGATAGGCCTTGACGAACTGGATGCCGCGCTCGACCGGATGGATGCAGAGATCTAGCCGTGAGCCTGACCGTCGTCTTCCGCGAGACGGCGCTTCGTAACCTGGCCCGCATCCGCAGCGAGGACAAGGATCTGTTCGTCCAGATGCGCCGGACCGTCGTCTTATTGGCTGACCAGCCGTATCCGCAGGATGCGGTCGCGTGGGGCGCCACTGGCGTCTACCGGTTACACGCAGGCGACATCCGGGTTCTGTACGAAGTCGATGCTGCCACGGTGTACGTGATCAACGTGGGGGTCATCTCCTGACTCTGGCGTTCGGCCGGGCTAGCGGGTGGTGAGGCCGGCTTCGTGGGCTAGCAGGCCGGCCTGGGTGCGGTTGGCGCAGCCGAGCTTGTCCAGCATCCGCGACACGTAGCCCTTGACCGTGGCCTCGGACAGGTAGAGCCGCGCCGCGATCTGCGCGTTCGACAGTCCCTCGCCCAGCCCGGCCAGCACCTCGGTCTCCCGTTCGGTCAGCGAGCCGACCACACGCCGGGCTCGGTCCTGGGCCGAGTCACGGTCGGCCGACGCGGCCACCAGCCGCTGCGCGGCCACCGGCGACAGCACCGTGTGCCCTTCGGCAGCCACCTGCACCAGCCCGATCAGGTCCTCCGGGGGCGTCGACTTGACCAGGAACCCGGCCGCGCCCGCGCGCAGCGCCCGCAGCACGTACTGGTCGGCGTCGAACGTGGTCAGCACGACCACGGCCGGCGGGTCGTCCAGGTTGGTGATCCGCTCGGTGGCGGCGATCCCGTCCATGACCGGCATCCGCAGGTCCATGAGCACCACATCGGGCCGGCTGCGGACGACGGCCTCGACACCGGCCGCGCCATCGTGGGCCTCGTCCACCACCTCGACGGTGCCGGCCGAGCCGAGGATGGTGCGCAGGTGCGCGCAGACCATCGGCTCGTCGTCCACCACCACGACCCGGATCACGACGTCAGGCCCACCGATTCCGCCGTCGGCACGTAGGCGGGGAGCGTCACGTCGACGCAGAACCCGCCGTCCGGCCCGGGCCCAGCCTGGAGCGTGCCGTGCACCAGCTCGATGCGCTGCCGCAGGTGGGCCAGGCCCAGCCCGGAGCCCGTCCCGGCCAGCACCGGATCGGCCAGCACGGGTCCGGCCGAGCCCGGGCGGCCCGTCCCGTTGGCGCTGGGCGGCGGGCCGTTGCGCACGCTCAGCCGGACCTGGGCCGGGTCGTAACTGACCCGCACGGTGACCTGGGCGCCGGGGGCGTGCTTGCGCACGTTGGTCAGCGCCTCCCGCACCACCCGGTAGGCGGTCCGGCTGACCACCGGCGAGGCGAGCGCCGGGTCACCGTCCTCGGTCAGCTCCACCGGGGTGCCGACCGCAGCCGACTCGGCTGCCAGCGCGGCGAAGTCGGCGGCCGACGCGGCCGGCGACGCCTCGTCCCCGTCCGGGGCCGCCCGCAGGATGCCGACCAGGTCGCGCAATTCGTCCAGGGCCTGGCAGCCGGCCGCGCGCAGGTCTTCCGCCGCTTGGCGGGTGGCTTCGTCCTTGGCCGTCATCCGCAGCGCGCCGGCCTGCAGCACCATGAGGCTGACCCGGTGGGTGACCACGTCGTGCATCTCACCGGCCAGCCGGGCCCGCTCCTCGGCCCGGGCCTGCTCGGCCAGCAGGTGCTGTTCCCGCTCGGCCCGTTCGGCCCGCTCCCGCAGCGCCTGCACCAGCCGCCGCCGGGCGACGATGTACAGCCCGATCAGCGGCCCGACCGCGGTGCGGAGCAAGCCGAGCGCGATCACCGTGGCCACCGGCTCCCACGGCCGCGCCGCGATCACGCTGAGGACGCCCACGGCGATCAGCGCGGCCCGCCGGCTGCGCGCGTAGAAGACCCCGTACGCGGCCACGATGCTGGAGAAAGGGGCCCAGATGTTGCCGGAGTGGGCCGGGGTCAGCGCGCCCGCCGGGTAGATGATCAGCGAGACGGCCAGGGTGAACGCGGCCAGGATGTACATCACCGTGATCGGCGCCCGGCGGCGGACGGCCAGCGAGGCGCAGGCCAGCGCCTGGACGCCGAGCAACGCCCAGGCCAGCGAGCCCGGGTGGGCCGGCCACCAGGAGCCGCCGATCAGCGTGAGGACCGTGTCGAGCAGCATGAGGAGCGCGGCCAGGGCCACGTCGGCCCAGGGCCGGTTGTACCAGCGATCTTCGCACCCCATGAGCTCACGGTATGCCATCGCCACAGCCGGGCAATGGTTCGCGAAACCATCGTCGGGCCAGGACCCTACGAAAGTTGCATCCCGCCCGCCGGGGCCCGCCTTTCGTCGGCCCAGCAGGCAACTCCTCACCCTGCCGCTGGCCGCGCCTGTTCGGCTGCACTTGAGGACATGCAGACGACACAGAACCTCGCCAGGGAAATCCCGCAGCTGGGCCGCTACCAGATCGACGCGGGCGGCTCCTCGGTCAGATTCCGCACCCGGCATATGTTCGGGCTGGCACCGGTGCGCGGCCGCTTCGCCTTCCGGGCCGGCACCGTCGATGTGGCCGAGCCGCTGACCGAATCGCGTATCCACGCCGAGATCGAGTCGGCCAGCTTCCGCACCCGCAACCCCATGCGGGACACCCAGGTCCGGTCGGCCGGGTTCCTGGCCGCCGGCGAGCACCCGGTGCTGGCGTTCAGCTCCACCGGGCTGGCTGGCCGGGTCATCGCCGGCACGCTGACCGTACGCGGCGTGACCAGGCCGGTCAGCGTGCTGGCCGAGGTCACCGGGGTGACCCCGCGGGAGCTCACCGCCCGGGCCACGGTGCGCATCGACCGGTACGACTTCGGTGTGACCGCCAGCCGGGGGCTGGCCGGCCGCTATCTCGACGTCACCATGGAGGTCCGGTGCGTCCGCAGCTGACCACCCCGGCCACTCCGGCCGCACCGGCCGCCGCATCCACCGCCGCCACCGGGGCCGCGCTCACCGTGGCCGGGCTGCGCAAGAGCTACGGCCCGGTGGCGGCCGTCCGCGGGGTGAGCTTCACCGTCCGCCACGGCGAGATCTTCGCCCTGCTCGGCCCGAACGGGGCGGGCAAGACCACCATCCTGGAGATCCTGGAGGGGTTCCGCGCCCGCGACGCAGGCCAGGTCGACGTGCTCGGCACCGACCCCGGCGACCGGGCCAGCGGCCGGGCGCTGCGCGAGCGGATCGGCCTGGTCCTGCAGGACATCGCGGTCGAGCCGTACCTGACCGTCCGGGAGACCGTGGCGCGCAACGCGGGCTACTACCCGGCCCCGCGGGACGCCGGCGAGGTCATCGCGCTGGTCGGCCTCGAAGGCCAGGCCCGGCAGAAGGTGCGCCACCTGTCCGGCGGGCAGAAGCGGCGGCTGGACCTCGCGCTGGGCCTGGTCGGCCGCCCGGAGCTGCTGTTCCTGGACGAGCCCACCACCGGCTTCGACCCAGCCGCCCGCCGGGACGCCTGGGACGTGGTCCGCGGGCTGCGCGAGCAGGGCATCACGATCGTGCTCACCACGCACTACATGGACGAAGCCCAGGCGCTGGCCGACCGGCTGGCGGTGATCTCGGCGGGCCAGGTGGTGGCCATGGGCACCCCGGCCACGATCGGCGGGCGGGACCGGGCCCAGGCCCGGATCCGGTTCGCCCTGCCCGGGGACTGCTCGCCCGCCGACCTGCCGCTCAGTGCCGCACGAGCCGAAGCCACGGCCACCGGGGACGGCCTGGTGACCGTCGAGACCGCGGAGCCCACGGGGGCGCTGCACGTTCTCACCGGGTGGGCACTCGGCCGGGGCACGCCGCTGACCGGGCTGACCGTGGACCAGCCCAGCCTGGAAGAGATCTACCTGCGCCTCACGGCGCAGTCCCGGCCCACAGAAACGAGCGAGACGACCGAGAGGAACACGTGATGGCCACCATCACCCACCCGGCCCAGCGGCGGGTAAACACTCGCCGCGGCTGGCGGCGCGACGCCGCGCTGGCCTGGCACCAGGTCAAATACGAGCAGCTGTCGTTCTGGCGCAACCCGCAGAGCGCGTTCTTCACGTTCGTCTTCCCGGTCGTGATCATCGTGGTCTTCGGCGCGCTGACCCACGGCGGCGGGCGCAGCTCGTACTTCTACGGGCTGTCCGCCCTGCAGTACTACGTGCCCACGATCGCGGCCATGTCCGTGCTGGGCTCGTGCTACAGCCAGCTGGCCATCGTGCTGGCCACCAGGCGGCAGGAGGGCATCCTCAAGCGAGTACGGGCCACGCCGCTGCCCGCGTGGGGTTACTTCCTCGGCCTGCTGGCCCACTGCATCCTGGTCAGCGTGGTGGACGTAACACTGATCATCGGCGTCGGCCGCGTGTTCGGGGTGCCGCTGCCCACCCACTGGGCCGCGATCGCCGTGACCCTGGTGCTCGCCGCATCGTGCTTCTGTGCGCTGGGCGTGGCCGTGGCCTCGCTGATCCGCAACGCCGAAGCCGCCCCACCGGTCGTGCAGCTCGTCCTGTTCCCGCTGCTGTTCCTGTCCGGCACCTACCTGCCGATCCATTCCCAGGCGCTGAACCAGGTGGCCGGCCTGCTGCCGGTGCGCCCGCTGAACCAGGCCCTGCTCGGCCCGTTCGCGGAGCACACCGGCGTCAACTGGCACAGCCTGGCCGTGCTGGCCGCCTGGGGCGCGGCCGGCACCCTGATCGCCCTCAGGCGCTTCCGCTGGGCACCCCGGACGCAGTAGGAAACGGGCGGCGCCGTCCGGGGCGCTAGGCCGAGCGGCGGCCGACGTCGAGATCGAGCTTGATGGGCAGACCGGGCTGGTCGAGGGCCTGGCGTGCATGGCTGAGCGCTTCGGTTTCCAGGCGGCGCCGCAGCCCAGGGAGATCGGCCGTCTGCATGGTGGTGACCTCGAGCACGACCTGCGGGTTGCTGGCGCTGCCGATGATCCGGCCGTTGGCCGAGTCGACGCCGTGGTAGGTGCTGATCTCCCTGGTGAGAGCGTCGGTGAGAGCTGCCGGCAGGAGTGTGGTGACGCCGTGGTCCTTGCTGCCGGGAACGGTGATGTCGCCGGCGCGGTCGGTGGAGACCAGCAGGGCCACGATCCAGCGCAGCGCGGCCAGGGCGATCAGCACGCAGACGAACGCGGCGGCGGCCCAGACCCAGGTTCCGTGCTGGCCGATGTAGACGCTGACCCGGTTGGCGAACAGGGTGCGCTCGGCGAATGCCGCGCCGAACCCACCCACCGATGCCGTCAGGGCGGCCGCCCCGGCGAGCAGGACCAGCAAGCCGAACAGGACCAGCATGAAGCGGTTGGCGCGGTCGGCGTGCATCAGCGGCCCCGGGTGCTGACACGCACGGTCAGGCGCGGTGGATGCTGCAGGCCGAGCGCGTCGAGGCGGCTGCTCACCGCCTCGGTCACGGGCTGCCTGAGCGCACCGGCGGCGGCGCGGCCACGGGCGGCCGACGTCGCGATGACGCGGGCGCGGCGGCGGCGCACGGTGACGGCCGCGCCGCTGATCCCGTCAATCCCGGTGGCCGCGGCGCGCAGGGCGCCGGCCAGGCCACGGCGGGTCAGTGCGGCGTCGGTGCCCTCATCATCGGATCGCAGCCGCAGCCGGGTGACCCGGCGCGGCTTGAGCTCCAGCGCCAGGATGAGCACCCCGGCGAGGATCAGGATGACTGACCAGACCCGAATCACCTGGGCGTTCCATGTCGTGCTGGCCGCCCAGTGATACCAGGTTGGCCAGTGCACGATGACCGGGCTGGAGTGCACGGCGAACTCGATGACCTCGACGATCAGGATGACGCTGGCGGAGGCCAGCGCCACGGCCAGGACGAAGGCGAGCGGCCGGTTCAGCATGCGCATGCGTTCCGCCTCCCTACCGGACCCGCGGCGGCGGCGTGATTTCGGTGGCCAGATCCGCGACCACGATGTGGACTTCGTCCACGTCCAGCCCGGCCAGGCCGGCGAGCCTGTCGCGGACATGGCCGCGGAGCTGCTCGGTGACGTCGCGGATGGAGACGGGCCAGCGGACGCTGATCTCCAGGCTCACGTAGGCCTTGGCCCCGTCTACCTGGACGGTGGTCTTCGGCAGCGCATCCAGGTCGGTGCGGCGCACGCCGAGATTGCCGGCCCCGGGAACGGCCCGGCCCAGCATCCGCACGGTGGCCGCGCCGGCGTCCGGGTTCTCCGCGGCCGCCCGTGTAGCGATCTTGGTCACTGCCTGGTCGGTGACGCTGATCGTCCCCAGCTCATTGCGGCCAACCTGGGCGGGCGGCTCGGTGCCGGTGCTGCTGGCGGTCATCGGCTGCGGTTGCGTGACAGCCATCCGGCCACGTCCATCTCGCCGTCGAGGATCTTGGCGATGCCGAAGCCGATCGCGCCGAGCAGGGCAACGATCAGCATGTCACCGAAATTGCCGAAGACCAGGGCCAGCCCCAGGATCAGCCCGGTGATGGTGGCGAGCGCAGTACGGTCCATGATCATCCACCTGCTGGCTGGGACGTTGGGGATGCAGGCTGGCCACCCCGGCCCGGGCGGGCTGGTGGGCCTGGTGGGTCGTCGAGGTCAGCGACGACCACATCGATGGGCCGGTGCCCGGTCACTGGCACCAGCGCAGTGGTGATCAAGGCCGCCAGGTCCGGCACGGGGATGCCCCAGCGGGACTGCACCTGCACCATGACCCGGCCACCGCTGACGACCAC
>Ga0335083_10005472_pt1 | contig 16004 bp, 13 predicted proteins | sample Lox_Sample_42_FD_206716 | JGI IMG/M metagenome (GOLD analysis project Ga0335083, IMG submission 206716) | Soil microbial communities from Loxahatchee National Wildlife Refuge, Florida, United States - Lox_Sample_4.2 | ecosystem: Environmental > Terrestrial > Soil > Wetlands | place: USA... | reverse complement strand
AACACCTGTCCGGTCGGGATCGCCACTCAGGATCCGCGGCTGCGCGAACGCTTCAAGGGCACCCCGGAGCACGTCGTCAACTTCTTCTTCTTCATCGCCGAAGAGGTCCGCGAGATATTGGCATCGCTCGGCTTGCGTTCGCTCGACGAGGCGATCGGGCGGGTCGACCTGCTCGCCGCCGAGAAAGCGATCGAGCACTGGAAGGCGCGCGGAGTGGACCTCACACACGTCCTGACCCATATCGAGCTAGATGAGGACCCCGCCCACCCCGCGCCCCGCCGGCGCGTGGAAGGGCCGCCCGAGGTCCTGTCCGAAGCCCTGGACTGGGAGCTCGTGGAGCGCGCCCGCCCGATCATCGAGGCCGGCCTTGCCGGAGAGGGCGAGGTCTCCGAGGAGTCGGCCGACGACGGCCAGATGGAGCCGGCGCGCGTGCAGATCGAGCTGCCGATCCGCAACGTCAACCGCTGTGTGGGCGGGATCCTCTCCAGCCACATCGCCAAGGCTCGAGGGGCGGCCGGTTTGCCGGAGGATTCGATCGAGGTGCAGTTCACCGGGTCGGCCGGCCAGAGCTTCGGCGGCTGGCTGGCGCCCGGCGTCACCTTCAGGTTGTGGGGCGACGCCAACGACTACACCGGCAAGGGGCTCTCCGGCGGCGTCCTCGCGGTACGTCCGCGCAAGGGCATGTCCTCGAGATTCAAAGCCCGCGAGAACGTGATCGTCGGCAACACCGTCCTCTACGGCGCGACCGGCGGCCGCGCGTTCTTCAGGGGCCAGGCCGGCGAGCGCTTCGCCGTGCGCAACTCCGGCGCCCGCGCGGTCGTCGAGGGGGTCGGGGATCACGGCTGCGAGTACATGACCGGCGGATGTGTCGTCGTGCTCGGGCCGACCGGCCGCAACTTCGCGGCGGGAATGAGCGGCGGCGTCGCTTACGTGCTCGACGAGGAAGGCCGTTTCGCCAGTCGCTGCAACATGGGAATGGTCGGCTTCGAAGTGCCAAGTCCCGAAGACGAGACCGAGCTGAAAGCGCTCGTCGAAGAGCACGCTTTGCGTACCCAGTCGCCGGTGGCCGCCCGGGTGCTCGAAGGCTGGCAGGCACTCCTTCAAAAGAGCGTTTTCGTGAAGGTGATGCCCCACGACTACAAGCGGGTCCTGGCCGAACGCGCCGAAGCGGTCGAGGCCTTGCCCAAGCCGCAATGGCCCGCGGTGGCCGCCCGATGACGACCGAAGAGCGCGGCGCCTGATGGGCAAGCTCGGCGGCTTCCTTGAAGTCGAGCGCCACGGGATCCCATACCGGGACGCCGTCAAGCGGGCGCACGACTACAAAGAGTTCCTGGTGCAGCGGCCCGTGCCCGAGCTGCGCGAGCAGGGCGGGCGCTGTATGGACTGCGGCGTTCCCTTCTGCCACAACGGCTGTCCCCTCGGGAATCTGATCCCCGACTGGAACGATCTCGTCTACCGCGATCGTTGGTCGGACGCGATCGTGCAGCTGCACGCCACCAACAACTTCCCCGAGCTGACCGGCCGTCTGTGCCCGGCTCCATGCGAGGCGGCGTGCGTGTTGGAGATCAAAGAGAACGACGCCGTCACGATCAAACAGGTCGAGTTGGCGATCGTCGACCGCGCCTGGGCCGAAGGCTGGATCGTGCCTCAGCCGCCGAGGCGTGAGACCGGCCAGTCGGTCGCCGTCGTCGGCTCGGGCCCGGCCGGCATGGCCGCCGCCCAGCAGCTGCGCAGGCTCGGTCATCGGGTGGTCCTGTTCGAGCGCGACGAGGCCGCCGGCGGACTTGCCCGGTTCGGGGTGCCCGACTTCAAGATCGAAAAGCGGATCGTCGAGCGCCGCGTACAGCAGCTGATCGCCGAGGGCGTCGAGTTGCGCTGCGGCGTCGACGTCGGCCAAGACATCAGCGCCGAAGAGCTGAGGGCCGGCTTCGACGCGATCGTGCTGGCGACCGGCTCGCGGGTGGCGCGCGACCTGCCCGTGCCGGGCCGCGATCTGGACGGGATCCACTTCGCGATGGACTATCTCTACCAGCGCAACCGCTGGGTTGCCGGCGAGGTCGGCCCCGCGCCAACCGTCCCGGCTCCGCCGGTTCCGGGCTCCGTGGACGCTCCCCCCGAGATCAGCGCCGCCGGGAAGGACGTCGTCGTGATCGGCGGCGGGGACACCGGTGCGGACTGCGTAGGCAACGCGCTGCGCGAGGGCGCATCATCGATCGTCCAGCTCGAGCTCTTGCCGGAGCCGCCCGAGCACCGGCCCGACGAGCGCACTCCCTGGCCACAGTGGCCCCTGAAGTACAGGCTCAGCTACGCCATGGAGGAGGCTCTGCAAGAGGGCCTCGGCGACCAGGTGTACTCGATCGCCACGACCAGTTTCAGCGGCGACGAGACGTCGAGGTCCGATGGCGGGCCCGGTCGTGTCACGGCCTTGCACATCGCTCAGGCCGAGCCGGCGCCCCCGTTCGGGCCGGTCGCCGGCACCGAACGCGAACTGCCGGCGCAACTGGTGCTCTTGGCGATGGGCTTCTTGCATCCCGAACCTGGACTCCTGGACGAGCTCGGGGTCGAGAAGGATCCGCGCGGGAACGTCAAGTCCGTGAAGCCCTATACGACCTCCGTCGAGAGCGTGTTCGCCGCCGGCGACGCCAGGCGCGGGCAGTCTCTGATCGTCTGGGCGATCAACGAGGGCAGGCAGTGCGCGCGCATGGTCGAGCGCTATCTGGCCGGCAAGCGCGACGCTGGCAGCGGCCTGGGTCTACCCGAAGACCAGGGTGTCGCTGGCCACGCCGACGCCGACGAAGGCCCCGAGGGACCGCCCCAGCACGTCGGGCCGGGTGTCCCGGCAGGCTGAGCCGGGTTTTTCTCTACGCTTGTGGACGTGTCCTCCGTCAATGGTTCGCACTCGAGGCCCAAGGCCTGCATCATCGGCGCCGGCTCGTCGGGCATCGCCGCGGTCAAGGCCCTGCACGAGCGATCGATCGAGTTCGACTGCTTCGAGGCCTCTAACGAGATCGGCGGAAACTGGGTCTTCCAGAACCGCAACAACATGTCGGCCGCCTATCGAGACCTCTACATCAACGTCTCGCGCGAGCGCATGGCCTACTCGGACTTCCCGATGCCCAAGACCTATCCCGACTTTCCGCACCACACCCACATCAAGGAGTACTTCAACGCCTACGTCGACCACTTCGGCCTGCGCGATCTGATCGCGTTCGAGACGACCGTCGTCAAGGCAGACCGCGGACAAGGCGGGCAGTGGGAGGTCACGCTCGACGACGGCACGGTTCGCTCCTATGATGCCCTGCTCGTCGCCAACGGCCACCATTGGGACCCGCGCTGGCCCGAACCGGCCTTCCCGGGCGCGGACACGTTCGCGGGCGAACAACTGCACGCGCACTCCTATGTAGACAACTCGCTCTTTGACGGTCGCAACGTCGTGGTGCTGGGCATGGGCAACTCGGCGATGGACATCGCCGTGGAGTCCTCTTACGTGGCCGCCAACACCTACCTGTCGGCCAGGCACGGCGCCTGGATCATCCCCAAGTACGTGTTCGGCAAACCGGTCGACCAGCTTCCCCAAGACCCGAGGGTCCCGTTTGCGATCAGGCAGCGGCTCATCCACCAGGTCATCAGGTCCTACACGGGCGACCCGTCGCGCTACGGCCTGCCCCAGCCGGACCACAAGTTCGGCGAGTCTCATCCGACCGTCTCCGGGCGCATCCTGGATCGCATCGCCCACGGCACGATCAAGCCAAAGCCGAACATCGAAGCGCTCGAAGGCTCTCAGGTGCGCTTCACCGACGGCACGTTCGTAGACGCCGACGTCGTCGTCTATTGCACCGGCTACAAGATCACCTTCCCGTTCTTCGACCCCGACTTCCTGGCGGCGCCCGACAATCACATCGAGCTGTTCCGCCGCGTCTTTCATCCCGACATCGAAGGCCTGTACTTCATAGGCCTGCTGCAGCCGCTCGGGGCGATCATGCCCCTGGCCGAGGCTCAGAGCGCATGGGTCGGCGATCACCTGCTCGGCGATTACGTTTTGCCTTCGAAGACCGAGGTCCAAGCGGAGATCCAAGCGGACCAGGCCGCCATGAAGGCCCGCTATGTGTCGTCCAAGCGGCACACGATCCAGGTCGACTTCGACGACTACCTGCGCGCCCTCCAGATCGAGCGTCGCGCCGGCGCCGAACGGGCGCGTGCCAACCTTCTGCCGGCATAACCGCTTCCTCGAGCGCTGCCCGATCTGCAGCCGCGCTCTGCCCGGGGCCGAGTCCGCCGGCGGCGCGCGGCGATCCTCGCAGGGCTCGCCCAATGGCGGTGCTGGCGCGCGGGCCGACGCCGCCGCGCGGACAGGCGGCTCAGCGGGCTCTCGGTCACGTGTCCGGGCGGGTGCGCGCGGGAGCCAGATGCGTGTGCAACGCGAGGCCAGGGCCGCTGACGACGGCTACAGTTGCGAGCTGGCCCCAGGCCTGCGCGCCTCCGCGGACGCCGAGCGCCTGGCCTCTGAGATCGCGTTCTCCAGTGGCCGCCTGCTCGGTATGCAGGCCTCTGCGCCCGGCATCTTCGCTGAGATCCGGGCGCTTGCGGCGGACAGTCCCGATGGTCTGGAGCGCGCCACCTGGATCTGCTTCCTGACTGTCTACCTGTCACCTTTGCCCGGCGACGATCCATTCGCGGGCGTCAGGCTGGTGCTCGAGCGCGGGGACCGGGATTGGGACTCTCTGCTCGACGGGGTGCCGCTCGGGCCGCGCACCTCGCACGATCCGGGCCGTGGCTCGGACACGTTGCGTGCCTACCGCCAGTGGGCGCTGCAGGCCGGCCGACCGGAGGTCGGCCAACAGGCCGAGGCGATCGTCGGCGAGGAGTCCTGGACGCCGCAGCGGCGCTTCGAGCGCGCGTTCGAACGTCTGGCGCTGCCCGGTTTCGGGCGCATGGGCAGGTACGACCTGCTGGTCACGCTCGGGCGCCTCGGACTGTATGAGCTGCAGGCCGGCTCGCTGCACCTGGCGACGGGCCGCGGGATGGCGGCCGAGGATCTGACTACAGTCGCCGCCAAGCGCCTGTTCGCGGTCGGCGATCCGATCTATCTCGAGCGCCGGGCTTCGGCTTTCGCCGAGGCCTCGGCCGTGCCGGTCGAAGTGCTCGACCTGGCCTTCGCAAACTGGGCGGCCGGCGAGCGCGCGACGCTCGGGTTCGATCCCGACACTGTCGACAGCGCGGCTCTGGAGAGCGCTCGGATGGCGCTGGGGCTTGGATCGGCCGAGAGCTCAGACGGGGGAGATCGCGCCTCGATCCGAGCATGAGCTTGTTCTCTTCGGGCTGGTCACGCGCGCGCGCGCGTGCAGCCGTTCTGTGGGTCGAAAAGTGACGTCCACCCCAGCACCTAGAGTCCCGATCAAGTTATGCCCCTGTGCTTTATCGAGCCCCAGGACGCCATTCGTGTGATCGCCGAGTCGGTCGGTCGCGAGGCCAGGCGCCAGCTCGTCGGCGAGGTCGTGCGGGCGTGGGTCGACGACATCCCAGATCAAGAGCTGTCGGTGCACTACGCGAAGGCGGTCGCCGACCTCGACAAAGACGACTTGCATCTGCTCGCTGCCTGGCACGCCTCGCTGGAGGTGGGCCAGCCCGTCCCGAACAAAGACTTCCTGGTCGGCGTCTTCCAGAGCCTCGGCGAGAACAGGCGCGAGGCCTTGAAGATCGCCGCCGGCTTCAGGGGCGAGGAAGCCTTCCAGGCGGGCGTCTCCGAGGAGCAGGCCCTCGACACCGTCCTGCCTTGCCTGTCGCGCGAGCGGGCGATCGAGCTCGCCCACGAGTGCATCCAGCTCTACGCCTGGGACAGGCTGGGCTCAGAGAACTAGTGCCGCTGAGAGGGGCTGGCCAGCGAGATCAGTAGCCGAGGGCGAACTTGGCGTCCTCGGACATCTTCTCGGGAGACCACGGCGGCGTAAAGACCATCTCGGAGTCGATCGTCTTGACGCCGTCCAGTTCGCCGACGAACTCGTCGATCTGTTCTGTCACCTGCGGCCCGATCGGGCAGCCCGGCGTCGTCAAGGTGAACGTGACGCGCACATTGCCGTCATCGACCTCGACCCCGTAGATCAGGCCCAGCTCCACGAAGTCGAGCCCCAACTCGGGGTCGATCACGTTCGACAACGCATCCATCACATCGTCCACCGTCAGGGTCGTCTCCAGATCGGACATGAAGCGAGTCTAGCTCGCCCGCCCCGCGCCGTGCTCACGCAGGCGTGGCGGCCGACTCGCCGGCCAGCTCGACGAGGTTGGCCAGTTCCTCGGCGATCGACTCGCCGAGGGCGTTGACGTCGGGCAGGGCGTCGTAGTCACCGAGCAGACCGAAGTTCATCTGGACGTTGTAGGACATGATCGCGATCGCCAAGCCATGGTTTTCGGGAAGGAACGCGACCGGATAGGCGGCCAGCATCTCGCGCCCGAGCACATACAGCGGGAACTGGGGGCCGGGCACGTTCGTGACGATCAGGTTGAACAGCCTGGTCGAGAAGTTCAAGCGCGAGGCCTGGGCCAGGATCGTCGGGGGCGCGAAGTTCTGGGCCCCCGCGATCGCCTCCGCGCCGAGCGCCTGCTTGGACTCCTTGAGGCCATCCATAGAATGGGAGACGAACTTCAGGCGCTGCACCGGGTCGGCGATATAGACGGGCAGAGGGCCCCTCATCACGACGATGCGGTTGCCCATCTGGTGGTGCTCGCCCTCGGTCCTGACCGAAACTGGCACGAGCGCCCTCATCTCGACGCCCTCCGTACGCATGCCCCTGGCGATCAGGAACTTGCGCAGGGCTCCCGTCACGATCGCCAAGACGACATCGTTGACGGTCCCGCCGAACGCGTTCTTGACGAGCTTGAACTGTTCCAGCGAGCCACCGATCCCGACGAACCGCCGATGCGGGCCGATCGGCACATTCAGGGGAGTCTCGGGCGCCGGGTTCAGCTCTGCCCAGACGAGCTCGCCGAGGCCCTCCGCCACGTCGCGTGTGCGCGCCAGGGCGCGGTCGGGATGCGTAAGCGCGTCCACGGCGCCCTCGGCGAGCTCGACACCGGCACGCACGGCGCCCTTCAGTCCCACGGCGACGAGCTCGGCTGTGCTCGGCTCGCCGTGCGGGCGCCAGGGGCGCCCAGAGTGCTTGACCGGCGGCGGGTCCGGGCTCAGATCGAACAGGACGGTCGCCAGGTCGATCCCGGCGATGCCGTCGATCAGCGAGTGGTGCGTCTTCGAGATCAGCGCGAACCTGTCCGCTCGTCCGTCTGAGGCGGGTATGCCAGGTCCCTCGATCTCCGGGCCGAGGCCCTCGATCAGCCACATCTCCCACAGCGGCTTGGACCTGTCCAGCTGCTGAGAGAAGATCCGGGCCGTCAGCGCGCACAGCTGATCCCAGCCGCCCGGTGTCGGCAGCGCGGTGTGGCGGACGTGGTAGGCCAGATTGAAGTTCGGGTCGTCGACCCAGACGGGCCGGCCACTGTCGAAGACGGTATGGGCCAGCTTGTGCCTATAGCGGGGGACCAGGTGCAGGCGCATCCTGATCTGTTCGAGGAAGTCCTCCATCGGTGGCGGCGGGCCTTCGAGCACCGTCAACCCGCCGACATGCATATGCGAGTTGGCTCCCTCCTGATGCAAGAACGAGGCGTCCACCGCTGTCAATCTGTCCAGGTGTCTTTGGGTCATGCTTCCGCCAAGCCTATCCGCCCGCTCCAGCCTCTTACAATGGTTTTGTGGCCAACACGGTCGAAAAGCTGTTGCTCGCGGCGCCGCGCGGCTATTGCGCGGGCGTCGATCGTGCCGTCCAGACGGTCGAACGCACGCTCGAGACTCATGGCGCGCCGGTATATGTGCGCAAGGAGATCGTCCACAACAAGCACGTCGTACAACGCCTACAGGAGCGCGGCGCGGTGTTCGTCGACGAGCAGACCGAGGTTCCGGAGGGGGCTTTGTGCGTGTTCTCGGCTCACGGTGTCGCTCCCAGCGTGCGCGCCGGCGCGGCTGAGCGGGGGCTGCGGACGATCGACGCCACCTGCCCCCTGGTGACGAAGGTCCATCGCGAGGCGGCCAAGTTCGCGGAGGAGGGCTACACGGTCGTTCTCGTCGGTCACGAGGGCCACGAGGAGGTCGAAGGCACGATGGGCGAGGCGCCCGAGAAGATCGTGCTCGTGCAGGACGAGGCCGATGTCGACGCCCTGCTGGTGGAGGACCCCGAGCGCGTCGCCTACGTCACTCAGACGACACTCTCGGTCGACGAAACCGAGGCGATCGTCGCTCGCCTGCGTGAACGTTTCCCGGCGATCGTCGGTCCCAGGACCGACGACATCTGCTACGCGACGACCAATCGCCAGGCCGCCGTCAAGCGCCTGGCTGCCGACTGTGACGTGATGCTCGTGATCGGCTCCAGCAACTCTTCTAACTCGGTGCGCCTGGTCGAGGTCGCGCGCGACTGTGGCACCGACGCCCACCTGATCGACAGCGCGAGCGAGATACGCGAGGAGTGGCTGTCCGGCAGGCGTGTCGTCGGGGTTTCCTCAGGCGCCAGCGCTCCCGAGAACCTGGTCGCCGAGCTCGTCGAGTACTTCCGGGCGCGCGGGGTCTCCGACGTGTCCGAGGTGAACGTCATACGCGAGGACGTCCGTTTCATGCTGCCCAAGCCGGTTCGCGAAGCCGCCGTCGCGGGCGGTTCGTCCTGAGCCCGCTCGCGAGCGCGACCATACCCCGGTTGTCGTGACCCGCACCCTCATCATCTCCGACCTCCATCTCGGCGGCCTCTCCGGGGTGGACGTGCTGCGCCGCCCGGCGGTGCGCGCGCCGCTGCTCGAACGTCTGGCTGACATCGATCGCCTGGTTCTGCTCGGTGACGTGCTGGAGCTGCGCCACGGCCCCCCGCACGAGGCGCTCGCCGCTGCGCGCCCGTTCTTCGAGGACGTCGGCCGGGTCTTGGGCGGCGACCGAGAACTGATCCTCACCGCCGGCAACCACGACCATCTGAACGTCTGCGCTTGGCTGGATGCGCGCGCCCTGCAGTCCCCCGAGCCCCCGCCGATGGCGCTCGATCAGCGCATCGACCCGGCTTTGGCCTCGCCGCTGACCGCCCAGATCGCGGCCTGGGCTGAGCCGAGCCGGGTCAGCGTCGCCTATCCCGGCCTCTGGGTCCGTCCAGACGTATATGCCCTGCACGGCCACTACCTGGACGCCCACCTCACGATCCCCACGCTCGAGCGGATAGGAGTCGGCGCGATCGGACGTCTGCTCGAACGGCGTCCGTCCAGGGCCGATTTCGGCACCGTCGAGGACTATGAGGCTGTGACAGCGCCGATCTATGCTTGGCGCGACGCGATGACTCGCTATGGGCGCTCGGGTCCGGCGCTCAACGGTCTCGCGACAGCGCGCGCCTGGCGGGCGCTCGGAGGTGGCGACGGGGTCAGCCGCAACGGTCACGGCCCGGGGGACGGGCGCCCCGTGGACGCGAAGGACACGGGCGGTGGCGGTACGGGCGCGGATGGTCGCCGTCCGGCCGGAGCTCTGTCGGCGGGCGGCCGGCGTTTGGCCGGCATGGCCGGTGGGTGGGCCCGCCAGAGAGCCGTCAAGGCCGCCTTCCCGGCAACGGTCGCCGGGCTGAACAGGGCCGGGCTGGGGCCGTTGAGCGCCGACATCTCGCGCAACGAGCTGCGCCGCGCCGGCCTGTGCGCGATCGGCGAGGTCGCCGCCAGGCTCGGGCTCGCGGACGCCCATGTCGTCTTCGGTCACACCCATCGCACGGGCCCACTGCCAGCGGACGACGTCGCGGAGTGGCGGGGCAGGTCCGGGGCGCGCCTGATCAACTGCGGGTCCTGGGTCTACGAGCCGATCTTCTTGACCCGTGTCCCCGGCGAGAGTCCGTACTGGCCGGGCGCCTGTGTGATCGTGGAGGACTCCGGCCCGCCCGTGCTCGAGCGCCTTCTGAAGGACGCCGTGCCCGAGGAAGTCGCGCGCCGGGCCTCGCTGTCCTACACCTGAGCCTCTTCGGCAAACGGCATCAGGCCGGGCGTAAAGCACGTAGCGAGGCACTTCACTCCGGGTCCTTCTTTCAGCTCGATCATCCCTTCTGTGTGTCGATCGTGCTCGACCAGCGGATAGGCGCCCGGATGCTCGATCTCGTGCTCGACGCCGTTCGCCCACAGCCGTCCCCGCCCGTCCAGCACCGCCCAAACGCCTCCCGCGGCGTACGGCCCGCTGTAGGCGCCTGGCTGGTCCTCGGTCTGCGGGACCAGCTGCACGCCGGGCGCGTCCTCCGGGCGCAGCGGCCCCAGCGGCTCCCGCTCGATGTCCAGCAGCTCCTGGATGGCCAGCTCGGTCTCCAGATAGCCGCCCTCGCCGTAGTGGTACTCGAACAGGCGCGCCCTGCCGTCGAACAGGTACCGGGCCGGCCAGCCTTCGTTCTCGTACTCCTGCCAGACCTCGAACTCGGAGTCGATCAGGACCGGATACTCGATCTGGAGTCTGGCCACGGCCTCCCGCACGGCGTCCTCTTCATGCGACGGCTCGAACCCTGGGCAGTGCACGCCGATCGTGCGCAGGCCGTGCTCGGAATAGCGCTCGTGCCAGGCCTTGAGGTACGGCAACGTCCTGATCGAGTTCGGCCTACAGAAGTCCCAGAACTCGACCAGCATCGGCTTACCACGCTGGAGCGTGCTCGCCTTCGCCGCCTGTCCGCCCGGCACGTTCACCCACGGCAGCTTCGTCGGGAACAGCGGTGCGGCGATCGTGTCTATGGGAGCGCGCAAACCGGCGCGTATCCGATCGATGGTGGGACCAGGAAGCAGCTAAGTGTCTGAGGGGCGCTAGGAGCAAGCATGGCAAGGACGCAGGGAGCGTGGCGTGCTTTGCACGCGAGCGACCGAGGACGCAGCCAGGCGCCGCTCATCGCGCCCCTCAGCCGATGCTGCCGACCATCTCCAGCTGGATGAGCCTGTTCAGCTCGACCGCGTACTCCATCGGCAGCTCCTTGGTGACGGGCTCGATGAAGCCGTTGACGATCATCGCGGCGGCCTCGTCCTCGGTGAAGCCCCTGGAGCCCATGTAGAAGAGCTGGTCGTCGGAGATGCGCCCGACGGTCGCCTCGTGGGCGACGGCTACGTGCGGGTTCTGGATCTGGATGTCCGGCCAGGTATCGGATTTCGAGATGCCGTCCATCATCAGGCCGTCGCATTGGACCCTCGCCTTGGAGCCCTGAGAGTGGGCGCCCATCTTGACGAGGCCCCTGTAGCCCATGATGCCGCCGTCCTTGGAGATCGACTTGGCCAAGATGTTCGAGGTCGTGTTCGGCGCCAGATGAACGACCTTGGCGCCGGTGTCCTTGTGGACTCCGCCCGTGGCGACGCCCACGTTCAGATGGTCGGCCCTCGCGCCCTCGCCCATCAAATAGGAGCCCGGATAGAGCATCACGTACTTGGCGCCCATCGACCCGCCGACCCACTCGACCGTGCCCCCGGCGTCGACGATCGCGCGCTTGGTGTTCAGGTTGTAGACGTCCTTGGACCAGTTCTGGACGGTCGTGTACCGGGCCTTGGCGCCCTCGTGCACGAAGATCTCGACGACCGCCGAGTGCATCGAGTTGACGGAGTAGGTCTGGGCGGTGCAGCCCTCGATGTAGTTCACGTCCGAGCCTTCGTCGGCGACGATCAGCGTGTGCTCGAAGGTGCCCTCGCCGGCGCCCTCCATCCTGAAGTAGGCCTGCAGCGGCAGGTCGACCTTGACGCCCTTCGGCACATACAGAAACGAGCCGCCCGACCAGACCGCGCCGTGCAGGGCCGAGAACTTGTTGTCCTGAGCCGGCACGCATTTGTTCATGAAGTACTTCTGGACCAAGTCCGGGTACTCGCTGATCGCGGTGTCCATCGAGCAGAACAGGATCCCCAGCTTGCGGTACTCCTCCTTCAGGCCCTCGTAGACCGGCTCCTGGCGCCACACGCCGACGACGCCCGCCAGGTGCTCGCGCTCGGCCTGGGGGATGCCGAGGTCCTCGTAGGTCTGCTTCATTTCCTCGGGCACCTCGTCCCAGCTGTTGTACCGGCCGGCGGTCGGCGGCGAGTAGAGGACCAGGTCATCGAGGTTCAGACCCGACAGGTCGACACCCCAGTCGGGTACGGGCTTGCGTTCGAAGATCTCCAAGGACTTCAGCCGTTTCTCGGCCATCCAGTCGGGCTCGCCCTTGACCTTCGACAGCTCTCGTACGACCTCCCTCGAGATGCCCTGCTTGGCGCGCAGCTGACCCTGATCGTCCTCGACGATCGGGCTTGGCTTGGTGATCCTGGCGGTGTCGGTAGCGGCCATTCGATGCTCCTCAGCTGGTCGGTCTAGAGAATCCCGTCCTCAGGACTAGGAATTGTATCGCGGAGCTCGGCCCGGCCGGCCCCGGCAGGGCACGACGGACGTGGAGGTCGGGTCTGTCGCGGCCGTGGCCGGCCCGCCCGCCGCACGGCAGTCGTCACGCGGGCCAGTCGCCGTCGCCGGTGACCGCGCCCCTGACGACCTTCAGGTTAAGGAGCGCGCACTTGCGTCGGGTCGGCGACACGTCGATGCCCAGCAGGTCGATCATCCAGTCGGCGCCCAGCCTGCCGGCCTCGTCCAGGTCCATGCCGATCAGCTCCTCGGAGGCGATCGACGCCGAGGCCTGCGAGATCGCGCAGCCGTGGCCCTGGAATTTGAGATCGGCGATCTTGCCGTCCTGGACCTTGATTTGCACGCCCAGCTCGTCTCCGCACAAAGGGTTGTGCTCGTGGGCCGTCAGGTCGTAAGGCTCCAGCTCGCCGAAGTTGTGGGGCCGCTTGTAGTGCTCGAGGATGTAGTCCCTGTAGAGGTCGTCCATTACAGTTCGAACACCTCGCGTCCGCGTAGCAGTGCCTCGACGAGCGCGTCGACATCTGGCGGCTCGTTGTAGACGCCTACGCTCGCCCTGGCGGTCGCGCCGACGCCCAAGCAGCGCATCAAAGGCTGGGCGCAGTGATGGCCGGCCCTGATGCACACGCCCGCGCGTCCGGCCAGCTCGGCGACGTCGTGGGGATGGATGCCCTCGATCGTGAACGACGCCAGGCCGCCCCTGCGGTCGGCCTCTGGTGGACCGACCACGCGCAGCCCGGGGACCTCGGCCAGGCGGCCGAGCATGTACTCGGTCAGGGCCTGCTCGTGCGCGCGCACCTCGGCCATGCCCAGCTCCGACAGGTAGTCGACGGCCGCGCCCAGGCCGACCGCCTCGGCTATCGGCGGCGTGCCGGCCTCGAACTTGTAGGGCAGCTCGTTCCAGGTGGCGCTCTGGAAGTCGACGGAGGCGATCATGTCGCCGCCGGTCATAAACGGCTCCATCTCGTCCATGATCTTCCGGCGGCCGTGCAGCACGCCGATGCCGGTCGGGCCGAGCGCCTTGTGGCCGGTCCAAACGTAGAAGTCCGCGCCGATCGCGTCCACGTCGACCGGCATGTGCGGTACCGCCTGGGCGCCATCCACGAGCGAGACAGCGCCGGCGGCGCGCGCCCTGGAAGCGATCTCCGAGACGGGAACGATCGTGCCGAGCACGTTCGACACATGAGCGACCGCCACGATCTTGATGTCGCCTCTGGCCAGCTCGGCGTCCAGTTGCTGCAGCGACAGCTCGCCGCGCTCGTCGACCTCCAGGTAGCGAAGCTCGGCGCTCCGCTCTTTGCACAGGACCTGCCAAGGAACGATGTTCGCGTGGTGCTCGAGCTGGCTTATCAGGACCGCGTCGCCCCGGCCGACGTTGGCCCGGCCCCAGGCGTAAGCGACCAGGTTGATCGCCTCGGTCACGTTCTTCGTGAACACCGTCGTCGCCTGGTCGGCTCCCACGAAAGCCGCCACCTTCGCCCGCGCGCCGTCGTAGGCCGCGTCGGCCTCCTGGGCCAGCCGGTACACGCCCCGGTGCACGTTCGCGTTGCGCTTTGCCAGATGCTCGGCCAGCGCGTCGATCACGACCTTCGGCTTTTGCGAAGTCGAGCCAGAGTCGAGATAGACGAGTGGCTGCTCGCCCTCGCGCACAGCGAAGATCGGGAAATGGCCCTTCACGTCCAGCGATGCCGTCGAGGGCGCCGGCTTCGTAGCCGTTGGCGACCGTTCCTTTCCAGCGGGTGCCGGTGTTCCCTTCATCGATGCCCGGGCCTGGGGTGGGGCGCCCGGCTTTGGTCCGCTAACGACTCGAGGCATACGCCTCGATGTCCTCGCGCGCGTTCGCCAGCTTGGCGGCGAGCTTGGCCCTGACCAGCTCTTCCAGCGGCTCGTCGCGCAGCTCGCCGAGGACCGGCTCGAAGAAGCCCTCGACGAGGAGCCGTACCGCGGCTGGGCGATCCAGTCCGCGCGATTGCATATAGAAGATCGCTGACTCGTCCAACTCCCCGACGGTCCCGCCATGCGACGCCGATACGTCGTCGGCGGACACCAGCACCGACGGGATCGCGTCGAGCCTGGCCTTCGGCGAGAGCATCATCGTGTGGATTTGCAGGTAAGTGTGGGTCTGTTGGGCGCCTTGGTCGATCTGGATCAGACCCTCGAACGAGGCTTTGCTCTGCCCGGCCGCCGCTCCGCGCCAGTGCACGTCGCCGCCGGATGGGCCGGTCTCGTGCAGGTCCACCGCGAACGCGTCGAGCTGCTCGTCGCGCTCGGTAAAGAACAGGCCCCTGAAGGCCATGTCCCCGCCCGGCTCGTTCACCGCCAGCTCGAGGTGCTGGCGCACCAGGTGGCCGCCCAAAAGCGAAGGCAGCCAATGGCAGTACGCGTCCCTGCCGACGCCTACGTACCTGGTCGAGCAGTCATAGACACCGCTCGTCTCGCCGGCCGCTTCGCCGGGGCGACCTTGGCTCCAGTCCTGCAGCTGGGCATACCGGCAGCGCGCGCCGTCGTCCAGATACATCTCGAAAGCCCCAGCGTGCAATGCCTGTCCGTCCTCGAACTCCTCGGCCAGCTCGTACTCGTGCAGCTTGAAGTCGCTGTTCTTGCCACCGATCACGAGCGTGCGGCCATACTGGGCCACGCCCTGGCCGCCGATCGCGTAAACGATCTCGAACGGGTCCTCGACGACCACGCCCGGCGGTACATACACGAACGCGCCGCCCGTCCAGAACGCCGCGTTCGCCGCCTCCAGCTTGTTCCTGTCGTACGTCAGACGCTTCGAGAAGTGCTCGGCGGCCAGCTCCCTGACGTTCGCCGGCACGTCGGCGCCGAGCGCGCCTAGTGGCAAGTCCCCCGTCCGCAGGGCGGCCTCCAACGAGCAAACCACGACCCCGGCGTCGGCCAGCTCTTGCTTGCACTCGACGTGAACGACCGAGCCATCCAGCTGCACGATTCGCCCGGCTCGCTCCCGCTCGGGCAAGGTTTCGGTCACGAAGTCCGGAACCTTGCCCGGCTCGTGCGCCTTCGTTTGCAGGCCGTCCAGATCCAGGCCCTGAAAGCTCGTCGCCCAGAAGCCCGACCTGCGCCACACGGGCAGCTCGGCGGCTTCGAAGAAGCCCAGGGCCGCCTCCCTGATCTGCGCCGCAGAGGAGCCGCCCGCTCCAGCGCCGTGCAACGCGTGGTAGAGGCTCGCCTCGCGGTGCCTGCCCGGCTTGACCTTGATCGGTCCCTGCCCGCCCGCGTCGTTCGTGCCCGGGCCGTCGCTCGCGCCGATCGGGGCACCGTTCGCGCTCCCCGGCGCGGGCTCAGGCACCGGCCCCTACCTCTTGTCTTATTTGGTCGTAGCCCTCGCGCTCCAGGCGCTCCACCAACTCGACGCCGCCCTCGAGGACGATCCGGCCGTCCATCAAGATGTGCACGAACTCGGGCTTCACGTAGTGCAAGATCCGCTGGTAGTGCGTAATGATCAGCGCGCCGACGCCCTGCTCGTCGTGCAGCTTCTGCACACCCTCTGCGACCGTCCGCAGGGCATCGATGTCGAGGCCCGAGTCGGTCTCGTCGAGGATCGCGACATCCGGTTTGAGCATCGCCATCTGCAAGATCTCCGCCCGCTTCT
>Ga0335083_10005471_pt1 | contig 16004 bp, 16 predicted proteins | sample Lox_Sample_42_FD_206716 | JGI IMG/M metagenome (GOLD analysis project Ga0335083, IMG submission 206716) | Soil microbial communities from Loxahatchee National Wildlife Refuge, Florida, United States - Lox_Sample_4.2 | ecosystem: Environmental > Terrestrial > Soil > Wetlands | place: USA... | reverse complement strand
GGTAAGGGCAGCGCGCTGCGGGGTCATGCAGCACGATGCCGGGCCCCGCTGCGTCAGGCGGCCCGGCGTTGGTAGATCGCGCCTAGTTCGTACCCGCCTGGAAGCACGGCAAAACGCCCGCCGCCCCCGGACTGGAGGCGGCGGGCGTTCCCGTTGAACCAGCCGATAGCGTACCGGTGTCAGCTCCCGGCCGGCGGGGCGGGCGGGGGCTGGTCCTCGGGGACGCCCTCGGAGATCACCAGCGACGTCGCGGCGGACGACACGACGGTGAGAGTGTCCGAGGCGGTCAGCGGCGGCGTCACGCTGTTGTCGGTGACGGTGACGACGGCGGCCCCGTCGACACCCGCGACGCACAGGCAGGACTGGGTGTCGGCCGACGGGACGAGGGAGATCACGGTCGGCTGGTCCACGGACCAGGTGAGGGAGTCCGAGACAGGCTGGCCCTTGCTGTCCTGCTCTGCCACGCTGAGGGTGACCTGCTGGAGATCGGTGAGCTGCACGGCGGTTCCTTTCCGGTTCGTCGGCGTGCCCGGTCCTTCCGGCGCCGCCTGGTCAAAAGTTGTCGGGTCTACGGTCATGAACAGGACGGCGGGACCCTCAAGCCACCGGTAGTAGATGGTCGCGACGGTGGTGATGTCGCTGCCCTTCATCGCCGGGGGGACGCTATCGCTCTCAGGGAGGACGGTCTGCATCGCTAGCTGGAGCGCGAGGACACGGTTCTCGGCGGTCACGGCGGACTCCCTAGAGGTTGTGCGAGGCCAGGAACGCCAGGAGCTCAGTCACGTCCTTCTGGGCGGAGGCGGCCACGGTGCGGATGAGCTCGGCCGCCTGCTCGAGCACCACGGCCGGGTTAGGCTTCGGCGGCACGGGCTGAGGTGACGGCTGGGTCAGCGGCACCGATACCGTCCCGTCGCCTTGCTCCGACAGGAGACGGGTCAGGGTGTCCCACGAGTAGCAGAACGACCCCTGGTCTCCCCACCCGGTGCCCCACGAGTTGTCGAGGCGGATCAGCCGGTTCGCGGTGTCGATGCCGCGGGCAAGGTACTCGTGGCCGCCGCGGACCTGCGCGCCGGGGCTGATCGTGACCAGGCCGGAGGAGTCCGGGTTGTCCATGGAGTCGTACCAGTTGGTGCCGAGGATCACCGCATGGCCGGCGCTGATGGCGTCGAGGACACTGGCGAGGGACAGGCAGTGGACGTACCCGGAGATCCACCCGCCGTTCTTCGCCGCCTTGCACACGGACAGGCCGGTGGAGCCGTTGTCGTTGGGCGGGTAGGGGCCGTCTCCGTCTATGTCCTCGGCGGCGGAGTACAGGGCCAGTGCGAGGGCTTCGTTGAGCTGGGCCTGCCGGTCTGGGGGGAGGGTGCCGTACAGCGGGTCGGTGCCGAGCGCGCCGGTCTCCGCGTTCCCGGTGCAACTTCCTACGTCGCCCTGGTCGAGAATCCCGATGTGCCTGGTCAGGAGCACGTCTTTCAGTGCCTCGCCGGTCTGCTGCCACGGGTAGAGCAGGGACCGGGAGTCGTGGCGGACGTGCCGGCCGAGCCGCTGCCCGGGGATGACTTGTTCTTCGATCGGGCGGCGGTAGGTCGTGTAGCCGGACGTGGACAAGGGACCTCCGGGGTTGCGTTACGAGCGCGGGTCACCAGGCGGCTGATGCTGGCAATCACACCAGGGACTGGATTTCCGGTCACGGTCAGAGAGGGTGGCATCCATCTGGCGGGTGATCTCGGGGCACTGGGTGTGGCGGTGCTCCCGGCAGGGCAGGCAGATCACGGGCGGCTCCAGGGAAGTCGGGAGGTTGCATCACGCAATATCAGGCCGCGCGCCATGTGTACATTTCCTAGCGCTTGGTGTACGATGGTGGCCATGGATTACGAATCAACCGAGCGAACATCCCGGGACGCCCGGGAGCACTTCGCCGACGTGATCAACGACGCCATCCAAGGGCGGATCACCTACATCACCAGCCACGGGCGCAGGGTCGCGGCGATCGTGCCGCTGACCGAGATCACCCGTAAGCCCCCCGCCCGCGACGCCGACCGTCCGGCGGTGTCCAAGTGACCCGCGAGGACGCGCTAGCCGCCATCCGCGCCGAACGGGAACGCCAGTCCGAGATCTGGGCCGCCCCCCATCCCCACGGGCAAGGCGACTGCTCATCCCCCAAGGTCCCGCTGATGGTCAAGGTCGCTGTCCTCGGGGAGGAGTTCGGCGAGGTCGCCCGGGGTGCCCTCGATGCTGACATCGCCGGGATGTGCGTGGAACTGGTCCAGCTTGCCGCCGTCGCGGTGGCCATCCTGGAAGGGGCGCAGCCGTGAGCTATGCCGATTTCCTCGCCCGTAAGCAGCGCACCGTCCAGCCCGCAGGCCGGGTCGTGGACGAGGCCGACGTGCACCCGATGCTGCACCCGTGGCAGCGGCAGATCGTCGCGTGGGACGTCAAGGCCGGCCGTGCCGCCAACTGGCTGGACACCGGGCTCGGCAAGACATTCATCCAGTTGGAGTACGCGCGGCTGTCCGGGGGGCGCAGCCTTGTCGTCGCGCCGCTGGCTGTCTGCCATCAGACGGTCCGGGAAGCGGCCAAGCTCGGCATCGACGCGCGCTACGTCCGCTCCGACGCGACCGCCGTAGGCCCCGGCGTGTGGGTCACGAACTACGAGATGGTGCAGCACTTCGACCCGGCCGGGTTCGACTCGGCGGTGCTGGATGAGTCATCGATACTGAAGCAGGCGGACGGCAAGACCCGGACGATGCTCATTAAGCATTTCCGCGACGTGAAACACCGCCTGTCCTGTTCGGCGACCCCGGCGCCGAACGACAACGAGGAACTGACCAGCCAAGCCGAGTTCCTCGGCGTCATGCCGCGTGTCGAGATGCTGGCCGCCTACTTCGTCCACGATGACGAGGGGTGGCGGATCAAGGGACACGCCCGCAGTCCCATGTTCCGGTGGATGGCGTCCTGGGCGGTCGCGTTGCGCCGCCCGTCTGACATCGGCGGGGATGACACCGGGTACATCCTGCCCGGCCTGGACATCAGGTCTCACCTGCTGCCGGTGGACGGCACCCCGGAGGGGCAGTTGTTCGCGACCAGCCTCGGCGGGGTCGGCGGCCGGGCAAAGGTCCGCAAGGCCACCCTCCAGGCCCGGTGCGAGAAGGCCGCAGACCTGATCACGGCGGAACCGGATGAGCCGTGGATCGCGTGGTGCGGGCTGAATGCTGAGGCCGACATGATCGCGAAACTGGTTCCCGGCGCGGTCAACGTGCACGGCGGGATGTCTCCGGAGGAGAAGGCGGAGGCGCTGCTCGGGTTCGCCGATGGCGGTATCCGGGTGATCGTGACCAAGCCGTCGATCGCGTCGTTCGGGATGAACTGGCAGCACTGCGCCCGCATGGTGTTCTGCGGGCTCGGTGATTCCTACGAGCAGTATTACCAGGCGATCCGCCGCTGTCACCGTTACGGGCAGACCCGCCGGGTTCACGCTCACGTGGTGCTGTCTGAGCTGGAGGGGCAGATCGCGGAGAACGTGGCGCGCAAGGAAAAGCAGGCTACCGAGACGACTGAGGAGCTTGTCCGTGAGATGCGGGCGGCCGGAGAGCTGAGGATGTCATGACCACCTACGCCACCGACGAGGCATACGTGACCGACGAAGCGCACGGCGAACTCTGGCGGCTGATGCTCGGCGACAGTTGCGAGAGGCTGGCTGAGATCCCGGACAACAGCATCGACCTGTCGGTCTGCTCGCCGCCGTTCGCCAGCCTCTACACGTACTCGCCGTCGCTGCGCGACCTGGGGAACTGCTCGACGCGAGGTGAGTTCATCGAGCACTACAGCTTCATCATCCGCGAGCAGTTGCGGGTCACCAGGCCGGGCCGGAACGCCTGCGTCCACGTCCAGCAGGTCACGACCAAGAAGGCGGTCGACGGGTTCATCGGCCTGACCGACTTCCGGGGCGAGGTCATCCGCGCGTTTCAGGATGCCGGGTGGATCTTCTACGGCGAGGTGACGATCTGGAAGAACCCGCAGGCCCAGTCGATCCGCACCAAGGCCCACGCGCTGACGTTCCAGTCCAAGAACCGCGACTCGGCCGCCTCCCGCCCAGCGCTCGCTGACTACCTGCTGATCTTCAAGAAGCCGGGTGACAACGCGGTGCCGATCCCTCATGAGGTGACCACGGGCGAGGTCACGAACGACGACTGGATCGAGTGGGCGTCGCCGATCTGGTATGACCAGGGCGACGGCGGGGACATCGGCGGGGATCACCTGTCCCCGGTGTGGACGACGATCCGCGAGACCAACACCCTCAATGAGCGGGTGGCCCGGGAGAGCGACGATGAACGGCACCTGTGCCCGCTGCAACTGGACTTCATCGAGCGGTGCGTCCGGCTGTGGTCGAACCCCGGGGAGACTGTCCTGACGCCGTTCGCGGGTATCGGGTCAGAGGTGTGGGTGGCCCGCAAGCTCGGCCGCCGCGGGGTCGGGATCGAACTGAAGGCGAGCTACTGGCGGACGGCTGTTGACAATCTGCGCCGCCTGGATGAGGACGCTCAGCAGGACACGCTGTTTGGCTAGGGCGCTCCGGTTATCAGCACGCCCCACGTCACCTTCCCAACGACTGAATCGGCCGCGATCCCGTATGAGGTCTGCACCGCGCGTACCGCCGTGGCGGTGGCCGGCCCGAACGCCCCGTCAACAGCGGCGGCGTGCCCCCGGGCCACGCATAGCGCTTGCGCGGTGCGGACGTCGTTCCCGGTGGCTCCCTGGCGGAGGGTCGGGAGGTCGTTGATCATGGCAGCAGTCCATCCAGTGGCAGGCGTCGGTGCGGGAGCGCCGAAGAAGTCGTCGGCGAGGAGGGACTGGTCAAGGTTGCGGCCCATGGCCCGGTCGGTCCACTGCGTGCCGTCCGCGTCGATGCCCAGCTCTTTACATGAGCCCGGCCCGCAGATATGGGCCGAGCCGTTGTAGTGCGCCGCCCACAGGCGCACCGCCTGACGGCCGATCCCCGCCGCGCGGATAGCCGGGACGACCTCGGTGTCCATCACGAACGCCGACGCGTACAAGCAGGGCCGGGCGACTCCCCTGGCCCGCTGCCGGGCGTACCAGCCCACGGCCTGCCCCGGGGTCGCATCCCCCTGCTCGATATCCAGCGCGTCGGCGTCATGGTCGGCGAAGACCGCGATCGTGAGGATGCGCGCGTGCGGGAACCGGTCAGCGGCCTCGGCGGAGTTCGCGAACCGGCCATCGACGTAGCAACCCAGGGCGGTGGCATCGGCGGGGATCTGGGACAAGTCCACGGAATCGAACATCACGAGGCTCATGCGCCCGCCCCCTTCTCCTTGCGTTCCGCTGGTGTCGCCAGCCGCTTCGCCACCGGGCGCGTCCTGGCCTGCGCGGTGGCCGTCACATGCGCTTTCAGCGCCTCGTGATGCTCGGCCGCCAAGGCCATCCGCTCCGCGTGATGCACCGCAGCCTGGGCGAGCGCCTCAGCGTGCCGCGCCTCGGCTTTGAGGTGCATCCACGCGAACCCGAGGCCGCCGCAGATCACCCAGGCGACCATGTTCCCGCCCGCACCCCAGGTTCCCGGGCCGAACAGCACCCGCAGCAGGTGGGGGACGCTCAACGGGCCGCCCCCCATTCAGGCGTCGCGTCGCCTCCGCCAGCGAAAGTGCGGCCCATGCCGACCGGGTTGCGTACCTTGCCGCCGTACCGCTCGTTCGCCTCGCGGGTCCGCTGGATCTGGAAGTCCACGGGCAGCCCGGTCCGCTCACGCAGATACGCGCTGATGGCGAGGCAGAGCAGTTCCCACCGCGCCAGCGTCGGGCACGCTGCGGCGAACTCCTCATCATCGAGCATCAGCCGGACATCGACGTCGCGGTAACTGCCCGCGCTGCCATCGGCCGCAGTGCCGACGAGGTAGGGTGGCCTGCCATCGAACGCCCGGCTGATGGTCCTGCACGCGGCATCGAGGTTGTACATCTCGGCGGTGGTCAGCAGGTCGGTACGCGGCTTGGTGCTCACAGGTCACCTCCCGGGCCAGCGGGGGAAGAACGCGGCGGCGGCGAGGAGCACTAGGCCCGCGACCGCGAACGTCAGGGTGGCGGCAGTAGGGTTCCCGTGCCTGGACACGTCGATCCCGAGCGCCACTACCAGGCAGAAAGCCGCAGCGGCGGTGAGCACATGCTCACCCGCTGCCGTCCCTGGGGAGTTTCCCGGCCCGGTGCAGCCGCCACCACACCAGGCTTCTCCAGCACATGACCGGGGTCACGAGGCCGATCAGCCCTACCTCAACCCACCCCGCCACCCACGAGTCCAGCCGGTTCATGTGGAAGAACAGGCCCAGCGTCGTCGGGATGAACAGCAGCGCGATCAGCGTCGTCTTCGCGACCAGCGTCCGCCCGATCGGCGAGGTCCACCACGACGCCAGCACCGAGTACAAGATCACCCAGCCGGCGAGCGAGGCGAACCCGGCGATCAGCGCGACCTTCAGCGCCAGGACCAGCCACTGCGCCTGGCTCACGACGATCCCCGGCGCCTGTGCTGCCGCATGATCTCCTCAGCCAGGATGCCGGCGAAATGGTTCCGTTCGGCCATCTGCATGATGTCCCGTTCGATCTCCGCCGCGTGCGCCGCACCCGACCGGGACCGCTCCTTCTGGTCCCGGGCGTGGCTGATGGCGGCCTGGCGCTGCTCGCGGCCCGGCCAGGGGAACAGCATGGCCATCACCCTTCCTAGCAGCCGTCTCACTGGTCGGATCCCGTCCCGAGGTGCTGGCCGAGCTGGATCGCGGCCAGGATGTCCCGGGTCGTGCTAGTGGCCGCGACCGCCGTGTTAGCCCTGTCCCTTTCCGCCTCCAGCGCCTGTTTCAGTTCGGCGATCTCAGCTTTGAGGTCGCTGACGACGGGGCGCGGGAAGATAAGGCCGGTGACGAAGAGGACGCAGAACACGCCGCAGGCCCCGGCTCCGGTGAGGATGGTGACGAGCGTGCTGTCCGGCACCGGCCGTATCCCCCCCTCGCGGTCGGCGGTCAGGGGCGGGGGCTACTTGCGGTGGACGATGACGGCCATCAGGAGCAGCCCGCAGAGCATCCCGGCGAGGAACGCCACGTTCAGGACCACCACGACGTCGGCTCGAAATCGAGCACGAGTTCCACGCTGGCCTCAGGTTTGCGCTGGTTCGCGCCGAAGAAGATCTTCCGCGACACGCTGCTCACCCTGTAGGTCCCGACGCTGAGCGGGCCGCCGAGCATCGGCTGATCCGTGACCTGGCAGAGGTCGCCCGGGTTGACGTTCATGACCAGCACCCAGGCGGCGGGGTACCCGGCGGCATCGACGGTGAGAGTGGTGACCCGGCGGTGCGCTGCCCCGAACTGGGTCAGGTACCAGTCGGCCTGGCTCTGGATTTCGCTGGAGCTTTGCAGGTAGCTGGTGGCTGAGCCGAGCGGGCGAGGCCCGTACTGGGCCTGGGAGGTGTTAGCGGCGGTCGCGTCCGCCGGCGTCGTGAGGGGCAGCGTGGCACCGTCGGGTGAGTACTGGCTGATGGCGATGACGTTGACGACACGCTGCGGGTCGGTGGTGAACTCCTGGCCGGGCTGGAAGGGGTAGCCGTAGGCGGGGCCGGCTGAGGAGAGGTTCCAGACGACCGTATCCGAGGCGAGGTGGCTCTTTTGCCGGTAGCAGAGCGTCCCGTTGGCGTCGACCGTCAGCAGCCCGTTGTCGCTGCTGACGATGTTCTGGAGGTTCCCGCCGGCCTGCTGGCCGCCTACGTCCAGGGCTGCCTGCACCGCGAGCGGCGCGGGGTCGATGGCGCGGTTCGGGTAGGTCATCTTCCCGTAGCCCATGATCCGCTCGAGCCGCTCCCCTACGGTGTCGCCGGCTGGCGACGCGGCGGGGACGGCGGACCCGTTGCCGCCGGCGATGTTCCCGATCCCGTAGGAACTGGCACCGGACCCGTAGCCGTACTGGAAATCGTCACTGTCGGACGCGGTGACCGCGGCCTGGGTTTCACTGCCGGCCTGGGTGGCGGTGTAGATCGCGAACGACGGCGCGACCCCGGTCCAGGCGACGTTGATGTTGTCGCCTTCCCCGGAGATGCTGGCCCCCGGCAGCGATCCCGTCGCCGTCCAGGCTGACGGCCCGGAGTTGTACCCGCCGGCCTGGGCGACCACCACGGCCGACATCGTGTAAACGTACACGGAGAAACGCGGCGAGGTGGTCCCGTACCCGCCGGACGCCTGCATGAACAGCCCGTCCGGGGTGACGGGCGGGGGGCTCGAGGTCGTGACCTGGACCGGGGTGAGGGTGACCCCGGACGGGGCGGGCAGCAGCCCGAACCCGGCGATCGCGGCCCAGTAGTGGCCCCGGACGCGCCACGCGGGGAGCGCGGACGGGTAGACGGCGAGGTGGGAGATGGAGACGTTCCCGCTGTGCTGGACCGACCCGGTGGCGGCACCGCTGGCGGACCCCATGTCGGCGTTGGCGATGAACCACGTCCACGCTGTCGGGGAGATCGTCGCGGACCCGGAAACGTCTGCGGTGGCACCGCCGTTGACCCAGACCTGGTAGCCGGACGAGGTGAGGGTCATGGTGACCATGAACCAGGAGTTGCTCCGCAGGTCCGACGCAGTGTAGATGCTGTGGCTGGCCGGCGTCCCGCTGTGGTAGGTGATCAGGTTCAGGTGGCCGCTGATGTCGAGCTGGAGGATCGCGACAGGCCCGGTGTCTGTTGTCAGGTCGATGAGGGTCAGCGGGCAGTACGGCTGCTGTGCGATGACGGCGACATTGCCGGACTTAGCGCTGGTGGTGGATCCGAAGAACTGGTACTTGAACCATCCCTCGACCGTGATGCCGGTGCTGATGTCCGGGTAACTCGCGTTCCGGGCGGACAAGAACCATCCGGTGGTGCCCGTGTTCCCGGTGATGCCGCTCATCTGCCATGCCGCGCTGCCGGGTGAGGCGGTGACCGGGTTGCCGGTGGCAGATGAGGCCGGGGAGGATTGCGGGTCTCCGTACAGGAACCCCTGGTCTGCGGCGACGGTATAGGTAGCGATGCCGGCGTGGAGCCCGTAGGCGTAGTTGATAGTGGAGAAGTTGTATCCGTCGGTGCCGAAAGAAGTGGTCGGCCCGGTCCCGTTCGGGGAGGCGATGACGTCCAGGACGGTGGTGTTGCCGGGTGCGGCGTTCAGCATTGAGGTCGGCAGCGTCCCGCGGACGAGGGGCTGGTCGTCCAGCGGCCACCAGGACTGCGGGTCGTCCTGGGTGACTTCCCCCCGGTACGGCGACGGGCAGGACACGGAGGCCGCGGACCAGACGTCCGTCGTGGCGAGCTCGACGAAGTTCCGCCAGGCGTCGTTGCGTTTCTCCGGCCATTCGAGGGCGTTCCGGGAGAAGGCGTACCAGCGGTTGACGGTGACGCCGCCGATAGTGCCGAGGGCCGCGCGCAGGCGGACGGGCACCCCTGTGATGCAGTCAGGAAAGTAGGGCGACGCGGAATTGGAGGGCGTGAGGTAGCCGTCGGAATTGTCGAGCTGCACCGTACCGGTGGAGGACTGGAGCTGCCCGAGGGTGTACGGCACGCCGGACTGGTCGGTCCATCCCCAGAACCGTTTGACCTGGCTGCCGGGCGCTACGCCCGAGTCGGACAGCGTAGTCCAGGTGATCTCGTCGACCGGGGTTTCGAGCCCGGATCCGAACCCGGCCTCGAGGATCATCCGGCCGGGCCATGCGGGGGTGATGCCCGTGCCGGTGATCGGGGAAGCGCCGGCGACCTCGACGCCGATGATGACGCCGGCGAGGTCCGTGGCGGAGCTGGCGGTGGCGTTGACGGACACGGACCCGGAGGTGGACGGCTTGCATGCTGAGGTGAGTACCGTGTCGCAGGTGTGGCCGGTGCCGTCGCTAGCGCTGACCGTCGCTAGCGCTGACCAGCCTGCCGGGGCGAAAGCCTGGCCGGCTGCTGTCGAGTCGCCGCACACGCACGCGATGACGAACGCCGCAGCGGCCGGGGCAGGCAACGCGAGGTTCAGCGACGTAGCGGCGGCCGAGTAGGCGGCCGAAACGCCCGTCACGGTGTCCCACGGGCCGAGCCCGGACATTTCCACGACCAGGCAGGCCATGCCCGCTACGGCACCGTCGGGGGCGCAGTAGACGTCACCTGCGACCCGGGCGAGGTTCGGCGTGTACCAGATGGAAGCGCGGGTGTTCGCGCTGCCCTTCTGGGAGATCTTCCCGGGCCTCCAGTAGCTGTGGATGTCGTCGCAGTTCCCGGCGGCTACCCCGGGGAGGCCGTCCTGGTTCCAGCCGGCTAGGCAGAAGAGCCAGTTCCCGGGGGTCGGGATACCCGACCCGCCGCCGACCGATGTGGAGGAGTTCAGCGTGATCACGGTGGACTGCAGGGCGGGGGGGGTCGGGCCGAACGAGCCGGGCTGGGTGAATGTCGCGGCCCACTGGTTGACGACCCCGGCGGGCGGCAGGGTCGGCGCGGGTGCGGGCGCGGTGACGTTGACCTGCGCGGCGGGCAGGTACAGCGGCACGGACGGCACCGGGGCGGTGATATTGACCTGCGCCGTGGGCGGGGCGACGAACTTGCCCGACACCACCGCCGGTACCGGGGCGGTGATCGTGACCTGCGCGACGGGCAGGGTCACGCCGACGATCGGGGACGGCGCCAGGGCCGCTACGGTGACCTGCGCGACCGGCAGGGACACCACGACGTTCGTGGTGCCCTTCAGGGTCACTACTGCGGCGGCGTACGGCGATGACGGGGAGACCGTCCCGTTGTAGACCGCGGTCCCGGTGGAGGACACGACCTCGTAGCCGGCGTATCCCTGGTTGGTCCCGGACCCGGACTGTCCCTGGCTGGTGTACGCGCCTGGCGGGGTCACTGTCTGCCCGTACCGGGTCGACATGCACCCGATCCAGATCTCCGTCGCCTGGGCGGTGGTGGCGGTCGACCCGGACGACCAGGCGGCCGCGTTCGACAGGCTGTTACCCGTGGATGTCTTGTCGACTGCGGAGGAGGTCAGCAGCCCGGAGATCTCGTAGGCGAAGATCTCCGGGTCCTTGGAGTTGGACACGGTGGCGGCGACGGCGGTCTTCCCGCCGGCGCAGTTCTGGTCGGTCCAGATCGCGGCGAGCTGCCCGTTCGACGCGCCGCCCACGGCCGCGGCGGAGGCGAAGTTCCCCGCCGACCCGCCGAGGGTCACGGCGGTAACGGAGATCGTCCCGGTGATGTTCGCGCCGTCCGTGACGCAGACGACGACGCAGTTACCCGCCGTGGTCGGCGAGGCGAACGATACGGACGCGCCGGCGGCCTTGGCGGACTGGACGACGCTGATTCCCACGGGCCCTGCCCCTCTTTACCCGGCTGCCGTCAGGCTGCGGCCGTCCAGGTCACCAGGCCGGATCCGTTGACCGTGATGGTGAACGTGACGCCGGACGGGGACTGGGCGCCGCCCCAGTCCCAGATGCAGATCAGCGGCCGGGTCGCGTCCGTCCCGGAGGAAGCCGTCTCGTCGTGGAGCCACCCGTAGTAGGTGGTGAAGGTGGACCCTGACCAGGACGGGTTCGCGGCGGTCAGCGTGACCACGAGCGCGGACACCGTGTAGGACACCGACGCGAGGTTCTGCCTGGTGTATCCGGTGCCCGACGTGCTGACTTCGGTCAGCGCGGACCCGTTGTTGTTCAGCAGGTCCGAGACGTACTCGTACCCCTCGGAGGTGCCCCGGGCGGCCAGGCCGCTGGTCGCGATCAGCCCGACGGTGAGGGTGTCCGTGGATAGGTTGACCAGCTTCTTGCCGAGGTGGTTCTGCTCGAACTTAGGCTGGGAATAGGCGAGAACTGAAATGGCAACCACCGTCCCCGGGTCGGGTTTAGCTAATGGCGCGGGTAAATGTCCCCGGGTTACGGGGTGATCTGGATCATGAACGGCTGGAGGACGGGCACTTCGGGGTTGTCGGTCACGCGGACGAACACCATGTAGGTGCCCTGGGCGAGGGACACGCCGCTGTTCGCGGGGCCGACGAGGCACTGCGCCCAGTACACCGGCCCGGGGAATGCCTGCCAGGAGCCCGTGTGCCAGTCCCCGGACCCCGGGGTGGTTTCGGGGTAGGTCAGCGGCATGAACGCGAACGCCACCGTGTTCCCGGTCGGGTCGTAACCGGCGGGTGACTGGATGGTGACCGGGCACTGGACGTACTGCGTTGACAGCACCGACATGCTCACGGTCCCGGCCACGGCTCACCTGCCTGTTTCCGCTGTCCATGCGGGGCGTCCCGCGCCTGCCGCCCACCTGAGGCGCCCGTCACCCGCAGTCCACGGGACTCGTCCCGCGCCGGCGGCGTACACGACGTCGGACGGCGGGTTGTTCACCGCGGCGCCCCGGTTCCCGGTGTTCCAGCCGCGCGGGGGGAGGGTGAACCGGATCGACACCGGGTTGTGCCGGGCGGGGAACGGTGCCCCGGGCTGGGGGTTGCGCGGGGCGGGGATGGCGACGGCGGCCATCGCCCGGCCGTGCAGGAACGCGGGGGGGCGTACCGGGCAGACGGGGCCGCGGAGCGGGTAGAGCCGCGCGGGGACGGCCGGGTTCCGTACCGGGGCGCCCTGGCTGCCGCGTGCGGTCCCCCGCGGCGGGAGGGTGATCCTGGTCCGGGCAGGCTGCCGCAGCGGCGGGAACGGGGCTCCTGCGCCCGGCGGGAGCGGGTTCTGGACCGGGGCGCCGGCGCTGCCCTTAGCATGCCCGCGGGGCGGGAGGGTGATCTGCGTCCGCACCGGGGCGTGCAGGGGCGTGAGCGGCGGCCCGGAGGTGGCCGGTGCGGCTGTCCGGAACACCGCGACGACCGCCATTGCCCGGCCCTGGAGGGACGCGGCCGGGCGTACGGCGGAGACCGGGGAGGTCAGCGGCGGGACACGCGCCCCGGTGGTGATGACCGGGTTGACGACGGGCGCGCCGGGGTTCCCGTAGGCGCGACCGCGGGACGGCAGGGTCCTGCGGATGCCGGCTGGCTGGCGGAGCGGCGCGGCCGGGGGGCCGGACGTGACCGGGACGGGGGCGTACCCTGCGGGGATGTCGGCGAGGGCGTACCCGTGCCGCGGGAGGGGCTGCCGGGCCTGCACCGGGCTGCGGAGCGGTGGCAGCGCGGGGCCGGACGTCGGCGGCAGCGGGTTCTGGACCGGGGCGCCGGCGCTGCCCTTGGCCTCGCCTGTGCGGAGGTAGGTGACGCGCAGGCCCGCGGGCTGCAGGCGCGGCGGGAAGTACCCGCCGAGCTGGATGGGCACGCCGCCCGGGTTGCCGTAGTTCCGTCCCCGGGCCGGGAGGGTCCGGCGGATGGAGACGGGCTGGCGGAGCGGGGTGACCGGAGGCCCGGACGTCGGCGGCGGCCCGGGGTTGACGACGGGTGCGCCGATGTTCCCGCTCGAGCGGCCCCGTGCGGGAAGCGTCCGCTTGATGGAGACGGGCTGCGTCAGGGCCGGGACGGGAGGCCCGGAGGCGGGCACCGGGACCGGGGCGTGCCATACCGCGGTGACGGCGGCGGCGCGGCCCGCGAGGGTGACAGGGCGGCGTGCGGTGACCGGCTGCCGCAGCGGCGGGAAGACTGCGCCCGTGACCGGCGGTGCCGGGTTCTGGACCGGAGCGCCGACGTTACCGCTCGAGCGCCCCCGCGGGGGCAGGGGGCGGGTGGCGGTGACCGGGCGCGTCAGTGCCGGGAACGGGACGCCCCTGGTCTGAGGTATGCCTTGCCCGGTGCGCCCGCAGGCGGTCCCGTGCGGCGGCAGGGGGCGCCGCGCGGCGACCGGGGAGCGGAGCGGGGTGAGCGCCGGGCCGGGCGTCTGAGGGACGCCCTGGCCTTTCCTCGCCGCTGCCGTGCCCTTCGGCGGGAGGACCCGGACCCGCGCCGTGACGGGCTGCGTCAGCGGCGGGACAGGGGTTCCCTGTGCCTGCGGGATGCCCTGCCCCGACCGGGTAGCGGTCGTGCCCCTGGGCGGGAGAGGGCGGGCCGCGGCGACAGGCTTCGTCGGCGGCGGGAACGGCACCCCGCGGGTCTGCGGGACACCCTGGCCCGAGCGACCGTAGGCGGCGCCGCGGGGCGGGAGGGGGTGCCTGGCCGTGAACGGGCCGTGCCACGCCGGGAACGCCGCGCCCGTACCGGGAGGCAGCGGGTTCTGGACAGGTGCGCCCTTGTTCCCGGCGGTGCGCCCTCGAGCCGGGAGCGTGCGGCGGACCGAGACCGGCTGGGTGAGCGGCGGGAACGGGCCGCCGATGTTCGGGACCGGGTTGATCCCGGCCACGGCGACGGTCTGCGCCCACCCGGCCGGGGGCCTGGGCTGCGCCGCCTTGACCGGCTGACGGAGCGGCGGGAACGGCACCCCGCGTGTCTGCGGGACGCCCTGGCCGGCGCGCTTGTGCGCGACACCGCGCGGAGGCAGGACGCGGACCCGCGCGGACACCGGGCGGGTCAGCGGGTAGACCGGCGCGGGCGGCGGCGGCACCGGGGCCTGCGCACGGGTGAAGGACGCGATGACCCGGCCCCGCGCCGGCAACGGGCGGGTGATCGCCGACACCGGGCGGTGCAGCGGCGCGGCCGGCGGACCCTGGGTCAGGGTGACGCCCTGGCCCTTGCGGGCCGCGTGATGCCCCCGCGGCGGCAGCGCCCGGTGGACGGAAACCGGCTGGTGCAGCGGGTAGACCGGCGGACCCGACGTCACCGGGGGCGGCGGCGCCGCGGCGACGACCGGGATGACCGACGCCATCGCCATGCCGACACGGGCCAGCACCGTCCGGAACCCGGCAGGCTGCGAGCACGGCTGGTTCAAGGCCGGCCCGGAAACGGGAATGTTCGCCGTGAAGACGACAGTCAGGCCGGCACCGTACGCGGTGGTGCTGGTACTGCTGTAAGAAACCGTCCCGGACAGGGTGGCACCCGACGGCGGGTTCGCGTACGACTGGACGCCCGTGTGATAGGTGGTGCTGTTAGCGCCGTCGTTGACGTCCAGCGTCCAGCTGGCGGACCCGGTGATCGTCGTCGCGATCGCGGCACGGCGCCGGGTCGCGCCCATGATCGCGAACTCACCCGACGCGGCGACGTTCGCGTTCGTCGTGACCGCAGTCGACGCAATCGTCGCGGTGCCGGTACCGGACCCGGAACTGGACTCGGTGCCGTACGTGTCGGCCTGGATGCCGTACGCGCCGCCGTCGAGCTGGTACAGCGCGCACGCCATGCCGCCGGCGCCGGTCAGCGTGGACGTGAACGACGGGGCCGCGTCGGCTCCCGTGGCGGTCTTCGTCCAGATCGCGACCAGGCAGTGCCCGGCGTTGGTGGTGGAGTTCCAGACCTCGTAAAGCTTCGTCCACCCGGTGGTGCCGGAGTTCTGCGCGGTCGCGGTGACCGACGTGGCAGCCGATGCGGTGACCACCGCGACGAGCAGGTCTCCGGCGGTGAGGGTCTGGGTGCCGTTCCAGATGCCCGTGACCGGGGATGAGGATGTCAGGTTGGTACCCGACAGCGCCGCCGGGGTGCCGATCTGGGTAATCGCCACGCCGGGTCCTCCGCCTCAGCTAGCTACCGGCTGTGCGCTGCGTTCCTCCACCCCGAGATGACGGGGACGACCGCCGGGACCTGCACCAGAGGCTGCAACCCCAGCGGCGGCCCGGACGTGACCGGGGCCGCGAGAACCGCCGTCCACACCCCGGCGTAAGAGTTGACTGCGCCGGCGGTCGCGTTGATCTTGACCTGCTCGGTCCAGGTGGCCAGCGACGGGGTGCTGGACACGGTAGCCACGCAGGTGTTGGAGCCGGTGGCGTTCCCGCAGGCGACCAGCACCGCGACCAGCAGCGTCCCCGACACCGGGGTGAACGACGCGGTGGTGAACGACGTCGCGGACGTCGACGCGACCGCCGCCGGGGACCCGCCTTCCACGGACAGGGACCCGCCGGACGCGAGGATCTCCATCGCGGCGACACCGTAGTTCCCCGCGAACGTCGTGCTGCTGCCCACGGTGGTCGGCCCGGGAGTCCCC
>Ga0335083_10005469_pt1 | contig 16006 bp, 14 predicted proteins | sample Lox_Sample_42_FD_206716 | JGI IMG/M metagenome (GOLD analysis project Ga0335083, IMG submission 206716) | Soil microbial communities from Loxahatchee National Wildlife Refuge, Florida, United States - Lox_Sample_4.2 | ecosystem: Environmental > Terrestrial > Soil > Wetlands | place: USA... | reverse complement strand
TCGAGACGCCGATGCTGTTCGCGCTGGCGTTCCTGTTCCTGTTCACCATCGGCGGCTTCTCCGGCCTGATGCTGGCCATGGTGCCGGCCGACTTCCAGTACCAGGACACGTATTTCGTGGTGGCGCACTTCCACTACGTGCTGGTGCCGGGCGCGATATTCGGGCTGATGGCCGGCACCTACTACTGGCTGCCGAAGTGGACCGGCCACATGTACAACGAGAAGCTGGGCAAGTGGCACTTCTGGCTGTCGGCGATCTTCGTCAACGTGCTGTTCTTCCCGCAGCACTTCCTCGGCCTCGCCGGCATGCCGCGCCGCATTCCGGACTATTCGACGCAGTTCTCCGAGTGGAACATGATTTCCTCGCTCGGCGGCTTCGGCTTCGGCGCCTCGCAGATACTGTTCCCGATCGCGATCTGGCAGTGCGTGAAGGGCGGCGCGAAGGCCACGAAGCGGGTGTGGGAGGGCGCGCACGGCCTGGAGTGGGAACTGGAGTCGCCGGCGCCGTACCACAGCTGGACGTCCCCGCCCAGCGCCGACGTGGTGGCACATGGCACCGTGGGGCTGGCGCACTGAGATGCAGCCGCAGGTGCCGCAACTGACGCCCGAGGAAGCCGCCGCGCGCCGCCGGCGCGTGCGCGCCACGGCGTGGCGGCTGGCGGCCTTCGCCTGCGTGGTCTATGTCGTATTCATCATCGCCTTCATCCACCGCAAGTGAGCGACGCGCGCGACAACAGGGCTGCGGCGCACCGGCGCCTGGCGCTCAAGCTCACGGTGGTGACGCTGCTGGCCTTCGGCTTCGGCTTTGCGCTGGTGCCGCTGTACAGCCTGCTGTGCTCGCTTACCGGCTACGGCGACCGGAGCCAGCTGGTGCGCGCGGCCAATGCGCCAGCCGCAGAAGCGGTGGACAGTTCGCGCGAGGTCACCATCGAGTTCGTCGCCAACCTGCCGACGGTGGGGAACTGGCAGTTCCGTCCCGAGCAGAAAACCATGAAGGTCGTGCCCGGCAGGCTGTACGAGGCGAAGTTCTTCGCCGCCAACGAGACCGGCCAGTCGACCTGGGCGCAGGCCATTCCGGACATCGCGCCGTCGAACGCCACGCCTTACTTCCACAAGACCGAGTGCTTCTGCTTCCGGCCGCAGCAGTTCGCGGTCGGCGAATCCAGGGACATGCCGGTGCGGTTCTTCATCGACCCGGCACTGCCGAAGTACGTGGATCGCATCACTCTGGCCTACACTTTTTACGACAGCAAGGCGCCGGTCGCGCGGCGCTGAGCGGGGATCCTTCCGGGTAACAACATGAGCACAACTCACGATTCGCACGACGCCGGCAAATACTACATTCCGCACAACAGCCCGTGGCCGATCTACGGCTCGATAACGCTGTTCGTGCTGATGTCGGGCGCGGTCTGCGTGCTCGACGGCTGGGCCGGGCCGTGGGCCTTCATCCCCGGGGCGCTGCTGCTCATCGGCCTGTTCGTCGGCTGGTTCCACCGGGTGATCGCCGAGAACGAGGCCGGCATGTACAACCTCGACGTGGACCGCTCGTTCCGCATGGGAATGATCTGGTTCATCATGTCCGAGGTGCTGTTCTTCTCGGTGTTCTTCGGCGCGCTGTTCTACGCGCGCGTGCTGTCCGTGCCGTGGCTGGGCGGCGAGGGCGTGAAGGTCTTCAACAAGCTGGTGCTGTGGAAGAACTTCAACGCCGGCTGGCCGACCAACGGGCCCGGCCTGATCGGCGGCCGGGGCGACCATACCTTCCAGACCATCCCCGCCTTCAGCCTGCCGGCGGTGAACACGGCCATCCTGCTGAGCTCGGGCGTCACCATCACCATCGCGCACCACGCGCTGCGCGCCGGCAACCGCGCGGTGCTCAACATCTTCCTCGCGGCGACCTTCCTGCTGGGCTTCACCTTCGTGTTCCTGCAGGCGCACGAATACCACGAGGCCTACACCGAGATGGGCCTGCGGCTCTCCACCGGCATCTACGGCTCCACCTTCTTCATGCTGACGGGTTTCCACGGACTGCACGTGACCGTGGGCGCCATCATGCTGGTGGTGATCTGGTCGCGGACCATGAAGGGCCATTTCACGCCACAGCGCCACTTCGGCTTCGAAGCGGTGGCCTGGTACTGGCACTTCGTCGACGTGGTCTGGCTGATCCTGTTCGTCTTCGTCTACTGGATCTGAGGCCCGCTACGGGCCGCTGTGCGGATGGATCAGGCCCATGCGCGAGGCGACCAGCAGCAGCACGAACAGCGCCACCGACAGGCCGATGCGCCAGGTGAGCGAGCGCAGCAGCTTCTGCGAGTCGCGGCCGCGCGCCAGCTGGAAGAACGCCGAGCCCAGGGTGCCGACGATGACGAGCAGCACGGCGATGACGATCAATCGTGTCAGGTCCATAGGGTGAGTATAGGTTGTCGCCGCATTTCGCGCCCCGCTGGTACTGGATACTGCTCACCGTGGCGGCGGTGCCGCTGTTCATCGACCTGGGTTTCTGGCAGTGGCACCGGGGCGAGCACCGCCGCGCGCTGTGGCAGGAGTTCACGCGCGGTGACGCGCCGGCCATCGAGGCCACCGCCGCGAGCCTGCCGCGGGTGCCGCAATTCACGCGCGTGCGGTTGGCCGGCAGCTACGACGCCGCACACCAGTTCCTGCTGGAGAACATCTCACACGACGGCGCACCCGGCTATGAGGTGTTGACCCCGCTGCGGCTGGGCGGTGGCAGCACGCTGCTGGTCGATCGCGGCTGGGTGCCGTTCTCGGGCTACCGCGAGCAGCTGCCCGATGTCAGCCTCGATGCGGGCGGTGCGGCGCCCGTGGTGACCGGCCGCGTGTCGGTGCTGCCGGTGGCGGGTCTCGCCGCCGGACGCGTGGCGCCTGCGCCGGATGGACCCTGGCCCAGGGTGGCCAGCTTCCCCGACATGGGGCAGCTGGCTGCGGCGTACGGCACGCCGCTGCAGCCGGTGTTGCTGCTGCTGGATCCGGATTCCGGTCCGGGCTACGTTCGCGACTGGCACCCGCCGGGCATTTCGCCGGAGCGGAATTTTTCCTATGCGATCCAGTGGTGGTCGTTCGCGCTGCTGGCGGTGGCGATGTTCGTGGGCCTGAACCTCAAGAAGCGCAATGCCTGAGTCCGCAGACAGCATGAAGCTGCGGCGCCAGCGGCGCATGCTGCTGGGACTGGTCGCGTTGTTCTTCCTGCCGATCGCAGCCGCATTCATCCTTTACTACGGGGTCGGCTGGCATCCATCCGGCGGCACCAACCATGGCGAGCTGTACACGCCCGCGCGGCCGCTGCCGCCGGCCGCGCCGCTGGCGGAGAAGAAATGGACGCTGCTTTACGCGGGCGACGGCGCCTGCGATGCGAACTGCCGCCGCGCGCTGGTGTTCGCGCGGCAGACGCGCCTGTCGCTGAACCAGGAGATGACGCGCGTGAACCGCGTGTTCCTCGCCACCGGCCACTGCTGCGACCGCGCCTACCTGGCCGGCGAGCATCCCGGCCTCGAGGTGCTGGACGCCGGCGCCGATCCGCGCCTGCAGGCGGTGGTGGCCGCGCTGCCGGCGGCGGATCGGGACTATTCGCTGTTCATCGTCGATCCGCTGGGGAATCTCGTGATGCGCTACGACACGCGCGGGGATCCCCATGGCCTGCTCGATGACCTCAAGAAACTGCTGAACCTCTCGCAGATCGGTTAGCCATGTACCGCATCATCGTGCTCCGCCGTCTCGCCCTGGCCGCCATGCTGCTGGCCTTCTGCGTGGTGGTGTTCGGCGCGTATGTGCGGCTGTCGGACGCGGGCCTGGGCTGTCCCGACTGGCCGGGCTGCTATGGGCACGTCACGCCCGCGGCGGCGGCGGCGGCCAATGCCGGCACGGCCGGCGCGCCGCTGCACATCGGCAAGGCGTGGCGGGAGATGATCCACCGCTACGGCGCTTCGACACTGGGCCTTTTCATCCTGGTGATTGCCGGGCTGGCGCTGCGCTGGCGCCGCCAGCCCGGCGTGCCGCTGCTGTTGCCGCTGCTGCTGGTGCTGCTGGTGGTGTTCCAGGGCCTGCTGGGCATGTGGACGGTCACGCTGCTGGTGACGCCGCTGATCGTCTCGCTCCACCTGCTGTTCGGCCTCACCACGCTGTCATTGCTGTGGTGGCTGTGGCTGACACTGCGGCGGCGCTCGTCGAACCCGTGGTCGGGCACGCGCTCGGCGCAGGGCGGTGGCAGCACCGCGGCGCTGGTGCGGCCGGCGGCGCTGCCGCTGCGGCGGCTGGCGCTGGTCGCGCTGATCGCGCTGATCGTGCAGATCCTGCTCGGCGGCTGGACCAGCACCAATTACGCGGCGACTGCCTGCCCGGATTTTCCGCGGTGCCAGGGCGCATGGTGGCCGCCCGCGGATTTCCGCGATGCCTTCGTGCCCTGGCGCGGGCTGGGCGTGAACTACGAAGGCGGCGTGCTCGCGCCCGCGGCACGCGTGGCCATCCATTTCACGCATCGCCTGGGCGCGCTGCTGGCCACGCTGCTGCTGCTGACTGTGTCGCTGCGTACGCTGTGGCTGCGCCGCGAGGGCAACAGCCGTGCGGCCGCCGTGGCGGTGCTCGCGGCGCTGGCGCTGCAGCTGACCATCGGCATCTCGATGGTGCTGCGGGGCTTTCCGCTGTGGCTGGCCACCGCGCACAACGCCGGCGCCGCGCTGCTGCTGCTGTCGGCGCTGGCGCTGAACCGGGCCTTGCGGCGGGCCTGATCCCCGCCGCTACAGCGGCGCGCCGGAATGCGCGCGCCAGAGCTTGTCGGCAACGATGCCAACGAACACCAGCAGGCCCACCCGGTTGTTGTTCAGGAAGGCCCGCAAGCAGGGTTCGCGTTCGCGATGGCGGATCAGCCACTGCTGGTAAAGGAACAGCAGCGCGGCGGCGCCGAGCGCCAGCGCGAACGGCCAGCCGAGCCGCAGCGCGTGGCCGGCAAAGACCAGGCCGGCCAGCACCATCAGCTGCATCACGCCGATCAGCAGCTTGTCCAGGTCGCCGAAGGCGATGGCCGTGGAGTGCACGCCGATCTGCAGGTCATCGTCGCGATCCACCATGGCGTACTCGGTGTCGTAGACGGCGGCCCACAGCACGGTGACGATGAACAGCAGCCAGCCGAGCGAGGTCACCTTGCCCAGCGTGGCAACGAAGGCCATGGGCACGGCCCAGCCGAATGCCGCGCCCAGCCAGAACTGCGGCAACGCGAAGAAGCGCTTGGCGAAGGGATAGCTCACCGTCAGCGCCGCGCCGGCCAGGGAATAAAGCACGGTGCGCATGTCCAGCCGCGTCACCAGCCACAGCGCCACCAGCACCAGCGCGCCGAACAGCGCCAGCGCCTCGTGCGGGGATACCAGCCGCAGCGCCAGCGGGCGGCCGCTGGTGCGCTTCACCCAGGGATCGATGTCGCGATCGGCGAAGTCGTTGATGACGCAGCCGGCCGAGCGCATCACCACCGTGCCCGCGACGAACACGGCCAGCAGCTTCAGCGACGGCCATGCCGGGGAACCCGGCAGCGCGCGCGCCGCCAGCCACAGCGCCCACAGCGTGGGCCACAGCAGCAGGCCGATGCCGATGGGGCGGTTCAGCCGCATCAGCTGCGCGTAACGCCACAGCCGCCGCGCCAGCGGCGCGCCTTTCCAGCCGCGCAGCAGCGCGTCGACGCGCGCGCCCGTCATGATCACGAGGGCTTCCACGCCCGGGCCTGGCGGCCGACGATTTCCACCAGGTTTCCCAGCGCAATGTTGATGTCGAGGGCGTGCAGCCCGAAGCCTGGTCGCCGTCCATCGAGGTTGGCCAGCGCCTGGGACAGCCGGTCCGCGATGCTTCCCGATGGCCCGACCGAGACACCCAGGAAGGTGCGGCTTCCGGCAGTGGTGCAGGCCGCGGTCAGCAGCCCCGGATTCTCGACGAGGTCGGTGCCGAGTGTGCGGGCCACCTCGCCCGTGGTCGGCAATTCCGCATCCAGCACTCCCGCATCGGTCAGCAGGCCCGGGTTGACGCAGGCATCGACCAGGCCGGGCCCGGCGGAAGCGCCGAATGCGGCATTGGCTCCCGGCGGCGAGTCCGCCAGATAGGTGGAATAGGCGATCACGCAGCCGGTTTGATCGGCCTTTGCGCACAGCGGAACATGCGCGAACGTACCGCCGGCGGTGCGCCCCACCGGCACCTGGATGCTGGTGCCGACGAGAATGGCCGAGACCAGCAGCCCCCGGGTCTTGGCGCCGTCGATTTCCTCCGCGATCAGCCGCGCGAGGATGCCCGCGCCCTGGCTGCTGCCGATCAGCACCACGCCGCGACTCTTGTTGTAGTGAGACAGGTAGAACCGCCACGCGTTGAGTACATCCGCGTACGCCAGTCCGGAGTCCGCGCCCGACACCTTGTCCTCCATTGCCGCTAGGGTCGTCTGCCGGTAGAGCGGCGCAAACGTATGGCACTGCGCGCCGAAGCGCGCGAACTGTTCCTTGGCCGCATGCTGTACGTCGGCGTCGGCCGCCATGTCCGCATTGCCCGCCGGTTCGCGCGATACCGTGGGATACACGTAGAAGCAATCGATCGGCGCCCCCGGATCCGGCGCATAGGCCCGGGTGGATCTTTCGCCGCTTGCCTGGTCGATCACGGTCGAGGTGAGCGGGCCGGCGCAGACGTCGGCGCGTCCGGGCAGGCACAGCCAGCTGGCGGGCGCCGAGTAGTCGATGGCGGCCGGCGCCGCGCGCGCGGCCGACCATGGGGCGGCGCCGCAGAGCAGCGCGATCATGCAGCTCCGCAGCACCGGCATTGGCTCAACCCACCCGTCCATATTCCTCCGCATTGCCGATCCACCGCCGCCGCAACGGCGCAACGCAGGCCGCATTCTCGCGCAGCAGGCTTTCCGCGGTCGAGCGCACCTGCGGCAGCAGGTCCGCGTCGCGGACCAGGTCCGCCACCTTGAGCTCGGCGAGGCCGGTCTGCCGCGTGCCCAGCAGTTCACCCGGGCCGCGCAGCTCCAGGTCCTTCTGCGCGATCACGAAGCCATCGGTGCTGTGGCACAGGATGTCGAGCCGCTCGCGCGCCAGCTGCGAGCGCGGCTCCTGGTACAGCAGCAGGCAGAAGGATTCCTGCGCGCCGCGGCCCACGCGTCCGCGCAGCTGGTGCAGCTGCGCCAGGCCCATGCGCTCGGCGTTCTCGATCACCATCAGGCTGGCGTTGGGCACGTCCACGCCGACTTCGATCACCGTGGTGGCCACCAGCAGCTGCGTGCGGCCGGCCTTGAAATCCTGCATGGCCTTGTCCTTGGCCTTCGGCGGCATGCGCCCATGCACCAGGCCGATGCGCAGGTCGGGCAGCGCCTCGGCCAGCTGCGCGGCGGTTTCCTCGGCCGCCTGCGCGCGCAGTTCCTCGGATTCCTCGATGAGGGTGCACACCCAGTAGGCCTGCCGGCCCTCGCGGCAGCGGGCACGGATGCGTTCCACCACCTTGTCGCGCCGCGTTGCCGGCAGCTGCGTGGTGACGACGGGGATGCGGCCCGGCGGCAGCTCATCGATCACCGAGACGTCGAGATCCGCGTAGGCCGTCATCGCCAGCGTGCGCGGTATCGGCGTCGCCGTCATGATGAGCTGGTGCGGCACGCGTCCCTCGCGCGTGCCCTTGCGCGCCAGCTGCAGGCGCTGCTGCACGCCGAAGCGGTGCTGCTCGTCGACCACCACCAGCGCGAGGTCGCGGAATTCCACGCCCTCCTGGAACAGCGCATGCGTGCCCACCGCGATCTGCACCTCGCCGCTGGCCACGGCCTCGAGCGCGCTGCGCCGCGTGCGCGCCGGCATCGAACCGGACAGCAGCGCCACCGTCACCCCCAGCGGCCGGAACCAGGCCTCGAGCGCGCGCGCGTGCTGCTCGGCCAGCAGCTCGGTGGGCGCCATCAGCGCGGCCTGCGCGCCGCTGCCCACCGCGCGCGCCGCGGCCGCGGCGGCCACCACGGTCTTGCCGCAGCCCACGTCGCCCTGCACCAGCCGCATCATCGGGCGGTCACGCAGCATGTCGGCATCCACTTCCTGCAGTACCTGTTGCTGGGCACGAGTCAGCACATAGGGCAGCGCGGCGACGAATTTCGCCGCCAGTCCGGCTGCGTCGCCGAGTATCTGCGCGGGGGCGTGCTGGACGCGCTGCTTCAGCTGCGCCAGCGCCAGCTGGTGCGCCAGCAGTTCCTCGAAGGCCAGGCGCCGCTGTGCGGGATGATGGCCTGCCGCCAGCGTCTCCAGCGACGCGCCGACCGGCGGGTGGTGCACGAATTCCAGCGCCTCGCGCAGCGGTGGCAGCTGCAGCTGCGTGACCACTTCCGCGGGCAGCAGGTCCTCGGCCGGATTGGCGATCAGCCGCGCCAGCGCCTTGTTCACCGCCGCGCGGACGCGGCCCTGTGTCTGTCCTTCCGTCAGTGGATAGATCGGTGTCAGCCGCTCATCGAGCGGTTCCGGGTTCGCGCCGACATGGCGGTATTCCGGATGCACCATCTCCAGGCCCTGCGGGCCGCGGCGCGCCTCGCCGAAACAGCGCAGCCGCGCGCCGCGCGCGAAGCCCTGCTGCTGGCTGCGCGAGAAGTAGAAGAAGCGCAGGTTCAGGAAGCCGGAACCATCGGAGATGCGCACCAGCAGCGCACGGCGGCGGCGGAAGATCACGTCCGCGATCTGCACCTCGCCCTCGACCACCGCGCGGCTGCCGGCGGCGAGCGCGCCGATGGGCGTGATGCGGGTGCGATCCTCGTAGCGGGACGGCAGCAGGAACAACGGCTCGATGCTGGCCGCCGCGACGCTGGCTACAGGCTCGACGCGCACTCCACCTCCAGCCGGACTCCGGTCATTCCCGGAATCCTACAGGCACGACGTGCGGCCGAATAGCTGGCGGTTGCGGCCGGATGCTCTACTGCAGCAGGCCGAACACGGCGACGCCGTTCGGCGTCGCGATGAACACTTTTCCGTTCGCCACCACCGGCGTCATGAACTTGTTGGCGCCGCCGAACTGGTCGCGCCCTCCCGCGGCCTGGTTGCTGTCGTACAACTCGCGCGACAGATCGCTCGCATCGTAGGCGTAGAGCGTGGCGGGGGATGAGTTGCGGTATGCCCAGACGATGCCGTTCATGGCGCCGTTCGAGGAGACGGAAGGCGAGCTGCCGGGATACGGAAAGCTCACGGAACTCTGGGAACCGGGGGCGCCGGAGAGCCTGGCGCCCGTCACCTTGAATGCCCGCAGTGCGCTGCCGGAAGGCCCGTAGTACACCATGCCGTTCGCATAGGCAGGCGTGGACCAGACGCCACCGGGCAGGGCGCCGTCCAGCTCCTGCCAGATGTGATTGGCCGCCGGGTCGAACCCGCCCATCGAGTCGCGATCCACGACGTAGAGATTGCCGTCCTTGCCGGCGCCCACGACCAGATGGCGTGTGGTGCCGTTCGCGTCGGTCATGTCGGGCAGCAGCATCTCGCCCCCGGAACCCAGATCCTGATCGTTCTGTGACTCTGATTCCTCGCTCGACATCGTGAAGTAATCGGCCACGGCGAGCGTGCCGCCCTCCGGGGAGAGTTTGACGAAGGAATTGCCGTAGTCGCCACCACTCGGAAAACCCCCGCTCAACGTGGTCTCGAAGCGGCCGTTGCCGGTGAGCAGGTAGATGTTGCCCGAGGCATCGGCCCCCGGACCGCCGCCGCTCATCCAGATCGCCGGACCCTGGCTGGCATAGCCGCTGCCGCTCGCGCCGGGAGCGACGTTGAGCGCCGCGGTCTGCGCCAGCGAACCCTGCCTGAAGGCAATGATCCAGCCGCCATAAGGCGGGTTGTCGCAGTGCGAGGTCCACGCGGTATAGATCGTGCCGTTGCTCAGCAGCAGGGCGGCACGTTCCTCATACTGTCCCGGATCGAAGCTGGTCGCGCCGAAGCTCGCCGTGATGTCGCGCGGACTGTTCGCCAGCTCGGCGCCGCCGGCGATGCCCAGCGCATGCAGCCGCTGGTGATAATTGCCGGAACTGTCGAGCGTCATCGCCACGACATAGATCGCGCCGGCCGTGCGGTCGATCACCGGCGTGGAGGTGATGCCGATCCGGGGCGTGACCTGGCTGCAGCCGCGCGTGTCGCTGGGGCTCTCGCCGTTGAGCAGTGAAACCTCCCACAGCGTTGCGCCCGTGTCGGCATCGAACGCGTACACCGAGTCGTTCTCTGTTGCGACGTACAGCACGTTGTGCGCGGTGCCGCCGATCGCCAGCTGCGACAGATACAGCGGCGCCGCGTCCACGCGACTGTCCGTCGCCAGCATCAGAATCTTCCCGAACGTGCCCGAGGTGACGTTGGCCGGCGTGAGAACCGTCTCCATCGGATTCCAGCCGCTGCGGTTCAGGTCGTACTTGTACGTCGTCACGTCGTATGTGCCGCTGCCGGACGGAGGACTCGATGGCGGCGGATTCGAGGGCGGATTCGCCGTTCCGCCGGAGCCGCTGCCGGAGTCGCCGCCTCCGCACGCCGCCAGTTCCAGGGCAAGCACGCACGAGAGCGCGTTGGCAAGCAGCTGCTTCATGCAGCAAGGATTGCAGATGCGTGCGACCCAGTACACCCGTCGACAACCGGCGACGCCAACCTGGAGCTGCCGCGAATCAGTGCGCCAGCGCGCAGATCGCGACATCGGAGCCATGCGCAGCGTCCGACGGCGGCCTTACTTCGCCGTTGCCGGATCCGGCGTGCGCGTCATCGCCGGTCCCATGGTGCGCGGCTTGACGGCTGCCGGCGCCACGAACGAGTCATTGGAAATGGTGAAGTGGCTGACTTCGATGATCGGGGGATTCGCCGGGTCCAGCGTCTTCTCGCCGACGACGTTCAGGGTCAGGGATGCCTGCCGGGCGTCCTGCGTCACGTTCACCCTGCAGACATAGTGGCCGCCTGCCACCACGCGGGAAAACGCGCAGGGCGGAGAGAGCACGGAGACGCCGGATCCGGCTTCGACCTTGACGGTGTCGAAGGGCGCGCTGGGATGCAGCGTGATCTCGACGGTGCTGGTCGTCCCTTTGGCGATGACGACGAAAGCGGCGCCCAGCGAGTTCGATGTCGCCGGGCTCGCGGCCGTGGGACCGATGGATGCGAAGCTGAGCGTCGCCGCAGCCATGGCGCCCTGGACAAAAAGCATGGTGCTCATCTTGCTGCCTCCCGGCATTGCATGCGCGGCGAACCTGAACGGCTTCACTGGACACTCACCTGCCAGCACTGCTCGGCCGGCGGCGCGGCGGGCTCATGGCACGCGGCCGTATCCGTGGAATATGGCGACAGGGCCACCGAGCAGGCGCCCACCGCCAGCACCGTATAGGGCGCCAGCAGTGTGCCACTGGCCGAAATGGAACTGGAGCCGGGAGTGTAGAAGTAACCGTTGATCGCTGGCACCGTACCCGATGCGCCCTGCACGGTCAGCGTGTGGCTGGTGTTGTCTCCGGCAGCCACCGGAATCCGGAAGTACCGGATATTGGATTCCTTGTTGTACTCGTTGGAGACGCCAGCGCTGCAGATCGACACCGGACCGGCACCGATGTTCACGGTCACATAGGGAGGCAGGGCATCAGGGCTGGTCCGGTTGCCGGTGTCGGTTTCGCTGGATCCCCACTCGTCACTGCCGGTGGTCCTGATGTTGACCGAATCGGCGAGCGCGCTGATCGCGCTTGCATTGGCCGGGTTCAGCCTGGCCAGCTGCACGGCATATGCCCAGGGCGTCGCGAGCCATGGTCCCGACTGCCACGCGGCGGTGAACAGCGGAGCCAGCACGGTTGCCGCGGGCAACCTGATGGAGCCGGCCGGATCGTAGAGCTGCCACATGAGCCGGGTGACGGTGTTTTCCTGGTACCACCCCAACGGCCAGTTCTGCGGATTGCCGCTGACGGTGTAGTTGGAAGGATCGATCACGCCGACGATCAGCTGGCCGTTCACCGGCACCACGCGATTCTGCTTCGGTGATTGCAGCACCAGCGACGCAATGCCGCTGGCGCTGCCTTCGGTCCAGGACAGCGTGGGGTCTTCGTAGTCGGTGTAGGCATGAGGACCGCCCGGGGACTGGTCCGCCGAAAAAAGAGCCTGCGTGAAATGGCCCATTTCATGGCTCAGGATGAAAGGGTAGAGGTCCATGACCTCGAACGACTGGTCGCCGGAAATGAACTCGGCGTCCTCCGCCACGGCGGCCAGCGTTTCCTTGCCAGTGGTATCGACGCCGCCGTGCCCACCGCCGTTGTAGTAGCCGCCGCTGCCGGTGACGAACCCCTGATCCATATTGCCCGGGGGTGCCGACAGGCCGCCCTTGTTCTTCGTGCTCCACAGGATGGTCAGTGGCCGCCAGGTGGGCGTTCCGCCGATGGCGGCACTGACGATCTGTGCTTCAGTTACCGCGCTCGCCAGCAGCGCATACGGCGCAGCGGCTCGATTGGCATCGACGAGCAGTCTCTGGGCCGCGTCCCAGCCGTCTCCGGCGGTCAGCGTTCCCATGGACTGTACGGGCTGGCGCGTGTCCGGGATGTAGGCGGGGCCCGGATTGGCATAGGCCGCATACCGCGCACGATAGGACGTCTTGGTCGTGTCGACCGGCGCGGTGTTGTTCAGCACGACGAAATCGAAACCCGTCGCGGCCTGGCTGATCCTCGAGCGGACCACGGGCGTATAGGTGATTGAAGGATTGAGGCCGGTGAAGGTGGCAACGCCCGATGCGTCCGCGAATACCTGCTGGACGACCTGGCCGGAAGGATTCTGCAGTTCCACCCAGACGAAGGGCACGGGTTTCGTGACGGGATTCGCCCAATCCGGCACGTAGTAATGGATGCTCTGGTCGACGACGGGAGCGCCTGGCACCTGATACCGGATTGCCACGGTTGCCGTGAAGGTCGGCGACACCGTGATGGTCACGGAAGCCTTCACGGCCGTAAATGCCGGGTTCGAGCACGCGACGGACAATGTCGTCGTCGTCGTCAGAGCCGCGGATGCCCGGCTTCCCGAAAGCCCCAGCGTGCCCGACAGGCCATCCGCGCCGGCGCAGCTTGTCGCATTCTGCGAGGACCAGGTGACCGTAACCGTGTTGTTGGACAGAATGCTGGTGACATCCGCGGAGATCGTGGGCACCGGTGCGTTCCAGGCCGTGACGGTAACGCTCTTGCTGGCGCTGCCCTCCGCTCCCGTGCACGTGATGGTGTACGTTGCCGTGGCGGACACCGGCTGGTTCTGGCTGCCCGAGGTGGCAAGCGTTCCGCTCCAGGCGCCCGAGGCCATGCAGGAATTCGCGTTCGTCGAACTCCAGGTCAGCGTCACGGCGTCGCCGCTTTTGACATCCGTTGCCGAAGCCGCAAGGGATGTTGTCGTGGCGGTAGATGATCCGGAGGATCCGCCACCACCGCCACAGCCACTGAGCACAAGGGTCAACAGGCAGGCGAGATATCCGGCATTCTTCGGATCCATGCTCCCTCCGGGATGGTGATCCAGTGCGTCACCACGCAGTTATTATTGAGCAGATAGGGCGTTCGAGCCGGCTTCCCTCTTGCTTCAAAGTCTGCCCGGGTGATGTGCAAATGTCCACGCCCGGCAGATGGCGCCGAGTCTTGCCGGCGGAATTCGGGTACCAGCAGCCTCGGGACGGCACGAACGCGCTACAGGCTCAGCACGCACTCCACCTCCACGCGCGCGCCGCGCGGCAGTGCGGCCACCTGCACGGCGGCACGCGCCGGATACGGCTTGCCGAAGAACGACGCCATGACCTCGTTCACCACCGCAAAGTGCGCCAGGTCCGTGAGATACACGTTGACCTTCACCGCATGGTCCAGTGTGCCGCCGGCGGCGCGGGCCACGCCGCGCAGGTTCTCGAACACGCGGCGGATTTCCGCGTCGATGTCGCCGCTGACCAGCGCGCCGGTGGCCGGGTCCAGCGGGATCTGCCCCGACAGGAACACCAGGTTGCCGGTCTTCACGGCCTGCGAGTAGGGGCCGATGGCCGCGGGCGCATCGGGTGTATTGATGGCTTCCCTGCTCATTCTTCCGTATTCCGGCGCGAGGCCTGGTAGCGCGATACCCGCGTCACCTCGGGCATCTGCCGGATGGTACGCACGACATTGGCCAGCTGCTTGCGATCCTTCACCTCGACCTCGAAGCGGAAGAAGGAGACATCGCCGTCCTTCACCTCCACCTTGGCATCCCCGATATTCGTGCCGGTGCCGGCGATGGCGGCCGACAGGCTCGCCAGCATGCCGATCTTGTTGACCGCCTCGCAGCGGATCTCCGCGCTGAAGTAGCGGTTGATGTCCTGCTGCCAGGCCACCGGCTGCCATTTCTCGGGATGCTTGTGGTAATCCTCGACATTGCCGCAGGTCTCGCGGTGGATGACGATGCCGCGTCCCGCCGACAGGAAGGCGATGATGGGGTCTTCGGGAATCGGCCGGCAGCAGCGCGCGTAGGTGACCAGCAGTCCTTCGGTGCCGGCCACGGTGAGCGGGGTGATCTTGCCCTGCTCGTCGTGGCCGCCGGGCAGCAGGCGCCGCGCCACCAGCGGCGCGAGGCGCTCGCCGAGGCCGATCTGCGCCAGCAGCTCGTCCTGGTCCTTGATGTGGAATTCCTGCAGCGCCTGGTTCATCACGGCCGGCTCGATGTTGTCGGCCTCCAGCCCGAATTCGGCCAGCGCCGCGTTCAGCAGCTGCTTGCCCAGCTCGATGGCCTCGGAACGCTGCAATGATTTCAGATAGTGGCGGATGGAACTGCGCGCCTTGGCCGTGGCCACGAAATTCACCCACGAGGGATTCGGCGAGGCGCCCTTGGCGGTGATGATCTGCACGGTCTGGCCATTGCGCAGCACCGTGCGCAGCGGCGCCAGGCGCCGGTCCACCTTGGCGGCCACGCAGCGGTTGCCGATGTCGGTGTGCACGGCATAGGCGAAATCCACCACCGTGGCGCCGCGCGGCAGGCGCAGTATCGCGCCCTTGGGCGTGAACACGTAGACCTTGTCGGGGAACAGGTCCACCTTCACGCTCTCGATGAATTCCTCGGCGTTGCCGCTGGCCTGCATCTCCATCAGGTGGTTGATCCACGCGCGCGCGCGTTCCTGCTGCGCGGAATCGCTGCCGGCTTCCTTGTTGCCGCCGGCCTTGTATTTCCAGTGCGCGGCGACTCCCGACTCGGCCACGGTGTGCATGTCGGTGGTGCGGATCTGCACCTCGATCGGCACGCCGTTCGGCCCGAACAGCGTGGTGTGCAGCGACTGGTAGCCGTTGACGCGCGGAATCGCGATGTAATCCTTGAAGCGCCCCGGCATCGGGCGGAAGGTGGCGTGCACCACGCCCAGCATGCGGTAGCAGGTGTCCACCGAATCCACCAGGATGCGCAGGCCGTAGACATCCACCACCTGGCCCAGCAGCGTGCGCTTGCGGCGCATCTTGCGGTAGATGCTGTACAGGTGCTTCTCGCGCGATTCGACCTTGCCGGGAATGCCGGCCTTTTTCATCGCCTCCTCGAGCTGGCCCTGGATCTTGCCGAGGAACTCCTTCTGGTTGCCGCGCGCGCGCTTCAGCGCGCGCTCGATCACGCGGTAGCGCTGCGGGTACAGGGCCTTGAAGCCCAGGTCCTCCAGTTCCAGCTTGATCTTGTAAAGGCCGAGCCGCTCGGCCACCGGTGCGTAGATCTCCAGCGTCTCGCGCGCGATCTGGCGGCGCTTGGGCGTGGAGATGGCCTCCAGCGTGCGCATGTTGTGCGTGCGGTCGGCGAGCTTGACCATGATGACGCGCAGGTCGCGCACCATGGCCAGCAGCATCTTGCGGAAGGATTCGGCCTGCGCTTCCTCGCGGCTCTTGAAGCGTATCTGGTCGAGCTTGGTGACGCCATCGACGATCTCGGCCACGTCCTTGCCGAAGCGCGTGGCGATCTCGTCCTTGGCCACCGGCGTGTCTTCGATGACATCGTGCAGGATGGCCCCGACAATGGTGTCGGCATCCAGGTGCAGCTCGGCCAGGATCTCGGCCGCGGCCAGCGGAT
>Ga0335083_10005468_pt1 | contig 16006 bp, 12 predicted proteins | sample Lox_Sample_42_FD_206716 | JGI IMG/M metagenome (GOLD analysis project Ga0335083, IMG submission 206716) | Soil microbial communities from Loxahatchee National Wildlife Refuge, Florida, United States - Lox_Sample_4.2 | ecosystem: Environmental > Terrestrial > Soil > Wetlands | place: USA... | reverse complement strand
CCGAAGAGAATGCCGCACTCATTCATGCGCGCATCGAACAACTTGTCCATGCCCTGAAGCCCGCATCTGTGCTCGAAATCGGCTCTGGTCGCGGGCACCTCGGTGCGCGCCTTGCCGTACCTGGCATTCGATATTGCGGGCTGGAGCCCACGGCCTCGGAGGTCGAGGCGGCACGGGCAGCTCACCCGGAATTGCAGTTCTTCCAGGCGTCGTGTTACGACGCGCCGCAATCGATCGGCAAGTTCGATGTGGTGGTGTCTAATGACGTAATCGAGCATCTCTACGATCCGCGTGCATTGCCGAGGGTGTCCCGGCAGTATTTGGCTCCAGGCGGACACATTGTTTGCGGCACGCCCGACTACGGGAATTACTGGCGGAATCTCTTGCTCGGTGCGGCGGGAAAGTGGGATGCGCACCATACTGCGCTGTGGCACGGTGGGCATATCAAGTTCTTCTCGCGGAAGACCTTGGGACAATTGTGGGCGGCGGAGGGCTTTCACGATTTTCATTGGGGGCATCTCCGCTACCGGCTGCTTCCCTTCATGAGCTGGTATCTGCACTGCACCGCGCGGTTGCGGTAATGCGTTGCCGGGTTTTCGCGCGAACCTGCGCGCTGCGCCATGCCCGTGGGACGCGCGAGCGGCCCTGACAAGGCGGTCTGGTCCGTCCGATTGCATACGTGGAAGCGGCGCTTGATACTCGGGCAAATCAACCGGAACGGCACGCCTTGAGATCCATTCTTCTCCGCACATGGGAATTCGCCGGCAAGTCGATTCCGCGCCTGCGCGGCCTGTTCTACAGGTACGTGCTGGGTCTGCCTTTCAGGAGGGTGGGTCGCAACCTCAAGGTGCGTGGCGGTCGTGCAATGGTCCTGGGGCGATCTGTCACGGTTGGCGATAACTGCTGGCTGGAAGCTGTCGTCCACTACAAGGGACGTCGTTACTCGCCGCGTCTCCGCATCGGAAACGAAGTCGCGCTGAGCGACTCCACCCACATCTCGGCGGCCCTCGCGGTGGATATTGGTGACGGCTGCCTGATCGGCAGCAAGGTATACATTGGCGATCACGGCCATGGGAGCCTGCGGGAGAGAGATGTTGCGGAACAGGTCTTTCCCGCTGACAGGCCGCTCGGAGATATCGCGCCCATCTCCATAGGAAGTGGCTGCTGGATCGGTGACGGTGCCGTGATTCTGGCCGGTTCCCGCATAGCGCCCGATTCGGTCATCGGTGCAAACAGCGTCGTGCGTCTCACCGAAACCCGGCCAGCCCTCATAGTCGGGGTTCCGGCGAGGGTATCGCGGTACCTGGATTGACCGCAGCACCGGTTCGCACTTGTTCGGTATGATCTGCCGCATGTTCTTCCCGACATTGCCCGGTTTTCCGGCAACTCCATGACTGGCGCTCCGGGGAGCAGCGATGCGGATGAAGTGAGCCCGCGCGAGCTGCTGCGGATCATCTGGCGAGGCAAGTGGACGTTGCTGGCCGGTGTCCTGCTGGCGGCCACCATCGCTTTTCTGGCGGCCCGCTTCACTCCGAAGCAGTACGAAGCGCGCGTGGTCCTGTCGCCGGTCAGCAGCGATTCGGAAGAGGGGCAGCTGAGCGGCCTGTCGGCTCGCCTGGGGAGCCTCGGGGGCCTGGCGGCACTCGCCGGCATATCGGCTCCCGGGGATTCCAGGTCCGCCGAATCGCTGGCTGTCCTGCAGTCCGACGCGCTCACCAGGGCCTACATTGAAAGCAACGACCTGCTCCCGATCCTGTTCCCGGAGAACTGGGATCCGACCGGCAAGCGCTGGCGCAGTTCGGTGCCGCAGCAGGTGCCGACTCTCTGGCAGGGAAACATGAAGTTCGAGCGGCACAGGTCGGTCAGCATCGATCCCAAGACCGGTCTGGCCACCCTCAAGATCACCTGGAACGATCCTGAAATGGCGACGCAGTGGGCCAACGGGCTCGTGAAGTATGCGAATGAGTCGCTGCGTACCGAAGCCATCAAGGAAGCCGAGCGCAGCATCGAGTACCTGACCGCCGAGGCGGGCCGGACGGAGATGACCGAGGTCAAGCAGGCCATCTACACGCTGCTGCAGACGGAATTCAACAAGATCATGCTGGCGAAGGGCAGGGAAGAATACGCCCTGAAGGTCGTGGATCCGGCGTTCAGGCCGGAAAGCCCGTATTCCCCGAATACCATCCTGTGGACGCTGGCTGGCGCGATCCTGGGGCTATTCGCCTCCGTGCTGATCGTGCTCATGCGCGGCCCGTCGGCGTAGCCCGATGGCCGCCAGTCCCCAGTAGAACGCCATCACGGGGATCAGCAGGATCGGGCCATCGGATACCCCGCAGATCATCAGCATCAGCATGCCCACCAGGCAGGCGCGCACCTGCGGGTCGCGATGGTGGCGTCCCAGCGCCATCATCGCGATTGGCGCAAGCATCGTGATGAGAAAGAAAGCCAGCCCGATCAGGCCCAGCGCGCTGGTGACGCTGAAGTACATGATCTCCGACGAGAAGGAGATTTCGCTCCCTGGAGCAAGGGTGATCCTGGCAATCTGGATGTTGTCCAGGCGTCCGCCGAGGCTCCGGTCCAGGATGAACGACAGGTCATGACCCATCCAGTTGAGGGCATATAGCATGGCCGCCAGGGCGCACGCCAGGGACAGCGTCACCAGCAGCAGGGTAGATCTGGTGAGTTTCCTCAGGTAGACGGACGCGATCAACTCGTAAGCCAGCATCCCGAACCAGACCGTGCGGGACAGGGTCATCAGCAGGGACAGGCGAACCAGCAGCCGCCAGAACAGGGATCGCTGGTACAGGTCGTAAAGCGGCAGCAGCATCAGCATGCATACGCCGTAGATGTTCCCGTTGTTGTACGTGGATATGAGCTTGAATATCCCGCCACCGCGGTCAATGTTCTTCGAGTCGAGAATGTCGGTGTCGCCGGCATTGACCGTCAGCATGGGTATGGTGAAGAGACTTTTGCGCGCCAGCACGTAGCAGAACAGGAAGATGCCGTACACCGCGACAAACGATACGCACAATCGCAGGTAGCGTCCCAGGGCGGCGGTGTCCAGCGTGGCGAACTGCGGGGCGAGAAACACGTAGATGGCCAGTGGCAGGCAGACGAAGCTGACGAAGAACGATAGCGTGTTGCCCGCATCCACCGACGGCAGCAGCGCCGCGGTGACGATCAGCAACGCCTGCAGCGGCAGGGTCGCGGCGTAGGCGGCGCCGATGCCCCGCGGCAGCGTCGTGTATCTGTCGTTGGCCAGATTCATGATCAGCGCCGCCGCGGCAACACACGCCAGCAGCACGTAGCCGGTGGTAACGGGGATGCCGCCCACCTTGAATCCGGATTTGGGAAATGCAACCAGGAAGGCAAGCAGAAGGGCGAGCGTGATGTTGCCACGACTGGACGGTGTGGTTATCGTACCGGCCATGTTTTCAGCGCCGCTTCCCAATGGTCCTGAGTGCCGCAAGTCGTTTCGGTGGATGATGCAGGCCAGATCGCCGTCGCACGCAGTCGATGTTAGCCGGTCCCATGCGCCCTGGCCATGGAGCCTGTGCGCCCGGCAATGGAGCTTATGGCGACAGATCGTCCGCTGATCTCGGTCTGCATTCCCGCATACAACAGGGCTCGCTTCCTCCCTGAGCTGCTGGATTCGATTCTCACCCAGGATTTCCGCGATCATGAAATCCTCATCGCGGAGGACAACAGTCCCGAGCGGGCGCAACTCAGGTCCATCGTGGAGAGCTACCGCGTCCGGCATCCCGGTGTGCGGCTGCGGTTCCTCGAGAATCCCGTCAATCTGGGGTATGACGGCAACGTCCGGAACCTGATCGCCGAGGCGCTTGGCCGTTTCTGTTTTTTCATGGGCAATGACGACGTCATGTACCCGGGCGCGCTGGCGGCCGTGTCGCGGACACTGGCCGAATTCCCCGCGGCGGGATTCGTGCTGAAGGGTTATTCCTGGTTCGAGGGTGCGCTGGAAAACGTCGCGGGGACGGTGCGCTATTCGGCGACCCGGATGCTGCTGGAGCCTGGCGAAAAAGCCGTGTCATTCTGCTTCAGGCGGTGTGGCGTCATCTCGGGGCTGATTGTCGATCGGGACCTTGCCCATGGCTTCGCCACCGCCGAGTTCGACGGCACCCTGTACTACCAGATGTATGCCGTCGGACGGGTGCTGGCCGTGCGGCCGGCGGTAGTCGTACCCGACATTCTGGTGGCCTGCCGTGCGGAGATTCCGCCGGATTTCGGCAACAGCGAGCGGGAAAAATCCGATTTTGTCCCCGGCAGATATACGCCCCACGCGAGGCTGACGATGCTGCGCGGCCTGCTGCGGATCGCGCGGGCCATCGAATCCGGAACATCGCTGCCGGTTTACGACGCCATCGTCCGGGACATCAGCGCGCACTTCTTTCCGTACATGCGCGACCAGGTGGATCTGCCGATGACCCAATACTGGCGCTACTACCGGGAAAATCTGCGGCTCGGCTTCGGGCGAACGCCCTATTTCCACGCTTACTTCGTTCTGGGGAGGCTGCTGGGGGCGCGGCGTTTCGACCGCCTGACCCAAAAGATCCGCAATGCTCTTGGCCGCACGGTGGTCCTGGGGTAGGCGTGCAACGCAGATCACCGGCGCCCGCATGAACCTGTTCGATGATCGCTGGCAAGTCGGCGGCATCGCTCGATTTGCGCGGGAGGTCGCGCGTCGCTTGCCGGGTTTCCGCAACGCCGGCCTGCGGGGCCATCCGGCGGCGCCGGTGGAACCGCTGCGTCTGGCCATCAGGCTGCGCCGGTTGAGGCCGGATTTCTTTTTCAGTCCCGGCTACAACGCGCCGGTGAGCGCGCCCTGCCCATTCGCCTTCACCCTGCACGACCTGAATCACATTTCGGTGCCCGGGGACGGCAGCGCGATGAAGAGCCTGTACTACGCGGTATTCATACGCCGCGCCATTCGGCGGGCCGCCGTGGTGCTGACGGTGTCGGAATTTTCCCGGCAGCAGATAGCGGCCTGGTCGGGAGTCGACGCCGGCAAGGTCGTGAATGTCGGCAATGGCGTGACCGTCACGTTCCGGCCGGAGGGACCGATTTTCAAATCGGGCGGCGCGCCTTACTTCGCATGCATGGGCAGTGCCTACCCACACAAGAATTTCCGGCGCATCGTTGGCGCCTTCGCGGATCCGCAGGTGCGCAGTGCCTGCAGACTGGTTGTCGTCGGGCCGGCGTCCGCGGAGCTCGCGCGGGTGGTCAGCGACGCCGGCGTCGCTGGCCTGGTGGATTTCACCGGAGCCGTGGATGACGCAGGCCTGGCAGCTGTCTACCGCGGGGCGGTGGCGCTGGTCTTCCCGTCACTGTATGAAGGGTTTGGCCTGCCCATTGTCGAGGCGATGGCCTGTGGCACCGCGGTGATTACCTCGGCAACGGCATCCATGCCCGAAGTGGCGGGGGAGGCGGCGCTGCTGGTAGAGCCGACTTCGGAAGCCGAGATCGCTCGGGCGATGCGGGAGCTGCTGTCGAACCAGGCCCTGCGTGCCGGGCTGGCGGCGCGTGGCCTCGTGCGCGCCGCCGGATATACCTGGGATGCCACCGCGGAGCGCGTGCTGCGCGCGTTGTCGCCGTGGACGGGCGGCGCGGCGTAGCGGCTCAGCGTTCCGCCAGGGCGCGCCTGGTGAAGTCGCCGAACTGCTCCGCGAACCGTTGCGGGGAGAATTGCCGCGCGTGCGCGCGGATCAGTTCCGGATCGAAGGAATGCTCGATGGCGCTGAAGCGCAGCAGTGCCGCCGACAGTCCCTCGATGCTCTGTTCCGCGAAGAGGATTCCCGTCCTGCCATCCACCACCGTCTCGAGCGCGCCGCCGCGGGCATAGGCGATCACCGGCCTGCCGGATGCCATGGCCTCCAGCGGCACGAGGCCGAAATCCTCGATGGCCGGGAATACCAGCGCGCGACAGCGGATGTAGTGCTCGCGGATCACCGCAAACGGCTGCCTCCCGAGCAGCTGGACATTCGGCTTTGCGATGCGACGCAGCGGTTCCAGCAGCGCGCCTTCCCCGATCACCACGAGCCGCTCGCCCGACCGATTGAACGCCTCCACCAGCAGGTCGATGCGCTTGTACGGAGCAAGCTGGCCCACCGAAAGGAAGAACTCCCCGGGCGCCGTGGAAAACCCGAAATCGCCGGCGCGCACCGGCGGATGGATGACTTCGGCATCGCGCCGGTAAATCCGGCGGATGCGCCGGGCCACGAAGGCCGAATTCGCCGCGAAGCGATCGACGCGGGCAGCCGAGGCCTGATCCCACAGGCGCAGGTAATGAATGGTCGGTACCATGGCCGCGCGCGTCAGCCACGAAGTTCCTTCGAGATAGGAGTGGTACATGTCCCAGGCGTAACGCATGGGTGAGTGGCAATAGCACAGGTGGACGGCATCGGGGTCCGTGATCACGCCCTTGGCGGGTCCGGCTTCGCTGCTGATCACCAGCTCGTATCCCCGCAGGTCCAGCTGCTCGAGCGCAAGGGGCATGAGCCCGATGTACCGCTGGTACCAGCGCCGCGCCGCGGGCAGGCGGTTGATGAAGGTGGTGCGCAGCGCGTGCCCCGGAAATTTTTCGCGGACCAGTTCGGGGTCCGCCACGTGCGTGAACAGGTCCGCTCCGGGAAACAGGTCCGCAATGGCCCGCAATACCTGCTCGCCGCCACGCCACGTGACCAGCCAGTAGTGGATCAGGGCGACGCGCATGTCATCCCGTCAGGACAGCGGCGCGGCCGCCGCATCGCGCGCCGACACCAGCGGCTGCGAGGATGGCCCGACCGGCCACCGGATGCCGATCCGGCTGTCGTTCCATAGCACCGTCACCTCGCACTCGGGAGCGTAGTAGTCGGTCGTCTTGTACAGGAAATCCGCGCTGTCGCTGAGCACCAGGAAGCCATGCGCGAAGCCCGGCGGAATCCACAGCTGCCGGTGGTTTTCCGCGCTGAGCTCCACGCCGGCCCATCTGCCGAAGCGGGGGCTGTCCTGGCGGATATCCACGACCACGTCGAACACGCTGCCGGCCGCCACGCGCACCAGTTTTCCCTGGGCATGCGGGGCAAGCTGGTAGTGCAGGCCCCGCAGCACCCCGCGCGCCGACCGCGAGTGGTTGTCCTGCACGAAGTGCACGGTGAGGCCGGTGGCCTCGCGGAATGCACGCTCGTTGTAGCTTTCCAGGAAGAAGCCGCGCGCATCGCCGTGCACCCGCGGTTCCAGCAGCAGCACTTCCGGCAGTTCCAGCGGTGTGACCTTCACGGGGCGGCATCCCGCAGCAGGCCCTGCAGGTATCTGCCGTAACCATTTTTCAGCAGCGTCGCGGCGAGCAGTTCCAGCTGCGCCGCATCGATCCATCCGGCGCGGAAGGCAATTTCCTCGGGGCAGGCGATCTTGAAGCCCTGGCGCCTCTCCAGCGTGGCGATGAACTGGCCGGCTTCCATCAGGCTGTCGTGGGTGCCGGTGTCGAGCCACGCGTAGCCGCGGCCCATGATCTCCACGTCCAGCTGCTGTCGCGCGAGATAGCTGGCATTGACCGCTGTGATCTCGAACTCGCCCCGGGCGCTCGGTTTGATGCCGGCGGCGATGTCGCAGACCTGCTGGTCATAGAAATACAGCCCGGTCACCGCGTAGCTGCTCTTTGGTTGTTGCGGCTTTTCCTCGATGCTCAGTGCGCGCTGCCTGCCGTCGAATTCCACCACGCCGTAGCGTTCCGGATCGGCCACGTGGTAGGCGAATATCGTGGCGCCTGCCGCCTTGCCCGCCGCCCGCTGCAGCAGCGCCACCAGGTCGTGGCCGTAGAAGATGTTGTCGCCCAGCACCAGCGTGCTGGGATCGTTGCCGAGGAACTGCCGCCCGAGAATGAAGGCCTGCGCCAGCCCGTCCGGGCTCGGCTGCACGCAGTAGGAGAGATTCATGCCCCACCGGCTGCCGTCGCCCAGCAGTTCCGCGAAGCGCGGCGTGTCCTGCGGCGTGCTGATGACCAGCACGTCGCGGATGCCGGCCAGCATCAGCGTCGACAGCGGGTAGTAGACCATCGGCTTGTCGTACACCGGCAGCAGCTGCTTGCTGACCGCCAGCGTCGCCGGATGCAGCCGCGTGCCCGCGCCGCCGGCGAGGATGATGCCCTTGCGTTTCACTTGCCGCACAGCTCCCTGACCGCGCGCGCCACCCCGTCCTGCCAGTCGGGCAGTTCGAGGCCGAAGGTGGCGTGCAGTTTTTCCGTTGCCAGTCGCGAATTGTGCGGCCGGCGCGCAGGAGTGGGGAAGTCCTCGGTGCGGCACGGGGCGATGGCCGCATCGGCGAGGCGCACCGGATGGCCTGCCTGCCGCGCCAGGCCGATGGCGAGCCGCGCGTACTGGTACCAGCTGGTCGTGCCGGCGGCGGCCAGGTGGTACAGGCCGCCAAGGGCCGGGCTTTCCATCGCCGCGCGCAGGGCATGGGCGGTGACATCGGCGATCAGCTCGGCGCCGGTCGGCGCGCCGTGCTGGTCGTCCACCACGCTCAGCCGGTCGCGCTCGGCCGCCAGGCGCAGCATGGTACGCAGGAAATTGGCGCCGCGACTGGCATACACCCAGCTGGTGCGCAGGATCAGGTGCCGGCAGCCGCTGCGGCGAATCAGTTCCTCGCCTTCCAGCTTGGTCTGCCCGTAGACATTCAGGGGGGCGGTGGGATCCTCCTCGCGCCATGGCGCAGTCCCCGCACCGTCGAATACGTAATCCGTACTGAAGTGCACCAGCCATGCGCCGGTCGCGGCGGCCACTTCGGCCAGCGTACCCGGCGCGACAGCGTTCACCCGATGCGCGCGCGCGGCGTCCTGTTCGGCCCTGTCAACGGCGGTGTACGCCGCCGCGTTGATGATGACCATCGGTCGTTCGCGCTCCACCAGCTCGCGCAGTGCGTCGATCTGTTCGAGGTCGCCCATGGAGGAGCCCGAGTTGCGGTCCACAGCCAGAACCTGCCCCAGCGGCGCCAGCGAGCGCCGCAGCTCCCAGCCGACCTGGCCGTTCGGGCCCAGCAGCAGCAGCTTCAAGCGCAGGTCCTGCTGCCGTAGTTCAGCGCCATCCAGTCGCGGTAGGCACCCGACTGCACCGTGTGCAGCCACTGCGGATTTTCCAGGTACCAGGCCACGGTCTTGCGCAGCCCGCTCGCAAAGGTTTCCGCCGGGCGCCAGCCCAGCTCCCGCTCGATCTTGGCGGCATCGATGGCATAGCGGCGATCATGGCCGGGGCGGTCGGTGACGAAGGTGATGAGCCTGGCGTACGAGCCCTGCGCTGCCGGCCGCAACTCATCCAGCAGCGCACAGGTTGCCCTGACGACGTCGATGTTGGCCTGCTCGTTCCAGCCACCCACGTTGTACGTCTCGCCGACACGACCATGCTCCAGCACACGGCGGATGGCGCTGCAGTGATCGCCGACATAGAGCCAGTCCCGCACCTGCCGGCCGTCGCCATAGACCGGCAGGGCCTTGCCGGCCAGCGCGTTGACGATCACCACGGGGATCAGCTTCTCGGGAAACTGGAACGGCCCGTAGTTGTTGCTGCAGTTGGTGGTGAGCACCGGCAGGCCGTAGGTGTGTGCCCACGCGCGCACCAGGTGATCACTCGCGGCCTTGCTGGCCGAATACGGGCTGTTGGGTTCGTACGCGCGGGTTTCCACGAAGGGCGGGTCTTCAGGGCCAAGGGAACCGTAAACCTCGTCGGTGCTCACGTGCAGGAAGCGGAATGCACTGCGCGCCGGTTCTGCAAGGCTGCTCCAGCAGGCGCGCGCCGCTTCCAGCAGGTTGTAGGTGCCGAGCACGTTGGTATGAATGAAGTTGCCCGGTCCATGGATGCTGCGATCCACGTGGCTTTCAGCGGCGAAATGCACGATGGCCCGCGGCGTGTGCTCCTTGAGCAACCGCTCGAGCAGCGCGCGATCTGCGATGTCGCCGTGCTGGAACACGTGCCCCGGATGAGCGTGCAGTGCGGCGAGATTGCCGAGGTTGCCCGCATAGGTCAGCAGGTCGAGGTTGACCACCGGTTCATCGCATCGTGCCAGCCAGTCCAGCACGAAATTGCTGCCGATGAAGCCGGCGCCGCCGGTTACCAGAATGGTCAAGTTGGCTCCCTGAACGAGACTGTATGCACATTATCTCCGCGGCAATGCGGCTGCGGGCAGTGTTCGTTTGAAATCACTTGTTGCGCCAGTTCACATGGACTATTGCCGCGCGCCGCAGCCACTTGCAAGGTAGCGCGCTTAATGTTCAACTCTTATTCATCAATTTCGCGTAGCAAGTCGCGGAAAAGTGACAGGATGTTTTGACTCCGGGCAGCCAGCCAGTTACGGACAACAGGGGGAATGAAGAGCGGCCACAGCAGCACAGAAGAGAACTGGTGCCTGTGCCGCGCACCGGGCCCGATCCGCAGGCGGGTGGCGATTCGCCGGCCGGTTTTCCGGCCATCCGTGTTCCGGATTTTCCCGCCCGTTACGACTTCTCCTTCGAACGCGCGCTCAAGCGCGTGCAGGACATTCTCGGCGCGTTGCTGCTGGCGGCAATCCTCTCGCCGATTTTCCTGCTGGCCATCGTCGGCGCGGCGTTGCGGCGCCAGAAGGTGCTGTTCCGTCACCAGCGCGTCGGCCGCGACGGCCAGCTGTTCTACTGCCTGAAGTTCCAGACCATGGTGCCCAATGCCGAGGTGGTGCTGCAGCAGCTGCTCGACTCCGACCCGGCGATGCGCGTCGAATGGGAGCGCGACCACAAGCTGCGGGATGATCCCCGCGTCACCCCGCTCGGCCACTTCCTGCGCAGCACCAGCCTCGATGAGCTGCCGCAGCTGTGGAACGTGCTCAAGGGCGAGATGAGCCTGGTCGGCCCGCGGCCGGTCACGCGCGAGGAGCTGCTGCGCTATGGACGCAATGCCATGCTGTACGAGATGGTGCGGCCCGGCATTACCGGCCTGTGGCAGGTGAGCGGGCGCAACTTCGTGGAATACCGCCGCCGCGTGGCGATGGACGTGGTGTACGTGCGGCGCCAGAGCCTGGTGCTGGATTTCTGGATCCTGCTGAAGACGGTGGTGGTCGTCGTCACCGGTCACGGCGCGTTCTGAAATCAATCCCGGGCTGAGCTGCTTCCTGCGCGAAACGAAGTCCGCTGCCGGCGGATCGATGCAGCGATGCGGCCTGTGCGGGAAACCAGCGGGCAGGGTGCTATGCTTCCCGGCACAATGACCAGTCGAACTGGCGGTTTTCCTGCGGCATGCGTGTAGCGCGAATTTCCCTTTCCTGGGCCTGCCTCGTTGCGGCCTTGTTGTCGGCCGCGGGCGCAGCAGCGCAGACGCAGACGCCGAGTCTGACGGACGAGCAGCTGCAGATATTCCAGAGCCTTTCGCCGGAGCAGCAGCAGGCGGTGCTGGAGAGGCTGTCCAGCGGGGACAGCGCAGGGGATGCCGTCACGGGGCAGGAGGCAGCCGATCAGAGCGGCCTGACCGGCATGGCTTCGGGGCTGGGCAGCGGCACTGCGGGCAGCAAGGCAGCCGGCAACTCCACTGGCACGGGCAACGGCCTGCACCCGATCAAGCTCGAGCCACGCATCCCGGTGCTGGGCCCGCACGATACGGTGGTGCTGGAGGTCTCGGTCCACCAGCCCCCAGCCCCAGCCGACAAGGGCCCCGCGGCCCAGTCCCCCGCGCAGTCGCAGCCTGAGCTCAGCCCCGAGCAGAAGGCACGGCTGCAGGATCTGTCCGAGCTGCTCCTGGCGCACAACCCCTACACGCTGGATCGGCAGGGACAGCTGGCTCTGCCGGGCTTTGCCCCGATAGCGCTGGAAGGCCTGAGCGAGCCCCAGGCCACCCAGCGCCTGCTGCTGGAGCCGGACCTGGCGGGCCTGACGGTCAAGCTCACACGCCTGCCGCTGGATCAACAGACCGTCAAGCCCTTCGGCTATGACTTCTTCCAGGAACCCTCCACGCTGCTGTCCCCGATCACCAACCTGCCGGTGCCGGCCGACTACGTGGTGGGCCCGGGGGATCGCTTCAACGTGCAGGTGTTCGGCAACCAGAACCACAGCTACACCCTGACGGTCAACCGCGATGGCTCGGTGAGCTTTCCGGAACTGGGCCCGATCAAGGTGGGGGGCCTGAGCTTTACGGCCGCGCGCGAGGCGATCCAGTCACGCGTGGCCCAGCAGATGATCGGGGTGCACGCGGATGTGTCGCTGGGGGATACGCGCGCGATCCGCGTGTTCGTGCTGGGCGAAGCGCGCTGGCCGGGCTCCTACACGGTCAGCGGGCTGGCCACGATGAGCACGGGGCTGTTTGCCAGCGGCGGGGTCAGCAAGATCGGCACGCTGCGGGATATCCAGCTCAAGCGCCAGGGGCAGGTCATCCGGCACCTGGACCTGTATGAGCTGCTGATCGGCGGGGACACCAGCGGGGATGCGAAGCTGCTGCCCGGGGATGTGATCTTCATCCCGCCGGTGGGCCCGACGGTCTCGATCGATGGGGAGGTGCATCGGCCGGCGCTCTACGAGCTGCGCGGGGACAGCACGGTGGGGGATCTGGTGCGCATCGCCGGGGGACTGACCCCGGAGGCCGATGCGGGCCGGGTGAGTCTGACGCGCATCGAGGCCGGCAGGCGCCAGGTGCTGGATGTGGACCTCACCAGCCCGGCCGGGCTCGCCCAGAGCCTGCACAACGGGGATGTGCTGCACGTGGCGGTGCTGCGGCCGCAGCTGGATGCCGGGGTGCAGCTGGAAGGGTTTGTGTACCGGCCGGGGCTGCGGGCCTGGCATGAAGGCCTGCACCTGAGCCAGGTGCTCGGCTCGGTGGAGGAGCTCAAGCCCGGGGCCGACCCGCACTACATCCTGATCCGGCGCGAGAGCGGCCCCGAGCGCAGTCTCTCGCTGCTGTCTGCGGACCTGACAGCCGCACTGGCGGCGCCCGGCTCACCGGCCGATCCGCTGCTGCAGAGCCGCGACCAGATCTCCGTGTTTGAGCTGGCCCCGGGGCGCGAGCGCATCATCCAGCCACTGCTGGATGAGCTGCAGCTGCAGGCCGACCTGACCCACCCGACCCCGATCGTCAGCGTCACCGGCAGCATCAAGGTGCCCGGGGAGTATCCGCTGGAGCCGGGCATGCGGGTGGCGGACCTGCTGCGGGCCGGCGGCAACCTGCAGCCGCAAGCCTATGGGGGGAGCGCCGAGCTCGCCCGCCGCAGCATCGATGCCAGCGGCACGCGCCAGATCGAGCTGGTGAAGGTGGACCTGGCGGCATTGCGGGCCGGGGACGCGGCGGCCAACCTCCTGCTGCAGCCCTTTGACGGGCTGCGCATCCAGCAGACCCCGGACTGGGGCGAGCAGAGCGTGGTGCTGCGCGGGGAGGTGCGCTTTCCGGGCACCTATCCGATCAGGAAGGGCGAGACGCTGCACCAGGTGCTGGAGCGGGCCGGAGGGTTGAGCAGCCAGGGGTTCCCGGAAGGCAGCGTGTTCACGCGCGCGGACCTGAAGGTGCTCGAGCAGCAGCAGCTGGATCGCCTGGCCACCAACATGCGCAGCGACCTGGTGACGCTGTCGATGCGGGCGGCCGGCTCCGGGCAGGCCAATGCCGGGGAGGCGCTGCTGGCCGGGCAGGGGCTCTTGAGGCAGCTGCAGGCGGCCACGGCCACCGGGCGGTTCGTGATCGACCTGCCGGGGCTGCTCGCCAGTCCCGTGCACAGCGAGAAGGACGTGCTGCTGCGCGACGGGGACGAGCTGATCATCCCCCGGCAGCGCCAGGAGGTCACGGTGATCGGGGAGGTGCAGAACGCCAACTCGCACCTCTACCAGCACCAGCTTACGCGCAGCGACTACATCCGGCTCAGCGGCGGGACCACGCGGCGGGCCGACAGTGGCCACACCTACGTGGTGCGCGCGGACGGGAGCGTGGCCACCGACCGGGCCATCAAGCCCGGGGACACCATCGTGGTGCCGGTGGACACCCAGGGCATGCCGCCGCTGCCGTTCTGGCAGGCCGTCACCCAGATCCTCTACAACGTGGCCATCTCCGTGGCCGCCATCAACTCGTTCTGATGGCTGATCGAGCACAGCCCGATCGCAGTCGATGCACGGCGCGGTTTCACCAGTGCGTGGCGTTTGTCAGCAGCTGTGCCGCCGGTTCCGCACGGATCGCGTCGCTGACGGCAAACCGGCGGGAACCCTGGTAGGCAATGATGCCGCGCCCGATGACCCCATCGTCGATGGCCATCTGCAGGCCCGCCCAGTCACGTGCTTCGATGGCCGCGCCGGACTTGAATTCGAAACCGAGCCGGTTCTGGCCGCGATCCAGCACCAGGTCCACTTCCGTCCCGGTGTGCGTGCGGTAGAAATAGCCGCTGCTGCCGGGGCGGTACAGGCTCTCGAGCGCAAGGATCTGTTCGATCATGAAGCCCTCGAAACTGTTGCCGCGGGCCGGAGAGATGGTCAGGTCTTCCATGTGGCGAATGCCCAGCAGGTGATGCAGCAGGCCGCTGTCCCGGATGTATATCTTCGGCGCCTTCACGAGACGCTTGCCGATGTTGGCGTGCCATGGCGGGAGGCGGCGAATCAGGAAATACCCCTCCAGCAGATCGAGCAGGTTCTGGACCGTGTGATAGGAATATCCCAGCGAACGTCCGAGCGCCGAATGGTTGACAAGTCCGCCGTGCAAATGGGCCAGCATGGCGACTGCCCGACGTACTTCCCTGGACGGAAGTGTGAGCCGGTGGCGCCCGATATCCCGTTCCACGAAAGTGCGGACGTAATTTTCCTGCCACTCGGACCATTCCGCGCCGCGCGCGGCCAGGAATGCATCCGGGAAGCCGCCGCGAATCCACAGGGCATCCATGCCGGCTCTGCGGCGGCCGGCAATTTCCGGAAACAGGAACGGGGTCAGCTCCAGGATGCCCACGCGGCCGGCAAGGCTCTCCGAGATGTTGCGGACCAGTTCCGGGCTGACCGAGCCGAGCAGGAAGTAGCGGCCGTGGCTGCGGCGGGATTCATCGATGAGCGCCCGCAAGGCAGGAAACAGCGCGGGCAGCGTCTGGGCCTCATCCAGTATCAGGGGACCCCGCAATTGTCGCAGCGCGTATTCGACGTCTCCGGCGAAGACCTGCAGGTCGGAGGGTTTTTCCAGGTCGAAGTAGCGGCCCGGCACGAAGTGGCGGGCGAGCGTGGTCTTGCCGCACTGGCGCGGCCCCAGCAGCAGCACGGCCGGAAACTGCGCGGCGAGCGCCTTCAGCCGGGGTTCTGCCAGGCGCGGGATCATTGTTGAAATTTAGAATTCTTGTTTCTAATTTGCAAATGAACCTGGCCGGTGCCGCGTGGTGGCCACTATTTCCCGCCTGTTTTGCGCCGAGCCAGCAACCGGTCGAGGCCGTCGAGCATGTCGGGCATGGTCGCCGCGATGGAGAACTCCCGCACCCATTGCCTGACGCGGGCGATGTCCGCGTCGGGGTTGGCGTCGAGGAGCCCCTCGATGTCGCTCAGATCGCGCGGCCTTTGCGCGATGGCCTTCATGATCATCAGGTCCTCGACCCGGGGCAGCTTGACGCGCTGGCCGCCGAGCTGGTGCTCGCGGCCTTGAGCCACAGCCTCGGCTTCGAAGGGCAGGCGGCCGAGGATCACATCCACGTCGATCCCGGATTCCACATGCCGCAACGGCAGGACGTGAGTCTGCCTGGCAAACTCCAGCGGTTCCGCGACGCGCCCGGTCATGCCATGCCGGTGTGCCGCCGCAAGGAGCTGCGGCCAGTGCCGCTCCTCCGCCATCACGAGGCTGTCTATGTCGCGTGTCGCGCGGGGGCGCCCGAGGATGGAGGCGGCCACGCCGCCGACAATCATCGCCGGCTGGCGCATGTCTTCGAACCATGCCGTCAGATCGGCGAGGGCCTTGAGGAAGTCTGCCGGTACCGGCTCAGGCACGGAGTGCCTGATGCAGCCTTGCCCAGCGCGCGCGGGCTTCGAGTTCTTCGCGCGCGCGCTGGACGTCATTTTCGAGAA
>Ga0335083_10005467_pt1 | contig 16006 bp, 8 predicted proteins | sample Lox_Sample_42_FD_206716 | JGI IMG/M metagenome (GOLD analysis project Ga0335083, IMG submission 206716) | Soil microbial communities from Loxahatchee National Wildlife Refuge, Florida, United States - Lox_Sample_4.2 | ecosystem: Environmental > Terrestrial > Soil > Wetlands | place: USA: Florida... | reverse complement strand
CGTGGTTGCGATGTTCACCGGCGCGACTCCCTCTTGCGTGTAGTGCGAACGGAGAAGAGCAAGCCCCGGATCGGTAGTGCCCTGCTTGACGGCAGGCACGAAATCAGGAGTAGTGCTCACAGCGTAGGCCTGAGCTCCCAGTATCAACTGCTGGAGAGAAGCCAGCGCCGTTCCGTTACTCACGGCGCGCAAAGCTGACCAGGCCCGGTAAGAGCCGTTGCGCAGGTTCGGGAACGACAGGTTGCCGCTCCAGATTTTGGATTCGGCGCAGGGGAAGCTCCCGGCACCACCCGCGCACGTCGCGGGAAGATTCGCCGTGGAGGGCAGCGCGCCAGCAATCGACGGCTGTCCGGGATCGATGGTCGTTCCGTACCTGTGGAAGATTCCATCAACTCCGTTGAGGGTGAGATAGCCATAGCTTGCGCTGTTGGCGATGCTGGAGACGTTTCCGTAGCTAAAGAACGTGTACGCAATGCCATCGGTTCCGTTGTCCGCGTTCGAGTTCAGGACCCAGTTCACCACTTCGCCGGTACCCACGCCGCGGAACCGTGACCCTCCGGACGCACAAGCCGATGCGAGCGGGTTCACGGCATTCACCCCGGTTTCCTGGCTCACGCCGGAAGCGTTGGGATAGCGGAAAACCGTGGCTTCGGTTGTATTCATCGTGCCCGAGAGGGGCTCACGAAGATATGCCTGGATTGTTCCACTGAAGGACGACCCGAATGCACTGGCATTGCAGTTGATTCCGCCAAACACTTGCTGCAGTTGGGCATCGGTGGCATTAGTGACGGAAGCCAGAGCGCCAGTGCGCGCCGTAATGAAGATAATGGGGGCGGCTCCCAGCGTCACCGTCGAGCCGAGAGGAATATTGGTTCCGGTGAAAGGATCTTTCCCGCTGAGTTGGAATGCCACGACATGGGCGGTGCTGGTGCTTAACGGGTAAGCGCTCTTAATGTCGGTGCCTTCCAGACTGGCCAACGTTGCTCCGAACTTCGGGCAAACTCCAGAACTATTCGTGCCATAACCGAGGCCAGCCAGGCCGTCGACTCCGCCGCCGAGTTGTGAGTTGGCACGACAGGTGGCGAACAGCGCATCTTCTGGACGAATGTCAGTGGCTGCAGCGTTCACCAGCAGGGTGCCGGAAGTAAACAAGCTTTGGACGTTCGCCGGAGGCGTTGAGTCAGTCGAGTTGTCACCCCAGATGTTGGACCCGATCAGATTGCCCGCGGCGGGGAAGGTGCTGATATTGATGTTGCAACGAGGTTGCGCGTAATAGCAGCGAACTCCGACTCCGGAGTCTACCTTGATGAAGGCCCAGACGTTTGTCGAGGTTGTGTTGCTGTCCCATACGATCCAGATGTTTCCTTGATCCGTCGCAGTCGTGCCACCCTTTACGGTTGGTCGCGTGTCGTTAAGGTTGAAGTTTTTGGCGGTGTAGTGGAAGCAAGGGGCCGTTCCTCCGGAGACGCAGGCCCCGGACTTATAGGCAGCGAGTGCGACCTCCTGCCACTGGGCGGACGAACCGGCCAAGATGACCTTGATGGTTTGTGCTTGCACCGGCAGCGGCAAACTGCTGATCCCCACAACAACCAGCGCCGCGAAGATTGTTTCCATGCGCGTCATAGATATTCCTTTCGTCGTTAGACTTGTTTTTTCGAAAGCGTTTACTTTCGGATAGCGTCCGGCACATTTCGCCGCACACGCAGAGCGCTACAGTTTAATAAACGTTCCTGCGATTCACTGAGACCAGCTACTTGAGTCGAAGGTCAACCTGGGACCTTGCCTGAAGGGGCACGGGGGAGAATACCTGTTTGTTTGTTACACCCAGATGAAAAGTTTGTGAACAGTTCTTAACTCGTATATCTCGCGCGATTATGGGATTTGTCACACTCTGTTCATAAAACTTTCATGTTCTTTTAATCTTCCGCGGCTTTCGCTTCCTGTAGTATCCCGCCTTCGTCTCCCAGACCTTCCCACTCCAGCTTCACTTACAGGAGAGGATTCGTGACATCTGTCTCGTTTCGCGACTTTTATCGCGCTGCCTGGATTCTCGCGGCGAGCCTCCTCCTGACTTGTATTGCGGTCGGCCAGGAGAACAACGCCAAAGAAAAGGGCTCGATCCATGGAACAGTCACGGATCAGACGCAAGCGGTTCTGCCCGACGCAAGGGTTGTTTTGACTGGCGGAACTGGTAAACAAGAAACCAAGACGGACGAAAAAGGGACTTATTCCTTCACCGGGCTGGCTCCCGGGAGTTACACGATCACCGTGAGCGCCCCTAACTTTGCCGACAAAGTCCTGGACTACATAAATCTGCCCGCCGGGATGGAACTCACGCTCGATGCTGCCCTGGAGCCTGCAAAAGAAAAAACCGAAGTCAACGTTGAAGCCACCAGCGTCGGAAAAGTCGAAACCGAGAATGCCAGTGTCTCGGGAACCATTACGGAGAAGGAAGTGGTTTCCCTCGGTCTGAATGGCCGCAACTTCACGCAGTTAATCGCTCTAGCCCCAGGGGTCAGCAATCAGACCGGACAGGACGAAGCGAAAGTAGGAGTCGTGGGCAGCGTGAAATACAGCGTGAACGGCGGCCGTGTTGAGTACAACACATTCGAAGTAGATGGCAGTGACGTGCTCAATACCGGGCTGAACGGGGCCGCGAGCACGCTGATGGTCTATCCCAGTCTGGACTCCATCCAGGAAGTAAAAGTCCTGACCTCAAACTATGGTGCGCAATTTGGGCGAACAGCATCCGGGACTGTACAGGTAACCACCAAGTCCGGAACTGAAAAGTTGCACGGAAACCTTTACGATTTCATCCGCAATGAAGCTTTCAACGCCCGCAACTATTTCGATGCCCCGGGGCGCGCGCCACTCTATCGGCGGCAGGATTTTGGCGGAACTGTAGGCGGTCCGCTGTTCATCCCTAAGATCTACAACAATAAGAAGGATAAGACGTTTTTCTTTTTCTCCGAGGAATTTCGTCTCGAGAAGACCCCGGTCGATTATAACCAGGCAGTTCCTTCGCTGAAGGAGCGGGGCCTCGTAATGACGCCTCAGGGTATTCAGAAGAATTTGAGTTCACCCAATGCCAATGGCCTGGTTTCACAGGTATTCGATTTCAGCGATGTTTGCCCTTTGCAAGGGACCAATGACGCGCTGGGCTTTGATCGCCAAAAATACCCGGATTGTCCGGCGTTAGTCGGGACTCAAAAGAGTCTGCAACCTATCTACAATCTGCAAGGGCAACAGGTTGCAGGAAGCCCCGCCACAGTGGGCGTGGATAAAAATGCTCTGTCAATATTGCAGGCGAACCTTATACCCCTTCCAAACTCCTCTGTCGGATGTAACTATGAAGTAGCGAATCCAGATCCTACGGATCCGAATCATTGTTACGACGCCGCAGTTTCTCCTCCCACATATTGGCGTGAAGAGCTTTTTCGCATTGATCAGGTAGTCACTTCCAAAATCAGGGCGTCGTTTCGTTACATTCATGACTCGTGGGATACAACCGTCCTGTCACCCCAGTGGAACTATCTGCACAGCACCAATCCCGCCGCGGCAACTTTTCCCACGATACAGAATCGTTTCGTGGGCCCGGGAACGAGCCTGGTTGCTCACCTTACCCATACCATCTCAGCAACACTGTTGAACGACCTCGCCGTCAGCTACGTTAATTCAGACATCACCTTGGTCGACAAAAACGGTCCGGGGAATGCACAGTTCCAGCGGAATGCGACGCTGGATCAGCCCCTTGTGCCGGATGCTTCCGCTCCGGGCCAATGCAATCCTTCGCTGAGCACCGATCCATCGAGCGGGATCCCGCAATGCGCGATGGGCCACCTCTTCAACAATGGTTTTGGCGCGAAGATGCCGGGAGTAGCTGTGTTGGGTACCAATGCGGCGTACGGTGGCAGAGGCTTTGCGGAAGATCCCTCGTACATGCCCTGGAGCCATACCAATCCCACGTATGCCGTGCGGGACGATGTTGGCATATCGATCGGAAAGCACACGCTTCAGTTCGGAGGCCAATATGTGCTCGCTCAACGGAATCAAACCAACAACGCCATTGGAGCGGCGACGGGAGATCTGCAAGGCTTGTTGACCTTCAGCAACCTGACTCACAGCACAGGCAACGCCTTTGCAGACTTCCTGATTCAAAAAGTGACGAACGGAATTACAACGGGATTCATACAGTCCTTCAGCCAGGATTCGGCGCAGCGACGCTACTATCAGACCTATCAAATCGGTGAGCCTTATGTCCAGGACGACTGGAAGATCAAACCGCGATTAACGCTGAATTTGGGACTGCGTGTCAGCCTTTTCGGCACCTACAGCGAGAAGTACCACAACGCGTGGAACTGGGAAGCCGGCAAGTTCAATGCGTCTCGATTTGCGGTCGACCCATTCAGTGGAGTTCTCCTCGACAAGACGAGCGGATCGTCTCCGGCATCTTTCAATCCGGCCAACTTTGGATTGAGCTCGGGCGTGGTAAGCGATCTCGGTCTGGTTCGGTGCGGCGTGAGCGGCGTACCGTCCGGCTGTATGACGGGGCATCTTTTTAATCCGGCACCTCGCGTTGGTTTTGCGTGGGATCCTTTCGGCGACGGCAAAACATCAGTTCGCGGTGGTTACGGCATCTTCTTCGAGCACGGCACCGGCAACGAAGCCAACACCGGCTCCCTTGAAGCAAGTTCTCCTCTGGTTCTTAGCGTGACTCAACCGCTACCCCTGAATTACCCATGCATCGGCAACGTCGGGTATGGGCAGGCATTTGATCCTACGCGCAGTGCGTGCACTCTGAATCCAGCGCATCCCGCGCCGCCCGCTGGTTCCCTTTATCCGCTGGATGTCACTGGAATTCCAACAAAAGCCGTTTGGCCGTACGCCCAGCAGTGGAGCTTCGGAGTACAGCGCGAACTCCCGCACGATCTGGTTGCGAATGCTTCTTATGTGGCAAGCAAAGGAACCCACCTCACAGTCGAGAAGCAGTTGAACCAATTGCCCGCCTTGCCCGTGAGCGAGAATCCGTTCGGGCCCAATGAACCATTGACTCTGGCGGATTGCACTGTCTCTCCCATCGTCGGAGCCGGTCATCCGGGAGACGGAACTGTTCCGTTCTTGCTGGAGAGTGGAACGATTATTACGCCGCAGAATCCCGCCTACGTTCATATGCAGGCTGCGTGTATCTCTCCCAACATTCCCAATGTCAATTCCTTGCCGAGGCCTTATCCGGGACTGGGAAAGGTCCTGGCTCTACAGAATGTAGCCGCTTCTCGTTATGACGCCTTTCAGTTTACCCTTCGGCGGGCGCGTGGACCGCTAACCGCCGGACTTTCCTACACCTACAGTCACTCGTTAGACAATGCGTCCGACCGCAGTGATCCGGTGCTCGTCGATTCGTACAATCTGCGCTCGAATTGGGCGAGTTCGAACTTCGACGAACGACATCTGCTCACTTTCAGCTACTTGTATCAAATTCCGAATTTTGCTCGCGGCTTCTGGAATGCCGCCATTGAGCCCATCACCGGTGATGGGCCAGACGAAAAAGGGCCGGGCACGTGTTGCGCGAAATGGATGGATCAGATCTTCGGGGGATGGGAGATCTCTGGCGTGACGCTGTTTCAGTCGGGCACGCCCTTTACAGTCATCAACAGCGCCGGCAACACTGGCATCGCGCTCACCGACAATGCTGGCGTTTCCAGTGGTCTTGGGATCGCCGCTTCCTATCCCGATGTCGCGCGCGGTTTACCAGCGCCGGTCGGTGCCGCCGGAAACGTAACCGTCGGCAACGCGGCCAGCGTCGGCCCAATCCTTCTGAATCCTTCCCAATTTGTTGCGCCGCGAGGATTGACGTTTGGAAACGCGGGGCGAAACTTTCTGAATAATCCCAACCGGCTGAACTTCGACCTTTCCTTGCTGAAGCACTTCAAGGTTTCGGAGTCGAGTGAATTTCAATTTCGAGCAGAGTTTTTCAACATCCTTAACCAAACCCAGTTTCGAATCTACGACGGGGATAATCCGGGCAGCAGCGGTAACAATGTTGCCAGCTGTTACGCCGGCCCATTATATTCGGCCGGCTTTCAGGGTGGCGGAGCCGACTGCGTCACCGGAGCCTCGTTTCTGCATCCGCTCGATGCGCACCGTCCGCGAACCATGCAGTTTGGTCTGAAGTGGAGTTTCTAGGTCGGAGATAGCATGCAAAACCATAAAACCGGCCGCTTCATGATGAGCGCAACTCGCAAAGATCACGCCGCGTCCACAGCTTTTTTTGTCGGTCCAAGAGGGCAGTGCCTCATTCTCTTTCTGTACACCGCACTAGTGTTAATGCAAGGTTGCGGCGGCGGCAGTTCCAACTCTGCGCAGAATAATCAAAGCAATACGACACCAAATGGTGTTTCCGGCAATTGGCAGTTCACGATGGGACCTCCCGCTGACAATTCATTCTTAGGTGGACTTCAGGGCGGGTTCCTTTTGCAAAACAATACCTCCATAACCGGAGGGGCGGTTTACGCAATTGAGTTACCCGCAACGCAGGCAGGCGGGTCTCCGAGCATCTGCAATAGCGGATCGGCTCCCATCACCGGTACGGTGAACGGCCAGAACATCACGCTCACCGCCGTTGCCGGACCTCAGACCTTCACCTTGACCGGTGGAGTGAGTGCCAACGGCCTGACGATGATGGGGACCTATACATCCACAGACGGAAAAGGCTGCGGGAAGGCACAGAGCGGACTGAGTTGGAGCGCAGTATTCGTGCCAACCTTGACGGGGACCGTGCAGGGAAACTTTCACAGCGTTCTGAGTCCCAAGCTGAAAGATCAGGACTTCCCGGTTACGGGTTACCTCACGCAGGGAGAAAACATTGGAGCCAGCAACGCAACCGTAACCGGCACATTAAGTTTTGAAGGCTATCCCTGTCTTACGACCGCATCTGTAAACGGGCAAGTCAGTGGCAATTCCTTGATCCTGCAGGTCATCGCAAGCAGCGGATCAAACGTCGGCCAGATTGGCGCGGCTGCCGGTTATACCAATCCGTCACCCGTTACAGTTCTCAGTTCTACTGCCGGCACCGTCATTCAAGGCACCAACGGATATGGAATAAGCACGAGTGCCTGCGTTGGCGGAAACGTCCCCGGAGATGTCGGGAATATCTGTCTTGCGGTGGGAAATACGACAGCTTGCACGCAACCCATCACGCTGTCTCCGGCCTCACTCAGTTTTCCGAACTTGCCGGTGGTCCCCCAGTCGGGAGTATTGCCGCCCATCGCTGTGCAAGTGGGCTCTGCCCCTGCCACACAAACAATCACGCTCACGAACTCGGGGCTTTCAGTCACGCCTCTCACCGGTCTGTCGCTATCTTTCAATCCGCAATCCGGGGCGACCAGTCCTTTTGGCATGAGCGACTTCAATGGGCTGCCGAACTTCACTGAACAGGACAACTGCGCGAGTTCTCTCGGATCGACATTTTCTCTCGCGCCGCAGCAGAGCTGCTCGATCACGATTACTTTTTCACCGCAGCAAAGTTGTCCTTGGCTTCCCTCTACCTCGCTTGGAGGAGAGAACCCGGCTTTTTGTCCATTTCCGCTGTCGGCATCGTTGATCGTGAACAGCCCTGTCAGCGCCGACAACCTGACATCGTTCGCTGTGCCGATTACCGGCATGGCGTTTAGCGCGATCGTGCCCTCAATTCCTGAACTCGACTTCGGCGCCGAAGCTGTGGGAGAAATGAGCGCACCTCAGCTTCTGTCGTTCACAAATCAGGGTAGCGCGCCCGTCCAGATACTGCCGGCTCTCAATGCCCCGTGTGTGAATCCTTCCGTTGGCGTGCTTACCTTGCCGCGGCCGCCCGCACCTGGTCTGGTTGCGGGGTTGCAGGTTGTCACCAGCGCTATTACTCCGAACGGTTCTACCATCAATTACAACTGCGACGCCGATCTCACTAGCAAGCTGCCGAACTTCCAGATTTCTGGCGACGACTGTTCGGGAACATTGCTGTTACCCCAAGCATCTTGTAGCCTCCAAATCACATTTGCTCCGCAGCCAAGCACCGCATTGACTCCCAGTCTGGATTACTTTCTGCAGCTCAACACGACCCAGTGCAACAGCGTTACAACAACAAATTGCGAGATCGACAGCGGCCGCTTTCCCGTCGAGCTCACCGCAAATCTGCCGAGTTCCTTGCGGATGACTCCGGGCGCAGGATTGGATTTCGGCATTCAAACCAGAGGCGCTACCGGTAGTCCGTTGACGATTACTTTGTACAACGACCCCAAGGATCCGAAGGCCGGCACCGTGAACTTCACCGGAAATCTTGTAAAGGGCGATTACACTGAGACCGACAATTGCCTTCCCAGCCTCGCTTCCGGCAAAAGCTGCACCATGACGGTCATATTCCAACCCAAGATCGTGGGATTCGATCCTGGGACTATTACGATTACGTATTCCGCTGGGCAAACTCAGACAATCCATTTGCGGGGTACAGGACAGTGATTATTAATCGGAACAGGCTGGCCGTGGCGATGAGAAGTTGGACTCTGACGTTTGTCACGGCTGCCATGATCGCGGTTCTCGCCGGGTGCGGGTCCAGCAACAACCTGAGTGTCCAAAATCCGCCGGCTCCAAAATCGACCCCTGTCTCCATCTCGTTTCAACCTGCTCCCGCGACGACGATTTCTTTGGCCACGACGACTACTTTGAAAGCGGTGGTTTCCAATGATCCGAACGATGAAGGAGTGGACTGGTCATTGCTATGCCAGAGCGGTTCCAACTGCGGTATGCTCTCTCCCTTGCACACGGCGAGTGGAGCAGCAGCAATCTACACGCCTCCTTCCGTCATTTCTGGAAATAGCCAAACGTTCACCATCGAAGCTTTCGCGACCGCGGACCATACCAAGAATGTCGTAGCCACCCTCGCCGTCACCGGTTTTGCCAGCAACCTTAAAGGGAATTATGTCTTCGAGACCAGGGGCATTGACGCGAACGGACCATTCCAACTGGTGGGAGTCGTTGTGCTCGATGGCATTGGTGGAGTCAAATCGGGCGAACAAACTCACAGTGACTCCTTACTGTCCGTGACCGATACCATCACGGGTGGATCGTACTTCATCGGATCGGACGGCCGCGGTTCCCTAACACTAAACACAGCGGATCAAAAAATTGGACAGCTGGGCGTTGAAAATCTGAGTCTTGTGCTGCTAAGCAACTCGAATGCTCTGATCGCGACTCTCGACGATCCTAATTTGCAGCCCAGCTTCGAAACATCTTCGGGAGAACTCGATCTGCAGACGGCGACGACAGCTCCCAGCGGAGGGTACGCCTTCGCCGTCAATGGAACAGATGTGGGGGCCCAAGCCATGGCAATGGGCGGAGTCTTGAAGATCGACTCCCCCGGGACAATCTCAGGAACCGGAAGCTTGGCGGATCAGGACGACGCGGGCACGCTCGTTCCAAACGCATCAATCTCTGGCACTGTCAGTAGTCCAGACGCGCTGGGATCCGTGAAATTCAATCTCACTGCCGCGTTTTCTCCCAATCCAATCCAGTTCACCGGATACATTATCGACGGACAGGACATGAAGTTGATTGAGAGTGACATTGACGGCTCAGGCGCAGGCGTTGGATCCACCTCCGGAACGGCTATTGGTCAAGGCTCCGCAACAAGTACATTTACTAGCAATCAGGCATTCGCGGGTAATTACGTGTTCGGAATTTTGGGACAGGACCTGAGCGGTCTGCCGACTTCCTTGGCCTCGGTGGGCGAGTTTTCCGCGGATGCCAGCGGCAACTTGAACAGCGGTTACAACGACGAATTGCTGTCAGGAACGGGAATCTTTGTGAGCGATTCGTTCACGGGAACCTACACGCTGGATCCCGCTGGCACGGGCCGTGTCGATTCCCAGATATCGTTTCGGAGCCACGGCGCTGGCCCAGAGCTGATCTTTTACCTTACTGGAAATGGCAATCCACCTCTCATTCTCGATGCCGAGTCCAGATATGGCTCACTAGGTGTCGGGACGGCGAATCCACAAGCGACGGCGCCCTCCTTCGGCGGAAGATACGGATTCAGTTTTACTCAGGGTATTAATTCGCTCGAGAATGACGCCTCTGGACAGATGACGGCCGATGCAACTTCAGGGACGTTATCCGGCTATGTCGACACGGATTATAGTTTTTCGGCGCTAACCAATACTCAGATCACCGGCACTTTTACGAGCACCGCGAACACTGGAGGATTCACCGGGGGATTAACCAATACTTTCTTCCCATCGCCCGGAACTACTCCCAACACTCTCGCGGTGGATTATTTTCTAATCGACTCGGGACACGGATATTTCATCGAGACAGACTCTCTGACTTCCGGTGAGCTTACGTTCGGCTACTTCGCCGCGCGAAATCCAGCCTGCGCGACCTGCCCTTGAGTCCGAATTCGAAATGATCGCGGGCGCTTCAGTTTCCCGCTTATCGCTTAGCGCTCCCGAGTAGCCAAAATCGCATGGTCAAGCGGTAATCCCGAACCACCGCTAAGAGGCAAATTCTGTAAAGCCACAATTCAGACAGATCAGAAGCTTTGGAAAAACGAACACGACGGGCCTGTCCAAACCCTGGCGGCCGGAAAAATGAATGGCGACTTCTCCATTGCGACTTGGCCGTTGCCGAGCTTCCTACTGCAGGGCAAAAACCAATAGCGCCGATCCCGCCGGGATGGCGACGTATTGCTTGCCGTCCACTTCATAGGTGATCGCTGCCGAGTAGATCGCTGCGCCCAGTTGGACGTGCCAGAGGTCGCGCCCGGTTTTGGCGTCGAGCACGATGAAATTTCCGTCGGAGTCGCCCGCGAAGACGACGCCTCCTGCTGTGGACAGCACTCCACCGTTGGGATTGCTGAAGTAGGGAAACGACCACTTTTCGGCACCGGTCTGCGCATCGAGCGCTTTCAGCGCGCCGGTGGGGCGTTCGACCGGGTCCGGCACGTACACACTTCCGAGAAAATCATGGCCTGCGCGGTAGGGCTGCGGAGCGCTCGTAAAGTTATCGCACTCGTTCGAAGTGGCGACGTAGAGAAGTCCCGTATCCGGACTGTAGGAAGGAGAGTACCAGTTGGTCAGCCCCAGTGCTCCCGGGCAGACTCGTGTCCCTTCCGGACTCGACTTGAGGCTTGTATTTACGATCGGCTTGCCGTCCTTATCGATCCCGGTTGCCCAGGTGACTGTGCCGAACGCTTTGGCCGAGAGGAATTTCCCGTCGGTGCGGTCCAGCACATAGTAGAAGCCGTTGCGGTTGGCCTGCACCAGCAGTTTGCGAGGACGGCCTTCCCAGTCTGCATCGATCAGCACGGGAATCTGCGTGGCGTCGTAATCGTAGAGATCGTGCGGCGTGAACTGGAAATACCATTTCAGTTCGCCGGTTCCGGGATCGAGCGCCAGCATGCTGTTGCTGTAGAGATTGTCTCCACCGCGCTGGCCGCCGTAATTGCTGGGCGCGGGATTGCCCGTCGGCCAGTAAAGCAGGTTGAGTTCGGGATCATACGTGCCGGTGATCCACGCCGGTGCGCCGCCGACTTTCCAGGATTCCCCAGCCCAGGTGTCATGACCAGGCTCGCCGGGACCGGGAACCGTGTCGAAGCGCCACAAGCGTCTGCCGGTGGCGGCATCGTAGGCGTCAATGAAGCCCCGGACACCATACTCGCCTCCCGAGACACCGACGACGATCTCGTTGTTGAGCGCCAGGGGAGCGACCGTGAAGGTGTAAGCCTTGTGATAGTCGGCAGCAATCACATCCCAAAGCAAGTTACCGGTCCTGGTGTCGAGCGCTATGACGTGCGCATCGAGAGTCGCCATGAACAGGCGATCTCCGAGGATTGCCAGGCCGCGATTCACCATACCGCAGCAGGGCTGCAGCTTGTCCGGCAGATTCCTTTGATAACGCCAAATGGGGCGCCCGGTGCGGGCATCGATGGCAAAGGCTCGGTCGCTCTGGCCGGTACCGTACAGCACACCGTCAGCCACGATGGGCGTCGTCTCGAACTGACCGAGGTCGCCAACCTGGAATGCCCACTGCATGGCCAGATGCGAAGCGTTGGCGACCGTGATCTGATTCAGCGTGCTGTAGCGCCATCCGGAATAACGCCCGGAGTAGGTGAGCCAGTTCTTCGGGTCGCGATCCGCCGAGAGCAGGCGCTGGTACGTGACTTGGGAATCACCCAGAACGGCTGACAGCAGTACCACCACAAATAAGGCGCGTTTCATTGCGCCTCCTTTGGGTTGCGACTTGCCGCGCCGCGCAGCCTGATGAGATAAGCGATAAGGTTCTGCAGTTCGGTTTTGCTCAGCATGTCTTCCGAATACGCCGGCATCAGCGACTTGCGCTCGTGGGCCACGTCTTTCAGATCTTTCTTAAGGAAGAACCGCAGCTCCTGATTGGTGGTCATGAGCTGGATCGAGAACGTGTCCTCGTTCTTCTCAACACCCGTGATCATCTCTCCGTTCTCCCTTGTGACGGTCACGGTGTCGTAGACCAGCGGAAGTCCGTAGTGATTATTGGGATCGAGCATGCCGGTGCTGAGGTCCTTGTCGGGATCGCGGATGGAATCGGTCAGGTAAGCCACGGAGCGTGAGGCGCCGACACGCGAGAGGTCCGGGCCGAGTCGGCCTCCGTTGCCATTGACCATGTGACAGCGCAAGCAACCGCCACTGGTCGCGAAGAGCTGTTGGCCTTTCCCGGGATCTCCGGCCACCACGGCATGGTTTGGCGGCTGAAGTGAGCGCAGATAGGCAACGATCGCCCAAGTCTCCGAATCCTCGAAGCCGTTGGCCGGCATTTCTGTGCCGGGCACGCCTTGAGTGATGGTGCGAAAGATCTCGGCATCGGTGGACCCGTGTGTCCAGCGGCCAGCGGTCAAGTCCGGACCGCGCCCGCCTCCGTGCGCATTCAGTCCGTGGCATGGCGAGCAATTAGAACGGAACAGAGATTCGCCTTCTTTCAAGGCTTCGGCCTTGCCAGATACGGCAGAAGCGCTTTTCTGTCCAAGAGCCGGCTCATGGACCAGCAGGGCCATCAATGGCATTAGCAGTAGTCTGGCGGAGAAAATCGCCTTTTTTCGCACAGGTGCGCTCTGGAATCGCGAATCCGTCTGCAAAATGGAAAGATTTTACATGAGGGATCAACAGTCAGGCGAGGCTCCCATTATTTCGTCTATAGCGGTTGTCCGACGGGCGTGGCTGCGGCGGCCACTGTAGGTGAAATAATCTGGGTCGGTCGCAGATGTCACGGCTCACCTGCTTCCGGCCTCGCCTTCACGGTAGCGGCCTTTTTATTCAGTTTTCCTGAAAAGCAAAGCTGTTTCCCACGGAATCGCAAGGATAAGCCCTCAGTGTTGCTCAATTTGCGGGAAGTGCTCAATTGATGCACTTATTCTGCAGTTTTGGCACGGAATCGCACGAAAAACGCCTTTGGTGTCGGGCAGTGTTGGGCGGTGTTGGAGTGCAACACCCAGTGTTACACCTAGTGTTGCACGGCAGTGTTACACCAAGACTCTTGCACCCCGGGTCCGGCCTGGTGCATCGTCGGTGGTGATCGATGGGCGACGCTAATGACTGCGAAACGTGGAGGAGACATTGCCCTAGATTGCGCAAAAAGCCCAGAGTGCCTTGTTTGCGACAAAATGTTCAGTCTTAAGGAATTCTTGTTTGTCAAAGTTGGGCGGGAAGCGAGCCAGATAGCGGATGGCCTTTTAACTTTTGCCTCCCCGCACCTTCGTGTCCAACGCCATCTTACGCATTTGAACGCAGTCTTACGCAATCTTAGGTGTTCGGCTGCATCCAGAAATCGAGTTTCCAACAAATGAACGAATGGTTAACCCTTAACGAAGCCGCTGCCTACCTGAAAATCCAGCCGCGGACACTCGCACTGTGGGCACGTCAGAAAAAAGTGCCCGCTCACCGGCTGTCTGGAATTCGTCGCTGCATCTGGAGATTTCTGCGGAACGAGCTGGATGCTATGCTGTTCGTGTCATCCGCTGGCTCTGCTGATAAGGGGGCAGCAAATGAGAGTACAGCGACACACTGGTGGGTCTGTGCGCTATGACAAGCGACGCAAGACCTGGAATTACCTCTGGTATGACGGCGCAACCCGCCGGTCAAAACTCGTTGGCAAAAGGCAAGAGTTTCCGACCAAGGCAGCCGCATGGGAGAAAGTTGAGCGGCTACAGATTCGAACCACTCAAAACAAAAACATAACCGGGATCACGGTGCGGGACGTGATTGCGCGATACGAATTGGAGAGAATACCCTCACGCCATTCCACGGCGCGTGTGTATCGTTCTTTCCTTAGAAATCATATTCTGCCCAAGTGGGGGGAGACAGAGATTCAATGTGTACAGCCCCGCCCGGTGGAACTGTGGCTCCGCGAGTTGCCCCTATCACCCAAGTCCAAAACGCACGTGCGCTCACTTATGCACGCGCTTGTGGAGTTTGCGATGTGGGCTGGTCTTCTGGAGGTGAGCCGCAATCCAATCTCGCTGGTCCTGAACAAGGGCGCAACACGAAAAGTCCGCAAGGCGCGGAGTCTGACAACGGAGCAGTTTCAGGCTCTGCTGAAAGAGTTGCATGAGCCTTTTGCAACGATGGTCTTCGCATCAGTGAGGCTTTAGCACTCCGATGGTCTGATGTAGATTGGCTAGGCTCGCTGTTGAGTATCCGGCGCGGCATCGTTGAGCGGATCGTTGACGATGTAAAGACGGAAGGCTCAGCCAAGACCTTCAATCTCGCTTGCGAACTGCTGGACCGCCTGAAGTCCTGCAAACAGGTTTCGGAGTTTTCGGGACCCGATGACTGGATTTTTGCAAGTCCGCTCAAACACGGCAGGCTGCCATACTCCTACACCGGCGTGTGGCGCGAACTTGTGCGAGCGGCGGACCTCGCAAAAATTGGGCACCTCGGTACACACGCATTCCGACACACGTACCGCTCATGGCTTGACGCCGTTGGCACTCCCGTGGCCGTACAGCAAAAGATGATGCGTCACGCGGACATCAGAACCACATTCAACATTTATGGCGACGTTGTAACGGATGAGATGACTGCCGCGAGCAGCAAGGTGGCTCAACTTGCTTTCCAGACGAACGGAGCGCAGACAGAGCGCAAGAGCGGGTAAGCCACTGAAAGAATGGCTCCTCAGGTAGGACTCGAACCTACAACCCTCCGGTTAACAGCCGGATGCTCTGCCATTGAGCTACTGAGGAGTGTGTGGTGGCGGATTAAGGAATCCGCGATTGATTATCACGTTCATCATAGCATTTCGACATCGTTCCTGAAAACGGTGGAGGCACACCGCGGGACGATTCCCTTCGGTAAGCTGCATCTTACTTTCTGGTACGCTGGCGTTGGGTGGGCTTCGGCGTTTCTTGAGGTGCTTATGTCGGGAGGGGTGCGTTTGGGCTGGATTTTTTTTTCGGTTTCTTCGTTGATTGCCGCCGCGGTTTATGCGGATTCGAAATCTTCGCAGGCTGGCGCGCCGGCTGAGCCTCCGCGGGCGGAGCAGAAGCCCATCATCGACATCTTTCATGGCACCAAGGTTCTGGACAATTACCGCTGGCTTGAGGATGGGAACAGTCCGCAGACGAAGAAGTGGGTGGAACAGGAGATGGCTTACACCCGCTCGATTCTCGATCCGCTGCCGGAACGCGAAGCCATTCATAAGCGGCTCACCGAAATGCTTTCAATCGGCGTCGTCACACCGCCGGCGCTCGCGGGCAAGCACTACTTTTATATGAAGCGCGAGGGGATGCAGAACCAGCCTGTCCTTTATGTTCGCGATTCGCTGAACGGTCCTGACCGGGTGCTCGTCGACGCCAACTCACTCGCCGCTGATGGCACCATCGCGCTCGACTGGTTCGAGCCCAGTCAGACCGGCAAGTATGTGGCTTACGGAACTTCGCCCAGCGGTTCGGAGATGTCGACGCTGCACGTGATCGAGACCAAGACCGGCACGATTCTTCCCGACACGATCG
>Ga0335083_10005466_pt1 | contig 16009 bp, 15 predicted proteins | sample Lox_Sample_42_FD_206716 | JGI IMG/M metagenome (GOLD analysis project Ga0335083, IMG submission 206716) | Soil microbial communities from Loxahatchee National Wildlife Refuge, Florida, United States - Lox_Sample_4.2 | ecosystem: Environmental > Terrestrial > Soil > Wetlands | place: USA... | reverse complement strand
CGCACGGGCTGGCCGTGCCGGCCGGGATGGTCAGCCACACCGGCGTCGGCGGGCTCACCCTGGGCGGCGGCATGGGCTGGCTGACCCGCAAGTTCGGGCTGAGCATCGACAACCTGGCCGCCGCCGAAGTGGTCACGGCCGACGGCCGGGTGCTGCCCGCCTCGGCGGCCGAGCACCCGGACCTGTTCTGGGCCATCCGCGGTGGCGGCGGCAACTTCGGCGTGGTCACCTCGTTCGAGTTCGGCCTGCACGAACTGGACCCGGCGGTGCAGGTGGGCCTGTTCTTCTGGGGCCTGGACCAGGGCCCGGAGGCGCTGCGGCTGGGCCGCGACATCACCGCCGCGATGCCGCCGGACATCAACGCGGTACTGGGCGCGGTGAATGCGCCGCCCGCGCCGTTCGTTCCTGAGCAGTACCACCTGGCGCCGGGCTACGTGCTGGTGCTCACCGGGTTCAACGGCACGGCCGAGCATGCCCGGCTGGTGGACCAGATCCGCGGCAGCCTACCGCCGGTCTTCGATCTGGTCGCGCCGATGCGTTACACCGACCTGCAGCAACTGCTGGACGAGGCCAACGGCTGGGGCGGCTACGCCTACGACAAGAGCTGCTACCTGGCCGATCTGACTGATCCGGTGATCGACGTGCTCACCGAGCACGTGCCGGCCAAGGGGTCGCCGATGTCGGCCCTGCTGTGTTACCGGCTGGACGGCGCGTACTGCCGGGCCGGTGAGCAGGACACCGCGTTCAGCGGCGGGCGGTCGGCGCGGTATGCCGCGTTCATCATCGGGATGGGCCCGGACCAGCGGACGCTGGATGCCGAACGCGACTGGGTCCGCGGCCTGTGGTCGGCGCTGCGGCCCTATTCCATCGAAGACGGGGGCGGCGGTTACATCAACGGCAGCACCGACTATGCGGACGGCGGGATCCGCGACGCCTACGGCGCGGCCAAGTACGAGAGGCTGGCCCAGGTCAAGGCGGCCTACGACCCGGTCAACGTGTTCCACGTGAACGTCAACGTGCAGCCCGCCCGCTAGCATGGGCGCGTGCCGGTCGTATGCATCGTGGGGGCCGGCCCGGCCGGGCTAGTCACCGCCCACCTGCTGCACCAGGCTGGGATCCCGTTCGTGCTGCTGGAACGGCAGCGGGCCGATCAGCTCCGGGCCCGGGTCAAGGCCGGGATGATCGAGCACCGCACGGTGGAGCTGCTGCGCAGGCACGGCCTGGACGGCCCGATCGTCCGGGGCGGCCTGCTGGTCGGCCAGTGCGAGTTCCGGGCCGGCGGGCAGGCGTACCGGCTGGACTACGCCGGGCTGTGCGGCGGGCGCTCGCACTACATCTACCCGCAGCATGAGCTGGTCGCGGACTGGGCCGGGGAGCTGCTGGACCTCGGTGGCGACGTCCGGTTCGGTGTCACCGTCACCGGTGTCGAGCAGTCCGGCGACGGCGCGCTGGTCCGGGCGGTGGCCGGCCCGGACGGCGCACCGGAGACCATCGAATGCGCCGCCGTCGCGGCCTGCGACGGCGCGGGCAGCGCCACCGGCGCGGGCAGCGCCACCGGCGCGGGCAGCGCCACCGGCGCGGGCAGCGCCACCGGCGCGGGCAGCGCCACCGGCGCGGGCAGCGCCACCGGCTCCGGCACGGCCGCGTTCACCGCCGCCTACCCGGCCCGGTGGCTGACGCTGATCGCGGCGGTGCCGCCGCCTCCCGACGGCACCATCTACGGCCTGCACGAGCGGGGCTTCGCCGGGCAGATGCACCGGTCCGCGGCGCTGTCCCGGTTCATCCTGGAAGTACCCGGCGGCCAGGACTACCGGCAGTGGGACGACGACCGGATCTGGGCCGAGCTGGAGCACCGGCTGGCCGCCGCGGGCCGGCCGCCGGTGCAGCGCGGCGAGCTGGTCGAGCGGGACATCCTGGACCTGCGGGTGCGGGTCTGCGACCCGATGCAGCACGGCCGCCTGTTCCTGGCCGGCGACGCGGCGCACCTGATCACCCCGGCCGGCGGCAAGGGCATGAACATCGCCATCCAGGACGCGGCCGAGCTGGCCGGCGGCCTGATCGAGCGGTACGGCCCCCGCGGCGACGCGGGCCGGCTCGAGCGCTACTCGCAGACCCGGCTGCCGCACATCTGGCGGCACCAGGAGTTCTCCAACCTGATGCTCAGCCTGTTCAACGCGGGCGGGATCGACGGCAGCAGCGGCTTCTCCTACGGGCTGCGCCGGGCCCGCCTGGACCTGATCCTGAACGACCCGCGGTTCTCCCGCTGGTTCGCGCACGCCTACGTCGGCGTGGACGAGTAAGCCCGGCCGGGCAGGACGCCCCGGGCCAGGGTGGCCACCATGGCGGCGAACAGCACCGTCCACACGGCGAGGGCGGCCCACGTCCCGTCGTGGCCCACCGATACCAGCCAGGGCACGCGCAGCGTGCGCCCCAGGGTCTCGCTGGCCACGGCAGTACATGCCGAGCGGGAAGGCCAGGCTCCACAGGCCAGGCTCGTAGCGCAGCGGCACCCGGGCGGCCAGGTGCCGAACGCCCACAGCATGACCGACAGGCCCGCCACCACCGGGTGCACCGCGGTCAGCAGCGGGATGGCGGGCAGCCCGAGCAGCCTGGCCCCGGCCAGCGCGGCCAGCCCACCAGGCAGCGGCCCGGGCAGCGCGGTGAGCGCGACCGCGACCGACTGGTCCGGCCGGGGCTGGGACGGCAGATCGCGCAGCAGCGCGGCCAGCTCGGCGTCGCCCCGCGCGCTCAGGGCCAGCTCGACCCGGTGCAGGAACGTGTCGTAGGACAGCCGGCCCTCGACGGAGTTGCGGCGCAGGATGTCGAGGACGTTGTCCCGGTCCGCGTCGGACGCCCGGAACACCGGCGGAACCGAGTCCTCAGCCACCACGCAGCCACGATACGCCCGCTTTACCCCACCATTCCAGGGCGCGAAGGTCAGCTGGCGGTGGCGGCCTGGCGGACCGGAGTCCAGTCGGCTGGCCAGCACCGCCCCCCGAATTCAAAGCTCATAGCCGTAAAGTAGGACATCACCGGGGGGTGTGGTCATTTGGTTCCAGATCTGGACCGGCCGCCACTGAAGGCGGCTGCGGAGCAGTTCGGTGCGGCCCAGGATCGGCTCAGGACGCTGTTCGAGACGATGCCGCAAGGGGTGGTGCACTACGCGGCAGATGGATGCGTGCTGGGCGCAAATCACGCGGCGCGGCAGATTCTGGGGCTCTCAGAAGCCGAGATGACCACGTGGCCCCTGGCCAACGTACGGCGTGCCATCCACCAGGATGGCACGCCGTTCCGGCCCGAGGAGCTCCCGGTGCGCCGGGCACTGCGGACGGGTCGGGTAGCCGCCGACGTGATCATGGGGGTGCCGCACGGCCGGACAGGGGAGATCCACTGGGTACAGGCCACGGCCGTACCGGACGCGTGGGATGACCATGGCCGGCCACAGCGGGCCTACGTCATGTTCACCGATCTGACCGGGCAGCGGCGGGCAGAAGCAGAACACGCAGAGCTGCTCGTCCGGGAACGGGCGGCTCGCACCGAGGCGGACAGTGCCCAGGAACGCCTGGAGTTCCTGATGCGGGCGGGTGCCCTGGTCGCCGCCACCCGGGACCGGGACGACCTGCTCGATCAGGTTACCCAGCTGGTCGTGCCCAGCCTGGCGGACTACTGCGTGGTGTTCCTGCCCACCGGGGACGGAAAGTTGCGGGCCAGCGCCCTCAGCCACACCGATCCGGCCCAGGCCCAGAAGCTCGCCAGGCTGCGCGAGCATCCGGTGCACACTGCCGGCCCACTGATGGCCCAGGCCGCCTACAGCACCGGAACCACCCAGCTCGTCCGCGACATCGCCGCCGAGCTGCCATCCTGGGCCGCCGCCGCCCCCGAACTGAGCGAGATCGTGGCCAGCGTCGCCCCGCGCAGCGCGCTGGCCGTACCACTGTCAGCCGGGCAACGCACGCTGGGGGTCATGGTGCTGGGCCGTGGCCGCGGACGTCCGCGCTTCGCCCGCTCCGACGTCGAGGTGATCGAGGAAATCGCCCGCCGTCTGGCCACTGGCCTGGCCAACACGGACACGTTCGCCCGCGAGCACGCCATCGCGGAGACCCTGCAGCGGGCTGTCCTGCCCGACATGCTGCCGCATATCCCAGGTCTGGATCTGGCAGTGCGTTACCTGCCCGCCACCGAAGGCGCCAACGTGGGCGGCGACTGGTACGACGCGTTCCCGCTACCGGACGGCCGGATCGCGCTAGTGACCGGTGACGTGGCCGGGCACAGCATCGGCTCCGCATCGGTCATGGGCCAGGTCCGCAGCCTGCTCCGGGCGTATGCGATCGACACCCCCCGCCCGGGCCGCGTGCTGTCGCGGACCAACGCCGCGCTCACCCGGCTGCTGCCTGACACGCTGGCCAGCGTGGTCTACGCAGTGCTCGATCTGGCCACCGGCGAACTCAGCTACGCCAACGCCGGGCACCCATCGCCACTCGTCGTCACCGGCGCTGGCCAGGCAGAATATCTCGGCGACACGACCGGCACCATGCTAGGCGCCTGTCCTGGCAGCCGGTTCACCACCCGGCGCCGGCGGCTCGCGGTAGGCGCTGGGCTGCTCTGCTACACCGACGGGCTCGTCGAAGACCGGCACCGCAGCATCACCGAGGGTCTCGCTACCCTGGCCCGGGCACTTCGGCGGGCCGCACCCGCCTCGGCCGAGCAGATGTGCGCCACCGCGCAGGCCGCCCTGCTCGGCAGCGCCGCGCGCGACGACGACGTCTGCCTGCTGGGCGCCCGGCTGACCGGGGCTTAGCCGCTGGCGGTGCGGGTCGAACCGGCCCGGCAGGCCGTTGCGCAGCGGCTCGATGCCCGACCGTGCCTGCATGCTCAGCCCCGCCGGAGGAACTCCTCCATGACCGTGGCCAGCGCGGCCGGCGTCTCCAGCATCGGGTAGTGGCCCGCGTTGGGCAGCACCTCCAGTTCGGCGTTGGGGTAGAACGCCAGCCAGGTCTGCCGCATCACCTCGGCCGACAGCGCCGGGTCGTGCTCGCCCACGATGACCTTGACCGCGGCCGGGTTTCCGCGCACCAGGTCGGAGAAGTCGTGCCGGGCCCACGACTCCAGGTAGCGGCCGAATGCCTGCCGGCTGGAGTTATCCACCGAGTGCTGCACGATGTGGTCGATGAACGCCGGGGACAGGCGGCTGCCGGTGGACATGTTGATGATCACCGCGCGGTTCTCCCGGGCCTGCGCGGCGCCGGAGAACAGCGCCCAGCCGTCGTCGTCGAACGGCACGCCGGTGGCGGGCACCGGGTTGAGCGCGACCAGCCGCCGTACCCGGCCCGGGGCGGCCAGCAGCACGTGCTGGATGGCCTGGCCGGACATAGAGTGCCCGACCAGCGAGAACTGGTCCCAGCCCAGCTCGTCGGCTAGCGCCAGCGCGTCGGCGCCGGCTTCCACCATGGTGAACTGGCCGGCGTCGTCCCGGCGGCTGCCGTAGCCGCGCAGATCCGGGAACACGTAGCTGAACGTCTCCTGGTCGAGGTAGTCGGGCAGCGGGCCCCACCCCCGCGCCGAGCCGAACCAGCCGTGCAGCGCGATCACATGGTGCTCACCAGAGCCCACGGTTAACGGCGAACTGGCCACGTTCACCTCCGGGTTAGCGCGGGCATGACGGTTTCGGCGAACGCGGCCAGGTTGTCCTGGGCCTCGGCGGGAGTCAAGTCGCCGAACGCCAGGGTGGCCTCGAAGTAGTTGACCGGCGCCTCCCGTACCCGCTCGGCGAGCACATCGCGGACGGTCTCGGCCGACCCGGCCAGGGAGTTGCCGTTGGCCAGGGTCAGGTCGGTGTCCCACAGCGCGTCGGCCTGATGGTTGCCGTGGTCATGCCACAGCTTGGTGAGCTGGCGGGCGAACACGTCGTTGGCCTTGCGGAAGCGTTCCACCGCCGCTCCGTCGGTCGCGCCGAGGTAGACGTTGGCCGCGAAACCCAGCCGCGGCCGGGGAGCGGTGGCGGCATCGGGCCGGCCTTCCCACGACTGCCAGTAGGCCTGGGCCGCGGGCACGAACGCGCCGCCGTTCCAGCGGCCGACGAAGTTGACGTTGTTCGGGCCGGCCCATTCGGCGGTAGCGGTGTTGCTGGACGCGTACCACAGCGGCGGGTGCGGGCCGCGCATGCCCGGGCGCTGGCCCGGCTGCCGGGCGTGCGGACGGTGCGGATCGCCGGCCGGGGCGGTCGAACTGCGCCTGGCCATCGGGCGGCACGCCCTCGACGCCGGCCAGGTCGTCGAGATCGGCCAGGTCGCGGCGGGCACGGCCGGCGGCCGGACCGGCGGCGGCCAGCTCACGGTGTACAAGTCCGTCGGGGTCGCGGCCCAGGACGCCGCCGCCGCCGCGCTGGTCCTCGCGGCGGCCGGGCGCGAGGGGGGTAGGCACGCTGGTCAGCCTGTGAACCGGTGCGGGGAGAACCGGGCCGCCAGCCGTTCGTGCCGGGTCGCGGGCGCGGCCGGCTCCCCGGTGGCCAGGGCAGCCAGCCAGTCGCCGAGCAGCGGGCCGAACTTGAAACCGTGGCCGGAAGTACCGCTGCCGATGACGACGTTGCCGATCCGGCCGACGATGAAGTCCTCATCCGGGGTGTTGTCGTAAATGCAGCGTTCGTAGCCGGCCGGGCTGGCCGGGAGCCCGGGCAAGTGGCGGCGGTTGAATCCGGCTAGCTCGCGGGCCAGCGCCAGGTCCGGGTCCTGGTCCTGCTGGTCCGGGTCGGTGACGGGGCCGCCGTGGTGCAGGCCGGTCTTGTACAGCGGCGCGCCGGGCACCGGCAGCCCGTAGTACGCGTAGCCGGCCGAGTACTCGAGGAGGATGGGCAAATCGGCCCGCACGGCGGGCGCGGGAAGCACCGCGCCGGGCAGGTCGAGGTAGCCGGCCTGCTCCTGGGTGGCGGCCGCGGGCAGGCTGATCCCGGCCGGGCCGAGCAGGCCCGCGGTCCACGGGCCCGCGGTGACGATCACCGCGCGGCAGGCGAGCAGGCCTTCATCGGTGCTGACGGTGACCTGCCGCCCGTCATCCCTGATGCCGGTGACCCGGGTGTGCTCGCGCAGGTCCGGCAGCGCGCCGGCGAGGGACTCGATGGCGGCACTGGCGTTAATCACGCTGGACTCGGGCTCGTGCAGTACGGCGCCGGGCACGCTAACGGCGGGAAACCGGCGCCCTGCCTCGGCGGCGGGAAGCAGCTCGCAGCGCGCCCCCGCGGCCAGCATGGCCTGGTGCACCGCGTCGAGTTCGGGGCCGAACGTCAGCTGCGGGGCCGGGGTGAGCAGCTGGACGCGGCGGGCCTGCTCCAGCTCGGTCCAGAACTCGCGGGCCTGCTGGGCCAGCGCGACGTAGCCCGGGTCGGGGTAGCCGAGCCGGAAGATCCGGCAGCTGCCCTTCGACCCCGCGCCCGGATGCCCGGCCGCGGCCTGCTCCAGCACGGTGGCCTGGCGGCCACGGCGGGTCAGGGCATCGGCCGTGGCCAGCCCCAGCAGCCCGCCGCCGACGATCACGAACTCGCTGTCCTCGCCCGCCATCAAAGGGGATGCTAGTACCCGTGGCAGTGGTTCCACGGGCGCCATAACGTGGGCTTGTGAGTGCGCCGTTGTCACCCGAGGAAATCCGCGCCGCCGCGGAAGTCCACCGAGAACTCGGCCCCAACTACCAGGACGCGGTCATCGAGTCATTCCTGGCCCGGTACCGCCAGCCGCCCGGCCGCCGCTGATCCGGGCGGCATACGATGCGCCGGTGACCATCGAAATTCAACCGGTTCCGCCGGGCGAGCTTGACGAGGACTGCGCGGAAGCCTGGGAGCGGCTGACCGATGATGAGGACTTTCTTGGCGTCAGCGCGACCCTGATCACCCTCGACGAGCCGCCCTACTGGAGTGTGGGCGTGGCGGTCGCCGAGTTCCTGCGGGAGGACCCGCTGGAGACCGAACTCCGCCAGCAGGTGGCCAGCGCGTTGCGGGCGGTGCCTGGGGTGGAGCACGTCTGGGAAGAAGACCGGGAAGTGTGGGGCGTCACCGGCACCCCGTCCGGCGCGGCCCTGGTTCAGGCGGCGGCCGGGGTCGTCGATGGCCTGGCCGACCAGGCCCGGGCGCACGTGGACAGTCTGTAGGTCTCGCTAGCCTGGCGGGATGGGCCTCTACCTGTTCGCGGGGATAGCCGTCAGCGACTTCGGTGCGGCGCTGGCGTGGTACGAGTCGCTGCTGGGCAGGCCGCCGTCGTCCTTCCCGCACGACACCGAGGCCGTGTGGGAACTGGCCGAGGGCCGGCTGGTGTACGTCGTCCAGCGGCCGGAGCACGCTGGCCACGCCGTGCACACGATCATCGTGGATGACCTCGACGCCGTGGCGGCCGGGATAGCCGCGCGCGGGCTGGCGCCCGCCAAGCAGGAGAGCTATGGGAACGGCGTGCGCAAGACCACCTATGTCGACCCCGAGGGGAACGAGATCGGGTTCGGCCAGGTACCGCCCGTCAGCCGATGAAGCCGCTCTCGTAGGCCCGGCCGGGTGAGGGCTGGCCCCGTCATGCCGTGGCCGTACGGCATGCTTTGACGGGTGACCGAGATCTTCGAGTACGGGCAGGCGACCCTGCTGCTGGGGGACTGCCTGACGTGGCTGGGCGAGCGGGCCGAGCGCTCGATTCACGCCGTGGTCACCGACCCGCCGTACGGGCTGCTCGAATACACCGCGGAGCAGAAGGCGAAGCTGCGGGCGGGCCGTGGCGGGGTGTGGCGCATTCCGCCGTCCTTCGACGGGCACCTGCGTTCGCCGCTGCCCCGGTTCACCGTGCTGACCAAGGCCGATCTGCAGAACCTGCAGGACTACTTCTCCGCGTGGGCCCAGGCCCTCCGCCCGCGGCTGGTGCCCGGGGCGCATGTGCTGGTAGCCAGCAATCCTCTGGTCTCGCCCTACGTCTCCATGGCGCTGACCGGGGCCGGCCTGGAACGGCGGGGGGAGATCGTCCGGCTGGTGATGACCATGCGCGGTGGTGACCGGCCCAAGGGCGCGCATCACGAGTTCTCCGAGGTCACCGTGATGCCGCGCGCACAGTGGGAGCCGTGGCTGCTGTACCGCGAGCCGATCGAGACCAAGACGGTGGCGGACAACCTGCGGAAGTGGAAGACCGGCGGGCTGCGCCGGGTCTCTGATGCGCAGCCCTTCGGCGACGTCATCAAGTCGCATCCCACCGGCACGGTGGAGCGGAAGATCGCCCAGCATCCAAGCCTGAAGCCGCAGAGCTTCCTGCGGCGAGTGGTCCGCGCCATGCTCCCGCTGGAAGAGGGCATCATCCTTGATTCTTTCGCCGGCTCTGGGTCCACGCTGGCCGCCGCCCAGGCGGTGGGCTATGAGTCCGTCGGCGTGGAAGCCGACCCGGCCTACTTTCAGGTGGCCAGGGACGCCATCCCCGCGCTGGCCGCGCTCCCGGTGCGTGCGGACCGGCCGGAGTAGCGGCAGCCGGGAACCCGCTACAATTAGACGTCTGGACGTCCAGCGGACTGGAGAGCGCCATGCCCAACCGCCGTCGGCCCGGCGAGGTACGGGACGCGATCCGCGACTACTTCCATGTGGTCAGGCGGGAGGCCACCGTCGGGGAGATTCAAGCCGCGGTGAACGAGCGTCTCGGCGATGTGCCGGCGTCTTCGGTTCGCTCATCACTGCGGCTGAGCGACCTGTTCTCGCAGACCGCACGCGGGCGGTACCGGCTATCCGGCCGCTGAGGACGACGTGACGGCCTTGTGAGCCCGGGCTCAGCGAAGGACGCCGCGGGGCGGCCCCGGTTTGGCCGGCCGAGGCAGCCTGCCTCGTGTACCAGGTGAGCGGGGTCTCCTCGCTCACCGCCAGCGCATCGAGAGCTGCCTCGCGGGAGAGCCTGCCGGGGCGGCGTATCTGCTGAATATGGCGCTGCCACCGCTCCTGGTCGGTGGCCAGGGCCTTCATGTAAGCCACGCACAGTTCGGCGGAGATACGGGCGCACCGGCCCAGCGCGGCCTTCAGCGCTTCCGTCATCCGGGCCCGTAGTGCCGCGTTGATGCTGGCCGCGTCATCGACCATGCCCCGAACCTGCTCGATGAACTGCATCCGGTGGTCCAGGAAGTCCTGCCAGTGAGCCAGATCGCCATCGGACGCGGGCTTGCCCTGGTCGAGCAGCCAGAACGTGCCTTCGGCCAGCACATCGCCCAACTCCTCGCCGCGGGCCCGCTCGACGCGGTAGGGGTCATAGGGGTACTGGAGCACCTGTCCTACGGTCGCCACCGGCTGCAGTCGTTTCCCGGCGTCCAGCACGAAGAACCAGTCCTCGTTGTAGACGTTGGGGAAGAAGGAGCGATTCCGTTTGACATCGGCGGCCATGGCCCCGCCACCGACGAATGTTTCCTGGCGGCCGCCAGCCTCACGGAACGCGTGACACACCATCGAGTTATCCGGGAAGCCCTCGATGCCCAGCCCCACGGCGATGTGCGTGTCGAGCAGGGCGGCCGCCTGGCTCAGGTCACCCGGTACGGGTATCCGGATGTCGTCATCGAGGAATATCACGCGCTTCCAGCGCATCATGTGGCTGAGCGTCAAGCCGAGGTTGCGTTTGGTGCTGACATCCGTCCGCCGCTCGAACATCGTGCCCGCCAGCAGCCGCGAAGTCTCCAGCTCTGGAAGCCCCAGGTGCGCGGTCGCGGGAACATCGATGGCGATCAGGTCCACCTCGGAATCGAGCGAGACCGCGGCGGTGTAGGCGCTCGTCCACTTGCCGCTGTGCAAGGTGACCAGCGGGCAGTCCAGGGCCCGCGCCGCGGCGGCCGCTTGCTTGAGGTAGGGCACCCGGCGGGCGGTGGGCACGATGATCGCGTCCACCCGGCCCGGCGCCCGTAGCTCGTCAGCCGACCAGAGCAGCGGCCGGTGCGAGCCGTGGTGATGGCTCGTCTCGACGGGGGCCATCACCGTGGCCTGGACCACTCGAACAGCCGGGTATGGGGCAGCGTCCAGTCAGGAGTCAGTGTCACACCGTTCTCCACGGATACGCGGGTCAGGATGCAGAAGGCTTCGCTGTCCGCAAACCAAGCCTGAATGTACTCCGCGTTGCGATCACGGAAGCGCTCGTCCGTCAAGGCGCGCACAGAACCGTAAGTTCCTCGGCCATACATCCCATTACAGATAGTGACAAAGCGTTTCTGATTGTAGGGACTGACCGCCCGGGCGAACAGGGCGACATCCTCCCGCAGGATCGCCCGGCCGCCTGACTCCACCAGCCGGGGGCGGTAGGCAACGGCCTCGCCATCCGCGTCCGTGACCTCGAAGTACGCCCCTCCCTTCGTTTCCCAGTCGGCGACCTGCCGCACCGGCAGCCCCAGGCGGGCCAGTAGCGAACTGGTGGCATAGTTCCAGTCCACACCGCCCAGCAAGACCAGGTGCCCGGTGTAGTCGTCGGGCTGGAGCTGGTCCGCCGCGCGGAACTGGACCCGGCTGCTGGGGTTGGCCGCCCGCAGATGGCCGAACAACTCGAAGATGGCGTCGAGGTCCGAGTACCGGTACATCTCGATGAAGTCGGGGTCGAGTGGATCGGTGTAGGGCATCTGGCGCAGCATCTCGTCCGGCAACTGCGCGGAGACGATCGTGGTGGCCTGGCCGGGCTTGAAGCGATAGGGCCCGGCGCTCAGCGATGGCGCGTTCTCGGCGCGGCCGTCCGCAGCGCCGGGCGGAAGCCACGATGACCCGGTGCCAGCCAGCACCGCATTGCGCAGTTGGGTGAGTTCCTGCAGTAGCTCCTCCCGGGCCTCCTGCTCGGCCGCGGTCAGCTCCTCGGGGTCGAGCAGCCGGCCCGATTCCCCGTCGAGGGACCGGGGAGTGGCGAAGAACGTGGCGATATCGGCGATCCTGGACTCGGGCGGAGTCTTGGGGTTGGTCCGCGACTCCCAGGATGAGATCAGCGGAACGCTCACCGGCCGGTTCCCCTTGCTGCCCAGGGCCGCGGCCAGCTGGGCCTGCTTCACCCTCGTCCCGGGCCAGGACTCCTCGCGGAGCGAGCGCAGGCGGGATGCGAGAACCTGGCGCGGATCCTGGTCATCCACCGTGGACCCCACTTCAGCTGAAGTTCAGTACTGCAGGGCAACTTACCACAGTCGTCTCTGGACCGTAAAAACTTATAGCGCCGATGCCCGCGACCACCAGGAATTTCTCCAATTCGTAACCCAGACGTTCTCGGTTACAACCCACTTGGGGGTTGTTTTTCAGCTCGTCCAGAACCACACTGTGAACTAATACACACAGTGTACCTGAAGATATCTAAAAACTAAAGTTCAGTCTGAAGTACAACACGAGAGGCGGTGAGGCTCCGACAAGTCGCAGCTCACCCGGTAGGCCCCGCTGCTGCGGCAGGCCATGCCAGTGCGGGCATCCCTGGTCGCTTCAGGGATGCCCGCGGCAGAAATCCCGGTCCTCTCACAGATGGGGATTCCTATGACCACGATAGCCTTTCACCTGGGAAAAACCACCAAATCGGGCTCGGCGGGCCGGGTGGGCCGCGCCCTGGCCTGGGTCACCGCGATCATCGCCGTGCTGGCCGGATGTGGGCTGATCACCGCGTGCCAGCCCGCCGCTGACCCACCCGCCAGAATCTTTGTCGTGGTGGCCAGCGCCACGGCCAACGAGCCCGCCCCGGTCCTGGCCGCTCCGGACCGCGCCATGCTGCGCACCGCGGGCAGCACCAGCACCCACGCCGCCGCGTATGTGGTGAACCCGAATACCGGCCAGGCGCACCAGGTGTCACTCACCCCGCGACGCTCCGACGGCGAGGTGGACTACGGCCCAGACCGGGACGCCGAGCTGACGCACGGCGTGACCAGGGTCCAGCAACTGCTCAACGGCCTCGCCGCCGCCGTCCCGTTCGATCTGCTGGGCCTGATCAGCCAGGCGGTACGGATCACGTCGCGGCCCGGCACCCTGCTCATCCTGTCGTCGGGCCTGTCCACGGCAGGCGCTTTCGACCTCAGGCAGGCCGGGTGGGGGGCCAGCCCACGCGCGGCCGCCGCCTCGCTCGCGCGCAGCGGGCAGCTGCCCCGGCTGGCCGGCTGGCGGGTCGTGTTCTCGGGCCTGGGCGACACCGCCGGGCGGCAGCCCGCCTTGCCGCTCCCGCAGCGCACCGTGCTGAGCCGTTACTGGCTGGCGCTCTGCCAGCGGGCCGGAGCAGCCTCCTGCGCCGTCGACGGGGTCACCCGGCCGGAGCCGCCGGCCCGGAGCACCATGCCCGTTCCGGTCATCCCGGTACCGCGGGTCAGCTCGTACCAGGGGCCGCACGGGCAGACCACGACCGTGCCCGCCGATGCGCTGTTCGCATTCAACAGCGCGCGGCTGCTACCGGGCACCGACGCCATCCTCAGGCCGGTGGCGGTCCAGGCCCGGGCCCGGGATCAGCACGTGACCATCGTCGGGTACGCCTCGCCCGACGGGGGGACGAACGCCTACAACCTGACCTTGTCAGCGGAGCGGGCCCAGGCTGTCCGCAGCCGCCTCCACGCACTTGATGTTCCCGCCGGCCTGCTCGGCCCCGCCATCGGCCTGGGCACCGACCACCACTCCAGGGCCGCCTGCCTCCGCGGGGGGCACCTGGACGAGTCCCGCTGCGCGCAACTGCGCCGCGTCGTCATAACCCTGCACGGGTGACCTACAAGGTCCCCGTGACTGACCCCACAAGGAGTCCCCGTGAACACCGACGGCACTAGCCCTTCCGGCATCACCCAGAACCTGCCCGCGACCCACCAGCCCGGGTCGCCCGAACCCAGCCTGGCCGAACCCAGCCTGGCCGAACTGAGCCTGGCCGACCGGGCCCGGCGCCGGCGCTGGGAGCGCCGGACACGCCGCCACCTGCTCGACGCCGAGCAGTGGATGCAGACCTGGATCAAGCACCCTGACGGGGGCGAGCGGACGGTCGCCGAGACCAAGGCGGATGAGAACGAGCAGCGACGTCAGATCGCGCGCGAGACCGACATGGGCTCACGCAAGCACCACCGGGTGCCGAGGTGGCAGCGCTTCATCCCCAAGCTGGTGCTGCTGTTCGATTCGGTCCTGCTGCTCTATTTCTTCGCCGGGATCACCAATGTGGACTGGCAGAGCCCACTGTCGATGGCCCTGGCCTTCGCCGCCACCCTGGCCGGCATGGTCACCGTGCTGGCCTACGGGTTCCTGGCCTTCACCGGGCACCGCATGCGCTCACACAAGACACACGAAGGCACCGTGCATCTGGACGAACTCGACGGCTTCACCCGGACCGCCTTCGGCATCGCGATCGCGATCATCGGCGTCCTGGCCCTGCTGATGTACCTCCGCATCCACAGCGAGGTCCTGGGCGCCCTCGGGGCCCAGGCGGGGGTGAGCGCCGTGGCCATCCCGCTGGCCGTGGCGGTGGTCAGCGCGGTGGCCAACTACCTGGTCGTGCTCATCCACGCGGTGGATGGTTCCGATGAAGTCAGCCGGCTGGAAAGGCTGGCCACCGCCACCCGCCGCCATGTCCGCAAGGCTCACCGGCTGCGGTGGGAAGCCGCCAGGCAATCGGACCAGTGACCTGCGGCCGGGGTTGCTGCCGGTTGTCCGGCAGCATGCCGTAATGTCACAATCCGATGTCATTGACGGTCAGCGTCCAGAGGCGAGGAGTATCGGTTCCGTGGCCGACCCACCGACGAGCCTCACGGTGCGGGTTCTCGCCGAACACGAATGGCAATGCCTGCGGGACATCCGGCTCACCGCCCTGCAGGATTATCCCGCCGGGTTCCTGGCCAGTTACGAACGTGAAGCGGCTTACGGCGAACAGCGGTGGCGCGCGGAATTCTCGCGGGGCCAATGGAACATAATGCTCGCTGGCCAGCAGGCGGTGGGGCTGCTCGGGGTGACCAGAGAAGAGGCCATGCCTTCCTGGGAATGCTACCTGGAGTACCTGTGGGTCAGGCCGGGCTTCCGGGAGCGCGGCGCCGGGTCGATGCTGCTCAGAACGGTCCTGGACCGCCTCCGGGATGCGGACGTCCGCACGGTCTGGCTATATATCCTCAACGGCAACGTCAACGCCATGCGCCTGTACCAGAGATTTGGATTCCAGCGCACGCACGAAAGCCAGGAACTGCCCGATCACCCCGCGGGCAGCGAAGAGCGGATGAAACTACGCCTGAAGGACCCGGCGCCCTGAACGGGTAAGACCGGCTACACCGCTGGGACCGGCTGGTCACATGACCGCGAGCTGGCCGCCGTCAATGACCAGGCCGGCGCCGTGGATGAACGAGGCGTCGTCGGAGGCCAGGAACGCGTAGGCCGCGGCCACCTCCTCCGGCTCGCCCGGCCGGCCCAGCGGTATCCGCTCCCTGGCGTACACCTGGTCGAACGGCGCACCGCCGGGGTCGTCCGCCGTCAGGCCGGCCGCGATGGTGGCGTTCAGGGGGGTGCGGATGTAGCCCGGGCACAGCGCGTTCACCCGGATGCCGTGCCGGCCGAGTTCGGCGGCCATCGTCTTGGTCAGCAGCAGCACCGCGGCTTTGGACGCGTTGTAGTGGGCGTAGCCCTCCTCACCGCCGATCCCGTTGGTGGAGGACATGTTGACGATGACGCCCGAGCCGCGGGCCACCATGTCCCGGGCGACGGACTGGGCGGCCAGGAACATGCCGCGGACATTCACCGCCATAATGTGGTCCCACGCACCGGCGGTGATGGACAGGAACGGCTGGCTGGCGGCGGTGCCGGCGTTATTGATCAGCACATCCACCCCGCCCAGGGGCCTCGCGGGCCGCGGCCACCATGGCCGCGACGCCCGCCTCCTGGCTGACATCGCAGGCGATACCCCAGGCCCGGGCCGGCTGGCCCAGCACGGCCAGAGCCGCATCGAGTCCCGCCTGATCCAGCCCGGCGACGAAGACGCGGGCCCCTTCCTCCAGGAAGCGGCCCGCGGTCGCGAGACCGATCCCGCTCGTGCCGCCGCTGATCAGAACCCGCTTACCCACAAGCCCACGCATGTGCAGATGG